>Ga0209640_10004044_pt1 | contig 12881 bp, 6 predicted proteins | sample RifCSP10_1_FD_184018 | JGI IMG/M metagenome (GOLD analysis project Ga0209640, IMG submission 184018) | Soil microbial communities from Rifle, Colorado - Rifle CSP2_sed 10_1 (SPAdes) (version 2) | ecosystem: Environmental > Terrestrial > Deep subsurface > Rock core/Sediment | place: Rifle...
CGGCGAGCGGATAGGGTTTCAGATTCGTGTCAAATTTTACATGCGGCGCGCCGGGTGAGGCGCCTGAGCGCTTGCCGCGTTCAAAGATCACCGGCGCAAATGCGCAGGTCCGGTTGATGGCATTGATGACCATGTCCGGCGCCACCCTGGATATCTGGCCATAGCCTGTGTCGATGGAATCAGCCGCAATCAGCGCTTCGCGTCGACGCTGCAATTCCGCAACCCATCGCCGCATGATCCCAATCCGGTATTCCAGCGGTGCATTGCCCCATGCCGGTTGCGCCCCACGCAATCGCAGGCAGACGGATTTGATCTCATCAGCCGTTGCCGGCGTGATCCAGGCATCGATGGCGCCGGTCCTGGGGTTGCGAACCGGCAATTGTCTGGGTTTAGTCGCTGTCATAGATAGCCCTCACTAATATTAATTAAACACAGAGGCACAGAGAACACAGAGATTAAATAATGCAGATTGCAGCAACATAGTTTGGATTGAACTCAGAGAATACCGGCATTAATAAACTCTGGTGGGTTCCACATCCGTTCAAACTACACTACAAAATCAGTGTTTTAATTCAGGTTATTATCTTTTCTCTGTGTCCTCTGTGCCTCTGTGTTTCTATTAAACATTGTAGATGCCGGATTGCAAGGCATCCGCCGGCACCCACATCCCATGGAAGGTGGAACGGACACGGATACTCAGTTTAAACAAGGCAACCGGACCTGCGCTGACACGCCGCGCGTCAAGAATGGCGAGATCGCTGCGAAATTCCGTCATGCGATTAACCAGAACCAGCAGATAGCCATCGCCTTCCGCGGCGCCGATGTGCCGTGGGACGAAGATCGGTTCCTGTACGCCGCTGTCAGGGCCAGGCGACCAGGTGGTCAATGCACTTGTTTCATGATCGATACAACCTATCGCGGACAAACCTGTCGTACCAGCCGCGGCCGCATCCGGTGGCCGGCATAATACGTAACCATAACGATAAGGCTTGCCGATATAGCGTTCATCGATCCTGGGCATCTCACAGGGACTCGCTATCTTTATCGTGGTGTTATAGTCAGTACCCTGCTGGTCCAGATCAAAACTCAACCGCGCCAGTTGTGGCGGACACGGCCGGTATGGCGAACCATCGTAACTCGGGAAAAATTCAAAACAATTGCCCTGGTAAAGACAGACATCCAGGTGCAGGAAAGAACCTTCATTAAAGGCATTCATCATATGCCCGGCGCTGGCGGCGGGACCGCGGAACCAGCGGATATCCGCCGCCTTGCCGCGCCGCGGGAAGATGGCGAAATGACATTCCCAGTCCGGGTGCCACTGGTAATAAGGTCCGCCGTTCCTGACCACTGCCATATCAGTGATCAGCGGCCAGAACGGGACGATGACATGGGTATCGGTCACGGCAAAATCATGCACCATGCCGGGATAAGGCATTGCAAACCACAATTCATGCGCGACCCTGCCATCGGCAGCGATGACATAAAAGACGATATCAGTCGTACCGTCACCAGTGGCCTGGTAGGAATAGGTCAACAACTCATTGCGATGCAAATCGATCTTGGGATGAGCGGACAGGCTCACGGCCTTGACAGCACCCTGGTAGTTCCATGGCCCGATAGTCGCGAGGGTATCCGGATGAACCTCCACCGGCAAGGAATCCTCTTTCAGGATAAGTAGTTTGCGCCCGTGCCAGACGGCATTGGTATTGGCGGTGCCCTGGTTCCTGCCGGCTACGCTCGGGTCATTGGTATAGCGGTTGCGATAGCGACCGAATAAGGATCGGCGTGCCTGTTCCTGTAACAGAAACCGTTCACTGCGTACCCACCGGCTCCTGTAATCCACATGGCCAGCCGTGAAACGGAACATGTGGGCCATGCCCTCCCCGTCGATGAAAATATCATCGCCGCTCATGGGCGGGTACTGGCGGTCCGGACCGCACCGGTACAAGGTACCATTGAGGTCGCCCGGGACCTGGCCGTGGATCAGTTCCAGATCGCGCAGATCGGATTCGACGCGCAGTGGTGCACCCCAGCCTTGATATAACGGAATATCCGGAAACTTGACTTCCATCAGGGCATCCTCTGTTTAGCGATAAGACTGACTATAACTAATGGCAATGCGAGTTAGTCCGGCATCAGAATCTTGCGTTGATACGCCTTGATCCCGGCTGCCAGCACCACAACACTGGCAATGGCGGCCGCGACGATAACCAGCGACAACGACACACCCACTGCCGCATCGTCGCCAAAAACATAATCAGTGACGGCGGCCACCGCCGACGGCCCGATACCCAGCCCGATGATACTGACGGCGGTCAGATAGATCGCAATTACCTGGGCGCGCATTTCATTCGGGGTAATCGATTGCAGCGCCACCTGGGCCAGACCTATCGGCATACCGATCAGGAATATGATTAATGCCAGGCAACTCAGGGTCCAGTAGGGATCCTGATTTACCACCAGCAAAGCGGCCGGGATGACGGACAGGGCCATGACCACGCACATGATTTTTGAATAGACGGCGGTCCAGCCCTTTTGCACCAGGCGTCCGGCGAGCACACCGCTGAGCAATAAACCACCGGTACCGAAGATGAGGGTCAGGATCCCGAAGTGCAGACCGATCCGGGCGCTGCTCCAGTCGAAACGACGGTCGAATAATGCCGGTACCCAGCTGTACATGGCATAACTTGCCATCGATGTCAGCGCGGCACCGATGATCAGCGTCAGGTATACCAGCCAATGCTTGCGCAGATATTGAACGGTCATGGCAAAACTTACCCGGGCATCCTTGCTGCGTAGCTCGCGGCGCACCGGCTCGCGTACTGTCGCCGCCAGTAAGGCGACCAGAATCCCCGGCAAACCCACCAGGACAAAGGTCATCTGCCAGGGTTTCAGGGTGTTCAGCAACGGGATGGCGGCGGCGCCACCGGCCAGCACAAAGCCGACGATCATGCCGCCAAAAATATTCGCCACACCAATCCCGCCGTGGACACCCGCCGAATAAAGATTGATGGCGATACTACGTTTGTGCGGCGGGAAATAATCCGCCAGTATGGACACTGCTGACGGCGACAGTGTCGCTTCACCAACGCCGACGCCGAGTCGGGTGAGGAACAACTGCCAGTAATTACCAGCCAGACCGCACAGCGCGGTCATCAGACTCCACAGACTGATGCCGATGGTGATTATCTTTTTGCGATTATAGGTATCCGCGAGTATGCCGATGGGTATGCCCAGGGTGGCATAAAAAATAACGAAAGCCAGACCGTGTATCAGGCTGAATTGAAAATCGCTTATCTGCAAATCCTCGCGTATCGGTCCGACCAGGAAGGCGATGATTTGCCGATCGATGAATGCCAGCATATAGGCGAGATACATAACAGCGACGACGAACCATGCCCGTGATGCTGGCGGATAGGGGGCTTCGGTTGGTTGGGATGGGACTGCCGACACTTACTTAATTTTAACTTAACCCTGATTTATCGGAATACTTTAACGTATATCGCGTTACACTGCTGAAATAGTCACTGGTCCTCGCTCCCTGATACGATTCATCAATATTCGCTTGTTCCTCTGCCTTACTTGCCTTATAAACATTACTTGATGAAAATGACCAATCTTTTGGACGGTCATTATTCGCAATACCCTGATTAGTTTAGAATTATTATAAGACCCGATCTAAGCACCACGATGATAACGTATTCATTCAACACAGGATATTTTAATCTGGCCCTGCGCATCAACGCAGCATTCTGTTGTCATTATCCAGATCTATTTTGTCATGACGCAAGTTTTAAATGAAACCAAACTCCGGCCGCCGTTATGGAAGGCCGATTTGGTGGAAAGGCCGCGTCTGCTGGATCGAATCTGCCGGCAGAATAAACCGGCCCTGACCATCATTTCCGCTGCAGCCGGTTTTGGTAAAACCAGTTTATTGATCCAGTTGTACCGGCATCTGCAGGAACATGGCACATTGTCTACCTGGTTAAGTCTGGATGACTTTGACAATGATTACGCGCGATTTATTTTTTACCTGTCATCGGCAATTCAGAGCAGGTTTCCCGACTGCAAAAACCGGATAAAGCTGCTGGTCACCGGAAAAAAACGCCCATCCCTTACCACTGTCGCCGATATTCTGCTGGATACCGTAGCGAACAGCGGCGACGAACTGGTTATATGTCTCGATGATTTTCACAAGCTTACTGATAATGAAATAGGCCAGTTGCTATCCAGTCTGCTGCTGAACCACAACAGCCGGTTGCGCTGGATAATCTCCTCCCGCGCCGTCCCGACGCAATTGCCGTTAAGCCGCTTGCGTTTATTGAATGAACTGATTGAACTCGACGCCCATGACCTGCAGTTCTCCGATGTGGAATCACAGCAGTTTTTTAATCGTACTGCCAAACTGCAGTTGGATTCGAAGCAGGCTGAATTACTGAACAAGCGCACGGAGGGCTGGGTGGCCGGGTTGCAGATGGCATCGATATCGCTGCAAAAATCCGAGCTCACTTCCGACTTTATCAAACGCTTTACCGGCGGACACCGCGGGATTGCCGACTTTCTCTCTGATGAAGTCCTGAGTCACATTGAGCGTGATGACAAACAGTTCCTGCTGGAAACTTCATTCCTGCCAAGGTTGTGCACGGAATTGTGTAACCAGGTCACCGGCCGAACCGACGCTCGCAACCGGCTGGACCGGCTTGAGGCATTAAATCTGTTTATTTCCTCCCTGGATGAAGAGCATAACTGGTACCGCTACCATCATCTCTTTGCGGAATTTCTGGAAAAACGCCTGCGCGAGATCGAACCCGATAAAATCAAACTATTACAATCACGCGCTTCCGGGTGGTTCGAACAAAACGCCATGCCCATGGAAGCCATAGAACTAGCCATAGCCGCCGGCCAACCGGAGCGTGCGGCCGGACTGCTCGATGGCATTTCCGCCGATTTGTTCGCTAACGGGCAAACCCGGGTCATAGAAAGTTTCGCCTCGCGGCTGGCGGAAGCAATACTCGATCAATATCCGAGCCTGCAACTGGACCGGATCTGGGCCTGGGAAATCGCCTGGGAATTCGACAAGGCGCGTATCCATCTGGATCGAGTCAAAAACAGATTGCTCGAGTGGGACGACCTTCCGCGATTGCCCGGCATTCCAAATCCTGATTATATCCGGGCCAAGCTGGCACACCGTGAACTGATGTATGCCTACCTGACTGATGATTTCCACACCACGGAACGGCTTTGCGAACAATGGATAGACTCCCAATATCCACCGGATTTGTACATGGAGACTTCCACCGATTCCGCGCTGATGTTCGCGCGCCGCGGCCAATACCGGTGTGAAGGCTCATGCGCCAAGGCATCCGCATTTCATGAAATATTCGTCAAACATCAGTCGATTGCAGCCAATGTATTTAACGATACCGTCAACGGCATGATCCACCATTTACTGGCCGAATCCGCGGAGGCGGAGGAATCCTACCGGCTGGCACTGGAAGGCGCATCTTCTTTCCAGAACCGGAAATCGCGGATCTCTGCCGGCCCGGCCTTGCTGCTGGCGGAATTATATTACCAGCAGAACCGGTTGGAAGAGGCGACCGAACTCCTTAAAGAATATCTGTATTTCGCGCACGGCAAGGGTTACGTCGATATGCTAATTGCCGGTTATATCACCAAATCCAGGCTCGAGTTCAAGGATAAATTATATGACAGCTCCCTGCAGACCCTGGCGGCGGGAGAACGCCACTCCATCATTACGGGTTTTGACCGGCTGCGGGTGCATATTATCGCGGAACGCATGCGCCAGTTATTACTGACCGGGAAACGCGATGAACTGCTCAGACTGGCAAAGGCAGAGAATCTGTTGGGCAGCTGTTCCAGTTTTGAACCCGGCGCCGGGATAACGATCAAAGAGGAATTTCAGGCTATCGCCTGGGCCCGGGCCGCGGTAGCCCACGATAATATCGATGGCGCCATCAGGCTGTTGAAAAAATGGTTCCGTTTTACCCGTGACCGGCACTGTGACCTGGCGACCCACCGTCTGGCACTGGAATTGACCAGTTACCTGTATTTACGGGGTGACAACATCGCCGCCGGGAAGTATTGCCGCCATGCCCTGCAGACAGGATTTAAAGGTAGATTTATCCGTACTTTCGCGGATGCCGGCGAAACGCTGAGACGGGTGCTGGAACAGATCGATATCAACACGGAAATTCCGGATCAGGAACAACAGCATTATGCCCGGCAGGTTAGCGCCATTTTGCAGGAAGAACCCCTGGCCGGCGATATCCTCAAATTCAAGGACGCGACTCATCATGCCGGTCATCTGGAACTCGAATTCAGCCAGCGCGAACTCGATATTCTGGAACTGGCAGCCGACGATGTGTCCAACCGGGCGATTGCCGACCGCCTTGCCCTCGCGGAAAGCACGGTTAAATGGTACTGGCAGCAAATCTTCAACAAACTCGGCGTCCGGAGACGGCTACAGGCGGTAAACATGGCCCGTTCCACCGGCGCCATACAATAACGCTGTTAATCCCAATGAGCTTGCCCTTCCCGGGCTTTTCCCACCTTTAGGTTGGTAACCCCTGTCCCGAATCTCTAATATGATTAATCCGGTATCGAACGGGGCGAATTTTCACCAGGTAATTTCGATATTTAACACGTGCAGGAAACGAGGGCGTGTTGGGGGGAATATCCTAGTTAATTCAATCGGGTGACTTGAGTAAGCGCTACCCGAAATATTATCCTATGATAATTTCCGATTAACTGTCTTATTTTCCTGGTCATTATCCTATATCAAGCATCGGCTTAGCGGGGGTTGGAGAGATCTTATGTTCAGATTATATAAATCAAGGTATGTACTGCTGGGATTATCCTTAGCGATTTTCTCGTTTGATACAGTGGCGCAAAACCTGTTGGAGGAAATCATCGTAACGGCACGTAAACGTGATGAATCGTATACGGATGTACCGGTGTCGGAAAAAGCGTTTACCGAAGCCGAAATCGAATCAGCGGGTATTGAAACCCCGGCAGATTACATCGCCCTGACCCCGAATATCACGCTGGTTGAGACCCAGAATCAGGGGACATCCTTTATCACCATCCGCGGTCTCTCCCAGGCCCGTAACAGCGAACCATCGGCTGCAGTACTTATAGACGGTGTATTAATGGCCAATCCCTCGCAGTTCAACCAGGAATTGATTGACATACAGCAGATCGAAGTACTGCGTGGATCCCAGGGCGCCTTATACGGCCGTAATGCCATCGGTGGCGTCATCACCGTCCGTACCAAAGATCCTTCTGATGAATTTGAAGGCAAGGTCGCCGTAGGCGTGGATTCTGGTCCGGGTTATAAGGTGCAAGCCGTGGTTAGCGGCCCGGCATCCGGTGTCGACAACCTCAAGTATCGCGCATCATTTTCCTTCAAAGACACGGATGGGTTTATCAATAATCCTTATCTCGATGAAGAGGCTGACCCCTATCGTGACATTTCCGGCCGTGTAAAATTGTTATGGCAACCAATAGAGAACTTTACTGCGGACCTGCGTTTCTCCATCTCACAAGTGGACACTCAGGCGCTGTATTTCAATATCGGTCTCAATGCTGACGATACTTTCTTACCGGTACGGGTCAACAATCCAGGAGTGAATGAACGTGACATGTACAATGCATCGTTGAAACTGGATTATGAAAACGATTACGGAACCTTCACTTCCATCACTTCTTACGATGATCTGGAGGAATTGCTGACCGGTGATCAATTTGACATGCTGCCGCGCAAACGGTCGTTTCTTAACCTTGATACATCGGGGTTTGGGGCTCTAATCAAATTCCTTACTGGCGATGCTATTGTGGATATGGGCCAAACTCAGTTCCTCGACACCAGTTCCTGGAGCCAGGAGTTCCGGTTTACCTCCCCGGCCGATAACCGGCTGCGCTGGATTGCCGGCGCTTATTTCATCGCCACGGACCGCTACATTTCCACCGGCAACCAGGTCGACCGGGGTAATGGCGTCTTCCCGGTATTCAGGGATGCAAGGCCGTCTGTCTTCGCGCCATTTTTCCCGCCTTTCCCCGCCATTCCCGTAACTGACCCCAGCCCGCAGATTGGACTACTGGAAGATGCCCAGGACAACTTTGCCTGGGCGGTATTCGGCGCGGTCAGCTATGACTTCACGGATCAGATCGAAGGCACTGTCGCCTTGCGCTACGACGAGGATACCAGGGAAAACACCACTCTAACAGAGGCTATCAATGACCCCACCGGCGGACTGACTACCTTCGGCCAAGTCAGGGAAAAGACCTGGGATGACCTGCAACCAAAGTTTACCCTGCGCTGGATGCCTGCGGACAATATCACCTTGTACGGCGATTACAGCCGCGGGTTCCGCAGCGGCGGTTTTAACCAGAGCGGCGTTGGTGGTATCGGTATATTAGGCGTTGGTGACCTGTTCGATCAGGAGACGGCGGATACCATCGAAGGCGGCTTGAAAATGCAGATATTCGATAATAGAGTCAACTTCAGCCTCAGCGGTTTTATGACCGATGCGGAAGGTTCCTACTTCTTCGTTTTCGATCCCACCACCAGTACCCAGAACCTGGGTAATCTGCTTGAAGTCAGTTACAGTGGCATTGAGTTCGATGCGATTGCACAGGTAGCTGAAGGATTGAGCCTGAATTTCGGCCTGGGCTTGACTGACAGCGAGATTGATGCAGCAGCCGACACGACCCAGGTCGGAAATGAGGCGCCACTGGTATCGGAATACACCATTAACGCTGGTGGCCAGTATCGACGTTCTCTCGGCGCGGTCGAGGGGCTCAATCTTGGTGAACTCGACGGGTTTGTCCGGGTGGATTACATGGTGATCGGCGATACCTACTGGGAGCCAGATAACTATTCGGTCAGGAGTCCGGTAGACCTGCTGAATTTCCGTATTGGCGTAGAAGCAGTTGATAACTGGTCACTTACCTTCTGGACCAAAAATCTGTTAAATGAGGAATACAATGCCGAGTTTTCACCCGGGCCTTTCGGGAAATTCGGCGCACCTACCAATTTCCTCTGGAAAGGAAATCCAAGGACCTTCGGGGCGGATTTTGTAAAACAATTCTAAAATCAAGAACCTTCCTGTATGACTATAGGAGGGTATTAGCAGGGATATAAAAGAGTTCGTCGCAGGCTGGTTGCAACAAACCAGCCTGTGACGGTTCTGTCAGGGACGGATAATCCCCCCGGCACCAGTAAAATCTATTTATAATGTTTCCAGGATGTTGCTATTTGTTTTTACCTGAATTAATAAAATATAATAAACCGGAACGAAACCAACCCATGGAATGGGCTACGTTAAGTCGTCCAGAATACTCTATCTCAATTACTCAACGATCCGAGGGCATCCAAGATGAAACGAAGTATCCATAGAATTCTGACCACTCATGCCGGCAGCCTGCCACGGCCGGATGACCTGACCCATATGATGTGGGACCTGCTGGATAATAAAAATGTCGACCAGAAAGCGTTGAATGCCCGCATCAAGACGGCAGTGAAGGAAGTCGTTGACAGACAAAGGCAAGCGGGCGTCGATATTATTTCCGACGGAGAGATGAGCAAGGTCGGTTTCAGCAACTATGCCATGCAGCGATATACCGGTTTCGGCGGATTGACCCAATTCGCAGCGACTGACATAGGTAACTTTCCAACTATCATAAAAAAACTCTTTGTTACGGATGAGGGTGGTCAACATATCGTCATGCGTTGCATCGAAGGCCCTATTAAATTGAAGGATCCGCGCGCCGTGTTGCAGGACATCGAAAACTTCAAGGCAGCGCTCGGGGGTGGCGATCCGGATGATGCCTTTATCCCGGCGGTGACTCCTGGTCAGATGCTGTTCAATTTCCCGAATAAGTATTACAAAACGGATGACGAATATCTCGAGGCCGCCGCTAATGCCCTGCGCTATGAATACGAGCAGATAATCAAGGCCGGCTTCAATCTCCAGCTGGACGCGCCGGACTTGCCGATGAGGGCCCATTGCTGGACTGCCGATGTCGGGGCCGCAGACATGAAGAAATATGTCCCGCAGTCGATCGAGGCGATGAACCATGCCATCAAAGGCCTGCCCTCCAACAAGATCAGACTGCACCTGTGCTGGGGTAATTATGCCGGCCCGCATCACCACGACATTGAACTCTCTAAAATCATAAAACCGGTCTTGAAGATCAATGCCGACTTTATCTATTTTGAAGCGGCCAATCCACGACATGAACACGAGTGGGAAGTATGGAAGGAAACGCGGATCCCGGATGACAAGGTATTGATCCCCGGCGCCATCGATACCCTGACCAACCATGTCGAACACCCGCGCCTGGTGGCCCAGCGGCTGGAGCAATATGCCGCAATCGTCGGCAAGGAAAGGATTATAGGCGGCACGGATTGCGGTTTCGGCACTTTCGTCGGCTGGTCAGGCACCGACCCGGAGATCGCCTGGCTGAAATTGCAAGCCCTGGCCGAAGGCGCGCGCATCGCTTCAAAGACACTCTGGAAGAAGGCAGCACGTCCCTCGGCCAAGCCAACCGCCAGGAAAAAAGTGCGAGCCAGGAAAGTCTCTTCCAGGAAGGCCTCCAATGGCAAGCGTCCGACCGCCAAGAAGGCCACGAAAAAGCAAGTGGTACGGAAAGTATCCAAGAAATCCAGGCGCAGATAGACACGTTCTGCCGCTAACGCAAACAGTCACTAAGGATAAGCACACGACTAAGGCCCGTCCGCTAAACGTGGAGGGGCCTTAGTTTTTTTACAGCATAGCGCCTGCACCTCAAGGCAGCTATACTGCTTGGTCACCAGCACCTTTCGTCCGAACCAATCGGTGCCATTACTACCAACAATAATACCCAGGGGGACTTATGCGGAACTCAACACTATCCCTGTCTCGCGTTATTTTATGTTTATTCCTGATCGCTACCGTGATTCCCGTTTCCGCCGACGGCAGTTATGCGGAAGACCGGGCCTTGATCGAAGACCTGGCGGCGAGATATCTGTTTGCGCTGGATTTCCGGGATGCCAAAACCTATTCGGAAACCTTTACCGAAGACGGTATCCTTGATTATGGAACTGGTGAGATTAAGGGCCGCAAGGCCATCTTTGATCTAATCGACGGAATGCATAAAAGAGCAAAGGAAGCGGCCGCCAAAGACACTTCCGGACTACGTCCCGCCAAGGGCAGCCATAATATTTCCAATATGGTTATCAAGGTCGAAGGCAATACCGCGAAAATGGTGGCTTACTGGTACCATCATGGTAATGACAACCCGGATCGAAAAGCCGCGGTCACTTCTTATGGGCATTATGAGGATGAACTGACCAAAGTAAACGGCGCATGGTTATTTAGTAAGAGAAAAATCTACAATGAGCAGCGCGCTGAATGGGCCGCGCCCCAGGACCAAGGCAATCCCGCCTGGTAGTGAACTGCCCCTGATCCCGATAACACTTGATTTAGCGCAGGTCCGCGCTCTGGAATCAAGCTTACATTGTTAATAATTATCCACATCAGACGCCGAGGTAACCCGATATGTTAAGTATCTTTGCGGCCGTAGCGCTGGCCACTGCTGCTCAGGCTGTGCCCTGCGAAAAACTGCCCACGCTATCCCTGCCAGAGACTGCCATCACCTCAGCCGCAGTCGTGCCAGCCGGCCCCTTTGTCTGGCCGGAGGGTGCTTTCCGGATACCGGGTACTGAAAATGAACAAGCGCCACCACTACCGGAATACTGCCGGGTAACCATGGTGCTGAAGCCAACGACGGATTCGAATATCAATGTCGAGTTGTGGCTACCCGCGGATAACTGGAACGGCAGGTTCATGGCCACTGGCAACGGCGGTTGGGCCGGGGCCATCCAGGGTTATGGCGATATGCAGAAAGCTCTGCGCCGCGGTTATGCCACGGCGACCACGGATACGGGCCATTCCGCGGCCGACGGCCCCCTGGGCATGTTCGCGCTCGGCCACACGGAAAAGGTCATCGATTTTGCCTACCGGGCCATCCATTTGATGACGGTACGTGCCAAACAGGTGATTGCCGCCCACTATACGCAACCCCTGAACTACTCTTATTACACCGGCTGTTCCACTGGCGGCCGCCAGGGCGTAATGGCGGCGCAACGGTATCCCGAGGACTTCGATGGCATCATCGCCGGGGCCCTGGCCAACCGTCACATCCATATGCATACGTCTGCCGTGGCCGAGATTATCCGCCTGTTGAGAAACCCGGCGGTGGCCATCCCGGAAACACAAGCCAAACTGGTTAATGCCGCCATCAGAAAACAATGCGATAGCCTGAATGAAGGTTTTCTGAACAACCCTCGCCAATGCTCATTCGACTTTTCCACCTTGCAGTGTCAGGGTGAAGCCCGCGAAGATTGCCTGACACAGGCGCAACTGGGAACGGTTATATCATTCTATGAAGGGGTGAAGAACAGCAAGGGTGAGTTGATCTTCTCCGGTTCATCCATCAGCAATCCGATTATGCCGCAATTAAGCGCAGACGTGATCCGCTCTTATGGGGCAGGATCGAATGAAGCGCTCAATCCTTTTATATTCGACACGGTCCGGATCCTGGGTTTTCAGGATCCAGATTACGACTGGCGCAATTTTGACCTGGACAGGGACATGCCGTTGATCGACGCCAAAGCCGGCTTCGTCGATGCAGTTGATCCGGATCTCAGGGCCTACCAGGGGCACGGTGGCAAGCTGTTGCTTTATCATGGCTGGGACGACCCCGCCATCACCGCGGAGAACACGATTTATTATTACAACAGCGTATTGAATGAAATGGGCAGTGATCAGGCCGAATGGCTGCGCCTGTTCATGGTGCCCGGCATGGGTCATTGTCGT
>Ga0209640_10004046_pt1 | contig 12880 bp, 16 predicted proteins | sample RifCSP10_1_FD_184018 | JGI IMG/M metagenome (GOLD analysis project Ga0209640, IMG submission 184018) | Soil microbial communities from Rifle, Colorado - Rifle CSP2_sed 10_1 (SPAdes) (version 2) | ecosystem: Environmental > Terrestrial > Deep subsurface > Rock core/Sediment | place: Rifle...
GCGAGCAGCGCGAGAACGCAGCCGGCGTAGGCTCGACGGAGCCGGCCAGAGAGCGAAGGCGGCGGCTCCGCCGGCGCCGGAGCGGGGTGCGGAGCGCTCGTACCTGGAAGGTACGGGTGCGACCGAGGACGCCGCGATGCGACGTGTTGCAGCGAGCGTGCGGCCGCGAGATGCGAGTGAGTCGACTGAGATCACGTCTTCGCCTTCTTGCCGCGGCCGACGGTCTTCTTGACGCCTTTCCGCGTGCGGGCGTTCGTCTTCGTCCGCTGCCCGCGGACGGGGAGGCCGCGGCGATGGCGGATGCCCCGGTAGCTGCCGATCTCCGTGAGCCGCTTGATCGCCTGGGCGCGGTCGCGCCTGAGGTCGCCCTCGACGGCGAGCTCGGAGTCGATGTACGCGCGGAGCTTGGTGACCTCCTCGTCGGTGAGGTCCCGGACCTTCTCGTCCGGATCGAGCTCGAGGTCGCGGATGATCTTCTGCGCGGTCGACTTCCCGATCCCGTAGATGTACGTGAGCCCGATTTCGAGCCGCTTCTGCGTGGGGAGGTTGACTCCGGCGATGCGTGCCATGCGTGCTTAGCCCTGCCTTTGCTTGTGTCGCGGGTTCGAGCAGATCACGATCGTGCGCCCACGCCGCTTGATCACGCGGCAGCGGTCGCACATCGGCTTGACGGAAGGACGGACTTTCATCGGTTCGCTACTTGAGTCGGAAGGTGATGCGTCCGCGGCTCAGGTCGTAGGGAGAGAGCTCGACCTTGACCCGGTCGCCCGGGAGGATGCGGATGTAGTGCTTGCGCATCTTCCCGGAGATCGTCGTCAGAACGCTGTGGCCCGAGTCGAGCTCCACCCTGAACATCGTGCTCGGGAGCGCCTCGACGACCTCGCCTTCGACCTCGATCTTCTCTTCCTTCACGGCCACGTTCGGTACTCAGCCTCACCTCGTATCGCTACGTCATCGCTCGTTCGTACAGGGACACACGGCGGCGCAAGCGCACAGCGCCGCACTGCGGCGCGTCATCGTAGCAGATGCCTTGCGGCTTCCGGCTTCCCGGCCGGGTGCCGCCGGTGACGGGCTTGACAGCGGCAGTGGCGTCACCGGAGACTGGTTCGGGAAGCGCATGGAGACCGAGAGGGTCCACCCAGCTCCGGAAGCCGTGCATTCGCTTCCCGGGACGCAACGAGGCCGCGCCGAGAACGGGCCGTCCCTGCGGATCAGGCTCTTCGGCGAGCTCGACCTGCGACTCGGCGAGAGCCCGCTCCCTACGCTCGGCTCCGCCCGGGCCGAGTCCCTCCTCGCCTACCTCCTTCTTCACCGTGACGCGCCGCAGCCGCGCGCGCGCATCGCGTTTCTCCTCTGGCCCGACTCCACCGAGTCCCAGGCCCGCACGAACCTGCGCCATGTCCTGCACACTCTCCGGCGCGCCCTGCCCGACGCGGACCGCTTCCTCGACGTGCGGCAGCGCACGCTGCAGTGGCGTCCGGGGGTTCCCATGTGGCTCGACGTCGACGTCTTCGAGCAGGCAGTCGCAGACCGCCGGCTCGAGGATGCCCTCGCCGTGTACGCCGGAGATCTTCTCGCGAGCAGCTACGACGACTGGCTCCAGGAGGAGCGCGAGCACCTGAGACAGCGGTACGTGGACGCGCTCGAGAGCGTCGTGCGCGAGCTCGAGGGCGAGCGGCGCTGGGCCGACGCGATCCGGTACGCCGAGCGGCTCCTTCGCGCCGACAGCCTCCGCGAGGAGAGCTACCGCCTCCTGATGCGGCTCTGCGACGCCTCGGGCGATCGGGCACGAGCGCTCCGCGTGTACCACGAGTGCGAGGCCACGCTGCGGCGCGAGCTGGGAATCGGGCCGGCGGGCGTGACCCGCGAGGTCTACGAGGCGCTGATGCCAGCCGCCTCCGAGCTGCAGCCCGAGGAGGACGGAGCCGACGCGCTCGCGATCCCGCCCCTCGTCGGCCGGACCGCAGAGAGGGCGCAGCTCACCGAGCTCTGGCGTACCGCCGAGGCCGGGAGCTCGCAGCTCGCCCTCGTTACCGGCGAGCCGGGCATCGGCAAGAGCCGCCTCGTGGACGAGCTGCGGGCCTGGTGCGCCCATCAGGGTGCGGTGACCGCCGAGGCGCGCGCGTATCCGGTGGAGGGAACGCTCGCCTACGGCGGACTGGTTGCCTGGCTGCGCTCGGAGCACGTGGCCGCTCGCCTGCCTCGTCGCGATCGAGCGCACCTGACCGAGCTCACTCGACTTCTTCCCGAGCTCCTCGTCGACGTCCCGGGCCTCCGGCCGCCCGAGCCGTTGCCCGAGAGCGAGCAGCGGCAGCGGCTCTTCGACGCCGCCACGCGCACGATCCTCTCCGCCGGAGCGCCGCTTCTGCTCGTGGCCGACGATCTCCAGTGGTTCGACACCCAGACACTCCGGTTCGTGCACTACCTGCTCCGCGCCGAGCCGGGCGCACGGCTCCTCGTGGCGGCGACGGCCCGTCGCGAGGAGATCGACGCCGGTCACGCCGCGGACGAGCTGGTCGCGGCGATTCAGGCGCTCGACCGCTTCTCGGAGATCCCGCTCGACCGGCTGAGTCGCGACGAGACGGAGGCCCTGGCCGAGCGCATGACGAGACGGTCCCTGAGCGACGACGAGGCGGACGAGCTCTACGACGAGAGCGAAGGCAACCCGCTCTTCGTCGTCGAGGCGCTGCGAGCCGGGCCCGTGCCGGCGGGAGCGCCGCGCGCGGGAGCCGGGGCCTCGCGAGGACACGCGGTGATCGCCTCACGGCTGGCGCAGCTGTCCGAGCCGGCGGCCGAGCTCGTCGGCGTGGCGGCGACCGTCGGACGAGAGTTCACGACCCAGGTCCTCGCGCAGGCCAGCGAGCTCGACGACCGGTCGTTCGTCCGCGGCCTCGACGAGCTGTGGCGGCGCGGCCTCGTGCGCGCACACGGGCCCGGCGCCTACGACTTCAGCCACGGGAAGATCCGCGAAGCCGCGTATCGCGCCCTGAGCCCGGTGCACACGCAACGCCACCACCTGCGTGTCGCGCGGGCGCTCGAGCGAAGTCACGCGGAGGACCTGAACGCGCTCAGCGGCCGGATCGCCGCTCACTACGACCGCGCCGGCGCGGCCGAGGAAGCCGTCGCGTGGTACGGGAAGGCCGCGGAGGCAGCCCAGAGACTGCACGCGAACCGGGATGCGGTACGGCTCCTCGAGCGCGCGCTCGAGCTCGTCCGGGAGCTGCCCGCGGCGCCCGAGCGCCAGGCCCTCGAGCTGAGGCTGCTCACCGCTCTGCCCGCCCCGCTGGTGGTCGAGGGCTACTTCTCCGAGCGCGTCGTCGAGGTCCACCACCGCGCACTCGAGCTCGTCGAGGAGCTCGAGGTCGAGGCCGAGCCTCCGCTCGTGCGATCACTTGCGCTCGCCAGCCTCGCCCGGGGCGACTTCGAGGCAGCGCGTGGCTTCGGGGACGAGATCCGAGCTCGAGCCCGCCGCGACGACGACGGGGTACTGTGGGTGGAAAGCGCCTACGTGCTCGGCATCGCGGCGTACTGGCAAGGCCGGCTCGAGCAGGCGCGGAGCCAGTTCGAGGAAGCAGTCGCACGGTGCCGCCCCGAGCATCGATCGGTGCACCTGCTCCACTACGCCCAGGATCCGGAGATCGTCTGCCTGACGCGCCTCGCGCACGTCCTCTGGCTCCTCGGACGAGCAAGCGAGGCAGGGCGTGCGCGTGAGAACGGGCTCGCGCTCGCGGATGCGCGCGGGCACGAGTACAGCCGGGCGGTCGCAACGGTCTGGGCGGCCGTGCTCGCGCTCGACCAGCGGGACGAGGCTGGGCTCCGCGGCCATGCGCAGGCGCTCGGCTCCGCTCACGCCGCCTACGACGTGCCTCAGATTCGGATCGTCGCCCAGGCGCTCGCGGGGCTCGTCGAGCTGCTGGACGGCCGGAAGGAGGGAGCCGAGCGTGTGCGTCGCGTCGTGGCCGACGCCCGGCACGAGGAACCGGTGACTCCCGGATTCCATGCGCTTCTGATGCGTCTTCTGCTGGAGGCGTGCGCCGCAGCAGGCGATATGGAAGCCGGCGTGGCCACAGCGGACGAGGCCCTCGGGATGGGCCGCGGGGCGCAGCTCTGGGAGGCGGAGATGCGCCGGCTGCGCGCGGGGTTCCTCGCCGCGCTCGGCGCCGAGCGGGACGCGGTGGAGACGGAGCTCGCGCGCGCGCTCGACGTCGCGACACGTCAGGGCGCGCATCCGTTCGAGCTCCGCATCCGCGCGGACCTCGACGGGCTGGGGGCGAGAGCGTCCTGAGGAGCGCTCCGAGGAACGCTCCTGGAACGCCAGCTGCGGAGGATTCGTCCAAGACGGGCACGCGAATCCCTCGCAGAGAGGAGGAAGCCATGGCAGTCGGAGAGATCGAAGGCACCCGGGTCGCGGAGACCGCGCTCCGGGAGTTGCGCGAACGCTTTCGAGGCGCGCTCCTGCGACCCGGCGAGGAAGGCTACGACGAGGCTCGGAGGATCTGGAACGGAGCGATCGACCGCCGGCCCGCGCTGATCGCGCGCTGTGCCGGCGCCGACGACGTCGTGGAGGCCGTCCGCTTCGCCCGCCAGCACGACCTGCTCGTCTCCGTGCGCGGCGGTGGCCACTCGATCGCGGGTCACAGTGTGTGTGACGGCGGCCTCGTGATCGACCTCTCGCTGATGAAGGCGGCGCGAGTGGATCCCGAGTCGCGCACGGTGAAGGCGGCGGGCGGGCTCCTCTGGTCGGAGCTCGACCGGGCCACGCAGCCGTTCGGCCTCGCCGTCACCGGCGGCGTCATCAGCCACACGGGAATCGGGGGGCTCACGCTCGGCGGGGGGCTCGGGCACCTGATGCGCAAGCACGGGCTGACCGTCGACAACCTGCTCGCGGTGGACCTGGTCACGGCAGACGGAGAGCAGCTTCGTGTCGATGCCGAGAGCGAGCCGGAGCTCTTGTGGGGGCTTCGCGGGGGCGGCGGCAACTTCGGGATCGCGACCGCCTTCGAGTTCCGGCTCCATCCGGTGGGGCCGTTCGTGCTCGGGGGGCCGATCTTCTGGCCGTTCGAGCAGGCGTCGACCGTGCTCCGGTTCCTGCGCGAGTTCTCGCCGGAGGCTCCCGACGAGCTCGGGATCACGCTCGGGCTCGTGCCGGCGCCGCCGACGCCGTTCACGCCTCCGGATCAGTTCGGGAAGCTCGCCGTAGGTCTCGTCCTCGTCTGGTCGGGCGATCCCGCGGAGGGCGAGAAGGCCATCGCGCCATTGCGCCGCGTCGAGGCTCCGATCGCAGACGGCATCCGACCGGTCCCGTACGTCGCGGTCCAGTCGATGCTCGACGGAGGCGCCCCGCACGGCAGGCACTACTACTGGAAGGCGCACCGGCTGCGGGACCTCACCGACGAGGTGATCGAGATCTTCCTCCAGCGGGTCGGCTCGCTGACGAGCCCGTTCTCGCAGATCAACGGCTGGGCGATCGGCGGAGCCGTGAGTCGCGTCGACCCGGATGCGACAGCGGTCGGCGACCGGGAGGTCGGGTTCGAGATCAGCGTTGTCGCGGGCTGGCCCGGCTCGGATCCCGACGGCGAGCGGCACGTGGCCTGGGTGCGGGAGGGATGGGAGGCCCTGCGCCCGTACTCGAGCGGCGTCTACGCGAACTTCATCTCGGACGAGGGCGCCGAAGGCCTCGAAGCTGCCTACGGGAAGCGCCTCGCACGGCTGACCGCGCTGAAGGACCGCTACGACCCGACGAACGTCTTCCGCCTCAACGCGAACATCCCGCCGAGTCGATGACGTGCGTCGTCGACCCTCGACGTCGACACCGGCCCGCGAGCGCGAGGGGCGGGAAGAGGCGGCCTCCGGGCGCCGGAGATCCCGCCCGCGCGCGTCAGACCTCGACGCTCCTCTCCGGCACACCGACGCGAGGCGTCAGTATGCGCGGGCCGTGCGCGGTGATCGCCACGGTGTGCTCGAAGTGGGCGGAGAGCGCGCCGTCCGCCGTCGTGATCGTCCAGCCGTCCTCGCCGACGACCACCTCGGGATCACCGGCCGTGATCATCGGCTCGATGGCGATCGTCATCCCCTCGGCCAGCCGCGGGCCTCGACCCGGCTCGCCGAAGTTGGGGATGTGCGGGTCCTCGTGGTAGTAGCGGCCGACGCCGTGGCCGACGAGGCTGCGCACGACGGCGAAGCCGGCGCACTCGACGACGACCTGCACCGCGTGGGAGATGTCGCCGACCCGGTTCCCCATCCGCGCCTCGGAGATACCGGCCGCGAGCGCGTCCTGGGCGACGTCGAGGAGGCGCTGCGCCTCGGGGTCGACCTCGCCCACGGGGAACGTGTACGCGCTGTCCGCGATGTACCCGTCGAGCGTCACGCCCACGTCGATCGTGATCACGTCGCCGTCCTCGACCGCGTAGTGCCCGGGGATCCCGTGCACGACGACGTCGTTCGGCGAGATGCAGATCGCCTTCGGATAGCCCTTGTAGCCCTCCGAGGTGGGAATGCCGCCCCGCGAGCGGATGAACTCGCCCGCCGCCGCGTCGAGCTCGTCCGTGGTCATGCCTGGAGCGATGAGCGAGCCCACGTGCGCGATCGTCTCCGCGACGACGGCACCGGCGGCCGCGATCTTCTCGATCTCCCGGGCGCTCTTGCGGATGATCATCCGGAGCCGAGCCTCGTCCCGGCGAGCGCCTGCTCGATCTGCGCGGCGACCTCCTCGATGCCCTTCTCGCCGTCCACCTCGACGAGCGCCCCTGCCGCGCGATACTGCTGCGTGACCGGCTCGGTGAGCTCGTGGTACAGGCGGAGCCGGTTGGCGATCGCCTCCGGCGAGTCGTCGGCTCTCCCTTCCTCGCCGGCGCGCCCGTGGAGGCGGCTCACGGCGACCTCGTCGCGCACCTCGAGGAGGACGACGACGTCCAGCGGCTTCCCGATCTCGTCCAGCATGACGTCCAGCGCCTGGGCCTGCGGAAGCGTCCGCGGGAACCCGTCGAGGACGAAGCCGTCCTCGACCTCGAGCCGCTGGCGGATGAGCTCGATCATGAGGTCGTCGGGAACGAGATCGCCCCGCTCCAGGATGGGCGCCACCCGGACGCCGAGCTCGGTCCGGGCGGAGACGGCCTCGCGGAGGATGTCGCCGGTCGCGAGGTGCGCGATCCCGTGCGCGTCGGCCAGGCGCTTCGCCTGAGTGCCCTTGCCCGACCCCTGCGGGCCCAGGATCAGGATCCTCACGGCCCTGGACGCCTTCGGCTAGCGGAGGAAGCCCTCGTAGGAGCGCATCATCATCTGCGACTCCATCTGGCGCATGGTGTCGAGGGCGACGCCGACCGCGATCAGCACGGACGTCCCGCCGAGCGCGCCGGCGCTCGCCTGGGAGAATCCTCCGTAGGCGATGAAGAGGCTCGGGAGCACGGCGACCGTTGCGAGGTAGAGCGAGCCGGGCAGCGTCAGCCGCGAGAGGACGCGGTCCAGGTACTGCGCGGTCGGGGGCCCGGGTCGGATGCCCGGGATGTAGCCCCCGTGCCGCCGGAGGTTGTCCGCCTGGTCGACCGGGTTGAACTGGACGGCCGTGTAGAAGTAGGTGAACACGACGATCATGAAGCCTTCGATCAGCAGGTAGATCCAGTCGCCCGGCTGGAAGTACTCGTTGACGAAGTCCCGCGTCGCCGGGAAGTACTGCGCGACCGTCGGCGGGAACGCCAGGATCGCCGCGGCGAAGATGATCGGGATGACACCGGCCATGTTGACGCGCAGCGGCAGGTAGGTCGATCCGCCCGTCGTCATGCGGCGCCCGACCATCCGCTTCGCGTACTGGATCGGGATCCGCCGCTGTCCCTCCTGCACGAAGACGACGGCCGCGCAGATGCCGAGCGCGATCAGCGGGAAGAACAGCTTCTCCATCGGGCCTCCGTTCCACCACGCGGCGATCCCGATCGGGGCGCCGACGAGGATGGAGGCGAAGATCAGGATCGAGATGCCGTTTCCGACCCCGCGCTTCGTGATCAGCTCGCCCATCCACATGAGCAGCGTCGTCCCCGCGGTGAGCGTGACGATGATGAGCACCATCTCGCCCGAGCCTGCCTCCAGGGCGCCCTGGCTCCGGAAGAGGAACGCGTACCCGGTGGCCTGCGCCCCCGAGAGGCAGACGGTCAGGTAGCGCGTGTACTGCGTGATCCTCGCGTAGCCAGCCTCGCCCTCCTTCTGCAGCTCGGCGAGCCGCGGGACGACGACCGTCATGAGCTGGAGGATGATCGAGGCCGTGATGTACGGCATGATCCCGAGCGCGAAGAAGGAGAACTGCGACAGCGCGCCGCCCGAGAAGAGGTCCAGGAACCCGAGGATCGTGTCCCCACGGCCCGAGAAGTACTGGTTGATCGCGTCGGAGTCGACGCCGGGGGCGGGAATCCACGAGCCCAGCCGGTACATGGCGAGGATGAAGGCGGTGAAGAGCACCCGGCGCCGGAGCTCCGGGACCCGCCAGGCGTTCGCAAGCCAGGCGAACATCGATTACGCCCTCGGCGCCATCGATGTTCGCCTAATGGAACGGGCCGTCGTGATCATTCGCTCTCCTCGACGTCGTTCGCGGATTCGACCTCGTCCGCCGACTCGAGCTCCACTTCGTCGACCTCGGGTGAGGGCGCCGTCTTGCGCTTCTTCTTCTTCCTAGGCTTTCCCGCCTCGGCGGGAAAGCCGCGGAGCCACACGACGGCTCCGCCGGCGGCCTCGATCTTCTCGACGGCGGACTTCGAGAACGAGTGCGCCGAGACGGTGAGCTTCTTCGTCAGCTCGCCCTCTCCGAGCACCTTGACGTCGACCGAGAGCGTGCGGACGAGCCCCGAGGCCTTGAGCGCATCCGGGTCGACCTGGGCCCCGGCCTCGAAGCGCTGCTCGAGGTCGCGCACGTTCACGGGCTGGCTGTACGTGCGGAACGGGCCGATCGGCATCGCGTCCGCGGACGTGTTCCCGCGGAGCTTGCCGAGGCGCATGTCGATCGGGGTCTGGCCGCCCTCGAAGCCCACGGGCATCCGGTGGGAGCCCGACCGAGACTTCTGGCCCTTGATCCCGCGGCCCGCGTAGCGGCCCTTCCCGGAGCCGAGGCCGCGTCCGATCCGCTTCCGCGACTTGCGCGGCTGCGCGGGGCTGAGGTTCGAGAGGTTCAGCTCTTCCGACATGGCGTCCTACGCGTCCTTCCCGTCGATCCGGACGAGGTGCCGCACCTGCCGCAGCATCCCTTGCAGCTGCGGCGAGTCACGGTGCTCGGCCGTCCGGCCGACCTTCCCGAGTCCGAGCGCACGCAGAGTACCGGCGTGGCGGTCCGACTGGCCGATCGCGCTCCGCACCTGCGTGATCCTGACCGTGCTCACGATCCGGGCTCCTCCTCTGCCGGCTCCGGCTCACCCTCGTCAGGCGCCGACGCCTCGACCACACCGTGCTCCACCTCGGCGGCGGACTCTTCCGGACTCTCCTCGTCGACCTTCGGGAACCCGCCACGCGGGACTGGCAGAACCTCTGAGATCCGCTTCCCGCGGAGCACTGCGACATCCTCGGGGCGCACGAGCCGCAGGAGCCCGTTGACGGTGGCGCGTGTCATGTTGATCGGCGTCGTCGTGCCGAGGCTCTTCGCGAGCACGTCCCGGATCCCGGCGAGCTCGAGGACGGCGCGGACACCCGCACCCGCGATGACGCCGGTGCCCTCGCTCGCAGGCCGCAGCACGACCCGCGCGGCGCCGAACCGGCCCACGATCTCGTGTGTGATCGTCTGTCCGTGCTTCGGCACCGTGAAGAGGTTCTTCTTCGCGTCCTCGACGGCCTTCGAGATCGCGAGGGGCACCTCGCGCGCCTTTCCGTAGCCGAGCCCGACTCGATCCACCTCGTCGCCGATGACCACGAGCGCGGTGAACGAGAACCGCCTCCCGCCCTTGACCACCTTCGCGACCCGGTTGATCTCGATGACCCGCTCCTTCAGCTCGCGGGCGTCCGCCACTTCCCTGGTGCTCAAAACTGCAGCCCTCCCTCGCGCGCGGCCTCGGCGAGCGCCTGCACGCGTCCGTGGTACAGGTATCCGCCGCGATCGAAGACGCAGCGCTCGATCCCCGCTCCCTTCGCCGCGGCGGCGAGCGCCTGGCCGACCGCACGCGCCTGCTCCGTCTTCGTGCCGGAGAAGCCGTCGAGCGACGTCCAGCCCGCGGACGCGAGCGTCCGGCCGGCCTGGTCGTCCACGAGCTGCGCGAAGATCCCGCGGTTCGAGCGAAACACGGCGAGACGCGGCCGCTGGGCGGTCCCGGCGACCTTGCCGCGGACCCGGCGGTGGCGGCGCTCGCGCGCCTCTCGCTTCGTCATGACTGCCATCGTCAGGCTCGCTTTCCGACCTTCCTCCGCACCTGCTCGTCCCGGTAGCGGATCCCCTTGCCCTTGTACGGCTCGGGCGGCCGGACCTTCCGGATCTCGGCGGCCGTCTGCCCGACCATCTGCTTGTCGATCCCCTTGACCACGATCTGGGTCGGCGTCGGGACGTCGAAGGTGATCCCCAGCCTCGGCTTGACGACGATCGGATGGGAGAAGCCGACGGCGAGCTCGAGGTCAGTGCCCTTGAGCTGCGCCCGATAGCCCACGCCCTGGATCTCCAGGTGCTTCTCGAAGCCCTTCGTGACGCCCTCCACCATGTTCGCGATGAGCGTCCGCGTCAGGCCGTGCAGCGCACGGTCCTCGCCGCGCTCGGTCGGGCGAGTCACGACGATCTCCGAGTCCGTCTTCTCGATCTGCATGCGCAGCGGGACGGCCTGGCTGAGCTCGCCGAGTGGGCCGTTGACCTGGACGCGGCCGGGCGACAGGGCGACCATCACCCCGCTCGGCAGCTCGATCGGTCTTCTTCCAATGCGACTCATGTGCTCGTTCTACCCTTGCTGTTCACGCTGCTCTTGCGTTTCATTAGCGCTTTCGCGAAGCGAAAGTGCCTTACCAGACGAACGCGATCACCTCGCCGCCCACGCCGCGCTCCGCGGCCTGGCGGTTCGTGATCACCCCGTTCGAGGTGGACATGATGGCGGTGCCGAGCCCTCCCAGGACGCGCGGAAGGCGATCCTTGCGCGCGTACACGCGACGGCCAGGCTTCGATACGCGCTTGAGATCGGTGATGACGCGCCTGCGGTCCTTGGCGAACTTGAGCTCGACGACGAGCGTCGCGACGGGCTCGCCGGGAACCACCCGGTAGTCCTTGATGTAGCCCTCCTCCTTGAGGATGCGCGCGATCTCCTCCTTCATGCGCGAGGTCGGCATGGAGGCGGTCTCGTGCAGCGCCCGGTTCGCGTTGCGGATCCGCGTGAGCATGTCGGCGATCGGATCGGTCAGCATCTCGTTTCTCCAATTAGGCGGATTTCATGGCGTGTCATGGAATCCGCCTTACCAGCTCGACTTCGTCATTCCGGGGATCGCCCCCTGGTGGGCGAGCTCGCGCAGGCAGATTCGGCACAGCCCGAACTTCCGGTAGACCGCGCGCGGGCGGCCGCAGCGGTTGCAGCGCGAATAGGCGCGCACCTTGTGCTTCGGCTCGCGCTTCTGCTTGGCGATCAGCGACTTCTTGGCCATTACTCCTGCCTCCTGTCGGCTGCGAACGGGAGGCCGAGCGCGCTCAGGAGCGCGAGCCCGTGCTCGTCCGACTCGGCCGAGGTGGTGATTGCGATGTCGAGCCCGCGGATGGCGGGAACCTTGTCGTAGTCGACCTCCGGGAAGATGATCTGCTCCCGGATGCCGATCGAGTAGTTGCCTCGCCCGTCGAAGGCTCTCGGGTCGAGGCCGCGGAAGTCCCGGATGCGGGGGAGCGCGATCGACGCGAGCCGGTCGAGGAACTCGTACATCCGCGTGCCGCGCAGGGTCACGCGGGCGCCCACGGGCATCCCCTCGCGGAGCTTGAAGGCCGCGATCGACTTCTTCGCGCGCCTGACCTGCGCCCTCTGGCCGGTGATGACGGTGAGCTCGTCGATGGCGGCGTCGAGCGCCTTGGCGTCCGTCTTCGCTTCCCCGACGCCCATGTTGAGGGTGATCTTCGTCACGCGCGGCACCTGCATCAGCGACGAGAAGCCGAGCTCGGTCTTGAGCCGCGGACGAATCTCCTCGTCGTAGCGCTGCTTGAGGCGCGCCGTGTACGTCTCGGGCGTCGGGGCGGTGACGGTCGTCATCAGCGGTCGAGCTCCTGCCCGCAACCGGGGCGCTTGCAGACGCGGACGCGGATCGTCCCGCCCTTGACCTCCTTCTCCATCGACCCGACGCGGGTCGGCGTCTCGCAGACGGGGCACACGACCATCACGTTCGCGACCGGGATCGGCGCCGGCTGGTCCAGGATGCCGCCGGGAATGATCTGGGCGCCACCCATCCGCGACGAGTCCTTGATCGGGCGCGGCTTCGAGTGGCGCTTCGCCACGTTCAGGTTCTCGACGATGACCCTGCGCTCGGACGGGCGCGCCTCGATCACGCGGCCGCGCTTGCCGCGGTCCTTGCCGACGATGATCTGGACGAGGTCGCCTCGTTTCACTCTCATTTTCATGAGAGTGAAACGATAGGAATCTGATTCATATGCATAAACATCACCCTAGAAAATTGTCGGTGTTCTTTCACCTACAGAACTTCTGGTGCGAGCGAGACAATTTTCATGAAGTTCTTCTCGCGGAGCTCCCGCGCGACCGGGCCGAAGATGCGCGTCCCGCGCGGGTTGGACTGTGGATCGATGAGGACGGCGGCGTTCTCGTCGAACCCGATGAGCGTGCCGTCGTCCCGGCCGTACGGCTTCTTGGTGCGGACGACGACCGCTCGCACGACCTCGCCCTTCTTGACCGCGCCCTGCGGCGTGGCCGACTTCACGGTAGCAACGATCACGTCGCCCACCCGCGCGTAG
>Ga0209640_10004047_pt1 | contig 12880 bp, 14 predicted proteins | sample RifCSP10_1_FD_184018 | JGI IMG/M metagenome (GOLD analysis project Ga0209640, IMG submission 184018) | Soil microbial communities from Rifle, Colorado - Rifle CSP2_sed 10_1 (SPAdes) (version 2) | ecosystem: Environmental > Terrestrial > Deep subsurface > Rock core/Sediment | place: Rifle...
TTTCGCCGACCGCGAGCCCGAGCCGGCGGTCGCCCGCTCCCATCAACCCGATCGCGCGGTTGAGCCAGCCGTCGCGCGCGCCGCGCGCCTCGGCCGTGCCGTTTTCCAACAGGTCCTGCGCATCGAAATGCGAGCGCGAGCGGTACGGCGTCGCCACCGCGTGCACCGCCAGGAGCTCGCGCGCGCGGTACATTTCGTGCAGCGCGGCGAGCGAGGGATGCAGCCCGAACTTGCCATCGAGGTCGAGCAGCTCGTCCTTGAATGCCAGCGCGCCGCGCACCGACCGGTAGTCGGGGTCGGCGTAGGGCGGCACGGCGGCGAGCCCATCCAGGGCGCCGCGCAGGATCACCACCACCAGCCGCTTTTCGCCGGCCATGGCGGCGAGCGCGACCCGCAGGCCGCCGAACGGCAGCGCAGCGGCGGTTCCCGCCATCAGACCCAAGGCGTGGCGTCGTGCGATCATCATCGCCTCTGGAATTCGGGGCTGGCGAACACGAGCGCGAGTCCGTCGGTAGCCGACGGGGCGTGTTCCACCGCGTCCATCGTCGGTTCCGCGGCGAGCGGACCGATGGTGGCCGCCAGCACATCGTGCGGCGGCCGGGCGGCCCGCTGCGCGGCGGCGTACGCCCATTCGGCGCGGCGCAGCACCGATTCCGGCCCGACCCAATCTTCCGCCGTATCCGGCCAGCCGGCCGGCGAGGGCGCGGCGAACGGCAGCTGGCCGAGCGCGCGCAGCGAGCCGAGCAGCTTTTGCGCATCGCCCTCGAATGCGACCGCACGCGCGACCGATACGATGTAGTCGTTCGCGCTCTTCACCTTGCCGAGCGGGGTTTTCCAGGCTTCCTTCGCCTCGATCAGCGCCAGCGACACGATGCCGAGGTCGCCCTCGGTGTCGCGATAGACGCGGGCCAGCCGCTCGACGGCCGCCTGCGGCGGATTGTCGGCGATGAAGTGGCGCGCGAGCTTGGTGGCGATGTGGCGCGCGGTCGCCGGATGGTGCGCCAGCATGGTGAACGCGCGGACTCCCTCCGATTCCCCGCCGTCGCCGAACCGGACGCCGAGCAGCGTCTTCGGGCCGGGCTCGTGCAGGCGCGGGTTGAACTGGAAATTGCCGGGGCTGCCGTCCTCGATCCGCGTCACCGACCAGCCGGTCAGGATCTTGGCGAACGCGCGCACGTCGTCCTGCGAATAGCCGCCGTTCACGCCAAGCGTGTGCAGTTCCAGAATCTCGCGCGCGAGATTTTCGTTGAGACCGCGATTGCGGCGTTGGCCGGCAAAGGAATTCGGGCCCACCGAAATCGCGTTGTCGAGATAGACCAGCATCGCCGGATGGCGCGCCACGGCGAGCAGCATGTCGACGAACCGACCCGCGACATGCGGCCGGATCGCCTCGCGCTCGAATGCGCCGGCCAACGGCAGCAGGGGCGGGCGCTGGATCGAGACGGTGAAATGGTTCGACCAGAACGCAACCAGCCGCTCGCGGAACGGCGTCTCGCTCTGGACCTGCGCCAGCGTGCGCGCCGCCGCTTCGGCGCGATAGATCTCGCGGAACTCGGCGCGCAATGCCTTCTGCAGCGCTTCCGGCCCGTTGCGCAGCGCCTGCTGGAATTCCGCCATGCGCGCGCGTCCGGGCGCCAATCCGTTCAGTGCAGCGGATGCCGGCGCGGCGGTGCGGATCTGCTCGGCCAGCCAGCCGCGCGGATCGGTGCTCGCGTGCGCAAGCTCGCCGGGCCTGGGTCCCAGCCCGAAGCGGATCGAAGCGATCGCGGCTTCGCGCGCGCTCATCGATCGCGGCCGCGCTCACGCGATGGGCGGTTGAACGCGGCCAACTTCTGCCGCGCATCGGCCGGCAGTTTCGCCGCCGCCGCCGAGACCGCGGCATGCACCGCGGTCTGCAGCTCCTGCGACCGGGCGCGCAGCTCGCTGAATGCGGCGTCCAGCTTCGCGGGGTCGAACGGCTCGGCCACCAGCGCATCCCGCACTTTCATGCGCGCATCGCGCATCGCACGCCCGGCCTCGACCAGCTGTGTGCGATGCTCGGCGATGGCGGCTTCGAACGCGGGACGATATTCGGCCGGCAACGCCGCGGTCATGCGCTGGATCACCATGTCGCCGGGGCGGTCCGAGCCGCGGCCCACCTCGCCCTGGATCATGCCGGGGCGCTGCCACATGTAGCGGTGGCCGGATAGGAGGTGTCCTGCGATGGCGCCCACGATCAGCAGGTTGATGCCGAGCGAGATCACCAGCGCAATGGTGAGCCGGCGCGAGCGATCGGATCGCGTTGCGGCCGGACCGCTCACCATGTCAGCACCTCTTCGGTTGTCGACAGCGGCGATGAATCGGCGAGCGCCGTGGCCGTGTCGAGCGGCCCGATCATGCCGGTCCAACCCACCACGAACCCGACCACCATGGCTGCGGCAAGCCCGGCGAAGTTCGGCCAAGCGAACCCGAAGCCGAAACCTGACCGCCGCGGGCGCGAAGCGCGCCGTTGCGGCGCAGCCGAGGCGGCCGCCGCCACCGCCACCGGATCGAGCGCGGGCGCCGCGGTCGGCATGCACTCGAGCGCACGATCCAGCGCACGCGCCGCCGCAATCAACGATGCAGCTTCCGGCGAGGTCCGCGCAAAGGCTTCCGCCGCCGCGCGTTCGGCCGCCGGCCAGCGCGCCGGATCGGCACCGTAGCCGTCGAGCAAGACTTTGAACCGGTCGATATTCATTTCCCTCTCCTACCCCGCGGCCTGCGGGGCGAGGTCAGCGAGCTTTTCGCGCAAGGTACGCCGCGCGCGCACTAATAGAGACTCGACTGCACCGACACTGAGCTCGAGGATTTGCCCCGTCTCGGCGTTGCTCAACCCTTCGAAATGGCACAGCGCCAGCGCCGCCCGTTGCCGCTCCGGCAATTCCGCCATCGCCAGCGCGACCCGGCGCGCGGTCTGGCGGCTGGCAACGATGCTCTCCGCGTTGGGCGCGCTGTCCGGCACCGCTTCCGCCGCCTCGATCGGATCGACCCGCGGCCGGCGCGTGCGGTCGATGCACAGATTGACCAGCACGCGGTTGAACCAGGTGGCGAAGGCCGCGCCGTTGGTCAGCGCATCGCGCGCCCGCCATTCGGGGGCCTTGAGCCATGCGCGCAAGAACGCTTCCTGCACCGCTTCCTCCGCGTCGCTGCGGTTGCCTGTGACCCGTCCGGCCAGCGCTGAGGCGCGCCTAAGATGGCGCGTCACCAGTTGCTGGAACGCCAGCCGGTCGCCGGTGCCTGACAGCTGCATCAGTTCGTCGTCTGAGGCATCCTGCATCGACACGCCCGGACCTGAAGATTACACGCGGGCCGCAAGCCAACCCTGCGGCGCGCGGTCACTGTTCATAGCCATTGCGACCGCATCGTGGCGCGCCCGGTCAGCCGCGGGCAGCGACCGTGCGCGCACCGCGTTATGTATCTGAAAACAGAGGTACTTAAGGAGTCGTCGGCCCGCGCTTCGCATGGTAAAAAGCCTGCCCTTCCATCGTTCCGCCACAGAACATCACAGGGAGTCCGATGAGCGATCTGATCAAGGCGATGCGCGAACTCGTTATCGCCAACCGCATCCTGGCCAAAGAGGGCGTGCTGGACGCCTATGGCCACGTCACGATCCGCCACCCCGACGACCCCAAGAAATTCCTGATGTCGCGGTCGCGCAGCCCCGAGCTGGTGACGCTGTCGGACATCATCACGTTCAACCTCGATTGCACGCCGATCGACGACCTGGGCCGGCCGATGTATGCCGAGCGGCCGATCCACGGCGCGATCTACGAGGCGCGGCCCGACGTGATGGCGGTGTGCCATAACCACGCCTACGACCTGATCCCGTTCGGCGTGACCAACAAGCCGATGCGGCCGATCTTCCATGTTGCCGGCGGGACCGGGGCGCACGTGCCGGTGTGGGACATCAAGACCAAGTTCGGCGACAAGACCAATCTCCTGGTCGTGAACATGGAGCAAGGGCGCGACCTCGCGAAGACGTTCGACACGAACAGCGTGGCCCTGATGCGTGGCCACGGCGCCGCGGTCGGCGGACAAAGCATCTACGAGTGCGTGATGGTGTCGCTCTATACCATGGTGAACGCGCGCGTGCTGATGGATGCGATGCGGCTGGGCGGCGAGATCACCTATCTGTCCCCTGGCGAGATCGAGGAGCAGCAGAAGGTGACCCGCTCGCCGCTCGCGGTGAACCGCGCGTGGGAGTACCTGGTGCGGCGCGCCGGCTGCGAGAACCTGTAGACTCGCATGAGCGCCTTGATCGACGCGATGCGGGAGCTGGTGACGGCGAACCGCATATTGGCGCACGAGGGCGTGTTGGACGCCTACGGCCACATCACGGTGCGGCATCCGGACGACCCGGAAAGGTTCCTCATGTCGCGCTCGCGCAGCCCGCAGCATGTCAGCCTCGCCGACATCGTCACCTTCAAGCTCGACTGCACGCCGATAGACGATCTCGGCCGGCCGCTGTACAGCGAGCGGCCGATCCACGGGGCGATCTACCAGGCGCGCCCGGACGTGCATTCGGTGGTGCACAACCATTCCTACGACGTGATCCCGTTCAGCGTGACCAAGTTCGCGTTGAAGCCGCTGGCGCATGTCGCCGCCGCCATCGGGCACGAGATTCCGGTGTGGGACATGGCGACCAAGTTCGGCGACAAAACCAACCTGCTGGTCCGGCAGATGGAGCAGGGCCGCGATCTGGCGCAGAAGCTCGGGTCGGGCAACGTGGTGCTGATGCGCGGCCATGGCTGCGCGGTGGCCGGAAAGTCGCTGCGCCAGGCTGTGATGGCTGCGCTGTACCTGCAGGTCAACGCGCGCATGGTGCTGAGCGCCGTGCGCATGGGCGCGGGCACCGACATCAAGTACCTGTCCAAGGGCGAGGTCGAGACCTGGATGGCCCAGACCGGCGGCCCGAACTTCTACGACCGGCCTTGGGAGTATCTCACCAAGCGCGCCGGCTGCGACGACCTGTAAGGCCGGCCGCGATGACCGCGCTGATCGATGCGATGCGAGAGCTGGTGATCGCCAACCGCATCCTGGCGCACGAAGGCGTGCTCGATGCCTACGGCCACGTCACGGTGCGCCACCCGGACGATCCCAAGAAGTTCCTGATGTCGCGCTCGCGCAGCCCCGAGCTGGTGACGCTTGGCGACATCGTCGCCTTCACCCTCGATTGCAAGCCGATCGACGATCTGGGCCGTCCGCTGTATTCCGAGCGTCCGATCCACGGCGCGATCTACCAGGCGCGGCCGGAGGTCAACGCGGTGGTGCACAACCACGCCTACGACGTGGTCACGTTCAGCACGACCAAGGTCCCGTTGCGGCCGATCGCGCACGGCGCCGGCGGCATCGGCCACGAGGTTCCGGTGTGGGACATCGCCGATACGTTCGGCGACAAGACCAACCTGCTGGTGGTCACCATGGAGCAGGGCCGCGACCTCGCCAAGAAACTCGGCAACCATGAGGCCGTGCTGATGCGCGGCCACGGCTGCGCGGTGGCCGGGCTCAACATCAAGCACGCGGTGATCCTGTCGTACTATCTGCAGCTCAACGCGCGGCTGTTGATGAACGCGCTGATGCTGGCGGGCGGCCAGCAGGGCATCACCTATCTCGCGCCGAACGAGATCGAGACGCGGCTCTATGACGAGCGCAATCCGAAATTCCGCGACCGCGCGTGGGAATACTGGGTGCGCCGCGCCGGCTGCGACGGGCTGTAAAAGCCGCGCTCGTTTTCAATCTTGTCATTCCCGCGCAAGCGGGAATCCACACTGTCTCGCACGATGAACGATCAAAAGTGTGGACCCCCGCTTTCGCGGGGGTGACACCTTAATTTGCATTTGGATGTTCAACTCCACAGCTGCTTGGTGGCGATGCGCGCGCCTTCGGCCAAGGCTTCGAGCTTGGCCCACATGATGCTCTCGTGGACGCGGCGATAGAACGGACCTTGTGCGAAGCCGCAATCGGTGCCGGCGATCACGTTCTCGCGGCCGACCAGCTTGGCCAACCGCGTCACGCGCTCGGCCACCAGCTCCGGATGCTCGACCACGTTGGTCGCATGGCTGATCACGCCGGGAATCAGTATCTTGCCGGGCGGCAGCTTGACGCTCTCCCACACCCGCCATTCGTGCTCGTGCCGCGGATTGGCGCCTTCGATCACGTAGGCGCCGGCCTTGAGCTTGAGGATGAGATTGACGATCTCCTTCAGCGGCACGTCGGTGACGTGCGGGCCGGGCCAGCTGCCCCAGCATACGTGGTAGCGGATGCGATCCTCCGGGATGCCGTCGAGCGCGCGGTTGGTCGCCACGACATGCATCTCGACCCACTTGTAATAGTCGTTGAACGTCTTGGGCGGCACCATCCGGTCATAGGTGACCGCGGCGCGCGCATCGTCGAGCTGCAGGATGAAACCGGCATCGACGATCATCTTGTATTCGGTGTGCATCGCCGCCGCGATCGCGTGCACGCAGTCCTCATCGGTCTTGTAGTACTCGTTCTTGCGGTCGGGGATGACGCTCGCCGGCGCGGCGACCGGCAGGAACGCCTCCTCCACTTTCACGGCCTTCAGCGCCGCCTTGAAATTGTCGATGTCGCGCTGCAACTCGGCCTGGCCGGTGTATGTGATCGGACCGACGCAGATCGCATCCATGGTGCTGGCCGGCGGATCACGCTGATCCAGCTCGGCATAGAATTCGCGGAATTTGCTGCGGTCCGCGCCGCGCGCCCATGCGTGCGCATCGGGTTGCATCGGGCGCTGCGTAAAGCCCGAGAGCCGCTCCAGCGCATACTGCGCCCAGCTGATCGACTTGCCGAACTCGCCGTCGCTCACCACGTCGACGCCGGCCTGCGCCTGCCGCTTCACGATGTCGGCGACCGAGTCCTTCAGCACCTGCTCGTGCGCCGCCTGGTCGTACGGCTTCTTCGCCTGCTTCAAGCGCAGGAATTGCTGCAGCTTGTCCGGGCGGATCAGGCTGCCGACATGGGTGGTGAGGATTCGAGACGTGCTGCGCTTCACGGGGCGCTCTCCCTGGATGGAGCGCCACGTTATCCAATCGATGCACGCACCGCGAGCAAATCCCGGGTGGGACGCGACGCTGCCGCGTGGTGCGCCGCCCACCGTTCCATGCGAATGGAAAACCGGCGGGCAGGAGGAAAATTCCCTTGCCACAATGGTGTTGGTAAGCAGCGCTGGCGGAAAGTCGCCAGCCAACATGGAGAGGGGCCCGTATGGGCCCCTCTCGTCTCGTTGGGCATCAAGCCCAGTAAGGCGGCACGCCCCAGTAATCATGCACGCGGCGCGCCCAGTTCTCGTCTTCCCAATCGAACTTCTCGTCGGGATTGTAGCCTGGTGCGCCCTCCAGGCGCTTCTTGTCCAGATTGACCACGTAGCCGCCCTTGTCGGTGTCGTATTTCAGCATGCTCCAGGGCACCGGATAGTGCTTGTCGCCGATTCCCAGGAAGCCGCCGAACGACATGTCGGCATACGCGACCTTGCCGCTCAACTTGTCGATCATGACATCGTTGATCGAGCCCAGCTTGTCGCCTGAGGGGTTGTATACGCTGGTGCCCTCCACCTTGTCGGCCGAGATCAGCCGGGTATGTCCGGATGCAGTACGTCCAGCTTGAACCATGTTTCCGCACTCCCACTACTACTAACCACACACAAGCGCGCGCCGGCCAATTCAGCCCGGCCGCGCGGCCTATATGGAATGAACGCCCGATGCCCATACGCGTTCCAAAACGCGGAGCGCTCCGGCTTTTTGCAAAGCCGGAGCGCTCCGTCCCGCAAGATTTAGCTCAGAGCACTAGCGCTGCGGGCAACCCGGGACCGGCGGACCGTAGTAGTCGGTGCCGCCCGGCCGATCCTGGTGGAAGAAGTCGGCGCACTGCACCGGTTCGACCGGCGCCGCGTAGACCTGCGGCGCGACCGGTGTTGCGTAAGCCTGCGGCCCGCTCGAATACACCTGACCGGACGAATATCCCGGATTGGTGTAGACCGGCCCCACGCTCGCCATCGGCGCTCCGGTGCACGTGTAGTAGGCGATGCTCTCGGAGCCCTGCGGCTGCACGCCCTGAAGCTGGAATCCCATGTTGTACTGCCGGCAATAGTTGGCCGCACTGACATTGGATTGTGATACGTCGTTCGCTGGCACCCGGTACGACACCGTCGGCGGCGACGCGCTGACCTGGCGCGAGCCGCTGGCCCCGCACCCGGCAAGCACGCCAAGCGCGAGAAGCGAAACACTGCATAAAACCACTCTACGCATGACACCGTCCTAATTGTTTGCACATTCGGCACGACAAAGCCGGTTCGGCTTATTCGCATTATTTCGCAGGGCGGACGCGCGTGCAGTGACCATTTCGTGGCGTTTCGGTGAACCCATCGCAACTTTTCGCGTTGTTGAATGGAACGATTCACCCGACCGGCATTCATCTCCGCGCGCCGGAATTGCGAGGCCTGTGGTTGCATATCCGGCGGCCGGGGAGTTTGATGAGCCGGAGCGTTCGGGAGCCAACGCATGTTTCTCAAGAATTGCTGGTATGTCGCCGCCGAGGCGCACGAGATCGGACGCCTGCCGTTCGCCCGCACGATTTGCGGCGAGAAGATCGCGTTCTGGCGCAAGGAGGACGGCACGCCGGTCGCATTCCAGGACCGCTGCTGCCATCGGCGGCTGCCGCTGCGCAAGGGCACGCTGATCGGCGACCGGCTGCGCTGCCATTACCATGGGCTGGAGTTCGACGCGTCCGGCGCGTGTGTCCAGATCCCTGGCCAGGTCGCGATCCCACCCGGCGCCCAGGTCCGCACCTATCCCGTGGTCGCGCGCTACAAGTGGATCTGGATCTGGATGGGCGACCCCGCGCTTGCCGATCCCGCCGCGATCCCGGACTGCCACTGGCGCGAAGATCCGGCATGGGGCGACAAAGGCACCTACTTCCATGTCCGCTGCAACTACCGGCTGATCTGCGACAACCTGCTCGACCAGTCGCATATCGTGTTCGTGCATGCATCCACGCTCGGCTCCGGGGCGATCAACGACAAGCCGCAGCAGCGCATCTTCCGCGACGACCACGCGGTGAAGAGCGTGCGCTGGGTGCTGGACTGCACGCCGCCGCCGGCCTATCGCGCGCTCATGGGCTGGTCCGAGGATAAGCGGGTCGACCGCTGGCTGATCAGCGAGTTCCGGCCGCCTTCCACCGTGCGGCTGTTCACCGGCGCAGCGCCTGGCGCGGCGCAAGGCCAGCCTTTCGGCTTCACCGATCTATTGGCGGATGTACCGGCCGGCGGGCTGGGCTTGCGCAACATCAACTGCATCACGCCGGAGACCGAGACCACGGCGCATTATTTCTGGTGCAACCCGATGCAAGCGCCCGACATCGGCACCGAAATCGTCGATCGGATGTTTGGGCAGATCCTGCGCGCGTTCGAGCAGGATTGGGAGGTGCTGGAACTGCAGCAGGCGAACTGGGACGAGCAGCCGGTGATCAACGTCAACGCCGATGGCTCGTTCCTTGCCGCGCGGCAGCTCCTGGATCGGTGGATCGCGGAGGAAGCCCGCAGCCGGCCGGCGGCCGCCGCAGAGTAAAATCCGTTCGCGCTCACCGCATGTGATAGCCGCCGTCCACCACGATGGTCTGGCCGGTGACGAAATCGCTGTCGGGGCTGGCCAAAAACAGCATCGCGCCCACCAGATCGTCCGGCACTTCATCGCGCTTGATCACGCGGTTGGCGAGCGTGCGGTCGACCGTCGATTTCAGCTGCGCGCGCTGCTTCTCCATGTTCTCGCTCATGGTGAAGCCGGGCGCGATGGCATTGATGCGGATCCCGTCATCGCCCAGCTCGCGCGCCAGCGCGCGCGTCATCGCGTCAAGCGCGCCCTTCGACGCGACGTATTCCAGCATGTACGGAACGCCCATGAACACCATGCCGGTGGTGATGTTGACGATCTTGCCGTACTTGCGCTTGGCCATCTCAGGGCCCGCCGCGCGGATCATGAAGAACGGGCCGCGCGCGTTCACCGCCATGGTGCGGTCCCAGATCTCCTGCGTGATGTCGTAAAACGAGCCGCGCTTCAGATCGCTGAACTTGGCGGCATTGTTGACCAGGATGTCGAGGCCGCCGAAGCGCTGCACGGCTTCGGCGACCACCCGCTTGCATTCCGCTTCTACGGAAATGTCGGCCGTGACGCCCGCGGCTGCGCCGCCCGCCTGCGCGATGCGGTCCACGGTGCGGCGCGGATCGGCCATGTCGGCGACCATCACCTTGGCGCCCTCGCGGCCGAGCGCGGTGGCGAACGCCGCCCCGATGCCCTGCGCCGCCCCCGTTACGATCGCCACACGATCCTGCAAGCGCATTGCGTCCCCCGCCGAATTTTGCGATCCGCAATCTGTCAGACGCAGGAAGTGTTGTAAAATGCAGCGGCTTCGTTCGCTCGCGTAGACGACCAAAATAAACAGGGAGACCGCCGATGCTTCGCAAATGTTTCCACGCCGCGATCTGCGCGGCAGTCGCGCTGGTTGCCGCTTCGGCCGAGGCGCAAATCGTGATGAAGCTCACCTCGCCCACGATCAACGACAGCCTGCACGAATGGATGAAGCTGCTGCCGCAACGGCTCGAGGCGCGCGCGCCGGGCAAGTTCAAGGGCGAGGCATATCCCGCCAGCCAGCTGGGACCCTTCGCGCGCATGATCGAGGGGCTGCAGCTCGGCACCATCGAATTCACCTTGTTGCCGGGCGAATTCCTGGTCGGAGTCGAGAAGCGTTTCGGCGTGCTGGGCGCACCGATGCTGCTCGACGACCTGGACCATGGTTACCGCGCCGTGCATCACCCGGAGTTCATGCAGAGGTTCTGGAAGCTGGGCGAGCCCAAGGGAATCATGGTGGCCGGCGATCTGTGCGAGACCGACACCAATTTCGGCTTCCGCACGCCGGTGCGCTCGCTCGACGACTTCAACGGCAAGAAAATCCGCGTATTCCCGAGCGCAATGGAGCGCGAGACCTTGCGCCGCCTGGGTGCGAGCGCAGCGCCGATGCCGCTGGACGAGGTCACGGCCGCGATCCAGCAAGGCGCCATCGACGGCATCAAGGCCGGCATCCCCGGCTTCATGGGACTGAAAATGTATGCGGTCGCCAAATACCTGATCCGCACCCGCGAGACGCTGGTGTGCTCGATGCGGTTCATGTCGAAGCCATGGTTCGACAAGATTCCGTCGGACCTGCAGAAGATATTGCTCGAGGAGGCGCTCAAGACCGACGAGATCATCCATGACTACGCGGTCAAGGACATGGATCGGCTGTATGCCGGCTGGAAGCAGAACGGCGGCGAAGTGAAAGAGCTGACGCCGGCCGAGCGGGCGGACCTGAACCGGCGGATCGGCAGCGTGGGCGACGACGTGGCCAGCGCCGATCCGGATCTGCGCGAGCACTACGCGCTATGGAAGCGCATCACCCAGTCGACGCGGAAGTGATCACGCCGGGGTCGTCGATTTGCGGAAGCCGAGCGCGCGCAGCCCCGCCGGCCCGACGATGATGATGAACAGCGAAGCGAGGATGCACGCGAGCGCGACCAGCTTTCGCCAGGTGAGCGGCTCGCCCATGATCCACACGCTGGCCAGCACGCCGACCACCGGGTTTGCCAGCGAGATCAGCGCCGCGATCACGGGCGAGAGATAAGACAGCGCGCGGAACCACGCGAAGTGGCCGAGCGTCTGGGCGATGACCGCCGAGTAGAGCGCGGCGAGCGCCACTGAGGTCTCGAACGCCATCGGATTGGGCAGCGGCTCGATGATCAGCGCGGCAACCACCAGCGGCGCCGATCCGATCGCCATCTGCCAGCCGACGATCTGCATCGTCGGCAGCGTCCAGCGGCGGGACTTGTAATAGAACGTGCCTGCGGCCCAGCCGAACGCGTTCACCATCATCACGAGGCTGCCGGCCAGCGGCAGATCGAGCTGACCGCCGGCCGGCCAGAACAGCATCGCGAGCGCCGCCAGGCCGAAGACGAGGGCCGCGATGCGCGGCACGGTGATCGGCTCGCCGAACAGCACGCGCCCCAGGATCACCACCCAGATCGGATAGCTGTAGCCGATGATGATCGCCTGGCTCGCCTGCATCAAATAGATGCCGTAGGCGACGGTCGCCTGGAACAGCGTGATGTTGAGCAGCGCGCTGATCACCAGCGCGCGCCGCTCGCCGCGCGGGATCGGGTGCAGCTTGCCCCGCACGCGGGCGATCGCGAGCAGCACCAGCCCGGCGATCACCAGCCCGAAGGTGCGGAAGGTAAGCGGCGGGATCTGCGCGAAGCCGATCTTGCTGATCGGCCAATGCAGCCCCCAGGCGAAGGCCACCGTCGCCATCAGCAGAAGCCCCGGCAGCGGGGCGCGATCGGCATCCGCCGCGGAGGTTGGCTTGGTCGCCGCCATTATTTCAGGGCCTCGCCCGATGGTTGGGGCGGACCCCAGGACCGAAGAGTCGTTCGGGCTTCTGCCCCTACTCCGCCGCGACCTTCGCGTCGGCCTTGGGCACCGCGACCCCGACCATGCAGTCGCGCGTCACGATCGAAGCGAGCTTGTCCTCGCTCCAGTCCTCGGTGCCCTTGGGCCGCATGGGCAGCACGATGTAGCGCATGTCGGCGTTGGAATCGTGCACCCGCATGACCACGTTGTCCGGCACGACGGTGCCGAATTCCTGCAGCACCGCGCGCGGCTCGATCACCACGCGCGAGCGGTAGTTGCGCGACTTGTACCAGTCGGGCGGCAGGCCCAGCACGGTGCGCGGGTAGCAGGAGCACAGCGTGCACACGACGACGTTGTGCACCTGCGAGGTGTTCTCGACCACGATCAGCTCGGCATCGCCCATGCCGATGCCG
>Ga0209640_10004048_pt1 | contig 12879 bp, 15 predicted proteins | sample RifCSP10_1_FD_184018 | JGI IMG/M metagenome (GOLD analysis project Ga0209640, IMG submission 184018) | Soil microbial communities from Rifle, Colorado - Rifle CSP2_sed 10_1 (SPAdes) (version 2) | ecosystem: Environmental > Terrestrial > Deep subsurface > Rock core/Sediment | place: Rifle...
TCCGACCCGGGGCGCTGCCTGGCGCGACTCGAACAGGCCCTGGAGCGCTTTGGCCGCGGCTAATTCCTCGCGCGTTCATCTACTAGAGAGAACAAACAGGGGGAGCGATGTCCGACCTGATTCACCTTTCCAGGTTCCGTATCGTGCAGCTCAAGCGCCCGCTGCGACACGCCTACCTGAAGGGCTTCGAGCAGCCCATCGAGTTCGACGGCGAAGTCACCGAAGAGGTGCCGCCGCCTCGGCCGCCCGCTTGATGGCCCGCAGCGCTTCGCGGCGCGTCCACCCGCTGAAGGGGCGCACAACCAGCCAGTAGGCACGGAAGCGGCGCCGCGCTGCGGCGTCGAGGCAGAAAACTCGCGTCTCCGTCTTGAGCCACGTCTCACCCGAAGGGCCTTCAGCCAACGAAAGATTCCATGCCGCCTTGGCGAATCCCGGCCGGTCGAAGCGACGAAAGCCCTCGGCGTCAAGCCGGACTCGCTCGCCTGTCGGAGTCCAGAACTTTCCCACCAGCCCGAGAAGGATTTCGCGCGGCGGATCTTCCCCCAGCAGGATGAAGCCCGCGCCCAGCAGCGAGTCGAGCGTCCAACGAGGCGCCCCCCGGCGTTGATGCCCGGAGAGCAGCAGCGGCAGGCCTCGCAGGGCGAACAACCACCGGACGATGCGAGACTCGCCCAGATTGAGGGTGCGCACGGCGCTGTACACCCGCTCGGCGGGAGCGGCCACACCGATTGCGTGGCGCTCGACCGCATGGTAGTCGGGCAGGAAGTCGTCAATCAGCATGTCCCCCGCCCGGCCAGGCGCCTAGTGCCGTTCCAACCATTGGTGACTGACTTCCTGCTTGAATAAAGCGCGCCCGGTTGTTCTGTGCCAGCTTGCCTTCTCGGCGAAACAGGTTGGAACGGCACTAGCGGCCGGTCAGGCGGGTGGCAAGCTGGCGGGCGTAGTCCTCGAAGCTCATCGGCTCCATCCCAAACTCCCGCCGCAGTGGCTCGGGGTCGCCGATGGGGTTTTCCTTCTCAAAGTGGTGAAACATTTCCAGTAGTTGCAGGGCGTACTCCTTCCCCACCAGGGGCGAGGTTGCATCGAGAAAGTGCTTGCGGTCCGCGGGACGGTAGACCACCGGACGGCCCAAGGCCTTTCCCAGGATCTCGGCCATCTGCACGAAGGTGAGCGCTTCGGGGCCGAGCACTTCAAAGGCGGCCCGCCGCGGCCCGGACTCGAGCGCCCGCACCGCCGCTTCTGCGATGTCACGCACCGCCACCGGCTGGAGCCGCGCCTCGGCGGAGAGCGGATAGCTGAAAGTGCCCGCCAGCAGTTGGGCGGCGTTGGAGATCTCCAAGTTGTCCATGAACCAGTTGGGCCGCAGGATGGTGTAGGGCTCCTTGCTGGTGCTGAGCTCCACTTCCAGCCGGTGCTTGGTGTCGATCAGCTTCACGCCCCGCGGCCGGTCGGCCCCGTGCACGGAGAGATAAACGAAGTGGGCCACACCGGCGGCCTGGGCGGCGGAAAAGGCGTTGCGGGTCCAGGCGCGCTCGACCCCGAAGGGGTCCGCCTGTTGCAGGCCCACAGGACTGCAATAGTAGACGCCGTCCATGCCGGTGAAGGCGGTGCGGAGTTTCTCCGGGTCGCTCAGATCGCAGGGGAAACTTTCCGCGCCCTTGTGGCCCAGGGCCTGCAACCGCGCGGAGTTCCTTGCCAGGGCTCGCGCCTGGTGGCCGCCTGCGAGCAGGCGCGCGGTCACTGCCTGGCCGGTTTTTCCTGTGGCCCCCACCACAACAACTTTCATTGGACGACCTCCTTCGGAGCATGAGCTTGTGCTGGGGCTTGTGCGGGCGCATGGCAAAGCAGGCAGCGGGGCGGCCGCCGGATGAGCGAAGTGTCGCGCGGGAAAAGCTGCGCCAGGCTCCAATCCAGCGCCACCTGGAGCTGCTTCTTCAGGCCGACCAGCTTCAACAAGTGAATTGCGTTCCACAGAAGCCACGCCGAATAGCCGTGCAGGCGGAAGCCCATGAGGTTGACGACGGCGTCATTCATGCCCAGCGACACCAGCATCCCTTTGGGCTCGAAGGTGAAGTTGAGGTAGGGCCGCCGCTCGATGCCGCGCGTCACGTTTTCCGCCGCCAGCTTGCCCTGCTCGATCGCGACCGGAGCCGCCTGGACCGACTGCTCCGGCGGCGCGCCGCGGACGACGGCGTTGTCGCCGATGGCGAACACGCGCGGGTGTTCAGGCAGATGGAGCTGCGGGGTCACCACCACGCGGCCTGCCTTGTTGCGCTCCACGGGTAGCGATTCCAGCAGCGGGTGGGCGCGCACGCCCGCGGTCCAGATGATGAGCCCGGCGTCGAGCGCCTCGCCACCCGCCAGCTCAACGCGGCCTGGGTTCAGCCGCGTAACACGCGCCCCGAGGCGTGTTTCAATACCCTGCCGCTCGAGCTTGCGCTGCGCGCGGCGCGCAATGTAGGGGTCCACACCCACCAGAATCTCTTGCGCGGCCTCGAGTAGGATCAGGCGCACGTCGGCGCGGTTGATGCCACGATAGCGCGGCCCCACGTGCTCGTAGAGCAGGCTGTGCAGTTCGGTGATGACCTCGACGCCCGTGTAGCCTCCCCCGACCACGACAAAACTCAGCAGGCGGCGCTTGCGCTCCGGGTCAGCTTCGTGGTCGGCGTGTTCGAGCAGGTCGAGCAGGCTGTCGCGCAGCAGCACGGCGTCCTCGAGGCTGCGCAGCGTGAAGGCGTGCTCGGCGCCCTCGAGCCCGAAGAAGTTGGGGACACTCCCCAGCGCCAGAACTAGATAGTCGAAAGGGATTTCGCCTTCGGTGGTGCGCACGCGGCGCCCGCCAAGGTCGATGCCGGTGGCGCTGGCGCGCAGGAAGCGGAAGCGGCGCAGGCGGCGGATGTCGCGCAGGCTCTGCACGATGTGGCGCGGCTCGACAGTGGAAGAAACGATTTGCGGCAGCAGCGGCGTGAACAGGAAAAAATTGGTGTCGTTCACCAGCAGCAGGTCCGCCGCCGCATCGCCGGCAAAGCGCTCCTCCAGCTCCAGCATGGCTTCAAGCCCGCCGAAGCCGGCGCCCAGCACGACAACGCGTATGGGCGCGCTCATCCCTTCTTCTCCTTCGTCGCTCGTCGCTGCCGCCGCACTTCGTAGAGCACTACGCCGGCCGCCACCGAGACATTGAGCGAGCGGATGGCACCAGTGGTGGGGATGGAAACCACGAAGTCGCACTTAGCGCGAACGTGCTCGTGCAGACCCTTGCCCTCGCCGCCCAGCACCAGGCCGACCGGGCCCCTGTAGTCCACCTGGGTGAAATCTTTTTCGGCGCGCTCGTCCAAGCCCACCAGCCAGCAGCCGGTCTCCTTCAGCCGCTCGATGGCCCGCCCGAGGTTCACCACCCGCGCCACGGGCAAGTGTTCGCTGGCGCCAGCGGAGACTTTTTCCGCCGCCGGGGTTACGCCGGCAGCGCGCCGCTCGGGAAGGATGACGCCGCTCGCGCCTGCGCAGTACGCGGTCCGCAGAATGGAGCCCAAGTTCCGCGGGTCTTCCACGCCGTCGAGCAGTAGAAAGAGCGCCGGGGCCGCGGCGGTCTTCAGCAGATCTTCCAGGTCGAGATACTTCCGCGTGCCGCCGACGGCCACCACTCCCTGGTGCTTGTCGGTGCCGGCCAGGCGGTCGAGCTCTTCACGGCCGACGAAGCGCACCGGCGTGTTCGCCGCTCGCGCCGCCGAGACCAATTGCTCGACGCGGGCGCGTCCGCGCGCCACCAGCAGCCGCTCCAGCGGACGCCCCGCCGCCAGCGCCTGCTCGACCGCGTGAATGCCGTAGAGGATCGCCATTGTTCCTCACACAAAGACTGCGCAGAACTCCAGCACGCGCTCGCGGCAGCTCTTGACTCGCACCGGCAGGTCGAGCTCGGCGCCGCGCTCGATAAGCGGCAGCAGCTCCTCCATCGGCGGCCCGAAGGGCAGCCCGGTGAGCAGTACGCGGATGGGCTGCAGGAGATTGCGCCCGCGCCAGGGCGTCTCTCGCTTCAGCTCCTCCAGAATTTCCCTATAGCGATCCGGCGTGAGCCAGCTCTCCTCCAGCGCCTTCTGCCCGAACAAGCGCAGCACTTCGCGCGCTCCCTCGCGCTCCATCGCCTCGCGGCTCTCCGGGACGCGCAGGTAGCTTTCCGGCTGGTAATCGAACACCAGGCGGGTGCGCGGGGGGAGCAAGGAGAGGAAATCGAGGCCAGGCAACACAGCCCGGATGAGGTCGCGCAGCCAGAGGCGAACACCTTGCGTCGGCTCTTCGGGAATCCAGCCAACGCGCTGGTAGTACGGCAGAGCCAGCGCGAGTAGGCGGTCGAGGTCGGCCGGCTGCAGCCAGGCGTGGTTCAAGCGCCGCAGCAGTTCGAAGTCGAAGCGCACCGGCGCTGCCGGAAGTTTTTCAGGCGACCACAGGGCCGGTAGGTCGTCGCGCGCCAGAAGCTCGCCCGAGGGAGGCGTATCAAGAAGAGTCAGCGCCAGGAAGTTGAGCAGCGCCTCGGGGAGCACGCCCAGCTCGCGCAGCTCGGCGAGGCGCGTCTGCCCGCTCCATTCACCCCAGGGTGATGGCTCTGCCGGTGCAAGCGCCGGGAGCCGAGAAAGCCACTCTGGTTGCGCGCCGGCGTCGGCGTTCTTCCACTCGAGTCCAAGCCAGTCCAGCTCTCCCTGCCAAAGCTCGCCGCGTGCGGCAGTCGCAGCCACCAGGAATGGTTCTCCCGTGTGCCGGGCCTCGAGATAGAGGGCGAGAGCGCGACGGGCGCACTCCACCCGCAGGCCCTCCTCCAGGGGCTGAAACACAGCAGGATTCATCCGCTGACTAGAATACCACGGCGCCGCAATCTTCCCGGGATGCGAAACCTAATGCGCATGCTGGGCGGATTGGTAACGAAGCGCGTGATAGTGAGCGCGCTGCTCCGGCGTGAGCAGGCGTCGCGCCTCCAGGTGCGCCGAGAGATGCACCCAGCGGAGCTCGGCGCGCAGCGCGGCGCTCTCAGACAGGAGGCGACGAACGTTGGCCTCCTCGGGTTCGCCGCCAGCAAACAAGCGGTCGAGCTCAGTCTCTTTGCCAAGCAGTTCTTTGCCAACCGCGACGGCGCGGGTCTGCATCCGTCCGAAGAGCTCCTGCATTTCTTGTTCCTGGTCCGCGCTGAGATGCAGTCGCTGCTTCAGGTCAAGGAGGTGGCGGGGGCCGGGGTAGCCGTTGCGGTCGGCCACCAGGGCCATCCCGAAACCTTGCCCGCGCTCGAGCGCCTCGCGCTCCTCCGCGAGGCAGGCGTGATGCGAAGTCTCGTCGGCCTGCGCGGACGGAGTCGCGGCGGGGCCTTGCACAAGTCCCGCCATCAGGCAGAGCAATACCGTTCCCTCAAGAACCTTTCTCATGGTTTCCTTCTCCCGAGATGGAGGTCGGAGGCCGTTAGGCCGAAGAGCGGGCGGCCTGACGGCGCTTGCGGGCCAGCAGCTCGCGCGCCAGCCGCGGCAGCTCGTCGTGCTTCAGCTTGCCCTGTTCGTAGAGCTTCACCTTCTGCTTGGCGCGCTTGCGGCGCTTTTGGTGCTTCTTCCCCGCCACGAAACTCTTCTGTCGCATTCGCTGTGCCACCTCCGAGGCGAAATGGGCCTCTGATTCTAACAGGGATTGGGCGATTGGACCCGCGTCAGAAGCACGAAGCGGTGAGCTCGATGTCAGTGTTCGCCCAGGCTTTCTGGAAGCGCCTCTCGACCTCGGCGGCCAGGTCGTCGGGGTAGCGGCGCACGAGTTCGCGCATGGCCTCGCCGAAGGACTAGTGCGTGGATTCAAGCAGGGCGACGGCCTGCGCGGCCATGGCCTCGCCGCGCCCGATGGCCTCGAGCCCCTCAGTTGTTTTGGCCTTGACGCCGATCTGCGCGGGCTCCACACCCAGGACTTCGGCCAGCTTTTCCCTCATGCGGGGGAAGTGCGGAGCCAGCTTGGGCTGCTGGGCAATGATGACGGTGTCCACCTGAACCACCGCGAGGCCTTGTTCGCCCACTGCCTCCACGACCCGGGCGAGCAGGGCGAGGCTCGAGGCGTCTTTCCACTTCGGGTCGGTGTCGGGAAAGAACTGGCCGATGTCGCCCAGCCCGGCGGCGCCCAAGAGCGCGTCGCAGACGGCGTGGGTGAGCACGTCGCCGTCGGAGTGCCCGGCCAGGCCCTTGCTGAAAGGAATCTCGACACCGCCGAGGATGAGTTTGCGGCCTTCGACCAAGCGGTGGTAGTCGTAGCCGAGCCCGACACGCAGCGTCACCGGCCTTTCTCCTGGGCAAAGAGGAACCGGGCCAGCTCGAGGTCGGCCGGGGTGGTGATTTTGATGTTGCGCTCGGAGCCCATCACCACCGTTACGTTGTGGCCGAGGCGCTCGACCAGCATGGACTCGTCGGAGCCGCGGAAGCCGTCCGCGGCCGCCTGCTCCACCGCCTCCTTCAGCCAATCGTAGCGGAAAACCTGCGGGGTCTGCGCCAGCACGATGCGTTCGCGCGGCACGGTAACGGTAATGCGCGAGTGGTGCGTCCCGCCCGCAGGCTCCACTTCCTTTATGGTGTCGCGAGCGGGCAGGCCGAGGATAGCGGCGCCGGTCTCGGCGGCAGCGTCGAGCGCGCGCTCGATGAGCGCCGGCTCCACGAACGGCCGCACGGCGTCGTGCACCAGCACCAGCTCCGTGTCCGGCGGGACGACGCACAGCGCGTGGGCGACCGACTCCTGGCGGCTTTCGCCGCCTTCGACCAGCTGCACGCGCCCGGCATAGCTCTCTCGAGCAAGCCGCGCCTCCACCGCGGCACGGTCCGAGGAACGCAAGGCGACGATGAGGGATGCCAGCCGCTCGCAGGCCGCGAGCCGGCGCAGCGTCCAGAAGAGAATGGGTACGCCCTCGAGCTCCAACAACTGTTTGGGTGGCCCGCCTTCGCCAAGGCTTCCCTCGCCTCTGCTCGGGACCAGCCGGCGGGCGAGCCCGCCCGCCATGCGGGTACCAAAGCCCGCCGCGGGGACGATGCCGACAATGCGCTGTGCGCTTCTCATCGGGGAAGAATGGGGAGAACGGAGATTGTACTACCGGTTGGGCTCGGGGTCGCTCGCGCCGGGCGCCGGGGGTTCGTGCTCCTCTCCCTCACGGGAACCCGCCGGCTGGTAGCGGCCGCGTTGGGCACTGGAATTGCCGGGGCCGCGGTACCCGCCCTGGTTGGCAGGGCCGGCGTGGCGGTCGCGCTCGGAGTGGCCGCGGTCGCCGTGGCGCGTGTCCTCGAAGCGCCCGAAGATCATCTTGCCGGCGGTGGTTTGCAACACGCTGGTGACGGTGATGTCGAGCGTGCGCCCGATCACGCGGCGGGCATTCTCGACCACCACCATGGTGCCGTCGTCGAGGTAGGCCACGCCCTGGTTGTGCTCCTTGCCTTCCTTAAGGATGAAGACTCGCATGGACTCGCCGGGCAGGACAATGGGCTTGAGGGCATTGGCCAGTTCGTTGATGTTGAGCACCTCGATGCCCTGGAGCTGGGCGAGCTTGTTGAGGTTGAAGTCGTTGGTAACGATCTTGGCCTGGTAGCGCTTGGCCAGCTCGATGAGCTTCAGGTCCACGTCGCGGAGATGGGGAAAGTCCTCTTCGAGGATTTGCGTCTGCACGTTGGCGATTTTCTGGATGCGCTGCAGCATGTCCAGCCCGCGGCGGCCGCGGTTGCGCTTGAGCGCGTCGCTGGAATCGGCCACTAGTTGCAGCTCACGCAGCACAAACTGCGGCAGCAGCACAATTCCGTCCATGAATCCGGCTTCGCAGATGTCAGCCACGCGGCCGTCAATGATGACGCTGGTGTCGAGCACTCTGTAGTTGCGCCGGGGGGCGCGCTCGGCGCCGAAAAGCCCACCCAGGGCCTGGAGGTTCAACAGGTCGCCCTTATTGGCGCCGAGGAACATCCCCAGGTAGGTCATCACCAGCAGGAAAGCCACCTGCAGGAAGGACTGCGTACGGGGCTCGATGGCGGTGGCGCTCAGGACCAGCGAGATCAAGTAGGCGCAGAAAATTCCGGCCAGCGCCCCCACCAGGGCGCCCAGCAGGCGCTTCAGGCTCGAGGCGCGCAGGCGTCGCTCCAGGAGCACCCCGGCCCCGCCCAAGAAGGCGCCGAAGAGTGCGGCCTGGGCTGCGTCCAGGCGAAAGGGCCGGAAGTGGTAGGTGGCGCCGACTGCCAGGAGAATGAAGATGATCCGAATGAGACCCAAGTCCAGCCAGCCCCAGGATTCTCCGCCGGTGGAAGGAGCCGGCCGGGAAGGAGGTGTGGATACCTCGGCCGCAGGACGCGAGGGTTGATGACCCTGATATGAAGCCACAATCAAGCCCCGGGGCGGCCACGCTCAAGTGGCGCGACCCCAATAAGATTCAGCGAGTATAGCACCCGGCCCAGGGGGCCACAAGGAAAAGACAGGCCTAGTACCGTTCCAACTTTTTCGGGCTAGGAGGAACCAAGAAATCGGCCCAACTAGGGCAGGCCCCGAAACTTCGGGGTGCGCGAGATTAGCCGGGTAGAGTTGGAACGGCACTAGTCGCAATAGACGCGCGGCACGCGCCGGTTGAGCCCGGAGAGAATCTCCGAGCAGACGGTCCCGAGGGCGCGGGCGGGCTCGGCGGGGGGGATGGCGACAGTGCCGTTCGAGCCGATGAAGATCACCTCGTCGCCCGGCTGGGCCCCGGGGATGTCGGTGACATCGGCCAGCGTGAGGTCCATCCCGATGGTGCCCACCGTGGGGGCGTACTTGCCCCGCAGGATGATCCGGCAGTTTCCGCTCAAGGCGCGCCGCCAGCCGTGGCCGTAGCCGATGGGCAGGACGGCGATGCGCGAGGGCCGTTGGGTGACGAAGCGGGCGCCGTAGCCGAGCGGCGCGGCGGCAGGGTAATCCCGAACCAGATAGACCCGGGCCTTGAGCGTCAGCACCGGCTTGACCGGCAATTGGGCGGCGAACTCGGCGGTGCGGTCCTGGCCTTCGGGGAATTTGAAAAACGACTGGAAGCCGTAGAGCACCGAGCCGGGCCGCACCATCGTCCCCCAGGTCTCCGGCCGGGCGACCACGGCGCCGGTGTTGGCCAAGTGCAAGAGCGGCGGGCGCAGGCCGCGGGCGGCGAAGGCGGCGCGGGCCTCTTCGAACCGTCTAACCTGGTCTTCTGTTTGGTCGGAGGTGAAGTCTTCCGAGGAGGCAAAGTGTGTGTAGAGGCCTTCGAGCTCGAAGTGGGGGCTGGCGGCGAGCTTTTCGGCGATGCGCGTGACCTCGCGGCAGGCGATCCCCAGCCGGCCCATGCCAGTGTCAATCTTGAGGTGGATTCGAACCTTGCGGCCTGCCTGTCGGCCAGGCACGTTGGCTACCCGAGCAGCGGCTTCCAGGCGCTCAAGCTGGTCGCACTCGGTTACGCCGGGGGTGATGTCGAACTCCAGCAGCTCCTTTTCCTCCCCGGGGAAAAAGCCGGTGAGGACGAGGATGGGTTTGCGGATGCCGGCCTGGCGGAGCTCGACGCCCTCGTTGACCGCGGCCACGCCCAGATAGTCCACGCCCGCTTCTTCCAGCGCGCGGGCGACGGGGACGGCGCCGTGGCCGTAGGCGTCGGCCTTGACCACCGCCAGCACCTGGCGCTCCGGCCCCACGTGGCGCTGCACCAGCCGGAAGTTCTCTTTCAGTTGTTTCAGGTTGATTTCCGCCCAACAGGGGCCCGGGGTCATCTGTGGTCGTTCCTTCCTCTCACTCGGACGCCGGAGGGCAACAAAGAGATGCCTGGAGCGGCGGCCAAACTAACTATTTTTACTCCGAAGCGCGCAAAAGGGCAACCGCCCGCCGGGCTACTCTTCTTCCGCCGGCTGCCGCATCAAGTTCTCAAACCGCGTGAACTCCCGCAGGAACGCCAGCTTCACCGTATCCGTCGGGCCGTTGCGCTGCTTGGCGATAATCAGCTCGGCCACGCCGCGTTCGTCGTCGGGGACGCTGTCGGGGTCGCGGTACATCTCCGGCCTAAAAATAAACGCTACCACGTCGGCGTCCTGTTCGATCGAGCCCGACTCGCGCAGGTCGCTCAACTGCGGCCGGTGGCTGCCGGCGCGCTGTTCGGGGGCGCGGCTCAATTGGCTCACGGCGAGGAGCGGCACGCGCAGCTCCTTGGCCAGCGCCTTCAGCCCGCGGGAGATTGCGGAAATTTCCTGGTTGCGGTTCTCGTAGCGCCCGCGCCCGCTCATCAGTTGCATGTAGTCCACCACCACCAGCGCCAGGCCCTTCTCCGCCTGCAGCCGCCGGCATTTGGCGCGCATCTCCAGCACCGTCAGCGCCGGCGTGTCGTCAATCCAGATGGGCGCTTGCGCCAGCCGCGCCAGCGCCAGCGTCAGCTTGCCCATCTCTTCCCGGTTGAGGTAGCCGCTGCGGAAGCGGTGCGAGTCCACGCGCGCCTCGGCGCACAGCAGCCGGTAGAGCAGCGCCTCGCGCGCCATCTCCAGACTGAAAATGGCGGCGGGCTTGCCGAGCTGCAGCGCGGCGTGCTGCATGATGTTGAGTGCGAAGGCCGTCTTCCCCACCCCGGGCCGCGCCGCCAGGACGATCAGGTCGGAGGGCTGCAGGCCGGAGGTGAGGTTGTCGAACGCGCTGAAGCCGGTGGCGAGGCCGGTGATGTGGTGGCGGCGCTCGAAGAGCTCGTCGAGGTGGGGGATGGTGGCCTTGGCGATCTCGTGCAGGGAGAGCAGCCCGGCGCGGATGCGCTCTTCGGCCAGCGCGAAGATGGCGTGCTCGGCGCGGTCGAGGACTTCGTCGGCTTCCTCTTCCGCCTCCAGCGCCTGGTTGATGATGTTCGAGGAGGTGTGGATGAGGTTGCGCAGCAGCGCCTTTTCTTTGACGATGCGGGCGTAGTGCTCGATGTTCGACACCCGCGGCACGCCGTCCACCAGCGACGACAGGTAGGCGCTGCCCCCCACCGCCTCCAGCTCGTCGCTGCGCTCCAGCTCGTCGTGCAGCGTAACCAGGTCGATGGGCCGGTTCTGCTCCGAGAGGTGCGTGATGCGGCCGAAAAGCCGCCGGTGGGAGTCGAGAAAAAAGTCGCCGGCTTCGAGGACTTCAATGGCAGGGTGGAAGGCCTGGTTGTCGAGCAGGATGGCGCCCAGCACGGAGCGCTCGGCGTCGAGACTGTGGGGGAGTTTTTGTTCGGTGGTCAGGTCAACGGCCACAGCCGGGCAAGCCTCCGCGCAATCGGCTTGACAAACCTTCGCCTTATTTTCGCCTTAAAGGGCTAAGAGGTCAAGGAGGAAAAATGCTCGCCCCGGTCCTACCAACGCTCCCCCGAGATCCCGCTGGCTCCCATAGCAAGCGACCAGGCCGTCCCGCGTCCCGAAACTCTGCCGGCCGAGGGATCGGGGCGGAGCCACAGGTGCGGAACCGCCCGGCCGCGCACTATGGGTGTGTTTGAGTGCCCGGATACTTGCCTGCCCCTTCCGCTTCCCGATTGCTCGGGATTCGGGACCTGTCGGTTGGAATGCCCACCAACAGGGTGACGAGCAGGCCCGCTTCCGGGCACGCCCGAACCGGCGCCCGCGTCGAACCGGCAATTCCCAGACGGAAACTGCCCATCCAACGCGTGCTTTCCAGTCCAAGCATCCCTCGCCGCGATGGTTGCGGGCGGGCGACTCGCTTGCGCAAGCCGCGCTCGGCTCCGGCAACCACCCTCCGCTGGCGGTGATGTTTAGTCTCCGCCTTCAGGCCGGCATCCCGGCCCCGGAACCCCTCCTGCCGTCGCCCCGATTGCTCGGGGGTCGGCAAGTTGAGGAGCGAAGGAATCAAACACGCGAGGCGATTGTGTTCGGGGGAGAGTGCGGACGCAAGCGAAAAGCGCCCCGCGGCTGTGACTTTCAGGTGGAAATCTCCACAAAACTGTGACCTGCGGTGGAAAAAAGGAAGCCATCAGCAGTCAGCCATCAGCAATCAAGGAAAGTGGCTTGGCCTCGTAGCCGGACCGGCCTGGGGAGGGCACGGCTTAAGCCGTGCCGAAATGTTGGGGCCTCTGGGCCCCCACCTTACTGCCGTGGGCCGCTGCGGAGTCGAAGACGAAGCAGCATTCTTCCTTCTGGTCATGCGTCAGTGCAAGGACGCGCTGAACGTCTCGACACTGATCGCTGACGGCTGATTGCTGATGACTTGCCAGGCGTGAACTACTCTTCCCGGGAAACGACGACTTTCACCGAGCCCGTCACCTCCCGGTGCAGGCGCACCGGCACGGGATACTCCCCCAGCGTCTTGATGGGCTCTTCGAGTTGAACCTTGCGTTTGTCGATACTGAAGCCCTTGGCTTCGAGCGCCTCGGCGATGTCCATGGCCGTAATGGAGCCGAAAAGCTGGTCGGACTCGCCCGCCTTGGCCGAGAGCTCCACGGTGATTTCCGCCAACTGCGCCGCCAGCGACTCGGCGGCGGTCATCTCGGTGGCCTCGCGGCGCGCCCCGGCCGCCTTCATATCGGCCACCTGCTTGCGGTTGCCGGGCGTGGCCTCCATGGCCAGCTTGCGCGGCAGCAGGTAGTTGCGGGCGTAGCCGGCCTTGACCGTGATGATGTCGCCGCGCCGGCCCAGCTCGGGGACATCGGCTCGAAGAATGACTTCCATATCCGCTCCTTCCTCCCGGATTCCTACGCGCGGGCCGCGAAGGGCAGCAGGGCGATGTTGCGCGCCCGCTTGATGGCCACCTTCAGGTCCCGCTGGTGCCCGGTGCAGACGCCGGTGACGCGCCGCGGCAGAATCTTCCCGCGCTCGCCGATGAACTGCCCGATCACTTTCACGTCTTTGTAGTCAATGTGGTCGATGTTTTCCTTGCAGAACTTGCAGACCTTCTGCCGGCGGAAGA
>Ga0209640_10004049_pt1 | contig 12879 bp, 6 predicted proteins | sample RifCSP10_1_FD_184018 | JGI IMG/M metagenome (GOLD analysis project Ga0209640, IMG submission 184018) | Soil microbial communities from Rifle, Colorado - Rifle CSP2_sed 10_1 (SPAdes) (version 2) | ecosystem: Environmental > Terrestrial > Deep subsurface > Rock core/Sediment | place: Rifle...
TAGGAGCTGGTCGGGGTTCGGCCGCAGGAGCTCGACGGCCACGACGGTCGAGCCCGCCACACCCTGGTAGGTCGCCTGCACGGTGAGCTGCTTGACGCCCGGCGTCGTGCTGTTCGGGCGGAACTCGCCCGTCCAGTTAAACAGGCCGTTCGCGTCCGTCGACGCTTCGAGCAGCACGCTCCCGTTCTCGAGGATCTTGACCGGCGTGCCCGGCCGCGGGACGAGCGGCGCCGCCCGGTTCGGGTACACGAGGAGAACGCGGCCTTCGATCGTCACGATGCCGCCGGCCAGCGTGCTTGCGGGTGTGGCGTCTGCCTCGACCTCCACCGAGCTTGGGAGCACGATCTCCTGCGAGAAGAGGAAGAACTCCTGGCGCGCGGCGTCCATGACGACGTCCCGCGTGAGCGGCGAGGCGCCCTCCGCGGCGGGCGTCACCGTCACGCGGTAGTTGCCCGTGAAGTTCTCGAAGCCGAGCGTGATCGTGGAGGCCTCAAGGTCCTTCTCGATGAGCGCGCCCAGGCCCCCGCTGCCCTTGTCCTGGCCGCCCGGCACGCCGACGATCGAGAAGGTGCCGTCGGTCACGATGTTCTGGTTGATGTCCATCACGCTGATCGTGAGCTTGTGGAACGTCGTCACGATCGCCGAGGGGTCCACGATGAGCGCGGGGTAGGTCACGTCGTAGAGCGCCGCCGTCGACCCCGCGCGGAAGCCCGTGAGCGGCTGGCTGAAGCCCGTGTCGCGCGCCTGGACGGTGTCCGCCGAGAAGAGGACCATCGCGCAGGTCTGGACGTTCGTGCCGTCCATGTCGATGAAGTGGGCCTCAAAGGCCGCCTTTCCGAAGGCGCCGCAGGTGATGGCGCTGTCCATCGTCGTGAGCGTCTTGTCGGAGGCCGTCGAGCGCAGGGTGATGTCCGTCGCGCTCGTAAGCACGGAGCCCTTCACCGTGATGTCGCCCGCCGTGACCACGTCGACCACGGCAAGCCCCACGTTGGCGCCGTCGAGGATCACGGAGGTCGCGCCGCGCGCGTAGAGGCGCGTGCCGGTCACCGTGACGCCGGTCCCCAGCGTGAAGGACGAGCCCTGGAGGATGAAGGAGCCGTGCGAGACCGTCGTGCCGTTCGTGAGGGAGACGGAGGCCGTCCCGAAGGTCACGATCGCGTTGACATCGATCGCGCCTCCGTTGGCGACGAGCGAGCCGTTGAAGTTGTAGATGTTGAGCGGGAGGTTCGACCGGATCGCGCCACCAGGCCCGACGGTGACCGTGCCGGTGTCCTTGATGACAAGCGCGACCTCGAAGGCCCGGGTCTGCCAGATCGTGAGCGCGCCGTTCACATTGAGGGAGCCGCGGACCTCGATGTTCCCCGTCTGGTTGAAGTTCGAGATCTCCCAGGGCGCACCCTCGACGAGGCGGTCGCCCACGGTGGGCAGGAAGAGGTCCGAGGGGTCGATGACCTCGAAGGTGAGCTCGATCTCCTGGCTGTTCGACTCGGCGGTGAGCGTCGGGTAGAACGCCAGGTTCGTGACGGCCGTCGCGTGGTAGATGAGGTAGCTTGCCGTGTGGATGTAGGAGCCTTGGTACTGGGGGGCTCCGCCGTCCAAGACGTCCGTGACGAGCCAGGACGAGGCGCGCCCCTGCGCGTCGGTCACCGCGGTCGCGACGATCCCGCCGCTGAAGCCCCACCGCGAGTCGACGGTGGCGCCGGCGATCGGGATGCCCGTGAGGTCGGAGACCACGAACCTCGCCTCGCGCGAAACCGTCGCGAGCGAGCCGCTCTCGACCAAGATCGAGCCGGCCTGGATTCCCCGCAGGTCGGCCGACGACCCGCCCGCAAACGACAGCGCGGGGTCGCCGCCGGCCTCGATGAGGAGCCACTCGGCGTAGACGACTGAAGCCGTGAATTCGACGGTCCCCGGCGAGCTGATCGAGGAGCGGTAGAGCCCGGCGTTTGGCGAGGACACCGTCGCGCCGCCGCCGACCGCGCAGTCCTCGAGGTGGAGCGTGCTGAAGGACCCCGTGAGCGCGCCGCCCACGGTCGAGTTGTAGCACCAGAGGCTGCCGCCCGTGGAGGCGACCGAGGCCTCGAGGTCTGAGCCCGCCTTGAGCCAGACGGCGCCCGTGGGCTGGACGGTGACGCCGAAGGTGTAGTCCGAGGTGACCGATGCGCCGTCGAGCGTGAGCTTGCCGCCGTTTTCGACGATGAAGTCGTACTGGTTGTCCCTCTGCTGGTGGAGCTTGAAGTTGCTGTCGGCGATCGTGAGGTTCCCGCCGGCCCGGACGATCACGAACCCTTGGAACAAGGGGTCGACGTTGATCACAACGGTCGAGGTCACGACGAAGTCGCGGTAGGTGAGGACGAGGAGGCGCCCGGAGGCCCAATTGTTGTCCATCGAGGTCGCCTTCTCCGCGGGCGTTGCCGACTCGACAACGGCGTAGATGTCGTGGCGGCCTCCCTTCTCGGCGAGGTCCCAGTAGTACACGATCGTCTGGGGCGAGGTCAGCGTGACGCTAAGGACGGTCGTGTTGAAGATCTGCGTGCCCGTGGCCGGCGGCCCGTCGTAGAGCGCGACTTTCACGAGCGTGGCGTCGGAGCCGCCGACGTTCGAGACCGTCGCGAAGATGCCGACCGCGACGGTGCCCGGCGCGGGCGCGTTGTTGTCGAAGGTGACCGAGTCGACGCGCAGGTCCGGCCGCGAGCGCACAAAGATCGGCTGGGAGATCGCGTTGTTGTTCGCCGGCTGCACGTCGGCCTCCTGCGATTGGACGGAGACCGTGACCGTGAGGTTGCCTTCCCCGCTCACGTTCCAGAGGATCGCCGTCTCGAGCTGGGACTGGCCGGCGACCGAGTCGACGGCGGCGGTGCCAAGGAGCTCGCCGGTCGAGCTTAGCGCCGCGCTCACGATCACGTTTGTCGCCGTCTCGTTGCCGAGGTTGTGCACAATCACGAGGATCGACACCGTGCTCCCGTCGACGGGGCTCGGGTTCGAGAAGGAGATGTCGGGGGTGGCCACCGCCACGTCGGTGCCCGCCACGGCAGAGGCGCCGCCCGCTAGGGCGAGGAGCCCGAAGACTGCCGCCGCAAGTACGGCCGCGTTCACAAGGTACCGCTCTTGGCGGGTGTTCGATGCCCACATCGGTGCGTTAGACCCCCGGTTTGTCCGCGCGGCCGAAGGGGGGCTCGAAAGCGAGCCTCCCTGCCCCCCCTTGCCTCGCGTGAGTGCGGTCGAGAAGGCCAGACGCTTCTGGCTTTCGTAACCGCAGTCCGCTTGAACCAAGAGGACGATATATAAGCGTTCCCGGCGGGCTTTCATGCCTGTTTTCCAATCGTTCCGAGGGCGCAATATGAGTTTATATGAGGGGCCGGACAATCGCCGCTTCAACTTCCGCTTGAGAATCGATTCAGCCGATTCCTGCAGGCGTCGGGGGTGTCTTTCCGTGATGGATGCGCGTGTGCCGAGCCAGAGCCTTCGACCGAAAACGCGGGCCCGCCGTTCCGAGGGGCTGGGCCTCGAGCTCCTTGCGGGCGCCGCCTTGCTGGTCACGGTGCTCGCCTTGGGCGGTCCCTCCTCGGCGGCCGCCGACCTTGAGGTGAACGACGCGGATGTCGCGCTCGGCGTGCGCTCGCCGACGCAGGGCAACACGGTCTCGCTCTCGGCGACCGTGCACAACCTCGGCGACACGGCGGCGGCGAACTTCACGGTGCGCTTCACGCTCGACGGCTCTTCGACGCTTGCCAATGTCGTGGTCGCTTCGCTCGCGGCCGGCGCCTCGGCCAATGTGACGGCGAGTTGGACGGTGCCGGGGACGATGACGGGCACGCACACGCTAAACGGGGTCGCCGACGCGACGGCCCAGGTCGCCGAGTCCGACGAGCTCAACAACCAGGGCGACCGCTCGTTCGATGTCAATGAGCCGCCCCTCGCGCTCGCCTCGGTCAACGTCTCGGCCCAGGACAGCCTCGTGCCGTTCTACTTTGACGCGGGCGCCTCCGCGGACCCCGACGGCACGATCCAGTCCTACGTGTGGATTTTCGACGACGGCACGACCGCGACCGGGGCCACCGCGAACCACTCGTTTGGAAACGGCGGCGCGGGCGCGGGCAAGGTGTACAGGGTCACCGTGCTTGTCACCGACGACGACGGCGGGACGGACGCCGCCCAGATCGATGTCAATGTGTACAACCGGGGGCCCGTCGCGCTCACGGGCGATGTGATCGGCCTCACGAAGACGGCGCTGGCCTTTGACGGCACGGCCTCGACCGACCTCGACGGGCGCATCGTGAACGCGACCTGGGCGTTCTCGGACGGCCGGACGCTCTACGGGCTCACGGTCCTGCGCTCCTTCGACGACAACGGCGCCTACACGGCGACGCTCACGATCACCGACGACGACGGGGCCTCGAACTCGATCGGGCTCAACGTGTCGATCTCGAACCAGGCGCCGAACGTGGTCATCACGACGACGCCCGCGATGCCGTTCACGGCGAACCTGTCGGCCTTCTTCGACGGGCGCGCCTCGTTCGATGTCGACGGCGGGATCACGAACTACACCTGGGTCTTCCCCGGCGGGCAGACCGCCCAGGGGTGGAACGCGACGTACACCTTCGCGCAGAACGGCACGTACAACGTGACCCTCGTGCTCGTCGACGACGACGGCGCGCTCTCCGAGCTCACGATCGCGGCGCTCGTCGGCCAGGACGCGACGGGGACGAACGTGCCCACGCCGCCGGTCGCGCGGATCGGGTTCTCGGCCTCGACGGTCTTCACGGCCGAGGTCGTGGTCCTCGACGCAGTGAACTCCTCGGACGACACGGGGATCATCTCGTACCTCTGGGACTTTGGTGACGGCTCCGTCGGTGTCGGCCTCGTGGCCACGCACACCTGGGCAAACGACGGGAACTTCATCGTGACGCTGAATGTCACGGACACGGACGGCAACTCGTCGTTCGCCCAGCAGACGATCCGCGTGAAGAACCGCCTCCCGGTGGCCTCGGGGGTCGCCTCGCCCGGCGAGGACCTGACCCTGAAGACCTTCTCGTTTGACGCCTCGAGTTCGGCCGACCCGGACGGCACGCTGCTCTACTACCGGTGGGCGTTCGGCGACGGCTCGGTGCTCTACGGGCGCACCGTCCAGCACATCTACACGCGCGCGGGGACCTACCTGGTCACGCTCACGGTCACGGACAACGACGGCGGGGAAGGGGCCACGTCCCTTAGCGTGACGGTCCACAACCGCGCGCCGGTCGCGGTCACCCCCGCGAACTTCTCGGTGCCCACCTTCGAAGACCGCGTCTTCGACGCGGTCCTTTCCTTCGACCCCGACGGGCTCATCCAGAGCTATACGTGGACCTTCGGCGATGGGACGAACGCGACGGGGCGCGCCGTCAAGCACGCGTTCGCCACGCAGGGCGCCAAGACGGTCTCCCTCACGGTCCGTGACGACTCCGGGGCGACGGGGACCGCGTCCTTCACGGTGACGGTCACGAACAACGGGCCCACCGCGGTGATTACGGGGCCCCTGTCGGTCTACACGAATGAGCCCGCGAACTTCGTGGGCGACGGCCTCGACCGTGACGGGACGATCACGGTTTGGGACTGGAATTTCGGCGACCTGAGCGCGAACGCCTCCTCGGTCGGCCTCGCCGCCCACGCCTATCCGACCAAGGGCACCTACACGGTGACCTTGCGCGTCGTCGACAACTCGGGAGCGGCGGGGACCGCGAGCTTCACGGTCCGCGTCCTCAACCGCCTGCCGACCGCCAGGATTGCGAGCCCTTCGAGCGGCGCCACCGCGCAGTCCCTCACGCCGATCGCCTTCTCCGCGGAAGGCTCGTCGGACCCGGAGACCGCGGCCTCCGGCCTCGCCTACTTCTGGATCTTTGGCGACGGGCAGGTCGCTTCGGGGCTTTCCGTGAGCCACCCGTTCCAGCGGGCGGGGGCCTTCACGGTGATCCTCACGGTCTCCGACGGCGAGGGCGGCGCGGCGAGCGCGACCGTGCCCGTCGTGATCCAGAACCGCGTGCCCGTCCCGGAGATTTCCGCGAGCCCGCCGTCGGCCGACTCGCTCGTCGACATCGCCTTCGACGGGTCTGGAAGCGCCGACCAGGACGGCACGGTCACCTCGTACCTCTGGGAATTCGGCGACGGCGCGACCTCGAACCTCCGGAGCCCGACGCACGCGTTTGCGGCCTCGGCGGTCGCGGGGGCCTACACGGTCCGCCTCACGGTGTTCGACAACCTGGGGGCCAACGGGTCGACGACGCTTGCCGTGACGATCAACAACCGCCTTCCGGTGGCGGCGTTCACCTTCGGGGACCCCGTCTACGGGGACCTCTCGACGGTGTTCCACGGCACGTCGTCGACCGACGCGGACGGCACGATCGTGAGCTTCGCCTGGGAGTTTGGCGACGGTGCCACGGCGACGGGCTCGGAAGCCGCGCACAAGTTCCCCGCGACCGAGGCGCCGACGACGTACACGGTGAAGCTCACGGTGACGGACAGCCGCGGCGGCGTTTCGGCGGCAAGCCACGATGTCACGGTTGTGAAGAAGCCCGTCTTTGACACGGGCAAGCCCGGCGAGGGCGGGACGACCCCCGTCCAGTCCCCGGGCTTCGAAGGCGTCTTCGTGGCCGTCGCCCTTGCCGGCGTGGCGCTTGCCGCGGCACGGCGCAGGCGCGCTTGAAGGGCGCGTCAGGCCCTTGCGCCTTCGGCGATTTGGCCCGCCGCGTCTTGAGCGGCCGCGGCCGGGTCTGCGGCGTTCACGATCGCCCGCCCGACGATCACGAAGTCTGCTCCGGCGCGCGCGGCCTCGCGGGGCGACCCGCCCTGCGCGCCGGCTCCGGGGCTGAAGATCAGGAGGCCCGGGTGCGCGGCGTGGATCGCCGCGATGCGCTCGGGGCGCGTCGCGGGCGCCACGACGGCCGTGGCCCCGCCTGAAAGCGCGGCCTCAAGGAGGCGGTCGGACGCGGGCGCCGTGAACTCCCGGCCGCCCTCGTGGGACATCTCGACCACGGCGATGGCAAGGGCCCCCCTCGCGTGGCATGCGTCCGCGACGGCCGCCACGGACTCGCGGCCCGCGAACGCGTGGCAGATCACGCCGCGGGCGCCGGCGTCGACGGCGCGGCGGGCGATCGCGCCAGCGACCGGCGGGATGTCCGCGATCTTGAAGTCGCAGATCACGGGCCGCCCGGACGCTCGAGCTAGCTGGCCGACCACGTCGGTCCCGCAGGCGAGCACCGTCGGCCAGCCGACCTTGACGGCGTCGGCGTGGGGGGAGACGGCCCGCGCGACCGCCTCCCCTGCCCTGCGGTCCTCGAGGTCGACGGCCACGACGAGGCCCGTGCGGCGCGGCACGGGAGGGGTGGGCAGGGTCACGAGCCGATCCTCCCTAGTCAACGGGCCGCCGCCTGCACGCGCGCGCAAGGTCCGCCTCGGCTTCCCTCCAGCCGGGGAAGCGGTGGAGCCGGAGCACGAAGGAGCGCGGGTGGAGGCTTCGCCGGCGCGCCGTGCGCCTGCGCGCGCCCGGGGCTCCCTCAAGCGCCCCCTCCTTGCGGTAGTCCTCGAAGTGCAGCATCTCGTGGTAGAGGAGGTAGCGCAGCGTGTCCTGCCGGACCCGCGGGTGGTCGAGGAGCCGCGAGACCGTGATCGCCTCGTGCGCCTCGTCGAAGGAGGCGAGGACCGCCCGACCCCGCGCATGGGTCCACCCCACCGCCGGCGGGCCAAGGGGGGGGTCGAAGAGGGACGCGGCAACCTCCTTAAGGAGCGGCGCAAGGTCGTGGTGCGCACCCGCCGGGCCGCGCGTGCGCCTCGAGGCGCGCGTGCGCCGCAGCGCAAGCGAGAGGTCGCGCGTCTTCGGGTCGGAAAGCCAGGCTAAGTACGCCGCTGCGGCCCACTCCGGAGCCCGGCGCTTGAGGACGCGCGCGGCAAGCACGTGGGCGATGGCCGCCTGCGCGGGCGCGGGCTCCAGCGCAATGTCCTCCGAAAGGCGCACAGCGACGCGCCCGTCGGCGCCGCGCCTCGCCGTGCTCTTGAGCGTCGTGTACCGGCGGTAGGAGACGTCGACTTCGCCGGGCGCAAGCCCGAAGGCGCGCGCGATGCTCCGGGAAACCTCCGGAAGGCTGGCCTCGGCGGGCCCCGCGCCCGCCCCCTTGAACTCCCCGAGATTCCCTTGGCGCAAGAGCCATCCCCGGCCGCGCAAAACGGGCCCGCGCGGATAAACGTAGCGCGGCCCCGGCGGCCTTAAATAGGGTGAGGCTCGCTCAGAGCGCCGCGGCGGAAAGCCCCAGCGCATTTCCCCCCTTGAAGTCGCGCAGGAAGGTGGATCCGCCCCAAGGGGAGGCCTTTGCACGCAGCGCGGGACGCCGCGTCGTGCGATCGTCGCCCGCAGGCTCTCGTACGCGGAGATCCGCCGCATTTGGCCGCCGATCCTCAAGAACACGCCGACCGTGCGGCAGGCGACCCTCTCGCTCATGGTCGGGCTCTTCGGGTTCCTCGGCTCGGGGCTCGTCCTTGCCCACGCGGCAGACGTGCTAACGCTCGTCCCGGGCCTCATCACGCTCCTGCCCGCCTCCAACGCGCTCCGCGGGAACATCTACGCACCGCTTGGCTCGCGCCTGGGCACGTACCTCCACACGGGCCTCGTGCGCCCACGCTTCGAGCGCTCGCGGGTCCTCGACCAGAACGTCCTGGCCTCCACGACGCAGTCCCTCGTCATGGCCTTGCTGCTCTCGGGCCTCTCCTGGGCGCTCCTCGCCTCGCTCGGCCTCACGGTCGTGGGCCTCGAGAACCTCCTCTTCGTCGCCGTCCTCTCGGCGGTCGCCGCCGGCCTTGTCCTTAGCGTGGCGGCCTTCGCGCTGTCGAGCGTGGCGTTCCGGCGGGGCTTCGACCCCGACAACCTCAACGCGCCGCTCATCACCGCGGGCGGCGACCTCCTCTCCGTGCTCCTCATTGTCGGGCTCGGAGCCCTGCTGCTCAACGTGAGCTTCTCCCCGCTGCTCGTCCTCCCCGTCGACGCCGCCGCGCTTTTTGCCACGGCCGTCCTGCTCGGGCGGACCTGGAGCCTCAACCGGCCGATCGCGCGGCAGATCTTCCGCCAGAGCCTTGCGATCCTCGTCGCCACCGTCGCGCTCGAGCTCGTCGTGGGGCTCACTCTCGAGGGGAGCCTCGCCTCGCTCGTCGGGGTCCCCGCGCTCCTCGTGCTCATCCCCCCCTTCATCGGCGAATCGGGCAACCTCGCGTCGATCACCTCCTCGAGGCTCTCGTCGGCCGTGCACCTCGGCATCGCGCGCGTTGGGAGGCGGCCCGACGCCTTTGCGCGCGCGGACATCCGCGACATGGGGGTGGTCGCGATGGTCACGTACCCCTTGATCGGGCTCTCCGTGTTCGCGCTCTCCGTCCTGCTCGGCGTGCCCCACCCCGAGCCGGGCCGGATGATCCTCCTCTCGCTCCTTGCCGGCGCGGCGGTTACCGCCGTCGTGCTCCCGCTCACGTACTACACGACACTGATCGCCTTCCGCCTCGGCGCCGACCCCGACAACGTCGTGATCCCCGTGACGAACTCCGTCGTCGACGTGATCGGCGTCACGGTCCTCCTCGGGGCCGGCCGGCTCCTCGGGATCGGCTGACCCCGGCGGCATTCAGAGCCGCTTGCGCTTCCCGCTGCAAAGGTCGCGCAGGCGTTCCTCGGCCGCGGGCGGCCCGCGCATGAAGAGGACGTCGGCCGCCTCGAGCCGGTCCTCAGGCCCGGGGCCGACGATCCACTTCTTGCCGCGCCGGATTGCGATCACGCGCATCCCCGTCTTCGTGGCCATCTGGAGCTGGCGGAGCGTCTTGCCCCCAAGCGTCGAGGCCTCCGAGACCTGGGCCCGCGCGACCGTGACGTCGGACTCGCGCACGCTCTCGACGAGCACGGGGTGCACCTGGATGTCGCGCAGCGCCGCGTCGGCGATCTCGCGCGCGGCGTCGGCGATCTGTTCCATGGCGGCGGAGAGGTGGAAGAGGATGAGCGCCTTGTCCACGTTCTTCGACTCGATGGCCTCCTCGAGGACGCGGCGCTGGAGCTTCACGACGAGCTCGTCGACCTCCTCCTCGAGGGTCTCGACCTCCTCGGCGATCTCCCGCGAGTTGTAGAGGATCGCGCTGTAGGCGAGGTCGACCATGAGGTCCGAGGTGTCCTTGATCTCGATGAACCACGCCTCGGTCTCGCTCTTCGTGCCGGGCTGGGCGGGCGGTTGGGGCAGGGGGGCGGCAGAGGGCTGCGCGCGCGCGGCCTCGTCGAAGGACTGCTTGCCCGAGGCGATCGCGCGCAGCTGCTCGATACCCTCCTCGGTGCCCGTTACGATGGCCTGGTCGCCGTCCTTGAAGACGACGTCCTCGTGCACGTCGTAGCTCCAGCGCTTCCCCCGCCGCACGGCAATCACGCGCGTGCCAAGCCGCGTCCCGAGCTTGAGCTCGGCAAGCGTGTTCCCTGTAAGCGGCGAGGCCTCGGCGACGCTCACGAGCCGGATCCGCTCGCCCGAGCCCTTCAGGATGAAGGGCGCAAGCGGCCGGTACTCGAGCTCGCTGGAGAGGACCTTGGCGATGTCGCCTGCGGCGTTGGCGATCGCCCCGCCGGCGCCGGCCACCTGGAGGATCCCGAGCATCATCTGGGCGTCGGCAAGCGTCCGGGTCGAGAGCATGACCTGGAGGCGCAGGAGGTAGCGCAGCCGGTACATCCGGGCCTCGAGGCGGTGGACCTCCTCGGCGATCTCCTCGGAGTCGAAGATGAGCGCGCTGTAGGCGAGGTCGACGATGAGCTCCGCGATGTCCTTCATCTCGATGAGGAGGTCCTTGACGGGCCGGGGCTCGTACTCGACCGCCGCGCGCGCCTCGGTCTCACCGAACGCGGGCAGAAGGGGCTTCTCCTGGGCGGCGGAGGCGCGCCCTTGTTTTGCAGGCGGGCTCTCAGCATAAAGGCTTCGCACGGCAAGTTCCGAAGGCGGCAAGGCTGGGCGCATCGTCAAGCGCCGGGCAGGGCGGCCTGGCGCGGGCCCCTCAGGGCAGCGGGCCGCGTGCGCTCGAGCATGGCGCCGGTAAGGGCGCGGGCGACCGGCAGGAGGTTCTCGCAGTCCGCGCGGTTGTAGGACACGAGGAGCCTCAGGGCGTTTGTCGACCCCGAGCGCCTGTGGGCGTGCCAGAGGCGCACGGCGTCGCGGCCCGCGAGGACGCGCGTCTCGAGGTCGCGCAGGACTCCGAGGTCGCGCTCGATCGCCTTGAGGCCTCCGCGCCAGCCGAGGCGCCGCGCGCAGGAGAGGAGGTCGAGGTGCGCGCGCGGCAACCGCGCCGCGGGGAAGGCCGCGCGGACGAAGGGCAGGTCGAAGGACGCCCCGTTGAACGTGACGAGGAGGCGCGCGCCCGCGAGCGCCTCCGTAAGGGCGGCGGCGGAAAGGCCGGCGCCGCGCACGAGCGCGGTGAACCCGTTCTGGGGCCTGAAGACGCCGACCACGGTGACGGCGCTAAGGCGCGAGAGGCCGTCGGTCTCGATGTCGAGGAAGGCGGCCTCCGCGGCGAACCGCTCGAAGAGCCGCCAGGCCTCCCGGTGCGGAAGGCGGCAAGCGAGCTCGCCGGCCGACCCCTCCTCGAGGAGCGCGAGGGTCCGGGCGGCTTCACGGTCGAGCGCGCGCTTGCGCAACTCCGAGAACCCGGCAAGCCGCCGCTCGCCCATGAATTCGTCGAGCGAGAGGACCCCGCGCTCCCAGAGCCGCCTCTCCGTGAGGGGCCCCACGCCAGGCAGGAGGATGTGGGAGGCCCTCAGGATGTCGAAGGGAGCGCGGGTCATAGGGGGGTGCAGGGGCCCCGCTCAGGCTCGCGCCTTCAAAACCTTTCCGGGGGGCTCCCCGAAGGGCGACGGCCGGCGTTTCAAAGGGCCGGAGGGCGGCGGCGCCCGGCATAAAGCGCGGCGGCCGCGATGAGGCCCGCGAGCACGAGGACGCCTTCGAAGCCCGGGAGGACTTGCTTGGGCGGCTCGGGGGGGACAAAGACCGTGACCGTCGAGGTGGACGCCTCGTGGCCGTCGGAGACCGTCAGGGTGACCGTGTGCGTGCCCGCGCTGTCGAAAGCGATCGTCAACAGCGGGCCCGTGAAGTTGCGCCCGTCGTCGACCTCCCAGTTGAAGGTGAGGGCGTCGCGGTCCCCGTCGTAGTCGATGCTCTGGCTCGCGTCGAGGCTGACGGGCTCCGAGAGGTTGGCCACGCGGTCCTGGCCGGCGGCGGCAAGCGGCGGGTGGTTCACGAAGAGCGTGGCGCCGAGCGCGTACTCGCCCCAGCTGCCGACGACATTGCGCGCGCGGTAGCGGAACTCGTAGGCGTAGCCCCGGACGAGTTCGTCGTAGAAGAACGAGGTCGTCGTGGGGTCGAGGGCCGCGGTGAGCCAGTCCTCCCAGGTCTGGAGAGTGCCGCCGCGGTAGGCCGCCCGGTGGTACTGGAGCTCGCCCGAGACGATCGCGTAGCCGAGCGCGTCGGTCGCGCCGAATTCGAGAGTCACGTTTGTGGAGGTCCCCACGCCCGCCGGGTAGTCGATGTGGGCGTCGGGCCCGGGGATCGCGACGCGGACGCCCTGCGAGGCGGCCCACTTGGACCAGGCGCCGGCGGCGTTCAGGGCCCGCACGTTCCCGTAGTACGTGGCCCCGTTCGTGAGGTTGAGGCCCGTGACCACGGCGGGGGGCCGCGTGGCGCGGACCGGGAGCAGGACGTCGGCAAGGCCGGGGCTTGTCCCCAGGGAGTACTCGTAGGCATCCACGCCGGTCTCTGCGTCCGTGCAGGCGACCGTCCAGGGGAAGGTCTCGCGCGAGAGTGTGCTGAGGGCGGGCACGGTCACGGTGCAGGCAGGCGGGGTCGTGTCAATGCG
>Ga0209640_10004050_pt1 | contig 12879 bp, 10 predicted proteins | sample RifCSP10_1_FD_184018 | JGI IMG/M metagenome (GOLD analysis project Ga0209640, IMG submission 184018) | Soil microbial communities from Rifle, Colorado - Rifle CSP2_sed 10_1 (SPAdes) (version 2) | ecosystem: Environmental > Terrestrial > Deep subsurface > Rock core/Sediment | place: Rifle...
CCGACCGTCCCCTCGCACCACCTCGGTCAGCACCTCGGGGCTCCCCGAAGAGCCCATGGCCCGGCGCCCTACCACGGCGGTCTGCCGCACGAGATCGATCACGACGTAGCCCTCGCGTTCGTGGATGCGGATTTCGCGGACCTTCGAAGCGGCCAGGCGGCTGGCGCTGAAGGTGGCAATGCACCCGTTCTGAAAGACGATCCAGGCGTGAGCCACATCGGTCGTGGACGACACGATCGAGACGCCCCGGGCGTGGACCTGCCGGACGGGGGCGTCCACCAGGGCCAGGACGAGATCCAGGTCGTGGATCATCAAATCCAGCACCACGTCCACGTCCGCGCCCCGGGAGGTAAACGGCGCCCACCGCCGGCACTCGACCAGGACCGGCGCCTTGACGGCGCCCTGCGTCGCGCGAAACGCCGGATTGAAGCGCTCGATATGGCCCACCTGGAGGACCACGCCCCGGGCCGACGCGGCCGCGACCAGGTCGCGGGCCTCCCTTGCGGTGGCCGCCATGGGTTTCTCCACCAGCACATGCAGGCCGGCATCCAGGCAGGCCCGCGCGACCTCGTGGTGGCGCAAGGTCGGCACCACCACGCTCACGGCGTCCACCTCCCCGATCAGGTCTCGGAAGTCCGCCACCGCCCGACAGCCGTGCTTGGCGGCCACCCCTTCGGCCCGCTCGGCGATCACGTCCGCCACACCCACCAGGCGCGCGACGGGGAGCCCCGCGTAGACCCGGGCATGATGCTGCCCGAGGGAGCCCACTCCGATCACGCCCACCTTGATTGGTTCCATAAACCCCCGTTATTCGTTATACGTTAATCGTTAATCGTGAAGACAGGGAAAGAGTCAGCACGCTTCATCTTCCCGTTTAACGAATAACGATTAACGTTTAACCTCCTCAATCATTTAACGCTTAACCTTTAACGCCTTCCTCCCTCACACCAACAATCGCGATGCCGGCCTTGTCGGCGGCGGCCAGGGCTTCCTCCCGGTCCAGGAGCAGGGCTTTGCCCGCCTCGACGGCCAAGGCCGACGCGCCACTCTCGACCATCGTCTGGATCGTCTGCGGCCCCACCGCCGGCAGGTCGAACCGCGGGTCCTGGTGCAGCTTGAACCGTTTCACCACGACCGCGCCCCCCCGCGCCAGAGCGGCTCCCCGCCGGATCGCTTCATCGGTCCCTTCGACGGCTTCCACGGCCACCACCGCCCGATCCTTCACGACGACGCACTGCCCGATGTCGAGACTGCCGACCGCCTTGGCCATCTCCCATCCAAATTCGATATCGCGCCATTCGCGACGAGTAGGGCTGCGACGGGTGAGCGTGCCTTTTTCTACGAGCAAGCCGTCGAGGCCGAACGTGGATTCCCTGATGCGGATGCCCTCTCCCTCCAATTCGGCGGCGATGGCGCGAAGGAGCACGTCGTCTTTCCGGAGGGTCACGCGGCGCAGCAGCGCCAGGGACCGAAGGTCGGGCCGGATGTCCGAGAAGAGGTGGGTTTTTTTCACCCCGCCGATCATCACGGCCTGCCGAACGCCGTCTTGTTTGAACGCCTTGATCAGCCGGCCGAGTTGGCCGAGAGCGACCCAGTGGATCCGGTCCACCGCGCGCTCCAGCGACGGGTCGGCCTCACCCTTCAACGCCACGGCCGAAACCCGATAGCCGAGCCGACGCGCGTTGTCGGCAAAGAGGAGCGGGAATCGCCCGTTGCCGGCGACCAGCCCGATCCACTCCTCCCGCTGGTCCTGCCCGCGTTTCACCGCCCTCACTCCTCCTCGCGCTCATCCGAGCCCTTGCAGATCCCCCGCTTGGTCCCGTCCATGAACGCCAGCACCTCTTTGACGTCCGGCGAGTCGCCGAACTCCTGGCGGACCTTCTTGACCGCCTCGGCGAGCCGAAGGTCGGACCGGAACAGGGCCCGATAGACGCGCTTGAGCAGACGGATGCGGTCATCGGAGAAGCCATGGCGTTTCAGTCCGATGGTGTTCACGCCGAAGAGCTGGGCCCGGTACCCCCCGGCCGCCCGCAAAAACGGCGGGACGTCCTGGCCCACCGCCGAACATCCCCCGATCATGCTGAAGGCTCCGATGCGCACGAACTGGTGGATGCCCACGAGCCCTCCGACGATGGCATGGTCTCCGATGGTAATGTGGCCCGCGAGGGTGGCGGCGTTGGCCATCACCACGTGGCTGCCGACATGGCAGTCGTGGGCGATGTGGACGTAGGCCATGAGGACGTTATGGTCTCCCACGCTGGTCACCCCGCCGCCGAAAGCCGTGGCCCGGTTGACCGTGACATACTCCCGGATGATGTTGTGGTTGCCGATCCGGACCAACGTCTGCTCGCCTTTGTACTGGAGGTGCTGCGGAGGGGCCCCGAGCGACGTGAACGAATGGACCTGACAGTCCTCCCCCACTTCGGTCCACCCCTCGATGATCACGTGCGAGTCGATCCGCGTCCCCCGGCCGATCCGGACGTGCTCGCCGATCAGGGCATAGGGCCCGACCGTCACGTCCTCCGCCAGCTCGGCTCCGGTATCCACGATCGCGGTGGGATGCACCCGGGGCGTCACAGTTGAGCCTCCGGCGCGGGGGGCCCGTCCGTGATCATGGCCATCAACTCCGCCTCGCAGACGAGGGCCCCTTCCACGAAGACCTCCCCGCGCATCTTCCAGTAGGGGTGCCGGGCCCGGAGCACGTCCACCACGAACCGGAGCCGGTCGCCGGGGACCACCGGTTTGCGGAATTTGGCCTTGTCGATCCCCATGAAGTACACGAGCTTTCCCCCGCGTTCCTTCGCGGACTTGAAGGCCAGGATCCCCCCCACCTGAGCCATCGCCTCGATGATCAGCACCCCCGGCATGAGGGGACGGCCTGGAAAGTGGCCCTGAAAGAACGGCTCGTTGATCGTTACGTTCTTGATGCCGACGATCCTTTTCCCAAGCTCCAGTTCCTCGACCCGGTCCACCAGGAGAAACGGATACCGGTGGGGCAGGACCGCCTGGATCTCGGTGCTGTCCAGGCGCACGCCTTGGTCGCCGTTCTGGCTCACTTGGCCACCTTGTCCAATTCCTTGATCACGCGGTCTGTGATTTCGAGGGACGGATGACTGTAGATGATGAGGGCGCCGGCGCCGTTGTCCCCCTTCTCCACCACCAGACTGAGCTTTTCCTTATCGGCGATTCCCTTCACGACCTGCTCAAGGCTCTTGTTGAACTCGTCCAACACTTCCTTTTTCTTGCTCTGGACCTCCTGGTTGAACTGTGTGACTTTCCGCTGGTACTCCACCATTCGCTTGCGGAACGCTTCTTCCTTCTCCTTCTTGGCCTCGCCGCTCAAGACGGATCCCTGCTTGACCAGGTCTTCCTCCATTTTTTTGAGGTCTTCCTCCTCCAGGTCGATGATCCGCTGGCGGGATTTGACGTACTCGGCCAACGCATCCTTGATTTTCTTACCGTTCTTGGTCCCGTCCAAGACCTTTTGCGGTTCGATCACCCCGATCTTCAGCTCAACCGCCCACGCCGGCTGCAAGAATACCAGCGCCATTCCCGTCGTGATAACCAGAAGTCCCCATCCGTTTTTCATGCCCTGTTCCTTTCTCATTCCTCTCTCCCCCACCCTTTCCATGCCCTATTGTACCCTAGATCAGACGGGTGCCCCAGAAGGGGGAAGGTAAAAGGGAAGGCTTTAAAAGAGCGAGCCGACCGAGAATTCGAAGACACCCGGCCGTTCTCCTTCTTTGGGGTCGAGGTTGAAGCCGTAAGCCAGACGCAGCGGACCGAACGGCGAGATCCACCGAAGCTCGACTCCGGTCGTCGGGCGCAGGTCCAAATTCAGGGTTTCCCCGTCCTCGAATCCTTTCCCGTAGTCGAAGAACACCACCCCCTTGACCTTCAACTCGGGCACCAAGGGAAAGATGTAGTCAAAATTGAAGATGAGCTGCTTGGTGGCTCCCAAAGGGCTGGTATCCGGGGCCGTGGGGCCCGCACGCCCGAAGCTGAACCCCCGGATGGTCTGGATGCCTCCCACGAAGAATCGATCTCCGACCGGCAGCGGGTCCCCGGCACGGTAGCTCTGAGCCGTCCCAACGCGTACCCGCGGGGCGAACACGGTGTCCCACATGGCCGGGAAATACCATGCGGTGTCCCCGATCAGCTTGAAAAAGTAGTTGTCGCCCCCAAGCAGGCTGCCTGCAAACTGAGCCGTCACGCTGTGCCGGGCACCGGACTTCGTATCGATAAAGAAATCGCGTGTGTCCCGCGCCAGCCCCAGGATGATCGCGCTCGTGGTCGAGGTCCCCAACTGCTGCTGGACCAGGAGCGGAAGATCCGTCACCGGGACCGCGGTCTGAGAGGAGAGCAAGAGGTCGGAGGACGTGCCGGCGCTGATCGTCAACTGTTCTACCAGGTAGGTGGCGCTGCCGCTCAGGTACTCGGAGAACCACCTGCCCAGCACGAGGTCCCCGCCGGCCCGCTTTTCGAAGTAGCTGATGAAGAAGGTCTCGCGGGCGAATATGTCGACCTGGCCCGAGAGGGCCTCGTCGAAGAGGTAGGGCTCCCGAAACGTGATCGCCCCCAAGGTCCGTCGCTGACCGAGCTGGCCACGAATTTTCAGGAGTTGCCCCCGCCCGAACAGGTTCCCCTCCGTGATGTCGGCCACGACCGACAACTGGTCCAGCGAGCTGAATCCCCCGCCTATGCTGAAGGTGCCGGTGGATTTCTCCTTGACCTTCACGTCGAGATCCACGGTGTTCGCATCGATTTGTTTGGGGATGATCTCCACGGTCTCGAAGTAGTTGAGGTTGTTGAGCCGCTCGAAGCTCCGCTTCAAGGCCGCCGTATCGATCAGTTCCGCCTCATCGATCCGAATTTCGCGCCGGATGACCTTATCGCGGGTCTTATCGTTCCCTGAGATGTTGATGTTCCGGACGCGAATCAAGGCCTCCTCTTTAATCTCGAACGTGAGGGTGGCGGTCTTCGTTTCGGGATCCGGGACGATCTGGGGATTGATGTCCGAGAAAGCGTAGCCCTTGGCCCCGTACAGGCCGGTCATCCGGGTGATGTCGTCCCGAATCAGGGCCATCCGGACGATCTCCCCTTCCTTCAGCTTGCTGCCGGCCCGCAGCTCCGATTCCGGAAAGACGGTCTGCCCCTTATAGCCGACTTTCCCGAGCTTGAATTGAGGGCCTTCGACGAGGGGGAACCGGACCGTGAACCACTTTTTGTCCGGGCTCAGCTCCACCGTAGGCGTCCCCACCTGAACGTTCAGATAGCCTTCGTCCAGGTACACCTGACGGACGCGTTCCACGTCGTTGGCCAGCTCATCTTTCTTATAAATGCCGGAGTCATCGAACCAGGAGAAGAGGAGGGAATACTCCCGTGTGAACAGGGGCTTTTTCAGTTTCTTGGCCGGGATCGCCTGGGCCCCATCAAAGGCCACGGTTTTGATGCGCGCCCGAGGGCCCTCCTGGATGAAAAAGGTCAGGGTTTTTCGTTCGGCGTCCAGGGTCTTGATCACCGGAATGATCCGGGCGTTGAAATACCCGTCTTCCTCGTACAGGACCCGCAGGCGCTCGACACTGTCCTTCACTTGTTGTTGATCCAGAAAAGACTGGCTGCGGACCGTCAGTTTTTCCCTGAGCTTCTCATCCTTGAGGTTGTCATTGCCGTCGAAGAGGATGTCGGTGATGAACGGCTTCTCCACCACCACGAACACTACGGCGATGCCTCCGGCCACCGACTCGGTCTCCACGCGAACATCTTCGAAAAATCCCATCTGGTAGATGGCGCGGATCTGGTCCCGGATCCCTTCCGCGGAGAACTGATCCCCCTCTTTCCAGGTGATGCGGCCCCGGATGGCGGGCACCTCGATTCGCTTGTTCCCTTGGATTTTTATGGACTTGATCCGTGGCTTGGGCTCCTGAGCCCAGCCGATCCCAGAATCGAATGCCCCGGTCAGCACGCTGCTTAGCAAAACCCACACCCCGAGGAGGGCGGCCACCTGCCATCCGATGGAGCGAATCAACGGCACGGAACTTGCCACATGATACCTGCCAGTGACAGTCCTTGGTGTGAGACAGACCCCCTCTGCCTCCGACCTCCAACCACACCTTCATACCCGTGTCCGTCAGCAACCGACTGGGTAATTAAACGGGCGGAAAAAACGGAGGAATTGTACCGTTCCCCCCTTGAGAAGTAAAGGAAAAAAAAGCGAAACCCGCCGCACTGAGCTTGACTTTAGCGGAAGGCAGCCCGTAGAATTCGAAGGTCATGGCTTGCACGAAAGTTTCCAAGGCCATCATTCCCGCCGCCGGCCTGGGAACCCGCTTTCTTCCGGCCACGAAGGCCTCCCCCAAAGAGATGCTCCCGCTGGTCGATAAGCCCTTGATTCAATATGCAGTCGAGGAGGCGGTCGCGGCCGGCATCCGGGAAATTATCGTCGTGACGGGCCGGGGTAAGCGTGCCATTGAGGATCACTTCGACCTGTCCTTCGAACTTGAACACAATCTGAAGGAGAGCGGGAAAGAGAAGCTGCTTCAGGAGATCCGGCGAATTTCCGAGCTCGCCAACTTCTGCTATGTCCGCCAACGGCATGCGCGAGGCTTGGGGGATGCGATCCTGTGCGCCCAACATCTCATCGGCGACGAGCCCTTCGCCGTCATCCTCGGAGACGAAGTCATTGATGCCGACGTGCCCGCCATCAAGCAATTGATCGACCTCTATGAGACGATAGAGACTACCATCATCGGCGTCCAGGAGGTGGAGCCGGACGAGGTGTCGCATTACGGGATCATCACCCCCAAACCGGCAGGTCCAGGGCTGTTTCAAGTCACCGATCTCATCGAGAAACCGGCCCGCGAGGAGGCCCCCTCCAGGCTGGCCGTAATCGGGCGGTATATCCTCCAACCGGACATCTTTCCCGTGCTGGAGAAGACCCATCCCGGCAAGAACCAGGAAATCCAGTTGACCGACGCCCTGCGCACGCTGGCGCACACCGCGCCCCTGCATGCCTGCCTGATCAACGGAAAACGGCACGATGCGGGAGACAAGCTGGGGTTCCTCAAAGCCACCGTCGACTACGGGCTGAAGAACCCGGAGCTGGGCGCCCGGTTCGCCCGGTACCTGAAGGACCTGAAGCTTTAGCGAAAGCGCTTCCATGGCCGAGCAGACCCAACCCGAGCCCTCCCAGATCGAAATCCCGGAACGGCTCCCGCTCCTGCCGATCCGCGATATCGTCGTATTCCCGTATATGGTGCTCCCCCTGTTCGTCGGCCGCGAGATGTCGATCAAGGCAATTGAAGCGGCCCTGGCCGGCAACCGGATCATCATGCTGGTGGCCCAGCGGTCGCTGGAGGTCGAGAATCCCACGTCCCCAGATCTCTACACGATCGGGACGGTGGGGATGGTGATGCGCATGCTGAAGCTGCCCGACGACCGGATCAAAATCCTCGTCCAGGGGCTGGCCAAGGCCCGCATCGAGGAATTTGTCCAGACCGAGCCCCACTTCGAGGTCCGTATCAAGAAGCTGCCGGAGGCCAAGATGCCGGCCCCCTCCCTGGAAGCGGAGGCCCTGATCCGGACCGTCAAGGAACAGCTGGAGCGGCTCGTGAGCCTGGGGAAGATCCTGATGCCGGACGTAATGGTCGTCATCGAGAACCTCCAGGAGCCGGGACGGCTCGCCGACATGGCCGTCTCCAACCTGGGGCTCAGGGTGGACGCCACCCAGGAGGTGCTGGAGATCCAGGACCCGGTGGCCCGGCTCCGGCGGGTCAGCGAGCTCATCTCCGCAGAGATCGAAGTCCTCTCCATGCAGCAGAAGATCCAGGCCGAGGCCAAGGGCGAGATGGACAAGACCCAGCGGGAATATTTCCTCCGCGAGCAGCTCAAGGCGATCCAGAAGGAGTTGGGCGAGTTGGACGAGCGGGCCGAGGAGGTAGCCGAGTTCCGCAAGTCCATCAAGGACGCCAAGATGCCGGAGAAGGTCCTGAAAGAGGCGGATAAGCAGCTCAACCGCCTCGAGAAGATGCATCCCGACACCGCCGAAGCGGCGACGGTCCGGACCTACCTGGAGTGGCTGGTGGAGCTGCCCTGGAGCAAGAAGACCAAGGACAACCTCGACATCAAGGCCGCGGCCAAGGTCCTGAACGAGGACCACTACGACCTGGAGAAGGTCAAGGAACGCATCCTCGAGTACCTGGCCGTCCGGAAGATGAAGGAGAAGATGAAGGGCCCGATCCTGTGTTTCGTGGGCCCCCCCGGCGTGGGCAAGACCTCCCTCGGGAAGTCCATCGCGCGGGCCTTGGGCCGGGAGTTCGTCCGGATCTCGCTTGGCGGCATCCGCGACGAGGCCGAAATCCGGGGCCATCGCCGGACCTACGTCGGCGCGCTGCCCGGCCGCATCATCCAGGGCATCAAGCAGGCCGGCTCCAACAACCCGGTGTTCATGATGGACGAGGTGGACAAGGTGGGGGCGGATTTCCGCGGCGACCCCTCGGCCGCCCTGCTGGAGGTCCTCGACCCCGAACAGAACCACGCCTTCAGCGACCATTACCTGGGCGTGCCGTTCGATCTGTCCGACGTGATGTTCATCACCACGGCCAACATCATCGACCCGATCCTCTCGGCCCTTCGGGACCGGATGGAGATCATCGAGATCCCCGGCTACACCGAGGAGGAAAAGCTCGGCATCGCCAAGCGGTTCCTGATCCCCCGCCAGTTGACCGAGCACGGGATCTCCGAGAAGCAGATCGGGTTCTCCGACGGCGCGCTCCACCGGACCATCTCGGAGTACACGCGGGAGGCGGGTGTGCGGAACCTGGAGCGCGAGATCGCCAACGTCATGCGCAAGGTCGTCAAGAAGATCGCCGAGGGCGACGACCGGCTCTACACGATCACCCCGGGCCTCATCCCCAAGTACCTCGGCGTCCCCAAGCACCAGAAGGAAACCGAGGAAAAGAAGGACCTCATCGGGGTGGCCACCGGGCTGGCCTGGACGGAGACCGGTGGCGACATCATCCACATCGAGGCGACGCTCATGAAGGGGAAAGGGACCCTGACCCTGACCGGCCACCTGGGCGACGTGATGAAGGAGTCGGCCCATGCGGCCCTGAGTTACGTGCGGTCCCGAGACCGCCGGTTGGGCATCCACCCGGACGTCTTTGCCAAGCAGGATATCCATGTCCACGTTCCGGCCGGCGCCATCCCCAAGGACGGCCCGTCCGCGGGGATCACGATGGCCACCGCCCTCGCCTCTGCCTTTACCAATATCCCGGTCCGGCACGACGTGGCCATGACCGGCGAGGTGACCCTCCGGGGGCGGGTGCTGCAGATCGGAGGCCTCAAGGAGAAGATCCTGGCCGCCAAGCGGGTGGGCATCCTCACGGTGATCCTCCCTCAAAAAAACCAGAAAGACCTGGCGGACATCCCGAAGCATCTTCTAAAGGGGATGACCTTTGTGTTCGCCGATACCATGGACGAGGTCCTCCGGGGGGCCCTACGCCGGCCGCCCGGTCCTCGCGGCGCGCGTCCCACTGCGACCCGGTCACCCGGCCGAGCCAAGGCGAAGCGCCGCGGGGCACGCGCCTCCCGCTCCCCCCGCTGATGGCTGACCGCCGGATCGGCGAGTTCGAGCTGATCCGTCGCCTCCAGCAGGCCACGCCGCTTCCTCTCTCAGCCGCCTCGTCGGTCGTGGCCGGAATCGGCGACGACGCCGCCGTTCTGAAGCCTCGGGCCGGCCGGGTGATGCTCGCCACCACCGATCTGCTCGCCGACCGGGTCCACTTCGACCTGTCGGTCATCACCTACCGTCAGCTCGGCTACAAGGCTGTCGTGGCCAACCTCAGCGACATCGCCGCCATGGGGGGCGTGCCCCGGTACGTCCTCATCGCCCTGGCGCTCAGTCCCCGTGAGACAGCGCGGGACGTCTCCGCGCTGTACGCCGGGATCCGCGAGGCCTGCCGGCCCGTCGGCTGCGCCGTGGTGGGAGGAGACACCTCCGCCTCGCGCGGGGGCCTCTTCCTGTCCCTCACACTGCTGGGAGAGGCCGCGCCGCGAGAGGTTCTCCGGCGGTCCGGGGCGCGCGCGGGGGATCGCCTCTACGTCACCGGGACCCTCGGAGACGCCCGGGCCGGCTTGGAATTGTCGCGCGGAAAAAAGAAACGCCCTCGGAAGACGGCGGTCGGCGCGCGCGACCAGGCCTTTCTGATCGCACGCTACGTGGCGCCGTCTGCCCGTGTCCGGGAAGGACGGCTGCTCGCCGAAACCGGATTGGCCAGCGCGGCGATCGACCTGTCGGACGGGCTGGCGGGAGATCTTCGCCACGTGTGCGAGGAAAGCGGGGTCGGCGGCCTCGTGGATCTCCGGCGTCTCCCGCTCTCTCCGGCCCTCATCGCCTACGCGCGGGCCCGGCGACGCCCGCCGTGGGAGTATGCCCTGATCGGCGGAGAGGACTATGAGCTGCTCTTCACGGTTCCCCCCAAACTGGCGGCCCGCGTCGACGCGCTCATCCGTCGCCGCCGGTTGCGCGCCACCGCCATCGGGGCCATCACCTCCCGGCGGCGGGGTCTGCGCGTCATCGGAGCCGACGGCGCCGTGCGGCCCCTCACCGCGAAGAGCTATGAGCACCGCGTGGGATGATTCCCCTCACCCTCATCAAGGACAAATTCCGCCTGATCCTCCATTTGGGCGATTCGCCGCAACGCACCGCCCTGGCCTTCGCCCTCGGCGCCTTCCTCGCCTTCACCCCCACGTACGGCCTTCACATCGCCAGCGCGTTTCTCTGCGCGTGGGTCTTTCGCTTGAACCTCGTGGCCCTGATGGCGGGCACTTTCATCAACAACCCTTGGACTCTTCTGCCGATCGTCGGCACCAGCCTCTGGGTGGGCCTGCTGCTCGATCCGGTCGGCGCCCCGCCCGAGATCGACTGGAGCCACTTCACGGTGCTGATGCTCTGGGACCAGCTCCGGCCGTTTCTCCTTCCGTTCGTGCTTGGGCACCTCATCCTGGGGATCATCGCAGCGGCCGTCGGGTACGTCCTCGTCTATGTCGGCATCCTCCGCTTCCGCGCCCATCAGAGGGGGGCGAAGAGGGTGCCTGGCGGAGAATCCCTTCGTGACGAGGCGAAGTAGACGGGGCCAGATGCCAGGCCACAGGCACGAAAAATACCGGAGGCGTATTCCCTGAAATACGTTGAGGATTTTTTCGGGCCGAGAACGCCGCAGATGACCCCGTATCCTTCGCCGCAGTAGAACGGCGTTTCTTCAACAGGCACCTGCTTGCGAGCCCATCCCCTCCATGCTAAGATTTCGCGGTGAAACCTCTCCCAACGCTCGGTAAATCACATTACGACGGCTCGGCGCTCATCGCCGACCCGATTCACGAATACATCACCTTCACCGTCCCATTCGCCGTCCCCGCGAGGGGCACCACGCCCGGGGAGCCGCCGGAGACCACCGAGAAGGACCTGATCGACTCCCCCTGGGTCCAGCGGCTTCGCCGGATCTTTCAGCTCCAGAGCGCCCGGTGGGTCTATCCGTCGGCCGAGCACAGCCGGTTCGTCCACTCGCTCGGGGCGATGCACGTCGCGGGGCGGTTCGCCCGGCACCTCTACCCGTTTTTGCTCAAGGCCGTGCCGCACGTCCCGTCGGCCCCCTACATCGAAGAGCTCCTGCGCGTCACCGCGCTCGTCCACGACATTGGCCACGGCCCCTTCTGCCATTTCTTCGACGACAATTTCCTGGAGCAGTTCCACCTGACCCACGAGAAGCTGGGGCAGGTCATCATCCGGGAGCATCTCGGCCCGATCATCCGAAAGATCCGGCGAAGCCCGACCGGGCCGTTCGCCAAAGGCGAGGAGCTGGACCCCGACCAGATCGCCCACCTCATCCTCAAGGACAAAGGCAAGGACAGCTCGCGGATGCCGCGCTGGGTGAACGTCCTCCAGCCCGTCATCTCCGGGAGCTATACCGGGGACAACCTGGACTACGTCCTGCGCGATTCGTACATGTGCGGGGTGGCCGTCGGCCCGGTGGATTTGAGCCGCCTCATCCACTACACCATGATCACCGAGAACGGCTTCACCATCCATAAGACGGGCCTGCCGGCGCTCCAGATGTTCCTGAACACGCGCATGTACCTGTATTCCAACGTGTACTATCACCGGACCACCCGGGCCATCGACATCCATCTCCGGGAGATCTTCGGGGACACGATGCGGCTCCTCTTCCCGCATGACCCGCGCAAGAAGATGGACGAGTACCTGGCGCTCACCGACTGGTCCCTGCTCGAAGAGGTCCGGGGCTGGGCCGCGTCTTCCAACCAGAAGAAGCGGCGGCTCGGCGAGGAGTGGGCCCGCATCCTCGGCCGCGACGTCAAGTGGAAGATGGCCTACAACACGGTCCTGAAGGAGAAAGGCCAGGAACGCGGGATGGATTTTCCCAGCCGCGAGCAGTTCGAGCAGCAGATCCAGAAGGAGCTCCCGGCCCGCCTGGCCAAGGTGCCCTTCAGGGTGGACATGGCCCCCTTGGATCCCCGCCCGGACCCCAAGGACACGCGGGGTGTCCCGCTGTACGTCTACGATCCGGGCACGCAGGCCGTCTCCACGGAGCCGCTGGAGGAGTTCCTGGATCTCCTGCCCACGCGCCTGATCCAATTCCGGATTTATGCCCCCAACCACGACACCGACGCGGCGCTCTCGCGCGCCGCCGCCGCGGTCCTCAACAAAGCCCCCTCCAGCCTCCCCACCAACATCTAAACCGTTTGTGCCGAGGCTTTCGAAGCACGCATCTTCACTCTTTCAGCATCCAGCGTAGGGCGGGTTTGACACCCGCCCTCTTGCTTCATCCCCTCTTCCCTTGAGGGAGAGGGTCAGGGTGAGGG
>Ga0209640_10004051_pt1 | contig 12874 bp, 11 predicted proteins | sample RifCSP10_1_FD_184018 | JGI IMG/M metagenome (GOLD analysis project Ga0209640, IMG submission 184018) | Soil microbial communities from Rifle, Colorado - Rifle CSP2_sed 10_1 (SPAdes) (version 2) | ecosystem: Environmental > Terrestrial > Deep subsurface > Rock core/Sediment | place: Rifle...
CATCAATGGTTTGGATTATGCCAGTGTTTATAAGATCCCGCATGCCCCGGAGTAAGCCCCCGGCAAGACTGTCCTCAATTATTTACCCCTTGACCTGTGACCGCGACAAGTTATAATTCAGCCGTTGAATTTTGGACTTTCTTATGGATACTTCTCCCGATCCCAACCGTGAAATGATCTTGCTCGAGCAAATCGAGCATGATCCGGATGTCACTCAGGCCAATCTGGCGGCTCAACTGGGAGTGGCTGTAGGTACTGTCAACTGGCACCTGAAGCGGCTGGTCGCCAAGGGCTACGTTAAAGTCAAACGAGCACAGCGGCGGAAACTGCGTTACATCATTACCCCGGAAGGGATCGCCTTTCGTGCCCGGCTGACAATGAACTACATTGACCAATCGATGCGGCTTTATCGCCGCGTGCGCCAGCGGGTCCGAGATTTGCTGGTCGAGGTCAGGCAGGCTGGCTTTAGCCAGGTGCGGCTGGTCGGCGAGGGGGACATAGCCGATATCTGCCGCCTGAGCTGTCTCGAGCAGGGCGTTGATATTGTCGATAAGCCCGGAATACCTGCGATCGAGGTGCGCGGCTTTAAAGTTCTTTTATTCGTGCAAGGTATGCCAACCATAGATGGTATACCAGATCGGAATCTGGTTGCTAAGGAATGACCACAGGATCTTCAGCGAACGAACGTCACGTTGTAATCACTGGAGGAGCCGGGTATATCGGTTCCTATTTGACTGGCCATTTACTGCGCCGTGGTTATCAGGTCACAGTTGTCGATGATCTGCTCTTCGGCGGCGAATCCTTGATGGCTTATTTTCCCCATCCTGCATTTCATTTCGTGAAAGCGAATGTGTGGGAACCCCGTGCAGTCAGGGCCGCCGCCCGTCCGGATTGGCCCGTCCCTCAGGCGGTCGTGCACCTGGCAGCCATTGCTGGCTTCCCGGCCTGCCAGGCAGTCGGCCGGCAAGTGGCCTGGCGCTATAATGTTGAATCGACCCAGCGTGTGTTTGAACAGGCTGGAGAGATGGGCGTCAACCGCTTCGTCTACGCCTCTACCTACAGCAATTACGGCCTCTCGCCCGATGGAAAACCGGTCACCGAAGATTCGCCTCTCAATCCTCAATCGCTTTATGCGGAGACCAAGATTAACGCCGAGCGCTATCTGCTGGCGCAGGCCGGTGCGCCCTGCGCGCCGCTTATTTTCCGGGTGGCGACGCTGTACGGCCTTTCCCCCCGGACACGCTTCGATCTGATCGTCAACCAGTTTGTATTAGAGGCCTACTCCAGGCGAGAGCTATTAATTTACCAGCGCGGCTATTCCCGCTCGTTCATGCACGTTTCTGATGCAGTCGCTGGAATTGCCCTCGGCCTGGAAGCCGCTGAAGAGAAAGTTCGCGGAGAAGTCTATAATCTCGGTTCGCAGGAGGGCAATTACACCAAGGACGAAATCGTGACATTGATCCTCAAGCGCCTGCCGGAAACGGTGGTGCACTACAAAGATATGACTTTTGGCGGCGATATGCGCGATATCACAGTTTCCTATGAAAAGATCCAGGAAAAGTTGGGGTTTAAGGCGAATCGAACTGTGGACGATGGCGTCCGAGAGGTCTTACATGCCCTTAGGGATGAGGTTTTCAGCAGCCCATACGACCAGCGTTATCGCAATGCGCAGTTTATTGTACAGTAGGTCTAAGGTTGGAAAGATTATGACGAGATGGAATCATGATGACAAATACTGAAGCCTCTCGAGGCCATTGGCAAAATAAACGTGTCGTCGTTACCGGTGGAGCCGGGTTTCTCGGTTCTTTTGTGGTGGAAAAACTCGAAAAACGAGGAGCCTTGCAGGTCATAGTGCCCAGGGTTGAAGAATATGATTTGAGGAATATTGCTGCCATCCAGCAACTATTCGATGATCTGGAGATCCCTGATAACCTTAAACCTTCAACTTTTCAACCTTCAACCGATGGACCTTCAACCCATAAACCTGAAACCATCATCATTCACCTGGCGGCTTTGGCCGGCGGCATTGGCGCCAACCGGGCGCGACCGGCTGAATTCTTTTATGATAACCTGATGATGGGCGTGCCCTTGATGCACGAAGCCTGGCGGCGCGGCATAGACAAGTTTGTCGCCCTCGGAACCATTTGCGCTTATCCCAAATACACTCCCCTGCCCTTCAGGGAAGAAAATCTGTGGGATGGTTATCCCGAGGAGACGAACGCGCCGTATGGGCTTGCCAAGAAGATGCTATTAGTCCAGGCTCAGGCTTACCGGGCGCAGTATGGCCTTAATGCTATTTACCTGCTACCGGTCAACCTGTATGGTCCCCGCGACAATTTTGACCTGCAAACCTCGCACGTCATCCCGGCGTTGATTCGCAAGTGCCTGGAAGCCCGGGAGCGAGGGGATGCGGATGTGATTGTGTGGGGTGATGGATCGCCAACCCGCGAATTCCTTTACGTGGAGGATGCCGCTGAAGGCATCCTGCTGGCGGCAGAGTATTACAATGGCGCAGAACCAGTCAACCTGGGTTCGGGGAGCGAAATTCGCATTAAGGATTTAGCGGAGATGATCGCCCGCCTGACCGGATTCGAGGGCCGCCTGGTCTGGGATACCAGTAAACCGAATGGTCAGCCGCGCCGGGCGCTGGATACGACCCGCGCCGAGCAATATTTCGGTTTCAGAGCGCAGATGCCGTTCGAAGAGGGCCTGCGCCGGACGATTGCTTGGTATAAGGAGCAAGGAATAAGGGATAAGGGATGAAGGGTTGAACCCCTATCCCCTATTCCTTATCCCTTGAATTTTACTTATGACTGCGATTACCTCAAATACCCAGGACGAAGTTATCATTCTCCGCCCCTCGCGCGGCTGGGGTTCGTTGAACCTGGGCGATTTATGGAAATATCGCGAACTCATTTACTTCCTGACGTGGCGGGATATCAAGGTGCGCTACAAGCAGACTCTCCTGGGAGCTGCCTGGGCGATTTTGCAGCCCGTTTTGTCCATGATAGTGTTCACCATCTTCTTCGGTGGTCTGCTGAATGTTTCTTCGGAAGGCCAGCCTTATGCGGTATTCTCCTACGCCGCCCTGCTACCATGGGGTGTTTTCTCCAAGGCGCTCACCGACGCCGGGCGCTCTCTGGTGATCAACCGCAACATGATCACAAAGGTCTATTTTCCACGCCTGGTGGTGCCAATCTCTTCGGTACTGGGCGGCGTTGTGGATTTTTTGATCGCCTTTGTCGTCCTGCTCGGATTAATGGTGTATTTCGAGGTAACCCCGACTGCGGCAATTTGGACGCTGCCCTTCTTTTTGATCCTGGCATTAATCACTGCCCTCGGCGTTGGTCTATGGTTATCGGCTTTGAACGTGATTTACCGTGATATCGGGTACGTGCTGCCCTTCCTGACCCAATTTTGGTTTTACATCACCCCGGTAGTTTATTCCTCCTCCGAGATCCCCGAAAATTGGCGCCTGGTTTACGCCCTCAACCCCATGGTCGGCGTGGTGGAGGGCTTCCGTTGGGCGTTGCTCGGTAAGCAAGCCGCGCCTGGTCCCATGGTGGCGGTGTCCGCCGTGATCGCGGTGGTGGTGTTAATATCCGGCATGTTTTATTTTCGGCGCATGGAGCGCAGCTTTGCCGACATGGTTTAGAAACCAAGGGATAAGGGATAGGGGATAGAGCGCTATCTCGTTCCCCTATCCCTTATCCCCTATCCCTTGATCTTATGAGCGATTTGGCGATTCGAGTTGAGAATTTAGGTAAAGAATACCGCATCGGCGTTTCTCAGGAGCGCTACCGCACGCTGCGGGATAGCCTGGCGCGGATCGCCAGGGACCCGCTGGGATCGATCCGGGGAACGCTGGGCAATAACAGCACCATCTGGGCGCTGAAAGACGTCTCTTTCGAGGTCAAACGCGGCCAGGTGTTGGGCGTGATCGGTCGCAATGGCGCCGGGAAGAGCACCTTGCTCAAGGTGCTCTCGCGGGTGACAGAGCCGACCGAGGGCTACGCCGAGATCCGCGGGCGAGTGGGTTCTTTGTTGGAAGTGGGTACCGGCTTCCATCCGGAACTCACCGGTCGTGAGAACATCTATCTCAACGGCGCCATCCTGGGTATGAAGCGGGACGAAATCGATCGCAAATTTGACGAAATCGTGGCGTTCTCCGAGGTGGAGAAGTTTATTGACACCCCGGTCAAGCGTTATTCCAGCGGCATGTATCTGCGTCTGGCGTTTGCTGTGGCAGCCCATTTGGAGCCGGAGATCTTGGTCGTGGATGAGGTTCTGGCGGTGGGTGACGCCGAGTTCCAGCGTAAGTGCCTCGGCAAGATGAGCGATGTGGCTCAGGAAGGCCGCACAGTTCTGTTCGTCAGCCATAACATGTCGGCTATTCTGCGCCTGACCGAAGAGGCCATCTTATTAGAAAAAGGGCAGCTGGTTTTGCGCGACGCCACGTCAAAAGCTGTAGATTATTACATGTCCGCCGGTTTCTCCCAGGTGGGCGAACGAATCTGGCATGCTGACGAAGTTCCCGCTCAGTCTGCACCCTTCCGACCCATCGCATTGCGGGTCTGCAACGATAATCAACGCGTGGTGGATACCGTCCGCTCGACCGAACCGGTAACCATTTCGGTGGATTACAGCCTGGAGGGCGCCATCACCGGTTTGCGCATCGGCATTTACTTGTTGACCATGCAGGGCGAGTTCGTCTTCACCTCCTTTGATACCGATGATCCCGAGCAGTACGCTCGCTACGGCGTGCGCCCAGCTGGTCATTACACCAGCCGGTGCACCATTCCGGCGGATTTGCTAAACGAAGGACGCTACCTGCTGGGTTTGAACGCCAGCGCCTTCCGCGTGAAGCGCTATTTCCATGACGAACATTCCCTGGCCTTCAATGTCGACGGCGCCGGTGCGCCTGGAATGCAATGGCCGGAGCCGCGCCTGGGCCCCGTGCGTCCCAGGTTGGAATGGAGTATCGAGGAGGTAAACAGGTAAACAAGGAAACAAGGAAGGAGCTTGATTACGTGTCTACCTGTCTACCTGTCTACCTGTCTACCTGTCTACGTCCATACCTGCGAATGCTTATGAACAAGACATCCCTAAAGCAGTTCCTTGGTGAACTTCCCTTCACCGCCGAAGCATACTGGCACCTCCGCCAGCCGGGAATGCCGCTCGATAAGCGCTTCACGCTGGAGCAGCTGCAGGCCGGTTTGCCGGAATGGAGCCGGCAGGCCGCCCGTTTCGCCGAGCTGGCGCCGGCCGGGAAGGATTTGCTGATATTTAGCACGCTGCACTACTGGGTCTCCCACGCCGCGTTAATCGGCCTGGCCCTGGCGGGCTTGGGTCATAAGGTCACGCTGGCTTATTTGCCCTATGGCAAGTGGCAAAACCCGCTCAATCGATTCGATTTGCGTCGCCAGAACCTTTACGCGCGCAGCGTTCTGAAAAACGCTGCCCCCTTGGTGCAGGCAGTTTCTCTTCTGGATGTTAAGCTGGATGGTGGTGAACTACCCAAGGCGTTGGAAGCGGCCATCGAAGAAATTTCCTTGAAGGATACCCAATACACTTTGCAGGTAGAAGTTGTGGACCCGGATAGCGACCTGTATCGCTTACGCATGGAACGCAACCTTCAAGCAGCCTGCGCCGCTTTACAATTGATGCGATCCAGTCGCCCGGAGACAGTCTTGATCCCAAATGGCACCATCCTTGAATTTGGCGCCGTCTTTCAATCTGCGCATTATTTGAAAAAAACTACCTACGATTTCCCGTTAGTGACTTATGAGTTCGGCGAGCAGCGCCAGCGCATCTGGCTGGCCAGGAACGCCGAGGTAATGCGCCAGCGGACGGATGATTTGTGGAGCGCGCGCGGTGGGCGCCCATTGAGCGCCGGTCAATTGGAGAAAGTGCAGGCGCTCTTCAGCGCTCGCCAGGGAGCCAGCCCATGGGAGAATTTCGCTCGCCGCTGGCAGGGGGCTCCCAGTGCGGGCGGCGAACAGGCCCGCGCCGATCTTGGCCTGGATGCCCGGCCCGTGGTCTTGTTGGCGACGAACGTCATCGGCGACAGTTTGACGCTGGGCCGGCAGGTGTTCAGTGACAGCATGACCGCCTGGCTGGAACGCACCGTTCGCTACTTCGCCGCCCGTTCTGATGTCCAGCTGGTTGTGCGCATCCATCCTGGAGAGCTGGTCACCCAGGGCCCTTCAGTGGCGGATGTGGTGGCGCGCATTCTTCCCGATTTGCCCGAGAACATCCGGCTGGTTCCTGCCTCTTCCAAAGTGAACACCTACGATCTGGTTGAGATCGCCGATCTCGGCCTGGTTTACACAACCACTGTCGGGCTGGAGATTGCGATGAGCGGCGTGCCGGCCATCGTGATCGGGCACACTCACTATCGTGAAAAGGGTTTCACCCTGGATCCGCAGACTTGGGAGGCGTATTTCCAGCTTCTCGATCAGGTCATCGCTGGTCCTGAAAAATATCGTCTGGAGAAGGAACAGGTTGCGCGTGCCTGGGAGTACGCCTACCGTTTCTTTTTTGAATATCCCCATCCTTTCCCCTGGCACCTGGTGCATCTGTGGGAGGATGTCGTCGAATGGCCGGTGGGACGGGTTCTGGAGGCGGAGGGCTTGCAGCACTTTGGTAAAACCCTGGCTTACCTGGCCGGTGAGCCGGTGGATTGGAACTCGGTTATCAGGTGAAGGATGTCGACCCAGATTGATACGGCCGTTGAGCCGGACGTAAAACAGCGGGTGCGTGAGTTCTACGACCAGGTCGGCTGGCAGGAAGTCAGCGAAGGCCTGTACCAGAACGCGCGTTACGAAGACCTGCGCCCGGTTGCGCGGGATTACATCCACCGCTGTCACTTCAGGGTAGCACGCTGGTTGGAGCGGAAGGGAAAGTTATTGCTCGATGCTGGCTCTGGCCCGATCCAATATCCGGAGTACCTGGAGTATTCGCGCGGCTACCATGCCCGGGTGTGCGTGGACATCTCCAGGGTGGCTTTGCTGGAAGCCCGGCAGCGCATCGGCGACCGGCAGAATGGCGGTCACGGGCTGTTTGTCGTGGCAGATATTGCCCGGCTGCCGTTCAGTCCCCGCACCTTCGATAGCGTGGTTTCGCTGCATACCATCCATCATCTTCCTGATTCCGAACATCTCCAGGCTTATAGCGAGCTGTACCGGGTGCTTTCGCCCGACCGCACCGCCGTGGTCGTGAACGGCTGGGATGACCCGCCTCTCATGCGGTGGTTTGACAGGCCAATTCGCTGGGCCAATCGAATTCGTTGGTACAACAGGCGCGTGAGAGGTTCGCCCGCAGAGCTCCAAGCGCTGGCCGAAAATGAAAAAAAAACCGGTTCTGGCAGGATCGAAAGCAGTGGATCAAAGGGAACTTTTGTTCAGAAGAAGAATGCTGGCTGGTTAAAAGCCGAGGTGGGGGCCCGCATTCCCTTGCAGATCCTGGTATGGCGCAGCGTTAGCGTGCGTTTCATGCGCGCTTTGATCCATCCCAGGCTTGGCGGCAAGTTTTTGTTGGGTCTCCTCTTCTGGCTGGAGGAGCGCTTTCCACGATTTTTTGGAAAATATGGCCAGTATCCCTTAATCATCATTCGCAAGCCCGGAAAAACGGAGCAAAAGCATGGATTGGAATAACCAAGTCATTCTGGTCACCGGGGGCACCGGATCCTTCGGAAAGAAATTTATCGATATCATCCTGAAGGAATACCACCCCGCCAAGGTGATTGTTTTCAGCCGGGATGAGCTGAAGCAGCACGAGATGCGCAGCAGTGGTTGGGAACATCCCGATTTGCGCTATTTCATTGGAGATGTGCGGGATGTCACCCGCCTGCGCCGGGCCATGCACGGGGTCAACCTGGTCGTGCACGCTGCGGCGTTGAAGCAGGTGCCGGCCTGCGAATACAATCCAATGGAAGCCATCAAGACCAACGTCTTGGGCAGCAGCAACGTAATCGAAGCCGCCCTGGACAGCGGGGTCGAAAGGGTCATCGCCTTGAGCACCGATAAGGCGGTCAACCCGATCAACCTGTATGGCGCCACCAAGCTGGCGGCTGAGAAGCTCTTCGTGCAGAGCAATACCTATGCGGGGGCGCGGCCTTCCACGCGCTTCAGTTGCGTGCGCTACGGCAACGTGGTGGGCAGCCGGGGCAGCGTCATTCCGGTATTTCTGAAGCAGCGCCATAACGGCAAGTTGACCATCACCGACGAACGCATGACGCGCTTCTGGCTCACGCTGGAGCAGGGGGTGCGCTTCGTGATCCGCTGCATCGAGCAGATGCGCGGGGGCGAGGTGTTTGTTCCGAAAATTCCCAGCACCCGGATCGTTGACCTTGCCAAGGTGATCGCGCCGGATGCCGAGTTGGAAGTGATCGGGATCCGTCCGGGCGAAAAGCTGCATGAAGTCTTGATCCATGAGGACGAGGCGCGTACGACCGTGGAACTGCAGGACATGTTTGTGGTGCAGCCCACTGCGGCAATGTGGTTCGCCCGCGAGTGGGAAGATCAAGGCCGGCCGCTGCCGGATGGCTTCCGCTATGGCAGCGATACCAATCCGGAATGGTTGACCGTAGAACAGATTCGGGAGGTTGTCAAACCCATCGAACAGGATTTGAGGTTAGAATTATCCGATTTTAGGATGGATTGAAGACTAAAATACGCATCCTGATCACCGGAGCCAGTGGGCTGTTAGGTCTCAACCTGGCTCTGGAGGCGGCAAAGAGTTATACCGTAATCGGCCAGACTCATCGCCGCCGGCTGCAAACCGATGCCTTTCCGGTCCTGCAAGCCGACCTGACCCAGGCAGATGCAGCCGAACGCTTGCTCGATCAGGCCGAACCCGATTGGGTGATCAATTGCGCTGCGCTGGCAAATGTGGATGAATGCGAGGCCAGCCCGCATCGAGCGAGCCAATTGAATAGTGAACTGCCCGGAAAACTGGCGGCTTATGTCGCCAGGGGCGGAGCGCGCCTGCTACATGTATCCACCGATGCCGTCTTTGATGGCCGCCGCGGCAACTATAGCGAAGCGGATGAGCCCAATCCACTTAGCGTGTATGGCCGCAGCAAGCTGGATGGGGAAGTTGCGGTTGCCCAGGCTAACCCGGATGCGCTCATTGCCCGCGTGAATATGTATGGCTGGAGTTTATCGGGCAAACGCAGCCTGGCCGAATTCTTCTTCTACAACCTGCAGTCCGGCAATCCTGTCAGGGGCTTCACGGACGTCCACTTTTGCCCCTTGCTGGTCAACGACCTGGCGGGCATATTCTTCAAAGTGTTTGAGGCCCGGCTGCGCGGGCTTTACCACGTGGTCAGCCCGGATTGTGTCAACAAGTTCGATTTCGGGGTGGCGATCGCCCGCCGGTTCGGTTTTGACGAAAGCCTGATCACCCCCACGACGGTGTCTGCAGCCGGGTTGAAAGCAGCTCGTGCTCCAAAGCTGACCTTGAGGGCGGACAAGCTGATCCAGGCCATGGGTGAGGCTCCGCCAGGGTTATCCACAGGTTTACAGCGCTTTTACGAACTTTATCAACAGGGTTATCCACAAAAACTACGAGAGATGCTGCCCTGAAGAGGAACCGCGAAGGAGCACAGATTTTTTCGTGAAAATTAGCGAAAATTAGTGGTTACTCTCTGGCACCTCCGGGATAGGAGACATCATCAATGGAGATTAGAATAGCCGATCGGCCAATCGGCGACGATCACCCCACATACTTCATCGCCGACATCTCGGCCAACCACGACGGCGAATTGGAGCGCGCCATGCGGCTCATCCAGCTGGCGAAAGAGGCCGGGGCGGACGCCGCCAAGTTCCAGAACTTCCGCGCCCCGGAGATCGTATCGGACTACGGCTTCCGCGCCCTGGGGGGGCAGGTTTCCCACCAGGCAACCTGGGCGAAGCCAGTATTTGAGGTCTACCAGGATGCTTCGATCCCCTTCGAGTGGACGTCCTTGCTGAAAGAGGAGTGCGACCGGGTCGGCATCCATTATTTCTCCTCACCCTACGATTTTGACGCCATCGACATGCTTGAGCCTTACGTGCCGGCTTATAAGGTTGGCTCGGGGGACATCACCTGGCTGGAAGCGCTGGAGCGCATGGCGGAGAAGGGCAAGCCGGTGATCCTGGCAACGGGGGCTTCGGATATTGGCGACGTACAGCGAGCGGTGCGCACCATCTTGAACATTAACCAGCAGTTGGTGCTGATGCAGTGCAACACCAATTACACCGCCAGGCTGGAGAATTTCGAGCACATTCACCTGCGCGTGCTGGCTACCTACCGGGCGATGTATCCTGGCGTCGTACTCGGTCTGTCGGATCACACCTCCGGTCCTGCCACCGTGCTCGGCGCCGTCGCCCTGGGAGCGCGGGTGGTGGAGAAGCACTTCACCGACGATAACAGCCGCATCGGCCCCGACCATCCCTTCTCGATGACGCCCGAGACCTGGCGGGATATGGTCGATCGCACCCGGGAGCTGGAGCGGGCGCTGGGGTCGTCTGACAAGGTCGTGGCTGCCAACGAGCAAGAGACCGTCGTGGTGCAGCGACGCTGCCTGCGGGCAGCCCGGGATATCCAGGCTGGAGAAGTTTTTGAGCGGGAGATGATCGCCGTGCTGCGACCGGCTACTCCTGGCGCCGTCCTGCCCTATGAGCTTGAGCATTTCCTCAGCACGCGGGCCCTGAGAGACATTCCCGCGGGCAAGGAGCTGCGCTGGACGGATGTAGGCGAGGCGTGAGACGTAAAAACGTAAAACGTGATGCGTAATTCGTAAAGGGCGATAAGCGCATTTGCGAATTACGCAATACGCAATACGCACCACGTTTCAGCGGTATTGGGATTCCAAAAGTTGCGGATACTCTTTTTCACCCGAGATTACACAACTCACGACCATCGCTTTCTGGCGGCGCTGGCAAAGACCGAACATGAAGTGGCCTATCTGCGCCTGGAACGCGGCAGCCGCCAATTGGAGGACCGCCCGCTCCCGGAAGGTGTTACAGCCATTCCGTGGGCAGGTGGGCGCCGGCCTGTGAATTTTTGGGACGGTCCGCGGCTGCTGGCTGATTTGCGCCGGGTTATCCATGAATTTAAACCAGACCTGGTCCAGTCTGGTCCGCTGCAGCGCAGCGCCTTTCTGGTTGCGTTGAGCGGTTTTCGCCCCCTGGTCAGTATGTCCTGGGGGTACGACCTGCTCCACGACGCTTCCCGCAATAGATTGTGGCGCTGGGCAACCCGATATACCCTCAATCGCAGCGCCATCATGGTGGGAGACTGTACCACGATCCGCCAAAAAGCCATGTCCTTCGGTATGCCCGACGAGCGAATTGTGACCTTCCCTTGGGGTGTTGACATCAACCATTATTCTCCGGATGGTAGCGTGCGGAATCAACCGGACCTGAGAAAACGGCTGGGCTGGGGAGAGGAGACATTGGTCCTGCTCTCCACGCGTGGTTGGGAGCCGATCTACGGCGTTGACCTTATCGCTCGGGCGTTTGCTCGCCTGGCGTCTCAGCGCCCCGAGCTGCGCCTGGTGATGCTCGGGAACGGGTCTCTCTCCAGCCAGCTGCGCCGGATTTTCGTGCAGGGAGGCGTGCTGGAGCAGGTGCATTTCCCTGGACAGGTAAACCAGCGCGATTTGCCCCGCTACTACCGGGCTGCAGATCTGTATCTCAGCGCTTCGCATAGCGATGGCACCTCCATATCTTTGTTGGAAGCCATGGCCTGCGGTCGTCCGGCCCTGGTCTCCGATATTCCCGGAAACCGGGAATGGGTTTCCCAGGGTGAGAATGGCTGGTGGTTTGAAGATGGCGATGTGGAGTCGTTGACCCAGGCGCTTCTCCGTGCCATCGAAGAACGCGGGCGACTGCCCAAGATGGGCCGCGCCGCCCGCCGTCTCGCCGAACAGCGCGCCAATTGGGAGCGCAATTTCCCCATACTGCTGGAAGCCTACGACCTTGCGCTCCAAAACGCGTAAGCGCCGGATCAGTCCACTTATGAAGAAATCACCAACAGGCAATGTGCGCCAAAAGGAAAAGGAATTACGCATTACGGATTACGAATTACGAGCCACACATCACGCAATACGCACTACGCAGCACGAATCACGCATTACGAATTACGAATTACGTGCCACGTTTCACGCCTCACGCCACACCCTCGCCATCATCCAGGCCCGCATGTCCTCCTCCCGCCTGCCGGGTAAAGTGCTTCTCGATATCGCCGGGGAGCCGATGTTGATGCGTGTAGTCGAACGCTCTCGCCTGGCAAGCAATTTGGATCGAGTCGTCGTAGCAACCACAGAAGATCCTTCAGATGACGCCGTCGCCGCGCTGTGCCTGCAGCGTGGAGTTCCTTGCTACCGGGGCAGCATGCAGGACGTGCTGGACCGTTACTACCAAACAGCTAAACACTTTGGGGCAGCGGTGGTGGTACGGCTGACCGCCGACTGCCCACTAATTGATCCCGGCCTGATCGACCAGGCTGTTGAAGAATTAAATCGCACTGGCGCAGATTTCGTCGCAAATCGCCTGCCGCCGCCCTGGCGCCGCACCTATCCCATCGGCCTTGATGTCGAGGTGTGCACATTTGAGGCATTGGCGCGGGCCTGGAACGAGGCCGACCAGCCTCAGCACCGCGAGCACGTTATGCCGTATCTGTACGAAGAAGAAGGCCGTTTTCAAACGGTGTTGCTCCACCACGAGCCGGATTACGGGCACCTGCGCTGGACGGTGGATACACAAGAAGACCTGGAATTAATTCGCCGGGTTTATGAGCACTTCGCCGGGCAGGATGATTTCTCCTGGCTGGATGTGCTGGCCTTGTTTCAAGAACACCCACAGCTGGCTGAAATCAACGCAAAGGT
>Ga0209640_10004052_pt1 | contig 12874 bp, 9 predicted proteins | sample RifCSP10_1_FD_184018 | JGI IMG/M metagenome (GOLD analysis project Ga0209640, IMG submission 184018) | Soil microbial communities from Rifle, Colorado - Rifle CSP2_sed 10_1 (SPAdes) (version 2) | ecosystem: Environmental > Terrestrial > Deep subsurface > Rock core/Sediment | place: Rifle...
GGAGTTCCCGGAAGGGGTCGTCGTCCCCGTGACCCCCGGCCCCACCGAGGAAGACGAGCTTCTGGCCCTGCTCGCCCGCCTCCTCGGGGATGCGCCGCTCCGCGCGAGAATCGGGGGGCTCGCGCGCGAGCACGTCCTCGCCCACCACGACCTCGGGCGGACGGTCGATCTCCTCGCGGACTTCCTCCGCGCGGTCGACGCACGGAAGGAAGAGCTGCGCTCCACCCTCGACGTGGACGCCGACGAGGGGTCGCTCCAGGCGTTCTTCCAGGAAGAGGTCCGGTGGGCCGCCCGGGACCTGGGCCTCTCCGGCTACCGGCTCGGGAGCGAAGGAGTCGCCTTCGACCTCGGGGGAGGCCGCCGCTGAGCCCGCCCTTCCTCTCCGTGATCATTCCTGCCTACAACGAGGCGAAGCGCCTGCCGCCCACGCTCGGGGCGATCCGCCGTTTCCTCGACGGCTGGGGCCGACCCTACGAGATCCTGGTGATCGACGACGGATCCACCGACGACACCGCGGCCCGGGCCCGGGAGGCCGGGGGAAGAGCCTTGACCTTGCTCGCCAACGGAAGGAACCGGGGCAAGGGCCATTCTGTGCGCCGGGGGATGCTGGCCGCCACCGGCGAGGTGCGCCTCATGACGGACGCCGATCTGTCCACCCCCATCGAAGAGTTCCCCCGGCTCTTGTCGCGGCTCGACGACGGACACGAGATCGCCATCGGCTCGCGGGCCCTGCCCGAATCCAGGGTCGAAGTCCGCCAGCCGTGGTACCGGGAGAGCCTCGGACGCTTCTTCAACCTGCTGGTTCGGCTGGTGGCCTTGCCCGGCCTCCACGACACCCAGTGCGGGTTCAAGCTCTTCACCGCCGCCGCCGCCCGGCAGGCCTTCGCGCCCGCTCGGCTCGACGGCTTCTCGTTCGACGTGGAGACGCTCTTCATCGCGCGGCGGCGCGGGCTCAAGATCGCGGAGGTCCCGGTCACGTGGCGGAACGACGCCGCCACTCGCGTGGGGCTGGCGCGGGGCGGCCAGGCCTTCCTGGACCTCCTGCGCATCCGGGCCAACGACCTGGCCGGGCGCTACGAGGGGTTGTAGCGGAGCTCCGCGCCCGCGCGGAGCTCCTTCACCCATCCTTCGATGCGGGCGTCCAGGTCCCGTCTCACCAGGCGCGCACGGATGGACTCTGCCACCGCCGCGAACGGGAGGGCGTCCGCGTGGCCGGCGTGATCGGTGTCGTAGGCCTCGCGCACCACGTCCTCGCTGATCCGGACCTGGGGCAGGAAGCGAAGCTCGATGTATCTCAGGATCACCGCCTGGCGCCGAACCACGCGGCGCAAGTCCGCTTCCGCCACCCGGCCGACGAGGTCGGGATGCGACTTCAGGAGCTCGCGGAGGTGCTCCTCCTCCCGGCCCGCCGCGGCCGCGGCGATGGGGAGCCGGGATGCCTCCCGGAACATGAGGCTCTCGTCGATGAGGGTGTCGATCGCGACCTGCCGCGAGAAGCCGCGGACCGCTTCCACCGCCTGGACCTCCGACAGGAGGATCGGACGGCGATCCACGGCCGCCAGGACTCGTTCGACCACCTCGGCCGCCCCCGGAAGGCCCGAGAAGGAGGCGACGAGCGCGGCCACGACGAAGCGTCTCCGCTGGCCGCCCGCGCCCGCGAGCCGGGACCGTCCCCCGGCGCGATGGCGGTCAAAACGCATTGCCGATCGTGACATGGATGCGGTAGGCACCCTCGCCCGGCCGCCGGTTGAGCTTGTAGCCCCAGTCCACGCGCACCGGCCCCACCGGTGTCTTGTAGCGCACCCCCACGCCGGTCGTGTAGAAGACCTCGGAGAGGTCGATGTCGGACACCCGCGGGTACACGGATCCGGCGTCGGTGAACGCGGCCAGCGAGAGCGCCCGGCGCAGGTCGTAGCGCAACTCGAGGCCGCCGAAGAGGAGGGCGTTCCCGCCGGTGGGGACGAGCTCGCCGCCGCTCCCTTCCTCGACCGGGCCCGCGAAGTCGGTCTTGAATCCTCGCGGTCCGTAGTCTCCACCCGCGAAGAAGCGCTCCGGGAGAGGGAGCTGCACGGGCTCACCCTGGCCAAAGGCGCGGGCGAGCCCCAGGCGGCCGGAGAGGGCGAGGGTCAGCCCGGCCCGCAGTCGCCGGTAGGTGGCGGCCTGCAAAAAGCCCTTCACGAACCGCGCGCCCCCGAGGAAGTGGAAGGACGACTGGACGTCGGCGCCCACGAAGAGTCCTTGGCGCGGGTCGAGCGCATCGTCCCGCTGGTCGTTGACCACGGACAACGAGGGCCCCGAGAGGGTGTAGGTCCGGAACTGCCGGTCCACTTCGTCGAGCGGGATCTCCAGGCTGAACACCCGGGTGGCCTGATACGTGTAGCGGAAGCTCAGGCTGGTGTGACCGCCGAGGCGGGTGACGGTTTGCCCGAGGACGCCGGTCCGCTTGAACGCGAAGCCGGTGCGGTCTTCTTCCTCCCGGAAGCCGGCCAGGTAGAGATCGCGCTTCTTCCCGAAGAGGTAGGGCTCCCGATACCCGAGAAGGAACCGGCTTCCCCGGAAGCTGCCGCGGGCGTAGGCCGTGACCGTGCGGTCGAGTCCCCCCAGGTTGCGCCAGGTCGCCTCCAGGCTCCCGCGAAGGTACTCGCGCTCGGAATAGCCCACCCCGTAGGAGAAGGTCGTGCGCGGGGCTTCGTCCGCGATGACCACGACGCTCCGGGGACCGCTGCGCTCCGAACTGAGCTCGGCGATGCTGACGCGGTCGAAGATGCCGAGCGCTCCCAGGCGCTTCTGGCTCTCGAGAAGCCGGCCGAGGCCCAGGGCCTTGCCCTCCTCGAGACGGAGCTCTCGTCGCACCACTTCCTCGCGGGTGCGGCCCAGGCCCGCCACCACCACGGTGCCGAGCTCGGTGCGCGGACCGGGCTCCACCCGGAGGCTGACGCGCGCGAGGCCGCGGTCGTCGGAGAAGGCCACGTCAGGGGTCACGGCCGCGTCGAGGTATCCGGCGTCCCGATAGGCGGCGAGGAGGGTATTCCGATCGGCGGCCAGTTCGCGGAGACGATAGGGCTGTCCCGCGCGCGTGCGCAGCGGCGCGTGGCTCTCTTCGGGAGCCAGGGTCACCGCGGAGTCCACGGTGAGGGTCTCGATCAGGCTCCGGGGCCCGGGGTTCGCCCGAAAGACGACGGGGATCTCCCCTCCCTCCTCGGGGACCACCGACTCCACGCGCGCCTCGGAGTAGCCGCGGTCCTCGAGGCTGCGGGTCAGGGTGCGGACGTCTTCCTGGAGCGTGGCCTCGTCCACCGGCGCGCCCTCCCGGGTCTCGAGGGCCGGCGTCTTGCCGTCGAAGCCTTCGAGCCGAACCGCGGCCACGGTCGCGGCCGGGCCGGGGCGGGCCTCGTAGACGACCGCGACCCCAAAAGGCCGTGCCTCCTCGCGCCCGCGCACCTGGGCGTCGCGGTGGCCGCGGCGGCGAAGCGCGGCCTCGAGCCGCTCGCCCGCCGCCTCCTGCGCATCCCGTCTCAGGCCTCCCTCGCGCAGGATCTGCTCGACTTCCTTCTCGAGCGCCCGCGGGAAGGACGCGCCCTCGATCTCGAGGATCGAAATGGGGCCGGGGTTGACGGAAAAGAGGAGGTCGACCTGGGCCAGCGAGGGGTCGTAGACGTCGCGGACCGAAACGCTGGCGCCCCAGCGGCCCGCCTCGACCAGGCGGCGGCGCATGGCGGCCGCGGCTTTCTCGGCCTCCGCCCGCACGAAGGGGGCGCCGGGGCGGGGACGGCTGAGCCCGCCGAGAAGGGTCAGCTCGGGTCCGGAGACCCCTTCGCAGACGATCCGGGCGACCCGCACCCTCGGCCCCGAGGCGATGCGGAACACGAGGTCGGCTCCGGTGAAGGGGTCCGCCGCGGGCCGCGCTTCCGCCGTTACCCGGGCCTCGAGGTAGCCGGCGGCCACGAGCGAGCGGGTCACCTCCCGGCTGGCATCCGCGAGCCGGGTGGGCCAAAGCGGCTCGCGGGCGCGCAGCCGGGTCAGCGCCCGGAGCGCCCGCGCCGACCGCACGAGGTCGCCTTCGACCCTGACCTCGACCAGCCGCGGCGAGGGCCGGGGCCGGATCGCGACCGCGATTCCTTCGGGGCCGGCCTCCGTGTCGATCGCCACGTCCTCGAACTCGCCGGTCGCGTAGAGCAGCTCCACCGTCCTTCGGGCCGAAGCGGGATCCCACGGTTCGCCCTCGCGCAGGGTCACGTACCGCTTCAGACGCCCGGCTTCCCCGGCGGGCAGCTCGAGGCTCACGCGCCGGATGAGGGTCGAATCCGCCCGGGCCAGGGGCGCGAGGCAAGCCATCCCGACGAGAAAGACGCCTGCCTTCATGGGCGTGAGCGACGCAGCCGGAGGTCGAAGCCGAAACCGCCCGGCTGCTCGCGGGTGAGGAGCAGGGACAGCCGGTCGGAGAGAATGTACTCGACGCTCAGGATCCGCTCTTCCGTTCCTCGCAGGTCCTGGGAGTAGATCACCGAGAGATCGGGGGTGAGGCGCTTGCCCACGGTGAGGCGCGCCGAGGTCGTGGTGCCGGCGCCGCCGCGCACGATCGAGGGATCGATCGAGAACCGGTTCAAGCCGAAGACCCTCTCGACCCCTCGCTCGAGGCCGACCTGCTCCGACAGCCGGCCGGCCGCGAGGGTGGCGGCGCCGGTGGCCGCGAGCTGGGTCTGGCCGGCCTGCGCCTCGGTGAGGCTCGTGACCACGCTCTCGTCTGCGCCGGCCAGCAGGTTGAGGATCTGCACCGAGGACAGGGGCGGGTCGGAGGACAAGGTCGGGGTCACCCGATCGAGGGTGCCGTTGACCTTGAGGTTGACCCGGTAGGACCGGATTCGGGTCTCGGCTTCGATGTCGAAGATCGGGTCGATCTTCCGCGGGTTCGTGAAGTCGATGATGCCGCGGCGAACCACGTAGGTTTGCCCCTGGAAATAGAGCCGGCCCCGATCCACCTCCGCCCGGCCCACGATCGCGGGCTCGGAGACCGTGCCCTGCAAGGAAAGGTCGGCGCGCGCCTGCAGGTTGGCCAGGTTGTTGTCGATGCGGAGCGTGCCCGGCGCCCGGATCTTGAGGTCGAAGCGCAAGCCCTCCTCGAGGCTGGGCGCACCTTCGGCGATGGAGCGGGTGGCCAGGAGCTCGCTGGCCACGTCGTAGCGCCGGCTGTAGGTGGCCTGCTTCACGTCGATCGAGCCCGTCAGCCACTGTCGATCGTCGTCTCCGAACAGACGGATGTCGGCGTCCAGGAGGCTCCTCATGCCCTCGGGATAACGGAGCGCGATCCCCCTCCCGACGGGGCGGAGATCGAAGGACGAGAGCTTCCCCGCCGCGTAGGTAGCGCGCCCCAGGAGCTCCACCTCCCCGCCCCCGAGGGTGCCCGTGAGGCCCTCGATCTCGAGCGCGGACTCGTTGAAGCGCACCGAGCCGCGCGTGTCTTCGAGGCCGTGCGGGAAGCCCCGCACCCGAAGCCCGGCCCCTTCCAGGGAGAGCCGGCCGTCGACACGGGGCGCGGCCGTCGTGCCACTCACCGTGACCGACAGCCGCGCGGCCCCCGAGCCGCGCAGCCGACGGCTGAGCGCGGTGAGGGCTCGGAGATCCGCGGTGCCCCGGGCCGTGACCTCGAGCGGGCCCGGGCCCAGGACCAGCGCCTCGCCCGAAACCTCGAGGTCCGTCCCCTCCCCGGCGAGGTGCAGCGCGCGCAGGCGCACGGCGCCGTCCGCGAGCTCCAGTTGCACGGGACCGGCGTTCTTCACGGGGTACTCGGGGAAGAGTAAGGACACGTCGGGGAACACGGCCTCGCCGGAGAGGGCGCGGGGGGAAAGAAGCGGGCCCCGTAAGGCAACCTCGCCGGTCACCACGATGCCGAGCGGCGGGGGCAGGCTCGGCACGGCCGCTCGCAGGAAGGGGTCGAGGCTCGTGCCACGGCTCTCGAAACGGAGGTCGGCGAGGTACGGCTCCGACGCGGCAATCGTGCCACGGAGAGCCAGGTCCACGCGCGCCGAACGGCATCGCGCCGCGAGGGTCACGCTTCCGTCGCCGGGCCCGGTGAGGGTCGCCTCCAAGGCTCCGAGGCCTTCGTCGCCCACGAAGAGGCGGGTGGAGGTCAAGGTGGCACGCACCCGCGGGCGTTCCAGGGTTCCTTGCAGGACGACGCGGCCGGAGAGCCGGCCACCGATCTGGAGAGCGGTCGGGGCCGGCGGAAGGAGCGCACTGGCGTCGACCTCGGCCAGGTCCGCGATCCCGTCGTAGGCGCCGTCGTCGGTGAATGAGCCCTTGAACACGACGCGGCCGCCCCCGAGCCGCGCCTGGCCTTCGCGCAGGGCGGTGACGCTCCCCCGCCACGCCGTAGCCACGCGGGCTTCGTCGAAGGCGACGCCGTAGTAACGGCCATTCGCAGCCGAGACCACGGCCGAGCCTTCGGGCCGGCTACGCCGGCCCTTGATGGTGGCCTCCCCGGTGACGGGTCCCACGAGGTCGAGGTCCCACGATAGAGCCTTCACGATGTCCTCGGCCGGCCAGCGTTGGAGTCGGACCCGGGCGTCGAGCGCGTCCTGGCCGCCGAAGAAGCCGGTCTCCATCAACCCGTCCAGCCAGAGCTCCGCTCCGCCCCGGGTCACGACCAGTGAATGGGAGCGCACCGACGCCGTGTCCACGGAGCCCGCCCACTCCGCGCGGCCCCACCCCACGCCCAGATAGGAGACGTCGCGGCCGGAGAAGCGACCCTCGAAGACCGGCAGGCTCAAGGTGCCTCGCCATCGCCCGCGGTAGAGGCCGGCTCCCGTGAACCCGGTCGGCTGGGCCTCGGCGTTTCCGAGCGCGCGCCGGACGCGGAGCAAGATGTCGTCGGCCGCGCCGAGGTCGCTGCTGTCCGCGTCGAGGCTGAGGTCGGTCCGGTCGTCGGTCTCGATCCGACCGGCGGCGCGGACCCGGGTCGTCGGCGTGCGCAAGTCGGCTCGTTCCACCCACTCGACCCCCTGCTCCGCGCGCCATTCGAACCGACCCGACAGGGGGGTCCGGCCGTCCGGCCGTTCGGCCAGGTCGAGGGCGATCGACCCCGAGATCTGCCGGACCTTGCCCTTGGGCCATTCCACGAGGAGGTCGCCCGTGGCCGAGCTGCCGAGGTGGAGCGGGCCGTACTTGAACACCGCGCGCAGGAGCGCTTCCGCGTCGACCGCGCGGAGGGGTCCTTGGATCCGCACGGGGCGCGGAGACCTCGACCCCGAAGGCACGTCGACGTCGAGGGTCCCGGCTCCACCCAGAGCCTGGAGGTCGAGCCGGCGGAGCACGACGCCATCGCTGCTCCACGCGAGCTCGCCGCCGAACCGCTCCACCGGGGTGCCGTCGAAGACGCCCTCGGTCCCTTCCATGCGCCCGTCGATGCGGAACCGCGGACCGTCGACCGAGACCGTGCCGCGGAACCGGGCCGCGCCCTTGATGCCGAAGCCGGTGCGCATCACGTGCTGGTCCAGCATGTCGAGGTCGACGGGGCCGTCGATCGTGAACTGGCCGAGGGTGCGGCCCCCGAAACGGACCTGGCCGCGCCAGTTCAGGTCGGTGCCGCGGGCGCGAATGTGGCCGGCCTCCGCCGTCACCACCGGCCCCTCGATCTGGAGGTCCAGCTCGGCGCCCACGGGCAGGATGGGGGCGGTGCCGAAGCGGAGGGTGCCGGGACCAAAGGAGAGGTGGCCCTGCAGCGCGCGGGGGGGTTTGGCGTTGAGGCGTCCGCGGAAGTCGGGCAGGTCGAGGTCCAGGGGGACGCGCTCGTGGTCGAGCACCAGCTCTCCGCTCGCGATCACGATTCGGCCGATGCTCAGGTCGACGCCGCCCCCGCCCCCGCCTCCTGCCTTGGGGAGGTTGTCTCCACCGTGGAGGAAGCTGTGGACGTAGATCCGAGGGCCTTCGAGCCGTACCCGGGTGAGCACCAGGCGCCCGAAGCGCAGGGGCGCGAGGCTCGGCCTGACGAGAGCCCGGGGCACGTCCAGGAAGGGGTTCTGGCCCGGGCCTTCACCCCCGACCCGCAGGTCCTTGATCTCCACCTCGAAGGGGAAGGCGTGGAGACGCACCTCCCCAATCGAGACCGGACGGCGGAAGACGCCGGAGAGGGTGCGGGCCAGCTGGCGGGGCAGCCACTGCGGCGAGGTCCGAACCAGGAGGACCACTCCGCCGAGGAGGACCAGCGCGAGGAGCAGCAGACGCCGCCGGCTCAGCAAAGGACGCTCGCCCTCACCCCACCACGGCCAGGAGCGCGCCCGACTCGACCGCCTGTCCTTCGCGAGCGGGCAGGTCGAGAACCACCCCGGCACGGGGAGCGCGAAGCTCGTTCTCCATCTTCATCGCTTCGACCACGAGGAGCCCTTCCCCCGCCGTCACCGCCTGCCCGGGACCGACCAGCACGCGCACCACCTTGCCCGGCATCGGCGCGGTGACGCGCGCGGGGCCCGAAGGCGCCCGGCGCGGGCTCGGATCCGAGGGGCGGGCGGCGTCGCGGATTTCGACCTCCAGCACCTGGGTCGGCGAGGTGACCGTGAAGGTGGCGCCGCGCCGAACGATGCCCAGCTCGTGCCGGCGGCCGTCGATCGAGAGGCTCAGGAAGGGGCCGTCGAAGAGCGCCTCCACGTGGAAGTGTCGGCCGTCGAGGTCGACCGTGTAGGCCCCGTCCTGGGCGCGGACGCTGACCCGCAAGGTCCGCCCCGCGACCGCCGCGTCGAAGATCATGCGCGGTGCCCGTCCCGAACCCCCGCCTGCCACCAGGGCGAGGGCCGCTCCGCCGACGCCTGCGCCTCCGGGGCTCTCCCGCGATCGCGGAAGGCCATGACCGCGGCGGCCACGGCCGCGAGATCGACCTGCTCGGGGTCCTGGTGGTCCGGGGGCAGGCTTTCGAGAAAAGAGGTGTCGAACTCGCCGGCGAGGAAGCCGGGGTCCTGGAGCACTCGGGCAAAGAGGGGAAGGGTGGTGCGGAGGCCCACGATCCTGTACTCCGCGACCGCCCGGGTCATGCGGGCGATGGCGTGGGCGCGATCGTCGCCGTGGGCCACGAGCTTCGAAAGCAGCGGGTCGTAGTGGACGCCGACCTCGTACCCGGCGTAGACCCCGGAGTCGTCGCGGATTCCCGGTCCCCCCGGGGAGTGGAACCCCGCGATGCGGCCGGGGCTCGGCAGGAAGCCGTGGTCCGGGTCTTCGGCGTAGACGCGGCACTCGATGGCGTGGCCGCGCTGGATGAGGTCCTCTTGCCGGAAGGGGAGGGGCTCTCCCTGGGCGATGCGGATCTGAAGGGCGACGATGTCGACCCCGGTCACCATCTCGGTCACGGGGTGCTCGACCTGGAGGCGGGTGTTCATCTCGAGGAAATAGGGCGCGCCGTCCTGGTCCACGAGGAACTCCAGGGTCCCGGCGTTGACGAACCCGGCCCGCTTCACCAGGCGGACCGAGAGATCGCCCATGTGGGCGCGGAGCTTCGGGGTCACGAAGGGAGAGGGGCTCTCTTCGACCACCTTCTGGTGCCGTCGCTGGATCGAGCACTCGCGCTCGAAGAGATGGACGGCGTGGCCGTGCTCGTCGGCCAGGACCTGGACCTCGATGTGGCGGGGCCTGAGGATCGCCTTCTCCACGTAGACCCGGTCGTCCCCGAAGGCGCTCATCGCCTCGCTTCGGGCGCGGGCGGTGGCGGCGAGTATCTCTTCGGGACCGGCAACGAGCCGCAGGCCCTTGCCCCCGCCTCCTGCGGCCGCCTTCAACATGACGGGATAGCCGATGGCCGCCGCTTCGCGGGCGATGGCGGCGTCGTCGGAAAGGGGCTCCAGGGTCCCGGGCACCACCGGTACCCCCGCGGCCACCGCCTCGCGCCGGGCCGACGTCTTCTCGCCCATGAGGGCGATGGTCTCGCTCCTCGGGCCGATGAAGACGAACCCGGCTTCGACCACGGCCCGGGCGAAGTCGGCATTCTCGGCCAGGAAGCCGTAGCCGGGGTGGATGGCGTCGACCTCGGCCCGGCGCGCGACGTCGATCACGCGGTCGATCCGCAGGTAGGACTCGCGGGAGGGGGCGTCTCCCAGGAGATGGGCCTCGTCGGCCAGGCGCACGTGCAGGGCGGAGCGGTCGGCCGCGGAGAACACCGCCACCGGCGTCAGGCCGAGATCGCGGCAGGCGCGCACGATGCGGACCGCGATCTCGCCGCGGTTCGCGACCAGGACCTTGCGAAACGTCCGGCTCATAGGGGGATGTTGCCGTGCTTCTTGGACGGGTTTCGGTCTCGCTTGTTCCGGCACATGGCGAGCCCGGAGATGATCTTGCGGCGGGTCTGCCGCGGCTCGATGACCTCGTCGACGAAGCCCCGCTCCGCGGCGACGTAGGGGTTCGCGAACTTCTCCTTGAACTCCTCCACCTTGCGGGCGCGAAGCGCTTCCTTGTCCGGGGCCTCGGCGAGCTCGCGGCGATAGAGGACGTTGACCGCCCCTTCGGGTCCCATGACCGCGATCTCCGCGGTCGGATAGGCGAGGTTCAAGTCGGTGCGGATGTGCTTGCTCGCCATGACGCAGTAGGCCCCGCCGTAGGCCTTCCGCGTGATGACCGTGATCTTGGGGACGGTGGCCTCCGCGAACGCGTAGAGAAGCTTGGCTCCGTGGCGGATGATGCCGTCCCACTCCTGCGTGGTGCCGGGCAGGAATCCGGGCACGTCCTCGAAGGTGACGAGGGGGAGGTTGAAGGCGTCGCAGAAGCGAACGAAGCGAGCGGCTTTGACCGAGGCGTCGATGTCGAGGCAGCCGGCCAGGACCGCCGGCTGGTTGGCCACGATCCCGACGCTTCTCCCGGCGAAGCGGGCGAAGCCCACCACGACGTTCGGCGCGAAGTGGCGGTGGACCTCGAGGAAGCGGCGGTCGTCCACCACGGCTTCGATCAGGTCCTTGATGTCGTAGGGCTTCGCCGCCTCCGGGGGCACGAGGCGGTCGAGGGCCGGCTCCTCGCGGTCGGAGGGGTCCTCGGTCGTCCGGGGCGGCGCTTCCTCGAGGTTGTTGGAGGGAAGGTAGGAGAGTAGATCCCGGATGAGGTCGAGGCACGCGCGGTCGTCGTCCACCGCGAAGTGGGCGACCCCCGAGCGGCGGTTGTGGGTCATGGCCCCGCCCAGGTCTTCCTTGGTCACTTCCTCGTGGGTCACGGTCCGGATGACGTCGGGACCGGTGACGAACATGTACGAGCTGTCCTTCACCATCACGTTGAAGTCCGTGATGGCGGGGCTGTAGACGGCCCCCCCCGCGCAGGGCCCGAGGATGGCCGAGATCTGGGGGATGACGCCGGACGCGAGGGTGTTGCGGAGGAAGATGTCGGCGTAGCCGCCGAGGGAGGCGACTCCCTCCTGGATGCGCGCGCCCCCGGAGTCGTTGAGGCCGATGATCGGGGCGCCCGCCTTCATGGCGAGGTCCATCACCTTGCAGATCTTCTGCGCGTTGGTCTCGGAGAGGCTCCCCCCGAAGACCGTGAAATCCTGGGCGAAGACGAAGACGAGACGGCCGTCGATGCGGCCGTGGCCCGAGACGACGCCGTCCCCGGGAACCTTCTGATCGGCCATCCCGAAATCGAGACAGCGGTGCTCGACCAGCATGTCGAGCTCCTCGAAGGTACCGTCGTCGACAAGCAGGTCCACCCGCTCGCGAGCGGTGAGCTTGCCCTCGGCGTGCTGTCGCTCCCGGCGCTCCTTGCCCCCGCCTTCTGCCGCGCGGCGGACTCTTTCCTGGAGGGTCTGGGCGCGGTCTGTCACCCGCGTGTCTCGGGCGGGCCTAGTTGGCCATTCCGCACGAGCCGCCGCCGCAGGCGGAAGCGCCGCAGCCGCCCTGGGGCATTCCGCAGCTCTCGAGCGCGGAAGAGCCCGAGGACGACGAGACCGCAAAGGTGGAGAGCTGCTTCTCGACGGCCGCGCTCGCGCAGCGGGGGCAAGAGGCCGGGTCGCCCCAGCGGCGGACGAGCTTCTCGAACTTCTGGGAACAGTCGGCGCAGACGTATTCGTAGATCGGCATGGCTACCTCGCGGCCTTCGCGCCCATGTCCTTCTTCGCCTTCTCCCAGTCGTCCAGGAACCGCTTCAACCCGATGTCGGTCAAGGGGTGCTTCAGGAGGCTCGCGAAGACGCTCGTGGGCATGGTGCCGATGTGGGCGCCGGCCCTGGCCGCCTCCACCACGTGCATGGGATGCCGGAGGGACGCGGCGAGCACCTCGCATGGGAAGCGGTAGTTGGCGAAGATCTGGACGATGTCCCTCACGAGGTCCATCCCGGGCGTGGCCACGTCGTCGAGGCGCCCCACGAAGGGCGACACGAAGGAGGCGCCGGCCTTGGCGGCGAGGAGGGCCTGGGTGGGCGAGAAGATCAGGGTCATGTTGACCCGGTGGCCTTCCCCAGACAGGACCTTCGTGGCCTTGAGGCCCTCCAGGATGCAGGGGCACTTGACCACGATGTTCTTGTGCAGCTTGGCCCAGTGCCGGCCCTCGCGCGCCATGCCCTCGGCGTCGGTGGCCACCACCTCGGCCGAGATGGGTCCGTCGACGAGGCGGCATATCTCGAGGAGGACGTCCTCGGGGTCGCCGCTCTCCTTGGCCAGGAGGCTCGGGTTGGTGGTGACCCCGTCGATCACCCCGGTGGCGGCGGCTTCCTTGATTTCCTTGATGCTCGCGGTGTCCAGAAAGATCTTCATCTCTAGCTCCTCAATCCGTGCACTTCGATGATAGTCCCCCTCACGGAAGGTTGCCGAGGAGGGGCGCGGAGGGGGGGCTTTCGTTGCCCACTCCGTCGACCGCGGTGATGGTGTACTGGTAGGCGGTGGCCGGGGCCGCGGTCTGGTCGAGGAAGACGGTGGTTCCGGCGG
>Ga0209640_10004053_pt1 | contig 12873 bp, 8 predicted proteins | sample RifCSP10_1_FD_184018 | JGI IMG/M metagenome (GOLD analysis project Ga0209640, IMG submission 184018) | Soil microbial communities from Rifle, Colorado - Rifle CSP2_sed 10_1 (SPAdes) (version 2) | ecosystem: Environmental > Terrestrial > Deep subsurface > Rock core/Sediment | place: Rifle...
GCACAATGCTCAAGCCGCGCCGATCGGATTCATCTCGCAGGTCGGAGATCCCGTCCAGCTTCCCGTCGCGGACCAGCTCGGCGATCCGCTCGATGAGAGCGGTTTTGTTGACCTGGAAGGGAATCTCGGTGATCACGATCCGGCTGCGGGTGCGGCCGGTGTCCTCGATGTTGGCGATCCCCCGGACCACGATTCGCCCTTTGCCGGTGCTGTAGGCTTGCAGGATGCCTTCGGCGCCGATGATCATTCCTCCGGTTGGGAAGTCCGGCCCCTGCACAAACTTCATCAGGTCATCCACCCCGACGTCGTCCACCTGATCGTAGTGATCTACCAGGTAAACGATGGCCTCTGCCAATTCGCCGAGGTTATGGGGTGGGATGTTGGTCGCCATGCCGACAGCAATCCCGGAGGCGCCATTGAGCAGCAGGTTCGGCAGCCGAGAGGGCAGCACGTTGGGCTCCTCGAGCGAACCATCGAAGTTATCCGAAAAACCGACCGTGTCCTGCTCGATATCGCTTAGCAGCTCTTCGGCCATCCGGCCGAGGCGGGCCTCGGTGTAACGCATCGCGGCGGGCGGATCGCCGTCCACCGAGCCGAAGTTCCCCTGGCCATCGATGAGCGGATAACGCATGGAGAAGTCCTGAGCCAGGCGGGCCATGGCCTCGTAAATCGGAGCGTCGCCGTGGGGATGGAACTTCCCCATGACTTCACCGACGATCCTGGCTGACTTCCGGTACGGCGAGTTAGCCCGGATTCCCATCTCACGCATGGCGTACAGGATCCGCCGTTGGACCGGTTTCAGCCCATCAAAGGCATCCGGCAGGGCCCGGGCGACGATTACGCTCATGGCGTAATCCAGGTAGGCGCCCCGCATCTGCTCGTCGATGTCAACCTGTTGAACGGTGCCGATCTCCATCTGAGAATCTGCTCCTTATGTCAAGACACAAACGGGCCCGCCCAGCGGCAGGCCGACACTTGCATCAATTATAGCCTTTGGGATTCGCAGGTGCGAACCGGGTGACTCGCGAAGACCGCACCCAGCGGTGCGATCCATTAGATGCGGCTTGCTTAAGGTGCAGAGATTCTCTCGGGTCGGGAGCTAAACCTCGGCCTTGGCGGTATGCAGGGCAATCTGGGCCGCCAGCAGGTTGACGTCCACCGGCTTCTTGAGCAGTCCATTCCCGCCCGCCGCGGCCACCTGGCTCTCCAGGTCGACCTCGTCCTGGGCGGTGATGATCAGAACCGGCAGCGCCTCACCCTGCGGCATCTTGCGCAAGCGGCCAAGGGTTTCGAACCCGTCAATGCCGGGCATTTTCAGATCCAAGAGTACGACGTCCAGTTCATCGCTCGCGATCACACTGAGGGCTTCTTCTCCGCTGTGGGCGGCGAGCGCGATGTGGCCGCGGGAACTGACCACCATGCTCAGCGCCTCGACCATCGCATGGTTGTCATCGACTATCAGGATTCGAGCCAGTGCCACAACTCCCTTCGCCCGAAAACACCGGGGTCACCCGCCGTCGCCACCTATTCTATCTCCAGATTTGGCTGCATTACTACTCGTCCTTGGGGGCTACCCGCAAGAGCCCCAAACCCATCCTTTGCGGACTCGTTCAGCTGAGCGGGCCTGGTTGCAATTGTTGGACCGATCGCCGACCTATCGGGGGCCGGTCGGGAGGGTGATCTCGAAAGTCGTGCCTTGCCCCACTTCGCTCTCGACCCGGATCTGGCCCTGATGAGCGTCGATGACGGCGTGCGCCAGGTACAGGCCGAGCCCCGGGCTTGGGACTTCGCCGCTGTCTCCGGTGCTCGAACTGCTGAACAAGGAAACCAGCTCCGCCTCCGGGATCCCGGGACCTTGATCGGAGATCCGGAAGCGCACGAAGCCTTTGTCTTCCACTGCCAGCACCCTCACCAGACCACCCTCGGGCGAACACTTGATGGCGTTCTCGAGTACTTCGCTAATTGCTCGGGTCAGGCGCCGCCGATCCGCCGCTACCCGCAAATGGGGCCGGGGATTCTCGAAAACCAGCCGGATACCGCGGGCTTGGGCGAGGGCCGCCAGGCCTTCGAAACTGGAACCGATCAGATCAGCCACCGGCACGTTTTCCGATCGGATTAGACCTGCTTCAGACTGCATCTGAGTAACGTCTAGTAGCTTATGCACGATCTGTTCGATCCGCTGGGCATTCTCCATCGCGTTCGCCAGGAACTCGGCCTCCCGTTCAGGCTCGCGCACCTTCCCGGACCCGAGCAATTCGAGATAACCCTTCAAGGTATGGAGTGGAGTACGCAGGCTGTGAGAGGCACTGAGCACGAACTCTTCCTTCATCTTGGCGAAGCCGCGCTCCGCCGCCTGAGCCCGCTTCCGCTCCGTGATCTCCCGCGCCACCACCATCACCAGGCTCTCGCTGCCGACGCCATGCAGCCGGGAGGTAATCTCCACCTCGAACGAACCCCCATCCACCCGCCGGGCCACTGTCTCAGTGGGCGTCAGGGGGCGGGTGCCTGGACCCTGGTTCGGTGGGATCAGGGCCTCTAGGTCATTCGGAAAGAGGTCGCGGACGTTGGATTTCAAGATGCTGTCTCGATCGGAGCCGAACAGCTCGCATCCCTGCCGATTCGCTTCCAGGATTTGACCGCTCAGGCTGGCCACGAAGATGGCGTCCTGCACTCCATTGAAGACGCTCCGGTAGCGCTGTTCCGAGGCGCGCAGCGCCGCCTGGGCCCGGCCCCGCTCCGCTATCTCGCCCTGGGCCTGTGCATACAGGCGGGCGTTCTCAATAGCGATCGCGGCCTGATCAGCAAATGCCTGCAGCCGCTCGGCATGGGCCTGTTGGTAGGTGCCTGGGAACTCGCTGCCGAGGTTCAAGAAGCCGAAGGTCTTCCCTTTTCGGCGCAGCGGCGCGCCGGCGTAGGAACCGATCCAGCTGGTTTCCGGCAGGTCTACCCACCCTGGGAAGCTCCGGGTGTCCGGCACGGCGATCGGCTTCCCAGTCTCTTCCATCTTTCGGAAATTCTGCATCTCTTGCCAGGGGACTCGAAGTTGCATCAACCATTCCGATAGGCCGCGCTCGGCATATCCGCGGCCCCGCACAGGCCTGAGCTCTCGCTTGCCCTCCTCGGTATCGATCAGCAGCATGATGTCAGCCGTGTCGTGTCCCACTACCCGACCAACGTTTTCCAGAATCTGATCCAGCACTTCGTCCAGCTTGAGGGTGCCGCTCACGGCCGCAGTCGTGTCTCGCAGGGCCTGCTCGGTTTCGATCAGACCCCGGGTGCGCTGCAGCCCTTCTTCCATCCGAACCATCGCGACGGAGAGTGCATCTTCAGTCGCCTTGAGATCGCTGATGTCGGTGACGACCATGACAGAACCAATGTGTTCGCTGCGAGCGTTCTGGACCGGCGCGGCCGATGCCAGGACGCTGCGAATCCTCTGGTCCCTTCTGCGCAGGACCAGCTCATATTGACTACGCGCGCCACCCTCGTGATTGCGGGCCTGTTCCCGGACCTTGGCGAACTGCTCGGGCTCCATCAAGTCACCCAGTGAGACCCCCAGCAGAGCCTCCGGCTGATATCCAAGCAGTTCCGCAAAGGCCGGATTCACAAACGTCAACCGGCCCTCGGTATCCAGCAGAATGATGCCGGTGAAGGCGGTCTCGGCCACTGCCCGATACCGCTCCTCGCTCTCGCGCAGCGCCTCCTGGGCACGCTTCCGATCGGCAATCTCCCGTTGGGCCCGCTCGTATAGCCTTCCGCGCTCGATTGCGATGGCCGCCTGTTGGGCGATGGCCTGACACAGGTCGATCTCTTCTCCCGTAAAGTTTCGCTCCGCGCGGCTCTCCCAAATCGCGGCGTAGGCAATCAGCTGACCGCCAACATTGACCGGGATGGCCAGGGTTGCCTTAGCCCCGAAGTGCAGCATGTGCTTGCGCTCGGCCTCGTCAAGGGTCGGATCGCCGACCTGCCGGACCAGGGCCCGGCCGGCTTCGATCGCAACCAGCGTACCGGGAAAGACGGTGAGCAGGTCGTAGCTGGCACCCAGATCGGTCTGGCGCTCTGCCGCCGAGGCCTGCCCGCTGTAGTACTCAGCCAGCACCTTCACCGATTTCGACTCTCGGTCATAGTCACAGATGTAGGCGCTCGTGGCATCTACCGCCTGGCACAGCTTCTCCGCCAGCCGGCCCAGCACGGCCTTCACTTCCAGAGTGGACGTGAAGACGCCGATCGCTTCTTTGAGCAGTGTCTCCCATTTCAGCCGCCGCTGGGTCTCCTCGATAAGCCGGGTGTTCTCAACCGCCACTGCCAGGTGGCTCCCGAACACTCCGGCCAGCTCGACATCGTGTTCACTGAAGCGATCCCAATTTTCGGTGTCCAGCAGCATCAGCGCGCCAACCGCCCGGTCGCCAACCATGAGCGGCATCCCCAGGATCGACTTTGTCTCAAACTCCTGAATCAAGTCGGGGTTGACCAGATCGGAACTCTGAGCTTGGTTTACGTACATGGGGCGGCGTTCCCGGATCACCCGGGCACCGAGGGTCCCCGGATCTGAGAGCGGCAGGCGACGGCCGATGAACGCCTCCCGACTTGCTCCATGGCCTGCGAAGCCAACGATCTCACTCCCCTTGGCCATCCATACATAGGCCCCGCCTACTCCGAACAACTGCATGCTTTGCAGGCAGATGAGATCCATCAAGCTCTGCAGCTCGAGATTGGCACTCAGCGACAGTCCGACCCGGGCCAGGGTCTCTGCCAGCAGACGCTGCTCCTGCTCCGCGAGCAGCAGGGCTTCCCGTTCCTGTTCGGACCGCTTACGACTGGTGATATCCGACAAGATCAGCAGGATCGCCACTTTGCCCTGGTAGTTGATGAGGCGCGAGATTTGGAAAACATCCGCAAGCTGGCCGTCTTGGCGCACAACCTGAAATTCGAACGCCTCGATCTCACCACCCTCCAGTTGCTGGGCTAGCCGCCGATTGAGCTCAGCAGCGCACTCGGGTGCACTCACCGCCAGGTAGTCGAACTCAGGCCCCAGCAGTTCGGACCTCCGGTACCCCAGGATCTCTTCACTGGCCGGGTTGGCGTAGACGATCCTGCCGGCCTGCAGGATCAAGATCATGTTGGGTGACTTTTCCGCGACCCCCCGGAAGAGCGCCTCCGATTCGATCAGGCCCTCCTGGGCCTCTTCCCGGGCGCTGACGTCGAGCACCGATCCGACGATGGCCGGCCGACCGTTGAGCAGGACCGCCCTCCCGATCTCCTCGCATTGGACCGTCGAGCCATCGGCTCGGAGTCCCCGATAGAGGAATCGAACCGAAGCCGTCTCACCTTCCAACCGACGGCGGAGGAACTCCCTTAACTTCGACCGATCATCCGGATGGGCGAGATCTTCCGGGACCAGTTCGTCCAAGACCCGCTGCCTCTCAAGCCCGAAGATCTCGGCGAAGGCCGGGTTCACGTAGCTGAACCGGCCGTCCTGGAAGATATACAGCCCGGCCATCGAACCGTCGGCGGCCAGTTGGAAGCCGGTAAGCGCCTCTCTCAACTCCACCTCAGAGCGCTCCAGGCGGCCTTTGGCCCCGCGCAACTCGGCGAGCTCCTGCTGCAGATGTTCAGAGGTCAGAAGGACCTTTGGCTTCAGCTCGCGCTCTTTGGTTCCCATTGTCCTTGCGTCGAGTCAGGGCTCGATAGCGGAATGCGTGGGGCGGCCGCAACCGACCGCCATCGGCTGCGAGACCTTATGTTCCTCACAGAGTCTGCCCCGCTCTTCCGCCGTGACAAGAGGTTCAAATGTCCCATTGGCGGCCAACCGATACGGTAATTGACAGCCCCCCGGTTCGGTGCTAGAAATCGGGACAGCCCCCGGAGGATCCTGAAGTGCGCCTCGTCTTAAGGGTCGTTGTCGCCCTGCTCGTTGTTGCCGCGCTTATCGGGGTCGCTCTGGCGACCCTTCGCTTTTTGGTCGTCCCGCAGGCTTTCCCTCAGGTCGAAGGGGCGATCAGCCTTCCCGGTCTAAGCGCCCCGGTAGATGTTTACCGGGATTCGATGGGGATTCCTCACATCTATGCGTCCAGCGAGCATGACCTTCTGATGGCACAGGGATTTGTGCACGCCCAGGATCGGTTCTGGCAGATGGAATTTCAGCGCCGAGTCGGAAGCGGCCGGCTTTCTGAAGTGCTCGGGGAGGCAGCCCTGCCCCAAGATCGCTTCATCCGAACGGTTGGGTGGCACCGGACCGCGGCCCTCGAGGCAGAGGCCCTGGAAGGCCAGGATCGCGCTCTCCTGGAGGCCTACGCGGCCGGTGTCAACGCCTACCTCGAATCCCACCCCGGGTCGAAAGGGCTGGAGTTCACCATTTTGGGACTGACCGGGGTCAAAATCGATCCCGAGCCCTGGACCCCGATCGACACCCTCGCCTGGGGGAAGGTGTTGGGGTGGCGCCTTGGCGGCGAGGAGACCGTTGAGTTGACCCGGGCCCATCTTGCCGCCCGCCTGGGGACCGCGGCGCTTCCGGTTCTCATGCCCGCTTATGATCCCGACTACCCACTCATCGTTAGTTCGTCGCTGTCCGAGGCTTCCTTGGGCGCGGTCCCAGAGGCGGCCTACACACCGATTCTGCCCGGGGATGGCTTTGAGCTTGGCAGCAACAATTGGGTGATTGGGGGTGAGCGCACCACCACCGGGTTCCCGCTGCTCGCCAACGACCCCCACCTCGGGATCCAGATGCCCTCGCTCTGGTACGAGATCGGCCTGCATTGCGAGCCGATTGGATCGGATTGCGGAATCAACGTCGTCGGGGCCTCGCTCCCGGGAACCCCGGGCGTCGTCCTTGGGCACAACGAGCGAATCGCTTGGGGCTTCACGAATCTCGGTCCGGACGTAGTGGACTTCTTTGTCGAGCGCCAAAACCCGGGTAACCCGAATCAGTATGAGTATCAGGGCCAGTGGCACGACATGCAGATCGTTCGAGAGGAAATTGTGGTCGCCGGGCAGGACCGGCCGGAGATCGTCAACGTGCGGATCACCCGCCATGGTCCGATCATCAATGATGTGGCCGGTGGGACGGAAGACGAATGGGCGTACGGTTGGGAGCCGCTCGCATTCTCCTGGACCGGCCTGGAGCCGGGCACCATCTTCAAGAGCCTATTGATGCTCAACCGCGCTCAGAATTGGGAGCAGTTTCGCGAGGCTCTTCGATACTGGGACGTGCCGGGCCAGAATGCGGTCTACGCCGACGTCGACGGCAACATTGGTTACCAGGCGACCGGCAGGGTCCCCATCCGGACCAGCGGCAATGGCTCGATGCCGGTGCCGGGTTGGACCAGCCAATTCGAGTGGGCGGGCAGCGTGCCGTACGATCAGCTGCCTTCGCTTTTCAACCCGCCGGCAGGCTACATTTCCACCGCCAACAACGCGGTCGTCGGCCCCGATTACCCCTACTTTCTCTCGATGGATTGGAACCCGGGCTATCGAGCGCGCCGGATTGTTCAGCTAATCGAGGCCGACGCATCGATCTCGCTGGTCGACATGCAGACCATCCAGCGCGACAGCACTCCGCTCTATGCCGAAGACATCCTGCCCTATATCCTGGCCATTACGTCGGAAGAACCGCGTTTGCAGGCCGCATTGGATCTACTGCGGAGCTGGGACGGACGAGCAGATCGGGAGAGCGCCGGCGCGGCGCTGTTCGAGGCGCTGCGGGTCGAGCTGCTCGAGAGCACCTTCCAAGATGAGTTGGGACAGCAATTGTTCTCGCGGACTCTCCCCTATCTGAGCGTGGCGCTCGCCAACCTGCTTGGTCAGCCGGAGCAGGCAGTCTGGTTTGACGACCTGCGGACGACTGAAGTGGAAGATCAGGAGGCTACGATCGTCGCAGCCCTGGCTTCTGCCGTGGATTTCCTCTCGGAGACTTTAGGGGACGAGATTAATGCCTGGCGCTGGGGTGACCTGCATACCGCGACTTTCGAAAACCAAAGCCTCGGCCAGAGCGGGATTGCGCCCATCGAATGGATCTTCAACCGCGGCCCGGTCGAGACCGACGGCACCACCGGAACGGTCAACAACACTGCCTACGATGCCTCTCGCCCATTCGTGGTCGAGACGACGCCGTCCTATCGGCAGATTGTCGATCTTGGCGATTTCTCCAACTCGCTCTCTGTCCACACTACTGGCCAGTCCGGCCATCCTTTCCAGCCGCACTACGACGACATGATCGACATGTGGCGCAACTTGCAATACCACCCGATGCTGTGGACCCGATCCCAGGTCGAGGCCGCCGCCGAAACTCACTTGCAGCTGACCCCGTAGCCGATCTGGCTAGGTCGGCCAGAGCTTGTTCGTCACCAGCAGGCAGCTGAGTCCGAGCAAGAAGACGGTTGCAAAGAGCAGGATCGACAGCACCAGGCGCTGACCGGCCGACATTCCGAAGATCTTCCGTTCCGGAGCAGCCGGCGGCCGCTGGAACGGAAGGCCAGCCTGTGCAAAAGTCTCCTCGTTGGTTCTTTCTCTCAAATCATCGAACATCGTACGATCTCTCCTCTCGGCTTCCCTGTGCCGAGCGTCTATAGGGGTCTCAACCGATAGGCTCCGGACTCGAACACCACTTGCTCATCGCCCTCGATCGCCATCCGAATTCCAGCCTGGGGCGTCAGGCCCAGGACCACCCCAATCCGCTCCCCTTTCCCGTTTGAGATAGCCACCCGTTCCCCGCGATAGGCAAGCTGGGTTTCCCAATCCGGGTGGGCCGTGCCGTCGAGCAGCCGGCCGTACCACCGGTCCATCGCGGCCAGCACCCGAAGCAGTAGCGCCTCCCTGGCCACCGGCTTGCCGAGCGACTGCTCAACGGAGGTGGCCGGAAACTCGACCTCCGGCAGCGGCGTCTTGCCTACATTTAGGCCGGTGCCCAAGATGACGTGGTCCAGCTCGGAGCCGGTCCAGCTGGCTTCGGCTAGAATGCCGCCAACTTTCGCGCCGTTAAGCAGGACATCGTTGGGCCATTTCAGTTCGGGCTGAAGGCCAAGTTCGAGAAGCGCCTCGATACTGCCCATCGCTCCGATTAACCCGATCGCCGCAATCTCGCGGCTCCCTAGGGTGGTCGGCCGTAAGACCAGGCTGAATGCGAGTCCGGAACCTGCCGGAGTGTGCCAGCTGCGCCCCGAGCGGCCACGACCGGCGGTCTGCTCGTCGGCGATGACCAGGGTTCCCTGCGGAGCGCCGGCCCGAGCCAGCTCTGCGGCCCGATCGTTGGTGGAACCAAGCCTGGGGTAAGCATGCAGCTCGACCCCCAGCCTTCCCACCGGCAAGCCTGCCTTGAGCTCTTCGATCCTCAACACGCGGGCGATTCTAATCCGGCTGCAGGAGGCGTGCCACTCCGGTGATACAATCCTCGCGCCCAACCGGACGGGGATCGCTCCGGCCACCCACTCGATGGACCGAATCTGGGCGCCATGGCGCATGGACTATATCGAAAAGCAGGGTGAGAAACCCGGATGCTTGTTCTGCGACCGCCTAGCGCAACAGGATGGGTTTGGCAACTTGATCCTGCACCGGGGAGAGCAGGCCTTCGTCATCTTGAATCGCTATCCCTATACCAGCGGACACATGATGGTCGTCCCATTCGCCCACCGCCCTTCGATCGAGGATTTGGAACCGGATTCAATGCGCGAATTGATGCAGCTCTCTTCGACCGCGGTGTCCATATTGCGAACGGCCTACGGCGCCCAGGCCTTCAATCTGGGGATCAACATTGGAGAACCTGCCGGTGCAGGCGTGGTGGACCATGTCCACATGCATGTCCTGCCCCGTTGGTCAGGCGACACGAATTTCATGGTCACTACCGCCGAAACCCGGGTCATCCCCGAGGCGCTGGCCGATACCTACCAGCGACTGCGCGCGCTCTGGAGCGCAGCCTCCTCGGACCCGAGGTCGTAGCCGCCCCCGATTCGAGAAGTTCATGAACGACAAAGGCCGCGAACCCGTGATCTTGGGTGCCGCCCGCACTCCGATCGGAAGGTTCCGAGGGATGCTGCGGGACCTTCCGGCCACCGAGCTTGGCGCGCTCGTCGTCCGAGAGGCCGTTCGGCGGGCCGGGCTGGCCGAGGGATCCCAGATCGACGAAGTGTTGATGGGGAATGTGGTGGCGGCCGGCCTCGGGCAGGCGCCCGCCCGCCAGGCGGCCATCCTGGCCGGGCTGCCGCCGACGGTCGGGGCGACTACCGTGAACAAAGTCTGCGGCTCGGGGCTCAAGGCCGGGATGTTCGCCTCCCAGGCGATCAAAGCTGGAGATGCGGACCTGGTGGTCGCCGGTGGGATGGAGAGCATGAGCCGGGCGCCGTTCCTGGTGCGCGGTCGAGGGGGAGAATTGAATTACGGCCACCGGACGCTCGAAGACTCGCTGTTGTTGGATGGGCTGTGGGATCCCTTCCAACAATGGGCGATGGGCATGGCGGCAGAATTCATCGCCGATGAGTACGAGGTGACCCGCGAGGCGATGGACCGCTGGGCGCTGGACAGCCATCGCAAGGCGGCGGCCGCCCAGGACGCGGGAAAATTCGAGTCCGAAATCGTCCCGATCGAAGTGCCCGGAGAGGACGGGAAGGCCCGGTTGGAGGTTCGCGATGAGACCTTGCGCCGGGACTCCTCGCTCGAGAGGCTCGCCGCGCTGAAGCCGGTCTTCCGATCCGACGGCCGGGTGACTGCCGGCAACTCACCCGGACTCAATGACGGGGCGGCGGCCGTTGTCTATGCCAGCCGGGAAAAGGCGGCGGCTCTCGGCTTGAGGCCGATCGCTCGAGTCGTTGGCTACGCTCAGGCCGCCGTGGCCCCAAAACAGATGTTTATCGCTCCGGCTCAAGCCATCCCCGCTTTGCTGACCAAGGTAGGTTGGTCCCCGGAGCAGGTCGACCTGATCGAGCTGAACGAAGCCTTCGCGGCCCAGGTCCTGGCGGATGGCTACGCGCTTTCTGAAACCGGCTGGGATTGGGAGAAGGTCAATGTGCATGGCGGCGCCATCGCCCTCGGGCATCCGTTGGGCGCCTCCGGGGCCCGGATCCTGACCACCCTGATCTACGCCCTGCAGGATCGCGGGCTGTCGCGGGGCCTCGCCTCCCTCTGCTTGGGGGGCGGAGAAGCGGTCGCCATGGCGATCGAGCTGGAGTGAGGTATGCAGGTCAAGAAGATTCTCGTGGTTGGCGCCGGGACCATGGGCAACGGGATCGCCCAGACCGCCGCGGTCTCGGGCTACCAGGTGATCCTGTCCGACGTCGATCCCGCCGCGCTGCAACGCGGCACGTCTGCGATCGCAAAATCTGCCAACAAGCTGGCGAGCAAAGGACAGCTCAACGACCAGCAGCTCCAGGCCGCCCTCGCTATTCCGACTTCGACCGACCTCACACCCGCGGCCGAGGTTGACCTAGTGATCGAAGCCGCGCCCGAGAATCCGGAAATCAAATTCCGGATCTTCGAGGAACTCGACCGGCGTGCCCCGCCTGCCGCGGTTCTCGCCTCAAACACCTCCTCGATCTCGATCACCCGCATCGGGGCGGCCACGGCCCGGCCGGACCGCGTGATCGGGATGCACTTCTTCAACCCGGTCCCACTCATGAGCCTGCTTGAGGTTATCCGTGGGGTGAAGACCTCTGACACGACCCATGCCCTGGCGGTTGAGGTCGGCCAGCGGATGGGGAAGCAGCCGGTCCAGGCCAAAGACTCCCCCGGTTTCATCGCGAACCGGATCCTGTGTCCGATGATCAATGAGGCCATCTTTGCCTTGCAGGAAAACCTCGGAACGGCCGAGGACATCGACACCGTGATGAAGCTCGGGATGAGCCATCCCATCGGGCCGCTGGCGCTGGCCGATCTGATCGGCTTGGATGTCCTGCTGTACATCATGCAGGTCTTGCATCGGGATCTGGGCGATGACAAGTACCGGCCGGCGCCGCTACTGCGACAGATGGTCGACGCCGGGCTGTTGGGGCGGAAGGCCGGCGCGGGTTTCTTCCGCTACCCCAGCTAGGTCGCCTGGGTTAGTCACGTAGCTCCTCTCGGGAAAACCCCGCCCGTGGGCCTCGCTCCGCCCATTCGCACACTTGCGCCTCCGGTCAATTCGGGTTATTCCTCGGGCCTGAGAATGAGCTACATTCGAAGTTCCCTGGCGCTTGGCGGGTTGCTCGGCTTGCTCACCGCCTGCAACTACCCGGGCACGACGACCTCCCCGACCGCCGATTCGCTCGCGACCACCGCCGAGGCGCTCTCGGCTGCCAGTGCGACTCCCTCGGCGACCCCGAGCCCAGTTCCCCCCACCCCCTCGCCCTCTCCAACCGCCACCCCGCTCCCACCGGTCCTGCACATCGTCTACCTCGAGGACAACGATCTCTGGGCCCTCGAACCGGGCGCCGCGCCGGTCCGCCTGACCAGCTCCGGCAACGTCGGCGAGGTTCGGTTGGCGAGCGATGGGGAGCTGGTCGTGTACGTTATCCGGGATGCAACCTTCGAATTCGACGAAATGCGGAGCATTGGGTTTGATGGAACCGGCGACCGGCTCCTGCTGGGGTCCGACACCTTGGGGACTCTGTACCCGTTGGAAGGGTTCCTGCGCTACACCTTGTCTGATTTCAGCCTCGCACCGGGTACCCACCAGGTGCTGTTGAATACACGCGGCGTTTTTGAGGGCCCAGGCCTCGCCAAGAGCGATGACCTGCTGGCGGTCGACGCGGATAGCGGAGCACTCAGCATGCTGCTTGCGCCCGGTCAGGGCGGCGATTTTACGCTTTCGCCCGACGGAACCCAGCTTGCCATTGTCAGAGCGACGAGCGTAAGTTTCGCCCGATCTGACGGGACCGACCTGCGGTCCGAGGTGCTCACCTTCAGCCTGGTGCA
>Ga0209640_10004054_pt1 | contig 12871 bp, 9 predicted proteins | sample RifCSP10_1_FD_184018 | JGI IMG/M metagenome (GOLD analysis project Ga0209640, IMG submission 184018) | Soil microbial communities from Rifle, Colorado - Rifle CSP2_sed 10_1 (SPAdes) (version 2) | ecosystem: Environmental > Terrestrial > Deep subsurface > Rock core/Sediment | place: Rifle...
TGAAGCCCGCGCTCTACGGGTGACGTTTGCGCCCGCGCGGGCTGAAGCCCGCGCTCTACGGGTGACGTTTGCGACTGCGCGGACTGAAGCCCGCGCACTGCCGGCTGGGTCCCGCGCCCCACGGCAAAGGTCACCGACGACAGCGCGACCGCGCAAACAGCGATCAGGACGAGCCGCATGGTACGTGTGCGGGGATAGGTCATACGGGAAGTATCGGCACAAGCGAACCTGAACACGAACCGAGAAGCGTGAACCGAGAAGCGTGAACGACAGCGGTTCTCAGGGTACCACCGCGACGGGCGCCTGCCAGAAGGCGACCTTCCGGCCGGTCGGCTCCAGCACGCTGACCTGACAATCGTACCGGCCTGGCGGCAAGCCGCCGAGCGGGACGGCGAGCCGGATCGGAACAGCCTTCGACCTGACGTCCAGCCCGCCGGTGACGAGAAGCGGCTCGGTTTCAAGCACCCTCGTGCCGTCGCGGAAGAACGACACGAACGCCACGAGCGGCTGTGTGGCTTCGGCGCCGCGCTCGTACGCCTGCAGGTAGACGTACATCTCACGGCTGCGGCTGAAGACCCGCGTCACACTGGGGAGAAGCTTCTCCCCGCCGTAGACGAGCGGATGGGCGATCTGACCGGAACCGTTTTGCACCGTGTGGAGGGCCTCGCTCATCGGCACCCGCTGCGCGCCGAGGACGACGGAGCTGATGGGGAGGCGCTGCTCTTCGCGCATCAAGTTGGGAATGGTGAAGGCCGCCTGGTAGGTGCCAATTCGGCCTGTGGTTGAGTCGCGCGCCAGGACTTTGATGACGTACTTGCCCGGCAGCAGCGTAAAGCCCGTCTCGTACTGAATGGGACGCGTGGTGAGCTGGCTCGCGGTGGCCTCGCTCAACCGGATGTCCAGCTTGTCGCGGACGTTCTGAATCGTGTAGCCGAGGTCGTCTTTGACCTCTCCGATGAAGTCGATGAGCGTGCGGGCGGCGCCGCGGCGGCGGGCCAGCTCGAGCTCGCTGCCTGGAATCTTCAGCGCGACGGGAACGAAGTACTCCGCTCGATTGAGCTGGAAGTAGTTCACCTCCATCGCGATCGTGATCTCGGTGACCGGGTTGTCGAGCATCAGCGCCTCCTCGAGCTGACGCTCCTTGTCCGTGTCGGTAAAGCGGCCGAACGCCTTGTCGGCGTAGTAGCCCTGCCGGTGCGCGACCTCGCCGGCGCGGCCGCCGGTCAACGTGACGCGGACTCGGCGGAACTTCCCGTCCGCCTCGGTGTGCGTGCTGTAGTAACCGATGATGTAGTAGTCGCCGACCGCCTGCGCCGCGCGCACGATGCCGAGCGACAGGTCGTTGTAGTCGAACATCGCGATGCCGCCCGTATCCTTCGCGAGCGAGTAGAGCGCGTCCTGCGAGCGCTGGAGGTTGGACACGGCGCGCTCCGCCAGCGCGCCGGTGAAGATCCCAACGCCGCCCGGCGACGCGCGCGTCGCGTCGCCGAGAGGCGGCGCGGCCACCAGGCCCCGTGCGTCGATCGGGTTGAGCGTGACGTTGGCCCTGATGGCCTCGTTCACCGTCGCGCGAAACTGCGCCTGGTTGTCCGTGCCGTTCAGTCGAAGACCGCTCCCGAAGTACAACAGCGTCTTCTGTTCGGGAAGTGCGCGCAGCATCGACACGGCCGTCTGCAGGGCCGCCAGCTGCCGGTCCGTGTTGAAGATGTTGAATTCGGCATCGTTTTGTCCGAACGCTGAGCCCTCGGGGTTGTCGGGGATGCCGTCGTTGTTCTGATCGTCGCCGTAGATGAGGATCTGGATGACCTCCCTCAGCCTGGAACGGTCGTCCGTGAAGTCAGTCTTCACCGAGACGGCACCCTCCTGGAACGACATGACCGCGACCAGATCGGCCGGTGTCATCTGAGTGTCGATGTACCTGAGCGCGTTCGTGTAGGCGCGGACCTGATCGGCCGGCGCCATCGCCGAGCCGTCGAAGTAGAAGACCAGCAGCCGGCGATCCTGGTAGCGGATGCTCCCTGATGGCGGCGTCGCGATCTGGGTGAGTGTCGTGGGCGCCACAGCTGTGGGCGGTTGCTTCTCCGGGTCGGGTGCGGGCGGCGGCTCGGCGGGGGCGGGGGCCTGTATGCCTTGCAGTCGCTGGAACTCGACGAACGCGATGTCCTGCGGCTGGCCCTCCTCGGTGACCGTGAAGTCTCCCGCCGTCAGCCCTTCGACGACCTTGCCGTCCGCGTCTTTGACCGTGACCGTCTGGACGATGAGCCGCGTGGTGGCGCGGAAGGTGGGCTGGGGCACCGGCTGCTGGGCGATTCCCGATGACCCGAAGGCGACGAGCGTCAGGAGGGCTCCAATGATTGGGCCGCGGAGACGCGGAGACGCGGAGGCACTCTGGCGAGAATATTCTCCGCGCCTCCGTGTCTCCGCGGTTCGTCTCGTCCAAATCATCAGAACCTCACTCGCAGGCTCGTCTGTATCCGCCGCATCTGATTGGCCGCGTTCGGCAGGCCGAACTGCGGGCTGCCGACGAGCGCGTTCACACTCGAGTAGGTCACCTGGTTGAACACGTTGGTGGCGTCGATGCGCAGGTCCGCATTGAGCCGGCTGCTCCACTGGAACGTTCGGGTGACGCCGGCGTTCACCTGAAACTGCGCCGGCCCGGTGCCCGAGTTGCGCCCCGCGTCGCCCCAGCGTCCCGCCTCGGGTGCCCTGTACGCCGCCGGGTTGAGATAGTAGCCGACCGGCACGTCCAGCGGCGCGCCGGTGAGCGACGCGCGGACGGCGCCGGTGAAACCCGTGCCTGGCGTCCTGACCAGGTAATACGGCGTCAACGGCAGGCCGCTTCCGGCGGTGAGCTGGCCCACCATCGTCCAGCCTTTCAACAGCGAGCCCCGCCACCCGTCGACGAGCGTACCGCCGGTGACACCCACGCCCGTCGTGTACTGCACCTGCAGCATCAGCAGATGACGCTGATCGAAGCTCGAGGGGCCACGCTCGGCGTCGAGGTCCCGCCAGTCCTGCGCGAACGAGGTGCCGCTCAAATTTGCTCCGGCGTACGAGGCGGCATCGTCCTGGGCTTTCGACAGCGTGTACTGAAGGGTGCTCGTGAACCCGTTGCGAAGCCGGCGGCGCAGCTGGAACTGGCCCGCGTGACGCGAGGAAGTACCACCCGAGGTCAGGTACACAAAGCCCGACGGGCACGTGACGCACGGGTGTGGGGCGCCGGCCGGGTACGTGTTGGGCAGAAACTGCTGGATGAGTCCCGTGCCTCTGGCCCCGAGGTACGAGGCGTTGATTGTGAGCGAGGCCGGGAGGTCGCGCTGAACCGACATCTGCCAGTTGTGGGCCGATCCGACGCGGAAGTCCGGGTCCACGGCGAACGTGTTTGTCGTGATCCCAGGCGGCGCCGTGAATCCGTTTTCAAGCGTGAGAGGATTGTCCGGCGTGTTGGCCACGCTCAATGCCGTGGAAAGCGGCGGCTGCTGCGCCATGAGTGTCGTGATCGATTGGTAGACGTTCGTGTTGCGGTAGATCCCGTAACCAGCGCGAATCACGACCGAGGAGCCCGGCACAGGTCTCCACGCGGCTGCGAGGCGAGGCTGCAGCCCGCCCCAGTCCGGCTGCACGAGCGATGCGGGATACGACCGGCCCGTCAGTGAGCCCGTTGGGCTGGTGGCGACAACCGGGGAGATGGCAGCGAAACTGGATGCCACATCGAGATTCACCAGGCGCCCGTAGACCTCGCTCAGTGGCGACTCGTATTCCCAGCGTGCACCGGCCGTGAGGGTCAGCGATGGGCCGATCCGCCAGTCGTCGGTGACGTACGCGTCGTAGGAGAAACCCCTGAAGTACTTGTCGGCGTTGCCGAACGCCACCTGGCTGGCGCCTGGGATCCCCAACAGGAAGTCAGCGAAGTCGGATCCGCTTGCCTCGCCCGTGAAGGTGAAGGTTCCGCGCGGGTCCTGTTGCGAAAGGATGTTGACGTGGTGGCGACGAAGGTCTCCTCCAATCGTGAGGCTGTGTCGGCCGCGGTTGAGGAAGAGGTCGCCGCCCACGCCGTTCGTCTGGTTGCGCGTGAACTGGGGCAGCGCGTCGGTAAGTCCAGCAATCCCGCTTGAAAAACTCAGGCGTGGCGGCCCCCAGTTCGCCGGCTCCTGGTTGTTGCCCGTGATGCCCGCCTCGCCCGAGACGTTCGTTCGGTTCGCGAAGTATGGGGTGGTGTCGAGGGTCTGCCGCGTGAACTGATAGCGCAGCCGCATCGACCCGAACAGGCCGAAGCGGTGGTTCCAGTTCAGCTGCGCGTCGGCGGCCGACGCCTGGCTTACGTCCTCGAAGGCGAAGAGCGTCGTTGAATCCGTGATCGTCCGCTGGTACGAGACGGTGCCAAAGACCTGATTGCGGCCATTCAGGACCTGCGTGAGGCGCGACTGCACGTTGTCCTGCCGCTGACGCGACAGGATGGGCGCTTCGTAGTTGTAGCGCGCCGCCGAACTCAACCCCGTCTGTGGGTAGTAGCCGACGAGCGCGGCGGCCTGAGGGCTGATGCGCTCGGGCGGAATCACATTGCCCGGAAAGGGAAGGCCTGTCGCCGGGTCCACGATCTGGACGGGACGTCCGAACGTATCGAGCGTCCGGGAGAAATCTCCCTTCCGCTCGAGCGATGTCGGCATGAGCGCGGGCTGGCTGGACCGGTTGTCGTCGGCAACGCGCTGGAAGCCAACGAACAGATTGAGACGGTTCCGGACACGCCCGATCTTGACCGGGCCACCGAACGTGGCGAGCAGGTGCACGTTGTGGTAGTCGGGGCTCGGCGGCGGCGTCCCGGTGAGGGAGAACGGTCGCGCGTCCCAGGCGGAGCTATTGAACAGGCCGCCGACCATGCCGTTGTAGAGGGCGCCCGGGCCCCGGCGGTTGTTGCCGAACGCGGCCGGCTGCGCAAAGGGACTCGCCGCGCCATTGTTGACACTGCCGTTGATCAGAAAGCCGTCAGCGGCCACCGCCGCGTCAGCAACGGGTTCGTCGGCGATCGCGGTCGGGGGGACGGGCGCCGCAGCAGCCTGTGGCGGAGCGATGCCCGCGGGCTGAAAGCCGGACTGCACGGCCGATGGTGGCAGCGCACGTGCGATCTCGTCGAATGGCAGAAGCACGAGCTCCCACGTCGACGGCGGGGTGTCGGGACCTACGGCGACCTCGCGCGTCAACGTGGCGAAGCCACGCATCTCAACGGTGACTGTCCACGCGCCAGCTGTGATGTCAGGCAGACGGAAGACGCCCTGTGCATCCGTCCAGGTGACGTGGCGTTCACCGTTCTGTGTCGCCGTGACAGCCGCTCCCGGCACGGGGACGCCGGCAACGCTGATTTGGCCGGAGTGTTCAGAGGCGGCCAGTAGCGAAATGCAGAATGCAGACAACAGAAGGGAGACGGACCAAATGCAGAATGGAGAATGCAGAATGCAGACACTGCTTGGACGTGCCGAAGGGTCGGCGCTTCTGCATTTTGAATTCTGCATTCTGCATTACACCGAAGGACCCGTCTCAGTCCGCTGTCGGCTGCTCGACACGATCGATCACCAAGACCTCGACCGGACCGCGCTCGGAGTCCAGCTTGAGACCGAGCTGTTCCTGAAGCGCCGTGAAGAGCGACGGCGCGTTCGGGTCGACGGGCGGTGGGGCGCCGTTGAGCTGTGGCGGCGGCAAGCCGCCGAGTTGTTCTGGCGCGTACGTGAGTTCGAAGTCGTAGCTCCCAGTCAGGCCCGTCTTGTCGAGAACGGTGCGGCCCACTTGCTGCGACAACGTGCTCGCCAGCAGGGAGGTCGGGATCCCGCCGGCGTTCATCCGGCCGAGGCCCACCATGAAGCCGCAGTCCATCCGCTGTCCCGGCTGGGGCGGCGCCGGCGGCGGACCGCCGCCACGGCGGCCGCGCGCGGCGGAGCAGTCAACCGTTGCGGGCGTCAGCTTCGCGCCCAGCTTGCCGTCACTTCGCGCGACAACCAGTGCGTAGATGGGCATCTGCCGCGTTTCAGTGTGGATCGTCAGTTGGAACCGCTCCGCCAGCAACGATCGAAGCATCTGGCGCATTCGTTCTCCGGGGTCGCCGGTCGCCTCACCTTCGGGCGCTTTGGCGACGATGTCGAAGCGGTCAGAGCCGAGCCAGTCTGGGCCGCCGACAATCTGGAAGGGCTGCACGCTGTGCGCCACTTGCATAAGCAGACGGAGGGGAACGCTCGTGGCGGTGAATCGTCCGCCCGGCGCCATGCCGATCATGGCGCGGCCGTCGCCCGACTTGTTGGGCTTCACGGAGGCCACCTCGAAGGCCAGGGTCCCAGTGGGCGTGGTCTGCGCGCCGACGAGGTGCGAGCTGGCGAGAAGCAGCGTGATCGCGCACAGGGCAAGCGCGGTGGACGTCAGGTTCCCTCTCGTCATCGATCGGTCTCCGATGGGACAGTGAGGCTATCTGAGCTGAATGGAGGTTTTGACGCCCGGCCCTGCCGGTTGGTTCGTCCGTGCCCGCGGGGATCTCTTTGAGAGGTAGGCTACACCCCCCGGTGGGGAAGTGAAAAGTGGGGAGTGGAAAGTAGGAAGTGACGAGCGCTGGGGCTCGGCCGGCTGTCTACCGGGCCGAGCGGCGCTTGCGCAGGTTGCCTAGCAGCGTGCCGGCGGCTCCCAGGCCGACCAGCAGCAGCGTGCTGGGCTCGGGAACGGTGATGGGCACATCGCCGCCGTTGGAGCCGCCGCCACCGCCGCCGCCGCCACCCCCGCCAGAGCCGCCGCCACCGCCGTAATCGTCATTGTCGTCGTCTTCGTCGCCGTCCTCGCCCTCGTCGCCGTCCTCGCCGTCCTCGGCCTCATCGCCGTCGTCGCCCTTATCGCCGTCCTCGCCCTCGTCGCCGTCCTCGCCGTCGTCGTCTTCGCGGCCGTCGTCGCCGTTGTCGCCGCCGCCCCCGTTGCCACCAGGGTCGCCGGGCTCACCTGAGTTGTCTTTGTCTTCCGATTCTTCGTCTTCTTCGCCTCCCGACCCGCCCGGATCCTTCGGGTCGTTCGACTCGCCGGGCCCACCGGAGTAACGCCCGCCGCCAAACGGCAAGAGAAGTGGAACCGAGCCGCCGTCGGGTCGACCGCCCTCGGACTCGCCGCTAGGGACGCCAATAGGCAGCGATGCTGCTGGAAGGCCTCCTGGTCCAGACGGAGGAAGGGCCGCCAGAATCGTGGGCTCGCCGAGCCCATACGAACCGTCGTCCTCCAATTGGGCAAACTCGATCTCCTCCGGCTCATCGACGGAGACGGGGCCGGCGAGCGACGTGGCAACACCGTTGCCGCAGCGCGCGCGGATGGTCGTCTTGCCGTCGGTCAGAACTGTTTCACCGGCTTCGAGTCGGAGCTTCTTTCGCGTCCAGAACACTTCATCGCCGATGCGATAGGACACGTGCGCCCACTGCGGGGCGGCCAGCCGCTCCACGCGCACCGTTTCCGGATCGAGGCCGCGGTAATGAGCGGCCACCACGTAGTCGCGCTCCATCGCCGTCGCGAGTTCGTCTGGGCTATACACACCGCCAGGCACCACGGAATGACGATAGACGTCTCGCGTTTCGTCTTTGGCGACGCTCTCCACGATTCCGCCAGCGTTGTCGCTGTTGTCCCCGAGAAGCCCGACGCTCAAGGCCGCGCTCTGTTCGGCTGGATGCGTATTACGCAGTGCCGTGATTGCGAAGGCGACGACGCCCGCGAGGACGCAGGCAACCAAGGCGATCCGAGTCCGCCGCCGCCTTGCAGCGGAGTGGCGTGAGCGCCTTGATGAAGATCCGGAACCGTGAGGGATCGATGAAAAAGCCATTCGGCGGCTTTAGAAGCAACCGATATGCCAGTGGCAGCAGGACTGGTCAATTCATATGTAATCTATTGACGCAGTTGATGTTAGTGCTGAACATGATTACGAAGTTGAAAGTGCAAATTGCACACTTATTCAACTTTTGGGATATATGCGAAGAACGAGGGTCGCTATTCGGCAGACTCCTGAAAAGCCAGTCTGATTGCCGCACGATCCAGGTCGGTCACTCCCGATCCGACCTGCGGATTCATTACCGAGGCGCGCGACTCAACGTGGTTGTAGCCGAGCGCGTGGCCCAGTTCGTGGGTGCGAAGGAGCCGCCGCAGAGCGTCGTCGCGGTCGAAGTCTCGATCCAGGATGATGGCCGCCGCCGTAATCGTCCCGTCGTCGCGGGTTGTCCGGCCGCCGTACCCGATTGTCTTTGCCATGGCTCGGACGCCGCGATAGCGGCCCACGACGATCTCGCCTTTCCGAAGCACGCGCGCGATCTGTCCCGTCGGGACGGACTCCCGCCTGACCGCGGAGAAGGCCTTGAACGTTCCTCCGGTCATCACGTTCAGCGCGCCCGTCAGATCCGAAGCGAGCCGTGCCAGCTCTTCGTCCGTCAGGCGCTCGTCCGTGGCGACGTACCCGGATGACATGGCGTCGCCGGTGTAGTGCAGTACAGATTCCAGTACGACCAGCACCGGCGCCTGCGTCCAGACTTCCCGTCTCCCTTTCGCGCCATGGAGGAGTTCCTGAACGGCCGTGACGTCTGGGCTCGCTGGCTGCGACTCTTCGCCTCGAGCCTGCCCCGGAGCGCCGACAAGGAGAAGGAGAAGGAGTGAGGAGAAGGCGGCGCGCCGGGGCCGGCTGGGCATTGCCTTGGACACTGCAAGGGGCGGCCAAGACAGAGACGATCATAAACAGGCCTGAATTCGCACTTCACACGAAAATCGCGTTACGGTTCTGTGCGCGATCTCACGAGTTTGAAACCGGCGTCACCTTCACCTGCGTGTACCGGGAGAGAGTGCCACCTGGGTGCTCGGTGCCTCCGCGTCTGCGTGGTGACCGGATCGGTTGCCGATCAGCAGGCTACGATCGCAGCGGCGGCGGTGTGCCGCCACTGGCGGCCGTGCCGGTGATCACCTTCATCGCCAGCGCGATCATCGAGCCCACGTCGGCCGCGTTCGCGGGCAGGATGAGCGTGTTGGCGGTCCTGGCGAGCTCGCCGAACTGGGCGATGTATTGCTCGGCGACGCGGAGCTGCACCGCTTCGAGGCCACCTTCGGTTCGCATGGCATCCGCCACGCGCCGGAGGCCTTCGGCCGTGGCCGTCGCGACGGCCAGAATCGCGGCCGCCTGACCTTCGGCCTCGTTGATCTGCTGCTGCCTGCGCGCCTCCGACGCCTTGATCGTTTCCTGCTTGGCACCCTCCGCCGAGTTGATGACAGCGTCGCGCTGGCCTTCCGATGTCAGGATCACCGCACGCTTTTCGCGTTCGGCCCGCATCTGCTTCTCCATCGCCGCGAGGATGTCGTGGGGAGGCGTGATGTTCTTGATCTCGTAGCGGAGCACCTTCACGCCCCAGGGCTCGGACGCCTTGTCCAGCTCGGCCACGACCGACATGTTGATGTTGGTCCGCTCCTCGAAGGTCCGGTCCAGGTCGATCTTGCCGATCTCGCTTCTGAGTGTCGTCTGCGCGAGTTGGGAAATCGCGAAGAGGTAGTCGGAAATGCCGTAGGAGGCGCGCTCGGCGTTGAGCACCTTGAGATAGAGCACGCCGTCCACCCCCACCTGCACGTTGTCGCGCGTGATGCAGACCTGTGCGGGGATGTCGTAGGCCGCTTCCTTCAGCGAGAGGCGGTACCGGATGACGTCCACAAACGGCATCAGCACGTGGAACCCAGCGCCCAGCGTGCCCGAGTAGCGGCCAAGGCGCTCGACCACGTAGGCGTTCTGCTGCGGCACGACGACCGCGGTCTTGGCGATGATGAGCAGGACGACGGCGGCCAGAATGAGCAGCACCACCAGACCGAAATTCATCAGACGGCCTCCTCTGCTTTCACGAGCAGCGTGAGTTTGTCGGCGCGCACAACCACGCAGCGGTGGCCGCGCGCGAGAGGCGTGGATCCGGTGTTGCGCGCGGTCCAGGTCGTGCCGCGAAGTTCAACATGGCCGTTGGCGCCCGTGGCGATGTAGTCGAGTGCGGTGCCCCGTTCACCGGCGAGGGTGTCGATGTCGTCGGCGCCCGCGCCGAGGTTCAGCTTCCGCATGAGCGGGTTGCGGAAGAAGACGAGGCAGGCGACCGACAGCGCTGAGAAGAGGAGCCACTGTACCCAGTCCGGTTCGGCCAGGCCGAGCGCCGCGATGAGCGACACGGCGACGGCCGCGACGCCGAAGAAGATGATGTAGAACCCGCCGGAACTGGCCATTTCCAGCGCGATCAGCACGAGTCCGAGCAGGAGCCAGTACCACCAGGTCATAGGAGTGTCGGGATTATCGTGGGTCTTGCCCGCCAATGCAATCAGACGAAGCCGGTGGCGTCGAGGTTCACAGCCGACATCAACGCTCCAACTCCCAACTCCCAAAGCCTTGAGCCCTTGAGCCCTGAGCCCAACGCCTGAGCCTTGAGCCCTGGGCCCTGAGCCTTGAGCCTTGAGCCCAACGCCCGGAGCCCAGCGCCAACTCGGGCAATAATCAGGGCGGAGCCGCTGATGGACCAGACAACCTTTCCTGTGACCAGGACCGATGAAGAGTGGAGGCGTGTGCTGACGCCCGAGCAGTACAGTGTCCTTCGCGGCCACGGCACCGAGTTTCCGGGCTCGTGTGCCCTGCTATTCGAACACCGGGAGGGGACTTTTTCGTGCGCGGGCTGTCAGCAGAAGCTCTTTGTCGCCGACCGGAAGTTTGAAAGCGGCACCGGGTGGCCCAGCTTCCTCGCGCCGCTCGAGGGGGCTGTGGGCAGCACGGTCGACCGCAGCCACGGCATGACGCGCACCGAGGTGCACTGCAGCCAGTGCGGCGGGCACCTCGGCCACGTGTTTCCCGACGGTCCGCCGCCGACCGGGTTGCGCTATTGCATCAATGGTGTGGCGCTCATCTTTGCCGCGGATTGATGGCGGATTGAGGATCGTTGATCATTGATTGTTGAATCGTTGGCGATTGGTGATCTTTGATTGGCGATCTCTTGCTGACCCGCCAATAATTCAACGATCAAGAGTCAACAATCACCAACGATTCAAAGATCGCTAATCGCAAAATCAAAGATTGAGAAGGTCATGAGCAAAGCGACCCCCGTTTTCATGATTGCCATGGCCCTCGCCGCCGCCGCCGCGCTGCCCGCCGCGATTTCAGACCCAGTTCCGACCGACGCCGGGCAGCTGTCCGGTGTAACGCTCGCGAGCGGCGTGCGCGCGTTCAAGGGCATTCCCTTTGGCGCGCCGCCCGTTGGCAACCTGCGTTGGCGCGAGCCGCAGCCGGTCGCCACGTGGCAGGGTGTGCGAAAGGCTGACGCGTTCGGCCCGGTCTGCATGCAACCGAAGGGCGTCGGGCGGCTGAACGTCTCGGTCGATCTTCCGGACTCACCTCCCGCGAGCGAGGACTGTCTCTACTTGAACCTCTGGACTGCCGCGGAGCGCGCCTCCGAGCGGCGCCCGGTCATGGTCTGGATCTTCGGCGGTGCGTACACCGAAGGGGCCGGCTCGAGTCCCCACAACGACGGCGAAGCGCTCGCCAAGAAGGGCGTCGTGCTTGTGACGGTCAACTATCGTCTGGGTCCGTTTGGTTTCTTCTCGCATCCCGAGTTGACGAAGGAGTCGGGGCGAAACGCGTCCGGCAATCAGGCGATGATGGACAACATCGCCGCGCTGCGCTGGGTGCAGAAGAACATCGCCGCGTTCGGCGGCGATCCGACCAACGTGACGATCTTCGGTGAGTCGGCGGGCGCAGCGCTCGTGGCCGGGCTTACCGGATCACCCGAAGCCAGGGGGTTGTTCCACCGCGCCATCTCCGAGAGCGGCGCGTGGATGGGGCTCAGCATGGCGCGGATGCGGACCCGGGGCTCGGCCGAGCAGCCAGCGCCAGGACGCGGCGGCGCAGCGCCGGCGCCGCTGCCACCCTTGGCCGAACTGCGCGCGAAGCCGGCTGAGGAGATTGCCAGGACGCTGCGCGGCGCGGGGATGATCATCGACGGATGGATCGTGCCCGAGGACCTCTCCATCACATTCATGCAGGGCCGCCAGAACGCCGTTGACGTGCTGGCCGGGTCCAACAAAGACGAAGGCAGTTTCACCGGCGGGCTTGGCGGTGGCACGACCTCCGCCCAGTGGACGGGTCGTGTGAAGCAGCGGTGGGGTGATCTGGCCGACGCGTACCTCAAGGAGTACCCGGGAGGCACAGACGCCGAAGCGGCAGCGTCTTCCCAGACGCAATTCGCCGAGGAGATGTACTGGCACATGCGCGGCTTTGCCGACGCGCAAGTGAAGCGCGGCAAGAAGTCGTGGCTCTACTTCTTCACCCACGAGCCGCCGTATGCGCCCGGTGCCAGGAATCTGAGAGCAACCCACACGGTGGAAATCCCGTACGCGTTCAACAACCTCGCCGCGCCGCGCGTGTTTCCCGACGCCAGCTCACCCGAACTGGCTGCGGCCTCCGCTTCCGAGCGGGCCTTCGCCGAGGTGGTGTCCTCGTACTGGGTGAACTTCGCTCGCACGGGGGACCCCAATAGCGCGGGGCTCGCGCCTTGGCCGGCGTTCACGGGCGCGGCCCAGGGGCATGCGATGATCCTCGGCCCAGTCGCGCCGCCGCCGAGCGAAGCCAAGCTGGCCCTCTACGATCAGCTCTTCGCGAGACAGATGGCGGCGCTGGCGCAATCAGGCAAGTGATGATTATTGATTGGTGATTAGTGAATCGTTGGTGATTGTTGATCTTTGGTTGTTGAATTGTCCGATCGACAGGTCGGGGGCGTAGAGCGCGGGCTTCAGCCCGCGCGTTTCAATCAGCGCGTTTTCAATCAGGAGGATCGCCCATGGCAACAGCAACAGCAACGGCAACCCGTTGGACACTCCG
>Ga0209640_10004055_pt1 | contig 12870 bp, 10 predicted proteins | sample RifCSP10_1_FD_184018 | JGI IMG/M metagenome (GOLD analysis project Ga0209640, IMG submission 184018) | Soil microbial communities from Rifle, Colorado - Rifle CSP2_sed 10_1 (SPAdes) (version 2) | ecosystem: Environmental > Terrestrial > Deep subsurface > Rock core/Sediment | place: Rifle...
ATTCGCGCTCAGCGGGTAGGTGTACGAGTCGAGCCGATTCCGGTCCGTCTGAAGCTCGGGCGCGGCCACCGGGGTCACTCGCCCGACCTTCGAGCCTCCGAACGCGTGACAGTCGGCGCAGAGCTTCCGATAGATGATCTCGCCCTTAGCGGCGATCTCGTGGTTGATCTGATACGGATAAGCCGGCGGCGGGAGGTCCATGATCCAGTCGCGAACGCGATGCAAGCGATCGAGGTCCACGGTCGGAGGCGTCGTGCCCGCTCCCATCGACGCGCTGAGGTTTCGCTCATCAAGCGAGCTGTTGTTGCCGTCCCAGTGCAGGTCCAATTCGCCATCGACGCGCGGCCGCTGGTTCCACAACGACGGCAGGTCTGAAGTGCCGGTGGTTCCGTCGTCGGGCCAGTTCAACATCACGATCTTATACGGGCTGAAGGTGTCGACGCGGCCGGGCCCCCAGTCAGGGCGCTTGTTCATGAATATCGAAATCGCGCGCCCTCGCTCCATGAGCTGATCGCGTGTCTCGTACACGGCTGCGCGGTAGGCGATCCGTTCCAGCGGGTTCAACGTTGTCCTGCGTGCTATCGCATTCATGATGTTGTCGGCCGTGAACCGGCTGTCAGCCGCGCAGGCGAACAAGAAGCGGTAATAGGATTGAAGGTCCATCGTGTTGGCGGGCATTCCAAGGATCACTCTGGGTTCGCTATCGGGAGTGTCCCGCACGGCGCCGGTGTGACAGGCCGAGCAGTTCAACCCGATGCGATCGACGAACACCCTGCGCCGCGAGAACCCGATGGGCGTGTCGCGCCCCTCGGAGACGAACCCCAGCGACTCGTAGCCCTCGCCGGGAAGCTTGTCGGCGAAGACCTCCGGCAGCACTTTCCATATCCAGTAGGGAATCCCGTTCGCGTTGTTGTCGGCGCCGATCGAGCCGTACTTGAAGTGATCTACGATGTCGCGGTAGACGACCGGGTCGTTCGGATTGAACAACTGGGCCAGGTACAGCGCGACAATGTAGACAATCACGGCCAGGACGACGATTCGCCGTCTGCGGCGCTTGCGCAAAGCCTCATCCAGCGGGGTCATATCATCAGCTACGCTCATATCAGGAGGCCTCCTTTTTCGAAAGGACGTGCTAGCCCGGTGCCTCGCGGGGCGAAACGCCCTGCTCACCGTAGCTCGGTTGTGAATTCATCACCTGACTGAAGCAGGAAGACCAGGTGGTAAGGTGTCAGGCCAAAGTAGATCGAAAGCTGGAGCGGCTTGCCGGCGCACCTCGCGCACTGGGGCCAATACAGTGAGCCGGCGCGCGGCGGCTCAAGCTCCCACGCTCTTGGCGAACGGCGACGGCTCGAAGACGGTCATGATCTCCGCGACCATCCTGTCGTAGTCACCGCCAAAACGCTCTACCTCGTAGCACCCGAGAGGATTCTCGAGCGCGTTGACGAGGCACTTGTTGCAATAGGTGCACGGCTTGTCCGGGCGCTCCTTGCCCGATGCCCAGATCTTCACGAGGTCGTTGTTGGCGATCAACGACCGTGCGATCGAAATCCCGTCGCAGTAGCCCTCAGTGATGTACTTGCGAATGAGGGACGCGGTCTGGAAGCCGCCGGTGCACAGGACCGGAATGCCGACGTTCTCCTTGATCTTCTTCGCATCGTTGATGCTGACGCCCTCCGAGTCCTTTGGCTTGATGCGATTCCAGAAGTACGAGAAGAACGGACGCAGCATCTTGTACCGGAAGAGAATGTACCGGCTGAAGGTGTAGATGCCGCTCGACAGCATGATGTCAAAGGTCCGTTCCGCGTCGGCGATTGGGAAACCGCCGGGTGGATTGAGCGGGTGGGGGAACGAACTGCCGGTCGAGACGTGAACCGCGTCGGCGCCGGCTTCTTCGGCCCACTTGCACACCTGAATCGAATCTTCGATTGTGTTGCCCCGCTTCTCCCAGAAGAACACGGCGTTCGCATGGTCGACCGCGCTGATCTTGAACTGGAGGTGAAAGTCCTTGCCGACCTCTTTGCGAATGGCTCGGATCACGTCGACCAGGAAGCGCGCTCGATTCGCGAGCGGGCCGCCATAGTCATCTTTGCGGTCGTTGATGGCTGAGCTGAGGAACTGAGTGAAGAGGTACCCGTTGGCCGAGTGCAGCTCGACTCCGTCGAGACCGGCCTCGCGAGCCCGCCTGGCGCCATCGGCGAATTTCTGAATCGTATCTTTGATCTGGGCGAGGGTCATCGACTGGCACAAGAAGCCCATGAAGCTCTCGGTCTTGCTGGTCGAGCTGAGCGCCTTGCGGAATTGATTCTCGATGCCCGGGATGTCCTGCTGACGGCCGGAATGGCTCAACTGCATAATGTACTTGCAGTCCTGCTCGTGGACCCGCTTACCGAGCTCGCGCCAGAACGGAATCCGGTCGTCGGAGTGGATGGTCGCGTAGTTGGGCATTATTCGCCCGTGAATCGCGACTGGGACGAACGATGAGATGACCGCGCCCACGCCGCCCCTGGCGAACTTCAGCTCCCAGTTGATCCGAGCGTGACTGCCTGAGCCGTCGTAGTTGTCGAACCTGCCGGAGATGTTCGATCGAAAGATCCGGTTCTTCACCGTGAGGTTTCTGAACTGCAAGGGTTTGAATATCACATCGTCTGCCATGCTTGGCTCCTTCCTCCACTCGCCGTCGCGGCGAATGCATTGGATTCTTCTACTGAGGTTTGTTCTTGACCTCGAGAAGACACGTTCGCCTGGCGCTGAATGAGTGCTCCTCATTCGAACCGCGGAGCGTCAGTCGCGCGTCGCAATTCCCAAAAAGTGTAGTGTGAATCTGGGTCTGACCCTCTTGCTCGAGCATCGCGAAATCGCCGGCCGGCGCCCAGGCCCTGATGCTCAACGAAAGATCGCGCGTGCGGATACTCACTTCGAACACACGTTCGCCCCCGCTCAATTCGCCAGCGCGCCGGGTGGTGAATTGAAAGAGGCTCAACAGCGCGTTGTTGAGCTTGTACTCGACGCCGCGAAAGAATACGTAGGCGCTCGGCCCCCACAGCCCGAATACGCGGGCGGCGCTGATCTCGAACGACAGGTCGCTTCCATCGAACCGCGGCGCTGAGATCAAGTACCATTTTGATCTCTCGATCCTACCGACGCCGTACGTCGAATAGACGAGCGGCGTGTTCTCGTAGCGAACGGTCTGACACGCGCCACTCTCCAGCTTGCCGTAGCGCGACGAAAAGCTCGGGATGTAAGGAATGATCGTATGAAGCCAGTTTGGAACAAAGCTGATCTCACGCGGGCTCAGCGTGAAGTCGATGTCAATATCTATTGGCCCCACCTTGCCGTGGCATCCTTCGGGACTCAGGCTCAATGAGTCAAGCTGGACCGTGTGACTTCCATCCTCGGCGAGGGCGCTCGGACGGCGGAATTCCCGTGTCACAATCGGGGCCGCGCCGGCGGAGTAAACTACGAGCCGTGCGACCGCCGCGTCGGGCCGCCGGATCAAGTCGAGCAAAAAGCCCTTCGCCCCGTCCGTCGTGTAGATGTACCAGAAAGAATTCGCGTCCATACTCACTCGCGTCCGCGTGAATGCGCCCAATAGTAGCATGACGCAAAATGCGTATTGATCATTGCAAAAAAATCGCGAGCGGTGTATTAGTGCGGTGTATTAATCTTGCGGCTTAGATCAAACGCCCGGCATTGTAGCATTTCTCATATGCAATAGCACGCCCGACGTGGGCTTTCTTTCAACGCGGAGGCGAGACCCCTCGGAAGGCATTCGGAGGCAGTCGGCAGGCGAGGAAAAACTTTTCTGCCAAAAGCCGGTGTGAAGTTGCGTCTATGTGATTAGCGCGACGAATGCGCCGCAAGGAGGAACCGATGGCGAGAAGACTCGAAGATCAGATTGTCGTAATCAGCGGAGCGGGATCTGGTATCGGCCGCGCGGCCGCGCGCATGTTTGCCGAGCGCGGATCTCAAGTCGTAGTCGGCTCACGCAGCACGCAAGCACTGGATGAGATCGCCGCAGAGACGGAGAAAGCAGGCCGGCGGGCTGCGACGCTGCTGACCGACGTTTCAAAGCGAGACCAGGTCGAGAACCTCGCGAAGTTGGCCGTCGAGAAGTTCGGCCGAATCGACACCTGGGTCAACAACGCGGGAGTGTCGGTCTACTCGGCGTTCGACAAGATCACCGAAGCCGAGGTCAGACGCATATTCGACGTCAATTTCATGGGAACGGTCTACGGTATATGGACCGCAGTCCCGATCCTGCGCGCGAACGGGGGCGGCACGATAATCAACGTCGCGTCGGTGGTGGGCAAGCGCGCGTTCCCGCTTCAGAATTTCTACAGCGCGTCCAAGCACGCCGTCGTCGGGATCAGCGATGCAATCCGAGTTGAACTGATGCACGCCGGCGGGAAGATCAAGCTAAGCACGGTCTGTCCGCCCTCGGTGAACACGCCGTTCTACGACAATGCGCTCTCGCGCGAGGGCTACGCGGCGAAGCCGCTTCCGCTGGTCTACGAGCCTGAGCGAGTCGCCAAAGACATCGTCAAGTGCGCAAAGCGAGCGCGGCGAGAAGTATGGGTCGGGATGGTGACCAAGGCGGTCGTCATCCTCAACTTCTTCGGCGCGGGGATGTTCGACCGCTTCCTGAGCAGCGTGATGATGTCGCAGTTCACGACTGAGCCGAAGGACCCGACCGCACCGTCTGATCTGTTCGGACCGACGACCGACACTAAGACGAGGTCGGATTGGACCGCGTGGGGGAACAGGAGCGGGGCGAAATCATGATAGGCATAGCGCTGCCGCCTCGGTCGACTGGCCCTCATCAAGCGGTTTAGCCGAAGCGCTCAAGTATGACTTTGAAGGCAGGGGCCAATGACCTTGGAGGCGTTTGAGAGCTTGATGAGCGGCATCCAGAGCCTCGCTGCCACGCTTGCGATACTGGGGGGTGGTGGCTGGGCACTGTACACATTCTGGGCGCTGGCGCAAAAGAACCGCGCGCAGGCCGAACTTCAGATGCTCGAATTGGGACACGTCAAAGCCGGGGCCGAGCTTCGCAACCTCGAAATTGAAATACAGAAACTCGAACAGGAAGCTAGGATCGGCGCCGTAATCGAGATGTCGATCACCGCGAAACAGCAAACTCTCCCCGATGACTCTTCCCGCTATGTCTCGGCTATTGTGGAGATCAAGAACAGGGGGAGCCGCAATGCACATTTGAAGTACGATGAGACGAGGGATCCCTTCTGTGTGTTTCCTGTTCGTGTCGAAGAAGACGGGTCGTTGAAGTTCGAAGACGAAGACAGAAAAAGATACCGAGTGCCTGTGAGCAGATTCCCCAATGTCGCATCACCGAGCGCAATTGTCCGAGCCGGCGGGTGTGAGCGGATTCCATTCTTCTTCCGAGTAGGCCGACCAGGTTTATACCTGCTCGCTTTTTCAGTTCCCCTCCCTCAGGAGGAGCAGGATATTTGTAGGAAGCTCGGGTTTGAGTTCCCCGGGCGTTGGGCAGCAAAGGAATACTTCGTAGTTCAGTGATGGCCCGACGATATGAGACTCGATCGCGGACCGTCGTGCACAGTCGCATTCGACCGCTCAGTTTGCGGGAATGCACACGCAACTCAGTAGCCTCTCAGCCTTGCATTTGCTGAGTTCACCGCCGGCCTTTAATTGAAGAGTTTCCGCCGCGTGCCGGAAGTTTCGCAGCCCGGCCGCGGCGGACATCCCCTTCGCGGGCGGCGAAAGAATCGGAGGGAATACAGATGGCACAAGTCCTCGACGAAACCCCGGCCCAGGCCGCCTCACTCAAGCGCGGCCTGTCCGAGCTGTTCAAGTACCCTCTCATGTCCGCCATAACCGATCGTCGCACGCGCAGAGTAGCTCACGGCACGTCGATTCAATCGGGGCCGATCAGTTACACCAGCCCAAACAAGCCCGCACCTTTGAGCCCGCTCGAAGAAGCCGTCCTGGTCGTCTCGACCGGATTGACCGGCAAGGTGACGATGCACGACGTACCGGCTCAAAACGTCGAGGGGAAGAATCAATTCGCGGCGCCCCTCATCAACATCATCGCCAGATCGGCCAGCAGCATCGACAACGCGCATGCGGTGTCGTTCTTCATGGTCAACGACGAAGGCACGTGGCTCATCAAACAGTTCCGCAACCGCGAAGCCCTCGCCGTCGTGAGCCAGTTTCCGCCGCGATGGGAAGACTGGTCGGAGGAGAACTGGCTTGCGGCGGCCGCGGTCGTCAAGCATCGCGTCTACAAAGAGCGGCTCGATTTTCCGCGGCACTGGCCTTACTACTTCATCTGGAATCGCCAGATATCGAACCGGCCGGGCACGACAATCCTCTTCCCCGTCGTAGACCTCACCCGCCAGATGATCAACGTCTTTCTCAGCCTGCTGTCAGAAGAAGATGGCCAGCGCCCGCTGTTCATCGACGACTGGCGCAAATTCCGGCCGAAGAGTCTGCTCGACTGGGGCGCGTGGTTCGGCAGCCTGCTGGGCTTCGTCCCGAAGATTCCCTATCAAGTCGTCGGCGGAATAAAGCGTGCGACGGGCGGCTGGCTCAACCGCGATTATCCCGTCCCGCTCGGTCTGGCCAACACGATGCGCACGGACTACGAGACTTTCTTCCAGTTTCAGAACCTGATGCTGATCGGGCAGGCGATGGGACTTGGAGGCTGGATACACGCGGCGGTCGGCTCGCCATACGTCTTCGAGCGCGATCCGGCTAAGGGGAAGTTCGGGCTCGAGTTTCGGATGCAGGAGCCGAAGAAGTGGCGCCAGTGGCCTCCGTTGCCCGTGCCGCTCGCGAATCCGATCGGCATCGACGGGGTTCTCGAAGCGCTGACGCCGCCTTACGTGAAGTCGATGGACGAAGCGGTCGACAGGCTTATCGAAGAGAAGTATGGGCCGCTTGGAACCTACGGCGACAAGACGATCTTCGACCGCTCGTATCGAAAGAGCGAGTACGGCGACGACTACCTGCAGATGGCCGCGCGCCGCCCGTCGAAGGAGGCCGTCGAGTACGCGAAAGAGATTTGCAACTACATCTGGGACACGTACGGGCGGTTCCCGGCGCACGTGAATGCGTTCCACGTGCCGGGCGTGTGGATTCAGTTTTCGCACCTTGAGATCGAGTTCTACGAGAAGTACTTCGAGCCCGATCTGTACCACCGGCAGGCGAGGCATTACGAGATTTGGGGAGATCACTAACGGTCAGTTGTTGGTTATGACGAAGACGCATGAAGCAAGTCTCGTAGGAACGTCCGAGAATAGCGACCAGGACGTCAGCCTGGTTGACGAGCCCGATGGAACGACCGAGCCATGCGATTGCGAGTCGTCAATCCCGGAGGGATGACGATAGAAAGAGGCGGAAGTTGAGAATCAGTAGCTCCGTCAGGAGCGACCTCTCTCGCAAGTGGGGGCGCGTTGGGGAGAAAGGTAGCTCCTAACGCAGCCAGGGAGCGTCGGCGGGGCCACTGATCTATAGACAGGTCATCCCTCCGGGATTGCGCAAGCCGTCACGCTGGGATTCACTGGGTCTCTGAAGATGGGTGCTACTGACAAGTGGATTAAACTTCAACGAGCCGATCTTGGAATTCAGATCGGCATGAGGAGAAGACATGGGCACAGAGCGATTTTGGAAAGGCATGTGGGCGGTTGCAGTATGGCACAACATCATCGGCGGAGTAGGGCTGATCTTCTTTGGGTGGTACCTGTACCGGATGGCGGGATATGACGGCCTGCCTTCGCCCGGAGTGAATTATGTGAGGTGGTGGTTTCTGATCCTGGTGATGGCGCTGAATTACTACTACGTCTACCGGGACCTGTACAACACGCGGCCGATGGTGATCGTGAGCATTCTTGCGAAAGTCGCGTCGGCGACGCCGGACTTCTACTACATTCTGATCAAGAAGTTCCCTCCGGGCGTGGGCGTGCCGAGGATATTCCTGGTGACCGTCTGCACGGACTACACGTTTGCGATACTGTTTGCGCTGTTCTTGCCGTGGCAGGCGAAGCAGAAGGCCCTGCGGGCCGGTTGATCTCGGTACGTGGCAGCTTCGTCAGTACTGTAGTAAGGGAGGGCCTTGACGGGCGTTTGAGGAAAGGAAACGCCAAGGGCTTTGGCCAAGGGCTTTGGCCAACTCGGCGCGAGGAATACGCCGCGAAACACGGGCAACGCGCGTGCGCCGTCAGTCGTCGTCGTCTTTGTGTACGGCGAAGCCGCGCTTCCTGAATGCTTCATTGATGACGTCAGCGAACTGGTCACGCGTCAGCACTCGGGCCTTTCCGCCCGCTAGAATCTCGAAGCGATCCGCGTCTGCCAGTAGGTCCTCAAGCCTGAGGTCCTTATTCTCGCTCGGGATTCGCATCTGGCCTCTCGTATTGAAGGCGCATTCGCGGCCTGACTTCGAGTCGACTATCCTCATCTCGACTCTGTTGTCTATCGCATAGCGCCGTATGTCCGGATGTCTTAGTTCCATGTTTGCATCTCACGGTCAGGCGTTCTTGGATTTCGCGTTGCCCGCCGCGCGACCGGGGAGAACCTCTTCAAAGTTGTACAGAATAGCTTCGGCAACGGTGGCCGTAGGTCTCGCAGCACTAACCGTCACACCTGCCCGGTTCTTCAGCTCGACCCACTCTTCGAGCAGAGCGACTTGCGGTTCCAGCAGCCCATCCACCCCGACCTCTTCGCCCGCCGGGAAGTTCAACTCGCAGGCTTGAAGCTCCGTCGGCTTCTTCGGATTGAAGATCGGAATGCCCCACTTGCGGCAGATTATGGGACGCGCGTCGTATATCGAGCACGCATCATTCCTCAGGGCCGGGCACGGCAACCGTAAGCCCGGCCGCGGCGTGATGGCTTCTTCGCTGTCGCGGTGGCCATCGTTGCCGGTCAGCTTCCGGGCTTGAGTCGCGTACGCTCGAGCGGCGGTCCTCAGTCTCTCGCGTTCGGCTTCCGGCATCGCTTCGACCGCGCGCGAGATGTAAGCAGCTTCAATCAGCGAAATCGAGAACATCTGGCTGCAGCACATCGAACAGCCGCGACGACACTGCATACGGTCCGCGAAGACTTGATAAACACGGCGGAATTCTGCGTCGACCCGCGCGGTGTGATGCTCGTACGCGGTGAGGATTTCGGCGACGTTCATATTGAGCCTAAGGACCCGATCGACGAAAAGTCGTAGTCGGGGGCGAGATCGAGAGTGTGTTGCCAGGCGTGCATTCCGCCTTCGAGGTCGCCGAGGGAAAAGTAGATCAGACCCAGCGCGTGATGAATGAAAGCGTGATCCGCGGACAGATCAAGCGCTTCGTGGTAACGGGATGCCGCCTCCGGCCAGTTCTTCCGCTCAAACGCTTGCTCGGCCCTTCTAACCGCGCTCGCCCAGAAAGGGCCGTCGCTCGCGGAGACCTCGTGAACGAGTCGGCGCCGCCCCTCCCTGATGACTTCATTCGCGACGCGCGGCATCTCGCTTGCCGCGGGCGAATCCTTGAAGATCGCAACCGAATGCAGCAACTCGCGAACTACCGGGTTTATCCAATCGGGTTCACGCTGTTCGGCGTAGATCATCCCGATGGCGCTCCGGTAATGCTGGCGGCTCGCGAGCATGGCTTCGGTTCGGATGAGAAACTCCTCCGCCTTCTGATGCTGGGGATCGATTGCCAGCGCTCGGCGGTAACAATTCGCTGCGCCATCAAGCTGCCCGAGCGATCCCATCGCCGTCCCAAGCAAGTAGTGGGCATCGGTAAACTCCGGGTCGGCAGCTATGGCGCGCTCGAATGCCTCAGCGGCGACGTCGGTCTGCCGAATCTCGAGATAGCATACGCCCAGGTAGAACCACGCGCGCGGGTTTGTAGCGTCCTCAACGGCGGCGCGGCCGAACATCTCGATCGCGTCGTCAAACTCAGCCATCTCGAGCGCGACTGCGCCCTTTTTAACCATTCCCTCGGATGATTGCCTGCTGGGCATGTGGATCTTTCGCGCGAGAGCCTAAGCGTCGCTCACTTCACCGGAATCGTCAGCCGGCGACAGATCTAACTCAGGTTGCTCGCTCTCGCCCTGCGCCGTCTCACGAACTGCTTGCAATCCCCTGTAGGCTAGATAGTGGTTGTATCCGACGATGATCATGCCGACTATCGGGATCGCAAGGAAGACTCCGACCAACCCGCCAATCTCCGCCCCGCCCAGTATCGCCAGCACGACGACGAGCGGATGCATCTTGATCCCATGCCCGACGATGCGCGGATAGATGAGGTAGTCCTGGACGATTCGGAACACGGCGAGGAACAGTGCGACGCCCAGAGCCAGCTTCAGGGACACAGTCAACGACAACCCGCAGGCGATGGCGGCGGCCAGCAGCGGTCCCACCATGGGAACGAATTCGAACAGACCCGCGATGAGTCCAAGGACTACTGCGTACGGGACACCGATTAACCCGAACACGATGGTTACGGTCACGCCGACGACCACGCACGCCGTAAGCTGAGCGCGAATGTATGCCGCGAGCGTGCGGCTCGCGTCGAGCAGTAGCCAGTGCATGCGCTTGCGGAGCCGCTCGTTCGGGAGCCACGCAACGAGTCCGTGCTCGATCGCGGCGGCGTCCTTCAGCAGGAAGAACGACAGGATCGGAACGATGATCAGCCACGGCACGTACTTCAAGAGACCGAGTATTCCCCCGAGCATCGCTTCGACAGCCGGCAACGACGATTCAGCGGCATGCTTGATCTGGTCGAGGATCGCCTCTCGCCACGACGGAGGTATTCGGACGTGGCGCATCCAACTGCTTGCATCGTTGAACGTCTTGTTGACCCAAGCGGTGAGACTCGAAAGGTAAGCGGGCAGATTATTGACCAACTCGCGAACCTGTACCCACAGTATTGGAAGGAACCACTGGAGCGCAAAGAAAAGAACGACTCCGATCACCAGGTAGACGACCGCGATGGCAGCGCTGCGAGGCAACCTGATCTCGCGGCCGCCCAGGTAGACAGGCTGCTCAAGCAGTTTTACGAGCGGCGCAATCAGATAACAAAAGAAGATCGACAGGACCAGCAACAGAATCAACGTCCGCAGCGTGTAGAGGGCGAGAATCAGGACCGCAACACCCAACAAGAGCAGTATGATGCGGATCAATACAAGCGTCCAAAGCCTGATCATATCGCGGTGATCGAGGGAGCGTTCCTTCAAGCGGCCTCCAGTCAGTGATGGCGGAGTATAGCATACCGAGACCTATGTTGACGGGGCCGATCGCCGCCATCCGGGTTTCGGAAGTCGCTGGCACGCAAGGATATGCGGCGCGCACGCTGACGATTAAACGAAGAGCGGCTCCAGCCTTTCAGACTGAAGCCGCTCGATGGGAAAAACCCAACAGGCGCTTGAATCAGTTCCGGCGCGCGTCACCGCCGCGACTAGCGGCGCGAACCCGGCGAATCTCATCAGCCATCGCTTTAGCACTGGGCATTTCTGCGACCGCTCGTTGCATTTGAACGTCGCCCTGAAGCAGCACCTGCGAAGCGACTTCCTGGCCATAAGCGGCCGTTGCCGTCTCGTACCGGATTTGTCGCCGGATCCAGTCGATGTCCTTGTCGACTCGCGACTCATCCGCTTTCATCTCTTTGTGCTCGCGTATGAAGGTCTTGAAGGCGGCTATCACCTTGTCGCTCACCTCGTAATCCGATCCGGTGAGGCGGTGGCTATGATTGGCAGACGAGTCGATCTTGAATTCGCCCAAGCCCGGAATCTGACCAGCGACGAGGTGCCGAGCGAACTGAAACACGGTTTCCAACCACAGGCGCTGAAGCTCCACTTCGCGCATCGGGAACTTCACTTCAACATCCGGCGCGATTCCGCCGCCGCCATATACTGCACGCCCCGCGTCCGTGTGCTTTTCATCGTTGCGCTGAACTGCTTCCTTGTCGCCGCGCGCGAGGTAGTAATCGTAAAAGGAGCGGTTCGAGTAGTCGCGCTGAATCAGTCTGCCGCTCGGCGTGTAATACTTCCCGGTCGTCAGCGTCAGCCCCGACCCGTCCGAAAGCTGAAAGATATTCTGTACGAGGCCCTTGCCGAAACTGTTCTCGCCGACGAGCCTGGCGCGATCGTGATCTTGCAGCGCGCCGGCCACGATTTCGGCCGCCGACGCCGTGCCTCGGTTGATCAACACCACCATCGGGAGTTCTTCGGGCGCCGTGTTGAACGCGTAGAAGTCGCGCGAAGGGAAGACCGAAGGCCGGCCGCGCATCGAGACGATCTTCTGTCCGCGGTACAGGAAGTAGTTCGACACCTTCCACGCTTGATCTACAAGACCGCCGACGTTCCCGCGCAGGTCGAGCACGAGCGACGTCATTCCCCGATCGCGCAGATTCCCAAGCGCTTCCCGCATCTCGTCGCTTGTCGTTGTGTTGAATCCGCGCTGCAGATTGATGTAGCCGATTCCGTTGCCGACCATGTAGTAATCGGCGATGGAAGGGAGGGGAACAGACGCGCGTATGAGTTTGAAGACGAGCGGCTGGCTGACCCCCACCCTCGAGACTTTGACGGTCACCGGAGTTCCTTCGGGACCAAGCAGCCTGTTCTTCACCTGTTCTGACGTTTGACCCTCGGTTGATTCGCCGTTGACTTCGATGATGTGATCGCCGAAGCGAATGCCGGCGCGATAAGCCGGAGTCCCCGCGAACGGCGACAGGATATAGACCTTACCGCTGCGCTGGGCGATGGTCGAACCGATGCCTGAATAGCGGCTCCGCTGGCTGTTCTGGAACTCCTCCCACTCCTTGCGGTCGAAGTAGCCCGAGTGCGGATCGAGCGTGTGCAGCATTCCGAGAATCGACGACTTGGAGAGCCGGTCGTAGTCGATTTGGCCGGCGTAATTGTCTT
>Ga0209640_10004056_pt1 | contig 12869 bp, 14 predicted proteins | sample RifCSP10_1_FD_184018 | JGI IMG/M metagenome (GOLD analysis project Ga0209640, IMG submission 184018) | Soil microbial communities from Rifle, Colorado - Rifle CSP2_sed 10_1 (SPAdes) (version 2) | ecosystem: Environmental > Terrestrial > Deep subsurface > Rock core/Sediment | place: Rifle...
TATCAGGTAACGAGCGTTTATGTCAACCTGAGTGCGGCTCGCGGCCAGGCCTGTCTGCCTGCCCGCCTGTCTGCCGTGCTGGCACAGGCAGGCGCCCCGGCAGGCGGGCAGGGCACAGGTAGAGATGGACATCTGCTCGTAATTGGGGTAAGTAAACTTTTTCAGGGGAGCCTGGCCTTTATCGAGTCCCACGCCGCCGCAGTTTTTTCGGCCTGCGCATTTTCCGGGTGAACACACCGATGAAATCCTAAAGCGCTTTGGCTATGACAGGGAAGCGATCGAGGAGCTTCGCACGCGGCGCGATTTAGAGCTGGAGCCTAAAAACTTTACACAGGAGTTGCTCATGGACTTCAACGTGCAAGCAGACCCCCAGGAGATCAGCGTGTTCAGGAAGGAAGTCCGGGAATGGCTTCAAGAGAACATGCGTGGGGCCGAGGGGTTAAGGTGGTCGGCCACATGGTCGACCCGGGAGAATGAGGAAGAGTACCAGTTCCGGCGCAGGCTGGCCCGCAAGCTGGGGGAAAAAGGCTGGCTGTTTCCAATGTTCCCCGTCGAGTATGGAGGGGCAGGGCTGACTATCGACCACCAGTTGGTTCTGGAAACCGAGCTTGATCACTACGGCATCAACCTTGCCGCCGTTTTCTACACGCTTGCGCGTATAGTCGCGCCGGTCATCCTGAAGTGGGGCGCCGAGGAACAGAAACGGGAGTTCCTACCTCCCATGCTCCGCGGAGAAGTATCGGTCTGGCAGGTGCTCACGGAGCCGCAGGGCGGTAGCGACATTGCCACCTGTCGTACCAAGGCCATCAGGAATGGGGACCATTACGTGGTCAATGGCCAGAAGATTATGGTTGGCTACCACCATCCGCCGGACTTCCTCTGGACACTCGTGTGCACCGACCCGTCTGGCCCCCGGCACGAGAACCTGGGCTGGCTGTACATTCCGGGTAACTCAGCAGGGATAACCATCCAGCCCATGTCTCTCATGATGGGGATAAAGAACTCGGTCTTTTTCGATAACGTCCGCGTGCCGGCATTCAACTTGGTGGGCGGCGAGAACAACGGCTGGAGGGTGGCTAACACCCACCTCGAGCTCGAACACGGTGGCGAGGGGAGGGTGGGGGCGGACCCCCTGGTCGAGCGGGTTGTGGAATACTGCCGGCAGATGCGAGTCGCAGGAACGCCTCTAATGGAGGACACGAACATACGGGACATCATCGCCGACATGCTGATCGAGCTCCACGTCGTGCACCACTTCGCGCGGCGCAACTTCTGGCATCGCTACGTCAGGGAGCCGCATCCATATGGCGGTGCCCAGTTCAGGTACTACCAACGGATGGTGCGGCTCCGAAACGGTGAGCGGTTGCAGCGAATCATGGGCTACGATGCCCTGGTTCCAGATTTGACAGTGAATGAGGTAGTGGACTTTGAGTATGTAGTGCGCAGCGGCCCCGGCATGCTGCATGGTGGAGGCACGCTGGATACCGACCGGCTGGTCTTCGCGCGCCGCGTCGGCCTGGGTCGCCCGACAAAAGAGAAAGCGCCCACCACCATTTAGCCGTAGCAAGGGGACAGCTCATGGATCTCAGATTGACCAAGACACAGAACATGTTCAAAAGGGCGGCTGCCGACTTTGTGAAAGCCGAGGCACCTTCTCACATCATCGCCGAGTGGTTCCGTAACAAAAAGACTTTCCTGCCTGATCTATACTGTAAGGCGGCCAGCCTGGGATGGCTGGGTATGGTGATCCCCGAGCGGTACGGCGGTGCTTCGGCTTCTTTCACTGACTGTGCTGTTGTGTTCGAGGAACTGGGGCGCGTGCCGCTTCCCGGCCCTCTTTTCTCCTCCGGCGTGCTCAGCGCGCTGCTCGTTCTGGAAGGTGCTTCCCAGGCGCAGAAGGAATCTCTGCTGCCGGGGATCTGCACCGGAAAGTCCATCGTCATCGCGGCGATCACGGACGAGGGAGTGCGCTGGGGGCCCGAGTCGGTTGAAACGCGACTTACCAGGACAACCGATGGTCTCGTCCTCGACGGCACGAAGCGGTTCGTATACGACGCTGAGGCCGCAACCAGCTTCATCTGCGCGGCACGGATGGAGAATGGCGGGATAGCGCTCGTCCTAGTGAACCGAGAGAGCCCGGGAATATCGATTACGCCTCACGTTGGCTTCATGGCATCGGTTGCCGAAGTGCGTTTCGATAGGGTGCAGGTACCGGCCTCCAACTTGCTCGGCTAGGCGGGCGCGGGTTGGCAGATTCTCGATCGCGCCCTGGAAAAGGCGCTCCCGATACTCTGCGCGTACCAGGTCGGGGCGTGCCAGGAGATTTTTGACTTCACCGCCGAATACACTCGAACCCGGGTAGTGTTTGGCCAACCGATTGGCCGCTTCCAGCGGGTCCAAGACCATTGTGTGGAGTTGTCGATCCACCTTGACGCAGCGCGCTGGCTGACTTACGAGACCCTGTGGAAGCTCGATTCAGGCCTGCCGGCCGCCGCCAGCGTGCATGAGGCCAAGGCGGTAGCCAGCGAGGCATACTACCAGGTTTGTAACTTCTCACACATGGTGCACGCTGGGCCAGGTACAGACTACGGACATCCGTTGATGGCCCATAGCGTCATGGCCCACACGCTGTACCAGTACTTGGGCACGCCATTGCATCACAAGCGCAAGATGATGGATGCCTTGTACCCGAGAGGGAAGGGCTAGGCGTCTGTTTCTGGCCCTCTCCTCGTCAAGGCGTGTATCAGAAGCAAGTTTTTCTTAGGGAGATATCATATCGGGAATCGCGATATCCGTGCTCGTCGGTCGAAAGAGGATATCACCATTATCTTTTTCCGGAAAGGGATACCTATATCAACGAGTTTAAAGACTTGCAGGGTTGCTGGACACCAGTCGGGAGCCCGATTCTCTATCAGATGGATTAGTCTGTCTGTGGTGCAGAAAGAAAGGGGTGACCCCTTTAGGACCCCTTTAATTTTAACTGTCCTCAGCGCCGGTGATGCTATGTGGTCGCCGTGCGGGAGAGTAGGTCGCCGCCGGATTTAAAAAGTCAAAGGCCCGAGGCTCTAACCAGCCCGGGCCTTTTGAATTTTGCGGACTCTTGCTTTGGGTACGTATATGATAGTAATATACTGAATCTATGCAGGAGATCCTCCGAGGGGTGCGCGGATTTGAGTGGGATGACGGAAACTCTGGCAAGAACGAAAAGAAACACGGGGTAACTGATCGGGAAGCAGAAGAGATCTTCTTTAACAAACCGCTGTTGATAGGCCGTAGCACTAAGGGGGGAAGTGAAGCTCGATACGCCGCCTTGGGAAAGACCTTGGGTAGCCGACTTCTAACCGTTGTTTTCACTCTGCGCAGCAGGCGCATCCGAGTCATCAGCGCCCGACCCATGAGCAGGAGGGAGAGAGAGACTTATGAAAAGGAAGATTAAACAGATCCCGAAATTCAAGACTGAAGACGAAGAGCGAGAGTTCTGGGACACTCATGACACGACCGACTATTTTGATTTTTCAAAAGAAAAGCGTGTCGGTATCGAATTTGATCCTGGAATCGAAGCGCCGGTCAAATCCATATCACTCCGCCTTCCCCGGGAGATGCTGAATGAACTCAAGGTCCTGGCCAACAAAAAAGATATTCCGTATCAATCCCTGATCAAGGTTTATTTGGCTGAGAAGATTAAGGAGGAGAGGCGGGCGAAACGGTAAACAGCCCCAGCCCCGATGGTATTATGCGGTTGCCGTATTGGACCGTAGGCCGCCGCCGGATTTAAAACTCAAAAAGGCCCGGCTCGAAAGTAAAAGCCAGGAGCAGACCCCTTTCTTACGGGCTTAGGGTTCCGGAGACTCTCTGCGAAAAGAAACTACTTTCAATTCTTTTTCTCAGGGACCCGCTACCGTAGCGGTGTTTGACGGAAAAAGGGGACGAGAGGTCGCAGGTGTCCGCTCCGGATCCCGTCTCTAAGAGCTCTGCCGAGTTCTCAACGGGGAGAGTGTTTGTCGTTGATCGGATGGAAAGTCAATGTCGAAGAAGAGCCGCTCAACATTCGTTCCTCGATCAGGTCAGCGAGGGGCCGGATCTCATCTGGACGGAAACAGGGAACCTCGCCATTAGGGTTCTCCGGACTCACCAGGGCAAGAAGATACTTATCTTTGGCGTAGCTGGAGGCGTTCTGTGTCAGACCTCCGCGGATTTGTATCCTCGGTTTTGACTCAGCTCTAAAGCCCTCAACCAAGACGAGATCCACGTCTCTTAAAGACCCAATGACTTCTTCCAACGGCGTCGCTTCATCGGTGTTCTGGAACGTTGCCACCTCGGTCGGAGAAACGAGGGCCACAAACCTGGCCCCTGCCTTGCGGTGTCTCCAGGAGTCCTTTCCCGCGCGATCCACATCCAGCGGGGAGCTGGAGTGGTGATGTTTAACGGTTCCTATCCGGTAGCCTCGGCCACACAGCTCTGGAATGAGCTTTTCGATCAAGGTGGTCTTGCCGCTTTTTTTGCCCCCCACGACAAGGAGCACTTTCGGATGTGACGCTGCGAGTCGCTGTTTCCCGGATTGGGTTGGATAGCTTCCTCGGGCGCACGGGATACAGAATATCTGCCCGCTGATCTGGACTTCGCGTCTAAAGTTGATCCCCTCTCCGCATTGTGTGCAGACACTTCTTTCGCCTCTCAGCCCTGGCATATCTTCGGCGGGGATCTGGATCTTCGCAGGTTGGATGTCGAACAGAATTTCCTCCGGCATGATCAGGTAGGCGCTTTTCTCCGCCTCGTGCTGGTTGGAGCATCCGTTGACGTAAGCAGGAATCTGCGATCTCGACTCATCCTTTGCCACAATGCGAATGGCCTTTCCCGTCTGCAGGTTGATAAAGGTGGCGGCCATCTTCCCGTAATCCAAAAATTTTAAGGTTCTCTTGCCCAACGAGCATCCCGTGACGGCTTGAATGGCATCCGTGGCGCAACGGTCGATCTCCACGTAGACGATCAGTTTCTTGCAACCCCTGGGTTCCTCAATGTCTATTTCACGGCAACCCACCATGGCCATGCGGACGCCAAGGATCTGCCCGGCGCAGAGGTGTCCGTGAAGGGAGGAGGAATATTCGACAAGCTCCTGAAGCGGTCGCATGGGTTTTAGCTGGTTTTCTTCTTTTTTTGTCTACGGTCCACGGGATGCTTCATTGCCGCATGTGGTTCTTCTTAGCGGGATCAGCAAAAGCCGTACCAATAAAACGGATCAAGCCTGGACGTTACGGCGATTGCCAGGGCGGTTTATTTTCCAGAAACTGGGAAATTTCCGGCTCTTTTTTCCGAAATTCAGCAAAAAATCGGGGAGGCTCTGCTTTTTGGAAACAGGCTTCCCGTTCATCGCGCCGCTTCTATCAATCGTTCCGTGTCGATGACCAAGCCTTCATACTTAATTTGCCCAGGCAACATTTTTTGTATTTTCGGCCACTCCCGCAGGGGCATGGATCATTTCGACTTGCGGTCGGGATTACCTTTGTGGTCTCGGTCCGCGCCATTTGCATCATCCTTTCCAACGGCTCTTCGGCGCGCCAGAGGCTGGCGAGCTTTAATAGATAGGGCCGGCTATGAGTGAAGAATTGTTTGTAGCCGGCACAGAGATAGTTTAGACCGTCTTCGCCGTCGGGAGTCGTAATGAAGCGGTCCTTGGGACAGCCACCGTGGCACATCGGGAGAACGCCGCACTCTCTACAGTAACGGGGCAAGTGGTCCTGCTTGGCTCTTCCGAAATCCTTCTGCGCGGGGCTCTCCAGCATCTCTATTAAAGGCGTCTGTTGAATGTTTCCCAGATAGTGCTGCGGATCGACAAAATGATCGCAGGCGAATAGGTCTCCGTTATGTTCCAGAGCAGGGATATCCCCGCAGGTTTCGCGAAAGATGCAGAGCGCGTGCTCCAGACCGCAAGCCGTCTTGAGCGCCTCGTCGAAGGTCTGAATCACGATGCGGCCGATATCGTGCCGGACCCACTCATCGAAGACGGTTGAGAGAAACAAGCCGTAGGCCTCGGGCGGGACCGTGTGGCGGCTCACTTTTCCCTTTCCGTCTCCTGCGGGCTCCACGACGGGAAGAAACTGAAGATGCTCAACGCCGATCTCCTTGAAGAACCGGTAGAGCTGGATGGGGTGGCGGACGTTTTGATCGTTTAACACGCAAAGGATATCGCACGACACCCGGTACTTGCGCAGGAGCCGGTAGGCATGCATCACTTGCTTATGCGTGGGCTTTCCGCCCTTGGTGAGGCGGTAGCGATCGTGGAACTCCCGTGGGCCGTCGAGGCTGAGCCCGACGTAAAATCCCTCCGCGGCGAAGAAGCTCGACCATGCCTCGTCGATGAGCGTGCCATTGGTCTGGATGCCGTTGATGATGCGGCGTCCGACCGGCAGGTGTTTTTTTTGCAGCGCGACGATCTCTCGAAAGTAGTCCAGGCCTAAGAGCGTGGGTTCTCCCCCGTGCCAGGAAAAAGCGATCAGTGGCCTGGGGGAAGCTTGGATGTGCTGGATGATGTAGCGCTCCAGGAGGCCCTCGTCCATACGCAAAGGCCCGCCTTTGGGATAGAGCTCGCTCTTCTTAAGGTAGTAGCAGTAGCCGCAATCCAGGTTGCAGATCGCGCCGAAAGGCTTGACGAAAATCTGAAATTCTCGGGAAGCCTGCGTTGCAGGCGCCTCCCTACTTTCGGGGAGATCTGGCTGCGTATCCACGGTAAATCCTGCGCCCTGTGAGCTCTTTTCCCTTCGCCCGGACTTCGGCGGCAGTCATTGAATATCAGGCTTTACCCGTTCCTTTCTGAGCTCTCAAGGCTTCGGTCTTTTCCCAGTCGATTTCCATCGTCGTGGGGTTGATGACCACCCCATAGACCTCACGGGCTACTTCGAGGCTGATGAACTCTATGACCACGTCCTGTAACACTTTCTCGGGGTCTCGCTCCAGCGGGTTGCCGACTCCCGCACCACCACCGCTGATCTTTACCAGCACGTCACCAGTCTGAAGCTGGTACATCCGGTGTGGCTTCACAACCATTTTGTCGTTACCTCGCAGCAAGTAGGCCTTGCACAGCGGGCCCGGCGATCCTCCGGCAGCTCCTGGCGGCTGGGTTTGGTGACCGTCCGAGCTTCCTGTCGCCATGCCCCCCTCACCTCCGACGTTCATTGCCTCCCAGCGCACGCCGCAAGCGCCTCGCCATTTGCCCGCGCCGGAAAGATCAGGGATTAGATGATAGCGCAAGATACGCCAGGGAAAGCGACTTTCTACCTCTTCTGTATCACCCCGTTGCACGGATGCGAGGCTGGGGAAAGCAGCCGCGCCCTCATATCCGTCATATCCCGTCACTGCGCCGGCACCACCATCAGCGTCGAAAGTTGTCTGCACGTACCGCTCGCCGGTTCGAGGGTCCGTGCCGAATATGTAGTGTCCCTGGTGACGTGACCAGGAAGCGATTGCTTTATGCGGCATGGCCTGAGAAAGCGCCATCAATGTGGCCTCCAGGACCTGGTGCCCCACGTTTACCGGCCCCCCACCAACGGTGGCTGGATACTTGGCGTTCACCACGCTCCCTTCAGGGGCGATGACTTTGATCGGCTTCATGCTTCCTTCGTTGTGGAAGTCGGCGAGGGCGGTATCGAAGAACAGGAAGCTTCCGGCGATGGCGCGGCTGTACGTGGCGGAGTAAACGTTGTTCACAAATCCTTTCCTCTGCTTATCGCTCTTCGAGAAATCGATTGTCAGCTCGTCGCCCTGGACCGTAACCTCACACCGCACCCACACGGGCACGTCAAGTTCCGTACCGTCGTCATCGGACGCAGCTTCGCCATAGTACGTCCCGTCGGGCACCTCGGTGATCGCGGCCCGTATCGCCTGCTCCATCCGGGCGAGCATCTCCTCTATACAGTCTATGACGGCATCCCTTCCGTACTTCTTCACCACCGCCAGGAGCCGATTTTCACATATTTTGGTCGCAGCAATCAGCGCATAATTATCTACGCGAACCGCTTCCGGGAAGCGAACGTTATTCCAGATCAGCTCGAACAAATCCTTTCTCTCCACGCCCTTCTCGATTACTTTGATCGGAGGAATGCAGAGGCCTTCGGCATGAATATCGTAGCCGTTGGGAAAATAGCCCCCTGGGTACGAGCCGCCGGTATCCATCTGATGTCCCCGTGCCATGGTGAAAAAGAGCAGTTCGTCCTTGTAGAAGATAGGGCGGAAGAAACCCCAGTCAGGCAGGTGGTTGCAGTAGCCGTGGTAGGGGTCATTGTTCAGGATCACGTCACCGGGGTGAAGATTGTCGCCGAATTTGTCCAGGATGTAGCGGACCGAAAACTTCTGCGACAGAAGCTGGGAGGTCGGGCCCGCGGGAACCGCAAGCGTGCGAGCCTGAGCGTCCCAAATGCCGGCGGCCACGTCATGGAGCTGGGCCATGAGAAAACTCTGCGCCGTCCGATCCAGGACATAGCGCATCTCCCGGCAGGTGCTTTGAAAGGTGTGCCATATAGTAGAAAGAGTGATGGGATCGACGCTTCGCTGTTTCATAGACGTTCTCCTCCTACACTTCGCTTCATGCCTGAGTCAACCGCCTGAGCACGTAGTTTTTCCACTGATCAACGGAACAAGAGAAGGAATCCGGGATGACCACGGTCGTCGTGCTCTCTTCGATGATCGCAGGTCCGTGGAATTGGTTCCCGGCGAGGAGCTTATCCCCGTCATACACGGGGGTCTCCACCCTCTGTCCATTGAACCAGCAGGATCGGTGTCTTTTTAGAGCGGCCGAAGCATCAGCGCTTCCCGGAGCGAGTTCGTGTAAATGAAACGGCGCCTTGGGAGCAACAGCCCGAAGACGGAAGTTAAGAAGCTCAACTCCTTTCCACGGCATCTTGAAAGTGTAAAGCTCCTCGTGCCTCTCATTGAATTTCTGGAGGGCAGTCTGTATCTCATCGGCGGATATCTTTCCCGCCGCTACCTCCACTTCAACCTCGTGGAACTGCCCGATATAACGTATGTCCGCCGTCCGGTAGAAGAGGATCTCGTCAGGACGGACATCCATCGACCTGAAGCCTTCAAGGGCCTCTTGCTCCATTTCCAAGAAGAGCCGGTTGACTCTATCCAGATCGATGTGATCAGCCCGGGAAAAGTAAGAGCGAGCGAAATTGCGACCGATGTCCATGGCGAACATCCCGAAGGCCGAGTAGGCAGCAGCTACGGAGGGGACTAGGACCGTCGGGATTCCAAGGAGATCGGCAATGAAGGCGGCGTGGATGGGACCGGCTCCTCCCCCAACCACGAGCGTGAAGTCCCGAACATCATAACCCCGCCGGGTGGAAACCTCGGTAATCTGGTCCGCCATAAAGGAGTTCACAGTGGTAAAGATGGCCTGCGCGGCCTGAGGAATTGACATATTCATCGGCGCAGCGACGCTTTTAACAGCTTCCGTGGCGCGTTGCATGTCAAGGGGAATCTCGCCACCCAGGAAATAATCCGCAGGGACGTAGCCCAACGCTACGTCCACATCGGTAACTGTGGGTCTCGTCCCTCCTTTGCCATAACAGGCAGGTCCCGGCTCGGCGCCCGCGGATTGGGGTCCAACCCGCAGGAGGCCCAGAGAATCGATCCACGCGATGGAGCCGCCTCCGGCGCCTGCAGAGTGGATGTCGACCAGCTTGATTGCGACCCGTTCGTCCCCGATCCAACTCTCGGTGGTGGTGGGAATCTCACCCTGCCGGATCAAGCCGACATCAAAAGAAGTGCCTCCCATATCGATGGACAGGAGGTTTTGGTGATCCAAGGCTTTGCCCAAATAGAGCGCCCCGGCGGGAGCCGCGGCTGGTCCTGAGCCGATCAGAAAGGCGGCTCGCGGAATGCAGTGCTCAAGGGTTTCTACCAGCCCGCTGGAGAGCATCAGGAGGAGGTTCCCGTGGAATCCGGAGTCTCGAAGCCGCTTCTCCAGCGCCCGGAGATAGCGTTCCACCACCGGCCCCACATAGGCGGAAACGACAGTTGTTGAAAACCGCTCGTGCTCCCGCCAGACAGGCAGGATGTCGTGCGAGGCCGTCACGTACGCGCCGTTAAAAGAGGCCTTGCAGATCTCGGCGGCCCGTTGCTCGTGCTGGGGGTTCGCGTAGGAATGCAGGAAACAGATCGCGACAGACTGGACTTCCTTTTCTTTGAGGCGTGCGATGGCTTGTCGCAGCTCAGCCTCGTTTAGCGGAGTCAGGATTTCGCCGTTGTAGAGGGTGCGCTCTTCAACCTCCAGGCGCAAGTCCCTTGGGACCAGCGGCTTGTAAGGGGGTACGAAGACATTGTACATCGAGGTTCGGATGTTTTTGTAACCCTTGCGGATTTCAATGACATCGCGAAAGTTCTTGGTCGTGATCATGCCGGTCTTGGCGCCGTTCTCGTTGATGAGGGTGTTGGTGGCAAGGGTCGTGCCGTGGATGAGCAGTTGAACATCAGCCAGAAAGGAAGCGACGGACTGGTTATAGTGTCTGGCGGCTTTAGCCAAGCAGGTAAGGAAACCCAGTGAAGGATCCTGCGGAGTGGTTGGCGACTTGAATTCCTGAAGGTTTCCCTGGTCGTCTAAGGTTAAACAGTCGGTGAAGGTTCCACCCACGTCAATGCAAACCCTGTACATGTTCTCCCTCCAAGCTCGTGTTTCCCGTGATGTCAGCAATTATCATGCCGTCAACTCCGTGCCTTCAAAAGCCGCTATCCGAGAGGGATCAACGGCAGTAGTTCTTAACCGTAAGAGATGACAAGTCCTTCTTTCCCATTTCTTGGAATACAATATAAATCGCTTCTTTTGCGTCTATCGGAAGGGCGCTTCCGACCGCCGGGATAACATATTCAGGAGTGGAATTGGCGCCAAGGCGATGGGGATAAAGACAGATCATGGCGCCAAGCTCTTGCACCAGCGCAGCTCCGCCGTATACATCACTCGGTGGGACCAGAAGTTCATCGAGGAGCAGTACGCCTACGCAGCGGAGCTAATCAAGGTCTTTGGGGAGCCCGGCGACGTCCCGCGTCAAATCCCCGAGGGGACATTCGACATGTCGTACGTGCGATGAACCCCGGGAAGGAACACATAAACGAAGAAAAGGCTGGGTGACGAGTGGTTCTTAGTGCCCCCGAGCCCCGGGCTCAGCACGTTCTCCGGACTAAGAGGAGTCGTAGCGAAGTTTGACTTAGTTTATTTGTTAGGTTATAAATAAACTATGATCAAGCTCAACATTCATGAAGCAAAAACGCATCTTTCACGCTACCTGGGAAGACTTGCCCGGGGAGAATCGATTCTTTTGTGCAAGAGGAATGTCCCGATCGCCGAGATCCGTCCTATCCCGCCCGGCCGGAAGACTAAGCGGCCTGTGGGTCTTGCCAAGGGGAAGGTCAAGATACCGGCTGAGTTCTTTGAACCTCTGCCCTCCGATGTTCTGGCTTCCTTCTATGGCCAAGAGCCATGAGATTGCTCCTGGATACCTCCGCCTTTTTATGGATCATCACCGATGCCCCTGAACTCTCAGCTCGTGCTCGTGATCTATTTGTCGATCCGGGAAATGACGTTTACCTGAGCTCAGTCTCCGCATGGGAGATCGCGGTCAAGTACGCCTTGGGACGGCTGCCCCTGCCGGAGCCGCCCGATCGATTTGTTCCATCCCAGCGCCAAGAGCATGGTATTGAGCCGCTGCCGCTGGACGAAGAAGCGGCACTCCATCTCGCCCGGCTTCCGCTGCTGCATAAGGACCCTTTTGACCGAATGCTCGTCTGTCAGGCGATGGTGCATGGTCTCGTGGTCTTAACGTCGGACAAGTTGGTTTATCAGTATCCGGTGCGAACTATGTGGTAAGTTTTTTTTGAGGTACTTATGTCCCCGCCGGAGCCCAAGAAGCGGACGATTGGCTTTACCGTCAAAGAACGCGCCGCAAAATACGGTAGGTCGGAAATCAGCCCGAGGCATGAGGAACCTCGATAAGCAGAGGAAAAAGCTAGATCAGAGCGGTTGCCTATTGGCTGTTGCCTTCTTGGTGACCTTGCCCTATTTTACGCCAGACTGACTTCGGCTGGGTCTCCCGATCCGGTCACAATTTTGCACGGACATCATTCGCGGGGATTGAGTCACTCGACTGGGTTTTGCACTCGCGGTTCTTAGACTCAGAGGGTCGGTAAGTTGAGCCATGAGCGGACTTTGACCCCTCTGCCTGGGGTGACTGTTCCCGCAATTCACTTTGCTCCCGTTGTGCAAGTGGCAACACGCATTGCTACTGCCGCCCAGAAGAAAGAGTCGGTTGATTGGTCTGGTATTCGCCGCAGCACCATCTATAAATCGCTGTCCATGCTTGAAGAAATGGATTTAATATCTCGACGTTCCAAATCAATCTTCGTTAAGGTGGAGTGCTACGCGTTTGCACTCGATTCCGATCGCCGTATTGAGATTGCACGAAAGGCTGCTCTTAAATGGCCAATGTTCTCTACTTTTATTAAAATTCTGACAACGGTCTCGTCGCAACACATTTCGCTCAAGAGACTTGCGCAACGTCTTTCGGCAGACTGTGATGTAGAGTGGAAACCTGCGACAGTAGAGACGAACGTTAAAATAATGCTCGACTGGGCGAGACATCTCGAGTTGGCACCAGGCATCCACGCCTATGCACAAAGAGGCAGATTCAACGGATTGCGTGATGATGGGTCGATGTCTCTTTTCTAATTAGAGGGAAATTTGAAGGGGAGTCTTTTCAGGCAACACGGCATGACCTCGGAGCGCAATCTATCTCCCCGTGGCCATAAAGGCAGATGCCACCGACTGATCACCAGACAATATTCGGCAACGCAGATGCAGGGCTCGCTCGTCCCGCGGCTTCTTG
>Ga0209640_10004057_pt1 | contig 12869 bp, 12 predicted proteins | sample RifCSP10_1_FD_184018 | JGI IMG/M metagenome (GOLD analysis project Ga0209640, IMG submission 184018) | Soil microbial communities from Rifle, Colorado - Rifle CSP2_sed 10_1 (SPAdes) (version 2) | ecosystem: Environmental > Terrestrial > Deep subsurface > Rock core/Sediment | place: Rifle...
TCCCGAGGGACCGCCGCCAGTGTTGTCGAACAGGAGCCGTTCGACTCGATTGCCTAGAAGCCCACCCGCGCCCGCAGGAAGACGTAACGACCGAGGGCATCGTAGGTTTGCGGGAAAGTGTTGCCGTTGCCGGTCGTGCCAACGCTGCCGCTGATCGACGGGTTGTCATCCAGGACATTGTTGATGCCCAGGGTGACGGACGCCTTCTCCGTGACCGCCCAGTTGGCAGCCAGGTCGAAGTAGTCCTCGGCAGGGAGCTTGCGGTCGATGTTGGCATCCGGCAGCGGGTTATTGGCCGAAGTCAGACCCACGACCTCACCGTAATGCCGCCAGGTCAGCGACAGGTCCAGATCCCATGGCGTCTGCCAGCTGGTCCGGAACCGATGACGCCATTCCGGACTCGGGACACCGCAGACCGACGAGTAAAAGCCCGTGCAGTCGTACGGATCGATACCCGCACCCGGCTCGGTGATCAGCTCGTCCAGATACGTGCCGGTCAGGTTGAACGACAGGCTGCCGAAGCGGCCGATCTCCAGGCCCGTGTACGTCACGTTCAGGTCGTAGCCCTTGGTCGAGAGCGAACCGATGTTGATGTTGGTATCCACGACGTTTCCTGAGCCGACCCACAGCGAACCATTGTTGGAATTGCGCTGGATTCGCGCACAAGCGTCGGCATCGCCGTTCGTATAGCACGCGGTCCATGTATTGACCGCATCAAATGCCGAGATCGTGTTGTCAATCTGAATGTCGAAGTAGTCGATCGTCACGGCGAGACCCGGCGCAAACCGTGGGGTCAGCACGATGCCGTAGGAATAGGTATCCGATTCTTCAGGAGTGAGATCCACGTTGCCGCCCTGCAGGAACTGGTACTGGCCAGCCGGGCTGTCCAGGGAAGCCTGCTGCACCGCGTCGTTCACGCCGTCGTAGAACGAGGCCGGCACTCCCGTTGCCTGACACTCCGCCGGAGTTGCGTTCGGGTCTGGAGCGGCAACACCGCATGGATCGCCGTTTGCATCGAACAGGTTGAAGCCCTGTGCGGTGAACAGCTCGACGATGTTGGCGGCACGAACGGCACGCTGGTAGCTGGCACGGAAGCGGATGTCCGATACCGGCGCCCACTCCAGTCCGGCCTTGTACGTATCGGTCGTGACGTTGCCATAGTCCGAGTACCGGTAGGCGGTGTCGAACGACAGACTCTCCGCCATCGTCTGGTCCTGCGCCAGCGGTATACGGCCTTCGAAAAACAGCTCTTCGACCTTGGTCGCGCCGGAGATGCCGATCGTGGCGCCGCCGGAACCGGACAACTGGGCCGATTCCTGCAACGCGTCGACCTTGTTGTCGAGCGTGTCGCGGCGGTATTCGGCGCCGAACACCACCTGCACGCCATCCGTCGCCCACGGCGTCTTGAAGCCGTAGGTGCCGAGGTCGCCGGTGATGATGCCGTTATAGATCTCCTGGTTCAGCCGGCCGACCTGGATGCCCTTGGCCTGCAGGTAGTTCAGCTGAGCCGCATCCACGCCACCCGGCACGAACGGATTCCAGGGGACGCAGTTCGGATCGCTGCCGTCGATGACCGACTGACAGGTCGGCGTACCGCCGACGTCGACCACGTCCAGCGCCCGCGAAAGACGGTCGATCACGAAATAGTTGAGGGTCGAAGCATCAGCCGTTGTATTGGAATACTGGGCGGACACGTCGTATCCCCAACCCTCGTTGATCGCACCGCGGACGCCGGCCACGATGCGGAACGACGAGTTCGCGAACGACTGCTGTCGTCCGCCGCCTTCGACGTTGCGGCGCAGGATGTACATTGGTACCGATGTATTGGCCGCGATTGCCGCCGCGTCGCAGCCGATAATCGGCAGCGCGTTGACCGGGATCAGCGGGTTGCCGCAGTTGACTGTGGTGGTGTCGCCGAAATTGCCGCCCGGGGCGATCTGCGCCACCGACTCGTAGTCCGTGAACATCAGCTGCGTGTAGACGTCCGCATGTTCGCCGAACTCATAGTGACCCAGCGCGCCGAGGCTGTAACGGCGCTCCGGACGCTGGTAGTGGTTCAGCGGGCCGAAGTTGTACAGGTCCGTTGCGTTGCTGAAGTTCCGCATGTCGGTCGCGGTATCGACGGTCAGGTTGTAAGTGGAAAAGTCCGTGAATCGTCCGCCCGCGCTGGTGGACGAGCCACCGCAGCTGAACGAGGTCGTCGGACTCGGATTCAGCGAACAGGCCGAGTAGTCGCGATCGCCCTGCAGCACCGCGTCGCTGTCGAACACCGTGGCATAGGCCGTGATGTTGCCGCGGCCGTCGCCACTGTTGACGCCCACCATCAGCGAGATTTCCTTGCCCTCGCCGTCCGTGACGGTGTTATCCGGCAAGGCGAACTGCGACGGGTTGGTCGCGGCACGGCCGGCGATCACGTCACGCAGCTTGACTTGGCCCGGACCGCCGAAGTCGTTCTCATGCCAGTAGAAGTTGTACTGGCTGGTGATCTCGACGCCCTCGAAGTCCTTCTTCATGATGAAGTTGACCACGCCGGCCACGGCGTCCGAGCCGTAGACCGCGGAGGCGCCGCCGGTCAGGATGTCGACGCGCTCGATCATCTGCGTCGGGATCTGGTTGATGTCCGCCGCCGAGTTGGTCACGCCGCCGTACGGCAAGCGCCGTCCGTCGACCAGCACCAGCGTGCGCGGTGAGCCGAGGCCGCGCAGGTTCAGCGTCGCTGTACCCGATGCGCCGTTGGCGACCGTGACGTTCTGCGCCGCAAAGGCCTGCGGCAGCTGGTTCACGAGGTCTTCGATGCGTGTGACGCCCTGCGTCACCACGTCCTGTGCCGTGACTTGCGTCACCGGCGTCGTCGCTTCCAGGTTCGCGGATCTGATGCGCGAACCCGTGACGACGATCTCACCCAGGTTTTCCTGCGCAAGCGCAGGTGCCGCGGCACCGGCTGCCGTCACCGCACTCATGACGAGCGCGCGACGGACCGCTGCTGCGACCCGATTATTGCGTTCCATTGTCTACGTCCTCCCGCGAACGGCGGTGCCGTTCTCTGGTTCGTTGAGTTGCCATGTCAACCAATAATGTCAAACGCCGAAGTGGCGAAATACATACGACGTACCCGCCGCTTTGGATGCGGCATCATAACAACATTCGACTTGTCTGCAACAAGCGTTGCAAATGAGCAACACCCGTGAGCGAATCGGCGGGGAAACGCCTCGCCGGCTTTGGTTGCCGCACGTCAAAGTGAAAGACCCTCCGGGGTCTACCGGCCATCGCCGTCGACTCGGCTGTTGTTTCGTGGCAACACGCCGGTATCAGCAAGGGCTTCGGCCGTCATCGGCGGGGCAGGGAGCCACCATCCCAGGCGCTATTAAAAACCCACCGTTCGGCTGATAGGAGTGATTTGGAGGCACATGGCAACCACCTGCCTTCGAAAAAGACGCAGGGACCGCGCCCGGATTTATCGGATTCTGTTCAATGCCGCGTTGCCGGGCGCGGGCGAGGTGCTGACGGTACCGCCTGCCGGCTGTCCGTCGAGAGCAGGGTGCAGGACCCGGTCGCCGGCCAAGAGGCCGATGCGTGTGGAGGTTCCGGCCAGCAGTTCCAGCACGGCCTTGACCGGTGCGGCCGACGGAATCGGGTCGAGGGTCAGCGGCCGCGCGTTCTTCGCGACATTGACGACCACCCCGTCGGCGCGAATGAAAATCAGATCCAGGGGCAGGTAGGTGTTCTTCATCCAGAACGCCGCGTACTGGGGGCGCTCGAACAGGAACAGCATGCCCTGATCCGGCGGCAGGCTCCTGACGAACATCAGCCCGCGCTCGCGGCTTGGGTCGTCGGCCGCGACCCAGACCTGGAAGCAGTGAGTGCCGGATCCGGTGACGACCTGCAGTTCGGAACGCGGCAGACCCGCGAATGACGCGGCTGAATCGTCCGCGCGCGCATTGGCGCCCGCGACCGCGAGACCGGCGAGGGCGGCCAGCAGCAGGCGCTTCATCGCGTCGTGATCGCGCCCGCTGGCGGCGCGCCGTCGTCTTCGCGGAATATCACCAGCCCCGAGAAATCGAAGCGCGTCAGCAGCACCGCGCCGTCGCCATCGAGGGCGCGCGCGGGCGCGGTGCAGAATCCCCGCGCGCGGACCCGGAAACTGAGCGGGGGCAGGGTCGCGTCCTCGAGCGGCCGCTGTTCGACTTCATCGAACAGGCACCGGTCGTCGCCCCGGGTTCCATAGATGCGCTTGCCGGCATCGTCGAGCAGCGTGACGTTGACCGGCACGCCGCGCGCGGAAGCGCCCATGCCGAGTTCCGGCGCGGCAAACACGATCGCCAGTTCGCCGCCGCCCTCGAGCGGCCCGGCAAAGCGGATGCGCAGGCCGCGTCCGTCCGGACGCGACATGCCGGTGCACTGGAGTTCGGGCTCGCGCCAGCGCAGCTCCGCCTCGATGCTGCCGCGCAGCCGCATCGTCAGGAAGCCCGCATGATCCGGGAGGCATCGATTGACGACGGGCGCGGCCGGCGGGTCCGCCGCCTGCTGCCCGAGCAGCAGCAGGATGAGCACCGCCGGCGTCATGAACCGCGCATGACGTCAGGCCGAATCCGCGCGAGCAACCAGCAGGTGCTTTGCGAGCGTGCCGTGGCCGCGGCCGATGCCGCGCACCAGGTGCATCACGACCGTCAGCAGCAGCACGCCGAGGATCAGGACGACCGGCGCCATCATCGGAGATGGGCCGAAGTAGATCTGGTCGTCCAGGCTGATCCCGCCCGAGCCGACGCCCGCTTCCAGCAACAGGCCCGCAATCGAACCGGCGACCAGTCCGAGACTCACGCAGATGCCCGTGACCGCGATCACGAAGTACAGGATGCCCAGCGGAAGCATCAGCAGGAAGTAGAACATCGTCGTCCAGGTGCGGCGGTCGACCAGCATGTCCTTGATGCGCGTCAGGATCGGCATGCCGCTGGACGGGTAGAGCGGCCGTCGCGGCATACGCTGGCCGAGCAGGCCCTCGACCAGGCGTCCCTCGGCGAGCGCGAGCACGCGCGTGAATCCGACGAACAGCAGGAAGAACGGGATGCCGATGATCATGACCATCAGGCCGGCCGACATCGACAGCCCCGCGACGGTCATCGTGAAGTAGAAGATGCCGGTGACCAGCGACAGGAGCATGAAGAAAAGCGCGGTCCAGGTGCGCGAATCTCCGTAGACGCCGAAGAAACGCCCGAGCGCCGTGCGCGGGGCCTTGCGCGGGGGCGGCGACAGCGCCGTGCGCACCTGCTTCTCGGTCGTGCGGTAGGCCTCCGCCACCTCATCGGGTGCGCCGTAGGTGCTCGAGATGAGCTCGAGCGTGTCGGCCTCGTTGCGTCCCGGATTCGCGGCCACTTCCGCGCGCAGGTATTCTTCCGCGTCATACAGGGCGTCCTGCACCAGCGCCGGGTCTTCCCCCGCGAGTGCCGCGCGCAACGCCGTGAGGTATTGCTCGATCGAGCGTGGGGCCGTCCGTTCGTTCATGAATTTGCTCCGTTCGATTCCGTAAACCCGTCGACGAAATCACGCGTGTTGCGCCAGATGCCGCGCCACTCGGCGAGCGTGCCGCGCCCGGCCTCCGTGATGCGGTAATAACGGCGCGGCGGGCCAGCGTAAGACGGCACGATGCGGCTTGCCAGCAGCCCATTGGCCGAGAGCTGGCGCAGCACCGGGTACAGCGCTCCCTGTTTTACCGGCGGATGGCCATCCGCCCGCTCCTGCAGCCGTTTGGCGATCTGGTAGCCGTAGAGGTCCTCATCCGCCTGTTCCAGCACGGCAAGCAGCACCAGGCCGACCAGCCCGGCATTGAGCTCGCGCTGGAATTTCTGGGACAGCCGCTCCAGCTCGTCTGGAACACCATTGCTATCTGGCAGGGCAGTATCCGATTCCACAAACGCCTACCTGATTCGTAGCAGTACGAACTGCATAATACTATTAAGTACATACTAGTCAATAGATCCCCCGAAAAAAGACCGTTGCGCCATTGACGTCGCCGGGCCGGCAAGGTCTGAATCGGTCATGAAGAAATGGATGCTGACACTGGCCCTGCTGCCGGCACTGACCGGTTGCGCGGCGATCCCCAGCAATCTCAAGACACCCGAAATCGACTTTGTCCGCATGCGCGCGCTGGAGGCCAATCTGTTCGAGCAGCGCCTCGAAGTGCGCCTGCGGGTGACCAATCCGAACAACATCGAACTGCCGGTCAATGGTCTCGACCTAGATGTCGAACTGGCCGACGAGCCTTTCGCCCAAGGCGTTTCGGCGCGGGAATTCGTCGTGCCCGCGCGAGGGGAGGCGGAATTCGACATGATCGTGACCTGCAATGCCGCAAACGCGTTGCTGAAAATTGCGGGCTCCGACCGCAAGTCTCGCGAAGCAGTCCCCTATCGGCTGAGTGGCAAGCTGTCGACGCGCCTCGGCCTGCTGCGTTCGATTCCGTTCGACGAAACCGGCACGCTGCCGGTCGGCGACCTTTTCAGCAAGCGCCGCAAGGGCGAATGAAGGGACAGCAAGAACCGGGTTGCCGCGGGACGCCGGTAGCCGCAATCTGGCGCCAACCGGGAAAGGAATGGGCGCACACACCATGATCCAGGCAGCCACGAACGAATCCGCCAGCTATCGCCGCATCGAGAAAGTCATCCGGCACATCGATCTTCATCATGCGCGCCAGCCCGGTCTCGAGGAGCTCGCGCGGGTTGCCGGTCTCAGCGTGTTTCACTTCTCGCGCGAGTTCCGCCGCTGGGCCGGCCTGTCGCCGACCCGCTACCTGCGCACGGTCGCGCTGTCGGTCGCGAAACGCGAGCTGGATGAGCGCGGTTCGGTGCTCGCAGCCGCCTGGGCGGCGGGACTGTCAGGCGGCGGCCGCCTGCACGACCTGTTCGTGAACTTCGAAGCGGTGACGCCGGGGGAATACAAGGAGAGCGGCGCCGGCATCCGGCTGCGCCACGGCTATGCGCAGTCGCCGTTCGGGCGCGTACATCTGGCCGTATCGCCGCGCGGCCTCGTACATCTCGCATTTGTGGACGGCAGCGATGCCGATGCCCTTCTGGATCTGAAGCGCCGCTGGCCGCTCGCGGGGCTCGAGCGCGATGACCAGGCGGCCGCAGCGCTCGTCCGCCAGGTCTTTGTCGAGCGCTCCGGCAGCATCACGCTGGCGCCGGCCGGCACCAATTTCCAGGTCAAGGTCTGGCAGGCGCTCCTGGATCTCGGCGCGCGCGGCGCGACCAGTTACTCCGCGATCGCGGCCGCGATCGGCCAGGCGGGCGCGAGTCGCGCCGTTGGCCAGGCGGTCGGCGCCAATCCGGTCGCATGGCTGATACCCTGCCATCACGTCCTGCGGCGCGACGGCGATCTCGGCGGTTATCGCTGGGGGGTCGAACGCAAGCGGGCGATGCTTGCCTGGGAACACGCGGCCGCGGTCAGCAGGAGCGCCTGAAAAGGGGACGCAAGAGGGGACGCAAACCGCTTGCGTCCCCTTGTTAAGCGGCGGTGGTTTCGCCGGTCGCCGGCGGGTCGTCGGCTTCGTTCGCGCCGCGCGCCTTGCGCGCCGGGACCATCATTGCGAGCATGCCTTCCTGCATGCGGTTCCACATTTCGAGGTTCTGGCGTGTGAGTTCTGCCATCGCATTCATCGGCGGCGGCGCGCTGCTCAGCATCTGCGAGATCTGCTGCTGCACGTTTTCCTGCTGCCGCATGAATGCCGCGACGCTCTGCTCCAGGTAGCCTGCCATGAAGTCCTGCATCGGTCCGCCGTAGTAGCGGATGATCGATTCGAGCAGTTGGGTCGTCAGGATGGGCTTGCCGAACTGCTCCTGTTCGGCGATCACCTGCAGCAGGATCAGCCGCGTGATGTCCTCGCCGGTCTTGTCCTCGACCACGCGGATTTTCTCGCCCCGTACGATCAGGTCGCGGATGTCCTCGAGAGTCACGTGCTTGCTGATTGACGCGTCGTAAAGCCGCCGGTTGGCGTACTTCTTGATCAGGCGTTCCTTGGTCATGGCCGCAGTCTACCGGATCATGCCGCAGTGCGATAACGCACTGCGGCATAAAGGATTTTCACGGCGCCAGGGCGAAAAAAAGGACGGCGACCCGAAGGTGCGCCGTCCCGAGGGGGGAGCGTCGGAATCCGGTCAGGCGGCCTTCTTGGCGCCCTTGGCGGACTCGGAAACGGTCTGGTCGAACCACTTCGTCATCTGGGCCTGGTGCTCGGATGACAGCTTGATCAGGTCCTGCGAACGCTGCGTTGCCTTCTCGGCAAACTGCGTCGACAGTTCGATCTGACGCGCGGTCAGGTCGTTGATGTCGCGGGCGGTGCTGGCCAGCTGCAACTGCTGCAGCGAGAACTCGAGCACTTCGCCGGCAAACGCAAACTGCTGGCGCGCGATGCGCTCGAAGCCGGCGAGCGAAAGCTCGTTGAACTTGACGGCCGGGGCAAAAGCCTTCTTGCCGGCGTCGAGGAAAGCATTGAAATCGAAGGTCGGGTTGGTCATTTCTGGCATCCTTGGAAAAGCGGGGTTCCACATCACGATGGCGCCATCTTAGCGCGAGTTGTGTTGCAGTGCAACAGAAGTGATTACGGCGATCTGTTAGTCATTTTCGCCCAGAATACATGTCATATAAAACATAATGTTAAACAACTATCAGATGCCTGTACCCACCGGTGCCGCAGAGCCCGTGGTTTTGCAGCGCACCGGGCCGGGGGGTCCCTGAGACCCGATGCCGGATGCCGGCGATTCGTTGCCGTGGATGCCCGCCTGGGTCGAGGTCCAGCGGAAGCTGCTCGACCAGGCGGCGAAGGCGCCTGGCGGCGACTATGTCGGTATCGCGGCCGACTGGTGGCGGCTGTTCGGGACGCAGGCTTCAAGCGCGGCAACCGCGACGCTGCCCGCGGACCTGGAGTCGCTGCGCACGCTGTTCATCGACCGTTACCGGCAATTGTTCACGCCCGAAATCGCGCTCGACCCGGCGGCGCAGGATCCGATGCAAAGCGGCGCCGCCGTGGTGATGCGATGGCAAGCCGCGACGCGGCGTATCGGCCAGCAGATTGCGGCCATCGCCAACGATGCGTTCCGGCGTCTGTCGGCTGCGCTTGCGACGAACGATGCCGCGCTGCCGCCGATCACGAGCCTGCGGGAACTGCATGAACTCTGGATCGAATGCGGCGAGGCGGCGTACGCCGCTGCGGCGCATGGCGATGAATTCGCGGATGCCCAAGCGGAATTGCTTTCGGCGTGGGTCGAGCTGCGCGCCGATCAACGGCCCCGGCGCCCATGACGCGACTCGCCATCGACCCCGCGCGCGCCGCCGCCGAGGTGACGGATTTCTGCCGGCGCCTGGCTGCCGGCGCCCAGCGCCTCGCCGCGTTCGACGTGCGCGCGGAGGGCTGCTCGGCGCGGGATGCCGTGTTTCGCGCGGAAAAGACCGTGCTCTGGCGCTACCGGCCCCAGGCAGCGAACGCGGGCCTGCCGCCGCTCGTGATCTGCTACGCGCTGGTGAACCGGCCGTACATGATGGACCTGCAGCCGGATCGCTCGCTGATCCGTGGCCTGCTCGCACGCGGGCTCGACGTCTACCTGATCGACTGGGGTTATCCGGATGCGGGCGACCGGCAGCTCGCGCTCGACGACTACGTCAACCGCTATCTCGGCGCCTGCATCGACCACGTGTGCGGTGCGCGCGGCGCGGCCGCGATCAATCTGCTCGGCGTCTGCCAGGGCGGCACGATGTCGCTGTGCCATACAGCGTTACATCCGGAGCGCGTGCGCAATCTCGTGACGATGGTCACGCCGGTCGATTTCCAGACCGATGAAAACCTGCTGTCGACGTGGGTGCGCAAGGTCGACGTCGATCGCATGGTCGAGGTGCTCGGCAACATTCCGGGCGAGCTCCTCAACGCGACATTCATCTCGCTGATGCCGCTCAGGCTGAGCGTGCAGAAATACGCGGGCATTGCCGACATCGCCGACGAACCCGAGGCGCTTGCCAACTTCCTGCGAATGGAACGCTGGATTCATGACAGCCCGGATCAGGCGGGCAGGGCCTTCGCGGAATTCATCCGGTGGTTCTTCCAGGAGAACAGCCTGGTGCGGGGCGGGCTCGCGATCGGCGGGCAGCCGGTCGATCCGCGCCGGATCACCTGTCCGCTGCTGAACATCTACGCGTCCCAGGACCACTTGGTGCCGCCATCGGCATCGCGGCCGCTCGCAGCACTGACCGGCAGCCGCGACTACACGGCATTCGAGTTCGACGGCGGCCATATCGGCATCTACGTCAGCCGGCGCGCGCAGGAAGTCCTGCCAAGGACGATTGCGCAGTGGCTCGAGCGGCATTGAAAGCGGGCCGGCCGACGGTGGAGCACCGGTCCCGCACGGCGGGTAAACTCTGGTGCATGGCCTTGCAGTCCGCTCGCGTGCACAGGTTTGCGTTGCCCGCCATCGCTGCGGTGCTCATCGCGATCGCCGGCTGCGGCGACGATGTCGCCGAAGTAGGCGCCGCGCCGCCGGCCACACGGGTGATCGCCGCGATAGTCACTCCCGTGCAGTGGCGCGACACGATCGAGGCGCTCGGTACCACGCGCGCGAACGAGTCGGTGACGCTCACGGCCAAAGTCAGCGAGATCGTGCGCAAGGTCGCGTTCGAAAGCGGCGACATCGTCTCGGTCGGCGACGTGCTGGTGGACCTGTCGAGCGGCGCCCAGCTCGCCGGACTCGAAGAAGCGCGCGCGGCGTACCAGGAAGCGGAACGGCAACTGAAGCGACAGCAGGAACTGGCGGAACGCCAGCTCGTTTCGGCCAGCCAGATCGACACGCAGCGCGCCGCGCGCGACGCCGCCCTCGCCCGCATGAATGTCGTGCGCGCGGCGCTTTCAGACCGCGTGATCACCGCGCCGTTCGACGGCGTCCTGGGCCTGCGCCAGGTGAGCCCCGGATCGCTCGTGACGCCGGGCACGCCGATCGCGACGCTCGACGACATATCCGTCATCAAGCTCGATTTCTCCGTTCCGGAGCGCTTTCTCGCGGTGCTGGCGCGCGGGCAGGACATCGCGGCCCGCAGCGAAACCTATCCGGGCCGCGCCTTCGAGGGCCGTGTCACGAGCGTCGATTCGCGCATCGACCCGGTCACGCGTTCCGTGGCGGTGCGGGCTGAGATCCCCAATCCCGAGCGTCTGCTGCGCCCGGGGATGCTGATGACCGTGCAACTGTTCCGCGAGCCGCGAGACACGCTGGTCGTTCCCGAGATCGCAATCCTCCAGGTCGGGATGGATTCGTTTGTCTACCGGGTGACGGCGGAACAGACCGCGGAGCGCGTGCCGGTCAAGCTGGGCGCGCGCCGCAAGGGCGAGGTGGAGATCCTGAGCGGGCTTGCCGCGGGCGATCGCATCGTGACCGAGGGGGCGGTGAAACTGCGTGACGGCATGCGCGTCAGCTTTGCCGAGGCCGCATGATCCTGTCGGACCTGTCGATCCGACGGCCGGTCTTCGCGACCGTCATGAGCCTGCTGCTGGTTGTACTGGGCGTGATCGCCTACACGCGGCTCACCCTGCGCGAACTGCCCGCCATCGATCCGCCCATCGTGTCGGTGGAAGTGAATTATCCCGGCGCGTCCGCCGCCATCGTCGAAACGCGCATCACCCAGGTGCTCGAAGATTCGCTCTCCGGCATCGAGGGCGTGGAAACCATCGAATCGCGCAGCCGCAACGGCGAGGGCAGCATCAGCATCGAGTTCTCGCTGAGCCGGGACATCGAGGCGGCCGCGAACGACGTGCGGGATGCGGTCAGCCGCGTGCTGGACCGGATGCCACCCGAGGCCGATCCGCCGGAAATCGAGAAAGCCGAATCGGACGCCGAAGTCATCATGTGGCTCAACCTACGTTCGGCGCGCATGGATACGGCGCAGCTGACCGATTACGCGCACCGCTATGTCGTGGACCGCCTGTCGGCCCTGGATGGCGTGTCCCGGGTCCGGGTCGGCGGCCAGCAGCGGTACGCGATGCGCATCTGGCTCGACAGTTCGGCGCTGGCCGCGCGCGGTCTCACGGTCTCGGAGGTGCAGGCGGCCCTGCAGCGCGAGAATGTCGAACTGCCGGCCGGCACGCTCGAGTCCACGGACCGGGATTTCACCTTGCGCGTGCAGCGCGGCTACCGCGAGCCCGCGGATTTCGCCCGCATGACGCTCGCCAAGGGCGACGGCGGCTACCTCGTGCGCCTCGGTGACGTCGCCCGCGTGGAACGCGCATCGGCCGAGCGCCGCGCCTACTATCGCAGTAACGGCGAGCCGAATGTCGGTCTGGGCATCGTCAAGACCTCCACGGCCAACAGCCTAGACGTCGCGCGGGCGGCGCGGAAGGTCGCCGGGGAGATACAGGCGAGCCTGCCCGAGGGAACGCGCATCTTCGTCGCCTACGACAGCACCGTGTTCATCGGCGCGGCCATCGAGCGCGTATTCCTCACCCTGCTCGAGGCGATGCTGCTCGTCATCGTCGTGATCTACCTGTTCCTCGGCAGCGCGCGTTCGGCATTGATCCCGGCCGTCACGATCCCCGTGTGCCTGGTCTCGGCGTTCGCCGCGCTGTGGGCGTTCGGCTTCACGATCAACCTGCTGACGCTGCTGGCGGTCGTGCTCTGCATCGGCCTCGTCGTTGACGATGCGATCGTCGTCGTCGAGAACATCCAGCGCCGCGCCGACCTGGGCGAACCGCCGCTGGTCGCGGCTAGGCGTGGTACTGCGCAGGTCGCTTTCGCGGTCATCGCGACGACGGCAGTGCTCGTGGCCGTCTTCCTGCCGGTGGGATTCATGGAGGGCAATAGCGGCCGCCTGTTCCGCGAACTCTCGGTGGTGCTGGCCAGTGCGGTGGC
>Ga0209640_10004058_pt1 | contig 12868 bp, 11 predicted proteins | sample RifCSP10_1_FD_184018 | JGI IMG/M metagenome (GOLD analysis project Ga0209640, IMG submission 184018) | Soil microbial communities from Rifle, Colorado - Rifle CSP2_sed 10_1 (SPAdes) (version 2) | ecosystem: Environmental > Terrestrial > Deep subsurface > Rock core/Sediment | place: Rifle...
ATCTCCTTGCCTTGATAGTCGATGACGGTCTTGCCGAGAATCTGTTGGGCCAAGCTGGAGACGAGCTCTTCCGTTAAGACGATCAGATCATGATAATCCGCATAGGAGACGTAAAACTCCAGCATCGTGAATTCGGGATTGTGAATAGTCGAGATGCCTTCATTCCTGAAATTTCGGTTGATCTCGAACACCCGAGGAAATCCGCCGACAACCAGGCGCTTCAAATACAACTCCGGTGCGATGCGCAGGTAGAGATCGACACCGAGCGCATTGTGATGCGTGACAAAGGGCTTGGCCGCTGCGCCGCCGGGAATCGGATGCAGCATTGGGGTCTCGACTTCGAGGAAGCCCCGTTCGATCAGAAAGGTCCGGATGCCGGCAATGATCCGGCTCCGCGTCGAGAAGATCTGATGGACTTCGGGATTGGCGATCAGATCGACGTACCGCTGCCGATAGCGGGTTTCTACATCAGTCAGCCCGTGCCACTTTTCCGGAAGCGGACGGAGCGCTTTGCTTAGAAACGTCAGCTGGTGGACTTCGACCGTGAACTCATTTGTTTTGGTGCGGAACAGTACCCCGGTTACGCCAATCCAATCTCCCAGATCGAGTTGCTCTGCCACTTTGTAGGTCTGTTCGGAAAGAAAATCCTTCTTGAGATAGACCTGAAGGCGGTCGGAGCCGTCTTGCAATACCGCGAACCCGGCCTTGCCGAAACGGCGCAGGGCCACCACGCGTCCTGCGAACGTGCAGGAGATCTTTTCTTGCTCTAAGATCCCTTTTGTTTTCTCACTGTGCAGCTTGATAAGCTGCCCGGCCCGGTCCTTCACCTCAAAGCGGGTGCCATAGGGAGCGACGCCGGCCTCGCGGAGGTGCTCGAGTTTCTTAATCCGCTGCTGCCGTTGTTCGTTCGGTTCATCCATAGAAAGACCGTGATGAGTGATGGGTGATGCGTGACTTGCGTGTGGTGCAAAGACGCATAACTACTACAGGTCGTCGTCAGATTCGCTGACTGCCGACAGCTGATCGCTTCCTTTTATGAGCTTCTTTTTCAAATAGGCCTCGATGAAACCGTCGATCTCGCCGTCCATGACTGATGAGACATTGCCGCTTTCATAGGCCGTCCGGTGATCCTTGACCATCTGATAGGGCTGGAACACATAGGAGCGAATCTGACTGCCCCACGCGATCTCTTTCTTTTCGCCGACGATCGCGTTGAACTCCGCTTCCTTCTTCTTCTGTTCCAATTCAAACAGGCGCGATTTCATGATCTTCATCGCGCCGTTTCGATTCTGGAGTTGGGATCGTTCGTTCTGGCATTGCACGACGATCCCGGTCGGCAGGTGAGTAATACGGATCGCCGTTTCGACCTTGTTCACGTTCTGTCCGCCGGCGCCGCCCGCCCGGAAGGTATCAATCCTGAGATCCTTGTCTTCGACCACGACGTCGATGTCTTCGCTCAATTCCGGATAGACGAATACAGAGGCGAATGATGTGTGCCGCCGCTTGTTGGAATCGAACGGGGAAATGCGCACCAGGCGATGGACACCTGCTTCCGCTTTCAAATAGCCATAGGCATAGGGGCCGGTGATCGTCAGGGTCGCGCTCTTGATGCCGGCTTCGTCTCCGGGCAGGAGATCCAACGTTTCCACCTTGAACTTCTTGGTTTCCGCCCACCGCACGTACATGCGGAGAAGCATCTGCGCCCAGTCCTGCGATTCCGTTCCGCCGGCACCAGGGTGAATTGCCAAAATCGCGTTGTTCGGGTCCAACTCGCCCGAGAGGAGGAGCTCCACGCGCAGCGCTGCCAGGCGAGGCTCCAACTGATTCAGTTCGGTGGTCAGTTCCTGTTCAAGTCCGGCGTCGCCGCTCTCGTGAGCTAATTCCAGCAGGGCGCCTAGATCGCTCAGCTTGGCTTCGATCTCATGCCACTGTTGAACTTCGCGTTCGATCGTCGCTTTTTTCCGGCTCACAGCAGCAGCGACGCGGGCATCGTTCCAAAAATTCGGCTGCCCCATCTGAGCTTCAAGTTCTTGCAAGTCGGCGGTCATGCGGGTGAGGTCAAAGATGCCCCCGTAACTCGGAGACTTGTTCACCAATCGCGCGAACGCGAACTTGTACCTCATCCAACATGGAACGATCCTTCTCCCGTTACGCGGGCGTGATAGCGGTTGTGCCGTGGGCGGGTTCCTTCGTGCGAAAATAACCGTACAGGCACAAAAGCGCGCAGATTATAACACAGGCGTAGGCAAACACATCTCCATAATAGCTGTAAAAAGTGCGGGATTGCCTGACCGGGATCGTGGCTTGTAACACCTGCTCTGTAAAGAGGGGCGTGGCCTGCATGATACGTCCGAAGGGATCGACGAAACCGGAAATCCCGGTGTTGGCGGCGCGTGCGAAGGCCAGATGATTTTCCACCGAGCGAAAGACCACCATGGAGAAGTGCTGCGCGGGTGCCGATGAAGGACCGAACCAGCCGTCATTCGTGATCGAGACCAGAAACTCCGCGCCGTTGGCCGCAAATCGACGGACCAGATCCGGGAAGATCACCTCATAACAAATGGCCACGCCGAATTTCACGGGTCGTAGACCGGCCGGATTGCCGCTGCCCAGTGACTTGGGAGTGAACGACAGAATCGTCGCGCCGGGTCCTGCTTCAAAGTCGCCGATCCCTTCCACGAGTTTGTCGAGAAAGAACAGCAGCGACGATTTCAGCGGAATGTATTCCCCGAAAGGCACGAGATGGTGTTTGTCGTAACGGCCGAGCAGAGTACCGTCGGTCGCCAGCAGGTAGGCGCTGTTCAAAAGATAGGGCCGGCGATCCGGATAGAACCGCAGCGCCGGGCTACCAAGGAGAATCGGCGCTTTCGCGCGCTCCGCCCAGGCGATCAATTGCAACTGGTATTCTTTTTCTCGCTCCAGGATGAATGGTGTCGCAGCTTCCGGCCAGACGACCAGGTCTGTACTGGTTCCCAGCATGGCGGTCAGCCGGTCGAACCGCTGCATCGTTTCGTCACGGTACGCGATGTCCCACTTCACCGCCTGCTCGATGTTGGGTTGCACCACGCCTACGGTAAGAGAGGTTCTTGGTCGCTTCAGGGTCTCGCCTGTCAACACCGACGAACTATAAAACCAGGAGAGCACCATGAGTGTCGCTGCGGTCGTGACTAATTCCCAAGGGAGCTTTGCCGGGTGAAATCCACGGAAAAAGGGCATTAACCATAAGAGCAACTCAGCCAATGCTAGATTGACAAGCACGATCAAAAACGAAACCCCATACACCCCCGTATGGTCTGCAATCTGAATCAGATCCAGCTCACGGTATTGCGAATACCCTAGGAGACACCAGGGAAGACCTGAGAGGAAGTAGGTGCGGAGCAACTCTAATGCGACCCAGAAGCAGGGTGCGAAAAAAATCCCATATCTTGGGATGATTTCGCGTAACCAGACGACAGCGAGACCATACAGCCCGACATATAGTCCGAGGTAGGCGGTGAGTAGCAACAGAATGGCATAGCTAATCGAGAGAGGCACTTTCCCGTAGGTCGTCATGGCCGTCACCACCCAGGCCATGATGCCGGTGAATCCAATGAGACCGGTTAGACATCCAATCCAAAACGCGCGCCGTCTTGAGCATTGATCGAGGGCGAGATGCAGGGGAATGAGGACGACCCAGGCAAGCAACCCCAGATCAAACTTGGGGAAGCACAGAGGCAACAGCAGCCCGCTCGCGCAGGCAAGGAGTATCTGGCGCGAACGAACTCGATCCATTGTTTTGTACCATAGCGAAAGCCTCCAAGACTTTCAAGGGAACACTTAAACAATCGTGGACTTATGCTGCGTATGACGTGCTTTTCCCTGCCGAAAGAGGTATTCTAAATTTGTATGGAACGACGTCAACACCGTCGGGTTCCGGCGCAAGTCAAAAGTCTGCTCCGAGGAAATTCTCACGAGGTCGAGGGCGAGACTGTGGATCTCTCACTCGGCGGCGCCAAGATTGAGAGCCGCCTGGTCGTCCAGCCCGGCAAGCAGATTACGATAAAGCTCATTATCCCAGGGGTCGAAGAGCCGATCTCTATCGAACAGGCGCAGGTCCAGTGGGTTCACGATCAGACGTTTGGTGTCAAGTTCTTGGAAATCCGGCAGCAGGAGTTGGACGAACTAGAACAGTTGATCGACGAATGTATTGCCCTTGACGAAAATGGAGACGCATGAAGTTCGGGACTACCCAAACTCAGCCGCAGACCGAAGACCCGCGCACGTGGATCGGCGGCGAAGCGACTGTCGGTTGCAAGTCGACCGGGATTTCCGGCGGCAAAAGGGGAGAACCAAGTACCCACTCAGCACCGTCCTTGGACTGACCTTCCTTGGAGGCCTCGCCTTGGGCGGCGCCGTCAGCCGGCTTTGTCGAACCAAAGCAAAGTAGCCCTCCCGCCAACGGCGATAGGCCATCAGCTCTTTGTAGGAGGTTTCTACTCCGGTTTTTGATGTGTCCACGTGAGCGGAGTTGCGGCAGTGGAAACAAACGCCTGGCCGAAGCCGAGCACAAGATGGACATGCTGGAGCCTCAATTCCCAGAGCGTGAAATCACCAAAGCCGAACATCGGTGCTGCGAGTGGAAACCGCACCAGGTACTGTTTCTTGATTGCCGCATAGGCCGACGCACCGGACGGCAACATCGCCGCCTCCCCTTGGAGGTTCATCCGCTTCAAGGCAAGAGGATTTTTGTCCGGCCGGTCCGGCTCGGAAATGAAGAGCGAGAGATGCGGAACAACCAGCAGGTGCTGCGTATGCAGCGCCAACCGACTGAGATGCAGATAGGCTCGCGTCCAATCAGAGCCGAACACGTACGGCACATGCGATCCAAATGGCCGACCGTTTCGGAGCGTAAGCAGCACGCCGGTCCGAACGTCCCGCACCAGCGCCGACCATGCTTTCTGTACATCCTCATTTGTCATCGCATCTGCCATTGCGCCGTTCCTCCTCCGTCGGTCGGAAAATGGAGCGCTACCCTGCGCCGCACGATTGTCAACGTCAATAGGAGTCCGAGCGGCCAACATCTATCACCCCTTGATCGAGTGACGCAGAAGCGTACTTCGCAGCACATTAGTTTGCTTGACTCACCTGTACCCTGAGGCCTATCGTAGCCTTGTGGGGGGAGTTAACGCCCCGGGGGAATATGGTTCATAAGGGGGTCGAGCGCGAGGACGGTGTGCAGGACCAGCTTGTACTGGGAAGCCTAAAATCCTCCCAAGATCTCCGCCGTACCTACTGACTCTCGGTAGGTGCGTGCTCCTCCCACCCTAATCCCCATTCTCAATTTCTCATTTCACTCATTGCTCTCGCTTCTCGGTCTGCTTGACAGATTCCCTGTGCGGAGCCTAGCCTGATGGAGATTCGTAGTAATCGCCAACAGCGGGATGTTCGCGGATCTCTATGCCATCATCAACTGTGCGATGAGAATCCGTGGTGAGTCGATCCATCGTGACCAGGCACAGGCCGTAGGAGCTTCACGTGAACACGAGCGCGCAATGTGATGTGATTCGTCAATATCTGCGAGGGCAGTTCCCTAAACACGTCATCACCGACTTCCTTGAAGGCGCCTGCCGCGCCCAGGTGTTCCGCATCGATGCGCCGAGCGGTCGGCCGTTGCACTACGCCGTACTGGGGATCGACTTTCTCCAGGCCCATACAGTGGATGGCCTGCAGGAGGCGCTCGTCTCTTCCGCGCTAGGCGAGAAGTTGAGGGAAGCTGGTGCGGCACCTGTGACTCTCTCGACGACCGGATGCCGCACAGAAGGCGTCAGTCGAATCGGCTGAGCTCTGTCAGTCTAATCGATCCCCGCGATCGCACTCCGCCACGTTGCCTGCCGCTGTGATTTGTGGTACCAAGTGGCTCCCTTCAACATTGTGCGAGGCTGAATGAACAAGAAGAACGCGTTGACGCAACCTGCCCCTTCCGCATCTCCCAGGAAAACTGTTCCAGAACCAGTCGCTCCAAAGAAAGTCGCCGCAAGGCCGGTGCAGCAAGTCACGGCGGTGGAGATGGGCGCCCGCCAGCGTGAGATTTCCGTCTCTGAATTTTTTACGAAGAATCGGCATCTGCTCGGTTTCGACAATCCACGCAAGGCGCTGCTGACCTGCGTGAAGGAAGCCGTGGATAACGCGCTCGATGCCTGCGAAGAAGCCGGGATTCTGCCGGATGTGATGGTCCGGCTTGAAGTCGTCCCAACCGGAGGCACGACGCCATCGCCGAGCCAGGCGACAAGATTTCGTATCACCGTCATGGATAACGGACCAGGGATTGTCCGCCAGCAGATCCCCCGTATTTTCGCAAAGCTGCTCTACGGGTCTAAGTTTCATCGCTTGCGTATGAGCCGAGGCCAACAGGGGATCGGCATCTCCGCTGCCGGCATGTATGGGCAGCTTACGACTGGAAAACCCGTGAAGATCATTTCACGCACCGGTCCCAAAGCCGTCGCGCATTTCTTCGAAGTCCAGATCGATACAAAGAAGAATGAGCCGCTCGTGCATGAGAATAAGCAAATCGAGTGGAATCAGCCGCAAGGCACACAAGTCACACTCGAAGTGGAAGGGAAATATCAGAAGGGCCGCGCCTCGGTGGACGAATGGCTGGAGCAGACCTCCATCGCCAATCCGCACGTAAGGCTGATCTACCAGACGCCGGAAGGCGAGACGAACGAGTACCCACGCACATATCACGAACTGCCGCCGGCGCCGCGCGAGATCAAGCCGCATCCCTACGGCATCGAGTTCGGGATGCTGCTCAAGATGTTGCAGGATACGAAGAGCCATTCGCTTTCCGGTTTTCTTTCGAGCGATTTCTGCCGAGTCTCGCCACAGCTGGCCGATGAGATCTGCAAGACCGCGATGGTCTCGCCCACGATGAAGCCGCGCGACCTGAAGAGCCATGCGGCGGAGACGCTCTATCAGACGATCCAGAACACGAAGATTATGGCACCGCCGACTAATTGCATTTCGCCGATCGGCGAGAAAGCGATTCTCTCAGGCCTCTACAAACAGATCAAAGGCGAGTTCTACACCGCGGTCAGCCGGCCACCGGCCGTCTACCGCGGGAATCCCTTCATCATTGAAGCCGGGTTGGCCTATGGGAATCGACCAGAGAACCAAACCAAACCTAAGCAGCTCGCGATGCCGAAAGCGGAGGGTGAAGGAGAGGATGAGGATTCGGAACTGGCCCGCGTGATCCGTTACGCCAACCGTGTGCCGCTGTTGTATCAGCAGTCAGCCTGCTCGATGTTCAAAGCCGTGCTGAGCACGTCGTGGAAAAATTATGGCGTGACACAGTCGCGTGGCGCGCTCCCGGGTGGGCCGATGGTGATCTTTGCCCATATGGCCTCGGTCTGGGTTCCGTTCACGAGTGAATCCAAAGAAGCGATTGCCGATTACGACGAGATTCAGAAGGAAATTACGTTGGCCCTGCGCGAGTGCGGCAGGCGATTGGGACTCTTCCTGCGCCGGCGTGAACGGGCCGCGAGCGAGTATCGGCGGCGGAATATCTTTGAACTCTACATCGAAGAAGTCGTCGAGGCCTGCAATCGACTGAAGGGCGGAAAGCTGCTGAAGGAAAAACTCAAGGCGCAACTACGGAAAATCGCCACCTCTCGCACCGGCGGCATGAAGACCGACCAAGCTTTGGGCAAGACCGGCACGGGACCCGAAGGCTTACCCCATTCGATCATCGTCACGTCGGAGGGTGTAGAAGGCGAAGTCGAGCTGGCTTCTCAGGTCGAGGCCGATGCAGCGGCCACCGTTCCACCGGTTGATGCGGATCTGCTTGGCGATGAGAAATTGTCCGTAGGAGCAACCAAGAGCAGAGCGAAAAAAGCTCATCTAAGGGCCGATAAGACTCCGCAGAGCAAAGCGGCGCAGATGGGGCTTTTTGCTGAAAAGGGATCGTCTGGTAAAAAACCCATTCGAACGCGAACACAACCAGAGAAACCAAACAAACCCAAAAGACCAGCCAACGCTGCCGCCCCTCGAAGAAAGAAATAGGACTACCTATGACCACCAAACAGATAAAGACGACCGCGGTCGAAAATAAACTCATCGGTTTGGCCGACATCGTGATCACGGCTGCTGAACGGTCCAAGGACCCGACTATTGCGATTCCGATCCGCGCCCTCTCGAACGTGGCCTTCAACGAGCGCAAGGGCCTGATCGAGATGGGGAACAAGAAGCAGGCGCGGTCGTTCTTCAACGTCGGCATGGCCAAGAAGTTTATGCAGACGGTGCTCGTCGCCGACGCGCTGTTTGAATTGCAGCGGGCCGACCTCACCACCTCGCTTCGAGAAATTTACTACCGAACGAAACATACAATACAAGACTCACACGAAAACACCTTTGATACGCAAGACGAATCCGATCCTGTCATCGAAGACCTGGAAGTCTCGCTTGGCGCACTGCGCGAGGAGCTGCATGTCCGCGCCGAGAACAGCGGGAGCATCGTCGGGCCGGTCGTTTTCGGCGACGACGGCGACCGGGTGGACTGCGCTCGATTGGGCAAGGGCGGCTATTCGGTGCCGTCGATTGTCGAGCCGGAATATTTGGAGGTCCGTCGATGCACCGCCGACTTCCTGCTACTGGTCGAAAAAGGTACCCAGTGGAACCGGCTGTCGGAAGATAAATTCTGGCGGCGCTACAATTGCGTGCTGTTGACCGGTAACGGTCAGCCGCCGCGGGGTGTGCGTCGTCTGGCGCGCCGGCTCCATGAAGAATACAAGCTGCCGGTGTATGTCCTTGTCGATAACGATCCCTGGGGGTACTACATCTACTCGGTCATTAAGCAAGGCTCGATCAACCTGGCCTTCGAGAGCCAGCGCATGGCGATTCCGAAAGCGAAGTTCATGGGTTTGTCCAGCGCCGACCCGGAGCGCTATGGGTTGCCGCGCAACGTCGGCATCAAGCTGAATGAGAAGGATATCGCGCGCGCGAAGGAACTGATGAACTACCAATGGTTCCAGAAACCGGCTTGGCAGGTGGAAATCAAGCGGATGCTCACGAGTGGGCTGAAGTACGAACTCGACGCGCTGGCCAACAAGGACTTCCAATATCTGACGAAGAAGTATCTGCCGAGAAAACTCAAAGAGAAAGACTGGCTGGACTAGTGCTTCTTTGAACGATCACGCCACATGAGGCGACCCTTCCGGCTCTGCTGACTTCATCTGCATCTTCGCCTGCTCGGTAAAGCCAGCTCCAATACTACCCGTTGCGGCGTATCCGGTCAGCTTAGTTCGGCGGCAGCATCCAATAAAGTGTGCCGATTATAATCGGGGCCATCACATACGTGACAGTCTTGCCGAACGTATCATAGACGCCATAAATGAGAATTGCAGCCATCAAGCTGAAATACAGTTGTCCGATTCCCCGATAGCCGGCACTGTGTTCTGCCGCCAGGGCGAGGGCGGGTGACCCCAGGATCAGTCCGGCCGAGAGTGTTGCCAGTCGATTCATCACGGTCTCCTTCCAGTGAGAGTGAAGGCGCGACACATCATGTCCGAGCAGGTTGCCGCTACAGGCAAAACAAAGCCCTCGTGGTAGTGTACACCAGGAGAGCGTGGCGTTGTTCTGGAACGGCATTCTATGGTGGGATCAGCCGAGATTAGCAAAGAGTCACGGTACTCCTCTTTGTCTACAGGCAGTGAGCCATGCTGCGCCTTCCCGTCCTGGAAGTCAAACCAGCGGTTATCTGCGGTATCTGCATTGCCAAAAGGGTGACATCTCACGCTCTTCCCAAACTGTAACCGTCTGGATGCGTTGTCTTGCGCCGTCTTTTCAGCGGATGCTAAGATCTGTCATCCTGTTTTCTATGGAGTGATGAATGCCGAATATCACACTGTTGGTGTCGCCAAGCTGTGGAGCCTGCCCATCCGCAATAAGTTTGTGGAAGCAGTTGCGAGTGAAGTACAGCTTCTCTTATCGCGAGGTTGATATCACAACACCGGACGGTCAGGAACTCGCCAACCGCCATTCGGTTCGGGCAGTTCCGGCAACCATCATCGACGGGCGCCTCACCTTTGTCGGCGTGCCGGGCCGTGAGAGCGCGGAGAAGGCGCTACAACTCAAAATGAAACCCAGGGAAGGATAAGGGGCATGGACGAAGACGATTTCGAGCTCCCAGATCTTCCACGAATCGATAAGGGTCCGCCGCCCGATTGTCCGATCTGCGGCGATCCGATGCAGTTCATCGACGGTGACTGGGCCTGCGTGGATTGCAACGGGGAGTTGCTCGGCCCGGAAACAGGATAGTCGTGTCTCTCGTAGTTCGTCTCTCGTGAAGCGCAGACAATAACCAATGCGCTATTCAACTCTTCACGTTCGCTTCACGCTTCACGCTTCACGAAGCCCGCGTTAGATGCTTCGCGTCGTCACTGGTCGCTTTCATCCACAGCTCGAATCGGCGCTCCTTGACCACATTCAACGTGACAAAGCGAGCGATCCGTTCGCGCCGTTGGCCGTGCTTGTGCCCTCAAAGCCGTTAGTCGACCGGGTCCGGTGGTTTCTCGCCGTCGAAAAGGGCCTTTCGCTGCTCAACGTCCACCTGCTCACCTTTCACCAACTGGCGCTCCATCTTTCGAATGAGGCTCGACAGCGGGCAAGAACAGCTACACCGTTCCAGGTTGTGGATGAGCTGTTCTTTGAGCAATTGGTCCGCCATATCATGCGCAGCCGGCTCTCCAGCCTCGCGCCGCTCCAGCACATCGGCCATTCCTCAGGCACCTGGCGGGCCTTGTGGTCGACGATTCGAGATCTGAAGGACGCCCGGGTCGATCCAGCCGAGGCGTTGCGGGGGCTTGGTGAAGGGTACTTCGGCGAGGAAGACGCGGCATGGCTCCAGGCATTATTTTCTCTCCATGCAGCCGTGAAGGAAACCGGTAAGACCTTGCAGCTGGGGACACCTGACGACCTGGCCGAGTCGCTGATCCCATACGTGGCCGAGTCGCCGTTCATCACGACTCTGCGCCACGTGTTCTACTATGGGTTCTACGATCTGACCCAAGTGCAATTGTCCTTCTTCGAAGCCGTGAGCAAGGCGGCGCCCACAACCCTGTTCTTCCCGCTGGACGATCAGCCGACCTTTCAGTTTGCCCAGCGCTTCTTCGATCGATATATCCAGCCACTGGTTCCCGCACCGGACGCCATTGCTCGTCTCATGGAGACCCGTCCGGACGGGTCTCCCACTTCCCCTGCGGTATCCACATTGATCGTGCGGAGCGTGGTCGGGGTCGAAGAAGAGCTAGCCTCGACGTGTCGCCTGATCCTCGATCTGGTGGAAACCAACGGGTATCGATTCGAGGACATCGGAGTGGTCGTCCGTACGCTGGATCCTTATCGCTCCTCGCTACAATCTGTCTTCGATCGCCATCGTATCCCGTTCACCGCTCCGGTTGGGCGTCCATTGATCCATGAACCATTATGCAAAACCATTCATCAACTGGCATCGCTCCCTTTGAACGACTATTACCGTACGGCAATGCTGGATGTCGTCACCTCTCCGCTGTATTGGAGTCGCCACTGTGAGGAGTCCCCCGGTCATGTTCGGCCTGATCTCTGGAAACTCGTCGTACCTGCGCTGCACATTACTCGGGGAATTGAAGAATGGGCCCGTTTGGAAGCTGCCGGCCGTGCCGCCGTTGAAATTGCAGCCGGACAGGAGGAGGGTGGTGCTGCAGGCACGCTGGATGTACCGCCGCCGGTTGTTCGGCTGTTATGGCAAGTGGTGTCGCAGCTTCTCAGTGATTGCTCCGCGCTTCCCAGAAGCGGGACGGTAGGCCGGCTCGTCGACGCGTTCCAGCGGCTCATCGGACAGCATCTGCGACGGCCATCCGTCAATGGTGAGTCGCAATCGAACGCTCACGCGTCCCATCTTGCCCTCGTCTGGGACGCACTCGATCGTGTCTTCAGCACCATCACACAACTCGAGGCAATCGGCGACGAGCTGACATGGACTGAATTCGTCGAACTATTCATTCATACCCTGGATCTGATGACGGTCCCACTCATCGACACCGACCACCGGGGGGTGGAAGTACTCGATGTCATGGCAGCGCGGGGTGTGCCCTTCAAAGCGCTTTTCGTGCTCGGACTGAACGACAAGGTATTTCCTCGGTACATTCGGGAAGATCCCTTTTTGCGGGATCGGCATCGGCGTGTGTTTGATGCGACGATGGGATTCAAGATCGACGAAAAGTTGGGGGGATACGAGGAAGAAGCGGTCTTGTTTACCTTGCTCCAGCAAGCTGCGACTCAGCGACTCTATCTGTCGTTTCAGCGGGCGGACGATCAGGGATATGCGCTGGCTCCGTCACCCTATCTCGCAGAGGTAAACCGCCTCTGCGGTCTTGAGGAGACACCGGTCGAAGCCATCCCTCGACGATTGACCGATCGAGTCGCGCAGCGTCCTGCTATCCGCGCACTTCTTCCACCCGAAGATCTTACCCTGTGGGTCGTCATAAACGGACAAGACGCCGCGCCGCTCTTGCAGGCCGTGGGGCGCGATGCAGAATCGTTCCGCCATGGGATGGCGGCGTTGAGTCAGCTTGAAGACGATAGCCCGACTCTCACTCCGTATGATGGAGTGACGGGGACATTGGACCCACACTGGTCGCGGGTGCTTGAGCAGGGCCTGGCTCCCACACCGGCTGAACGGTATGCCCGTTGTCCCTTTCAATACTTTGCCGCCGACGTCCTCCGCATCGAGCCGGTCCGAGTGCTGCCTGTGCAGGAACTGGATGCCGCGCTTATTGGGACCGTCTGTCATGCAGCGTTACGACGTTGCTACGAACAGCTGCTCCCGACGGGATGGCCGGTCGAACCAGTCACTGAC
>Ga0209640_10004059_pt1 | contig 12867 bp, 8 predicted proteins | sample RifCSP10_1_FD_184018 | JGI IMG/M metagenome (GOLD analysis project Ga0209640, IMG submission 184018) | Soil microbial communities from Rifle, Colorado - Rifle CSP2_sed 10_1 (SPAdes) (version 2) | ecosystem: Environmental > Terrestrial > Deep subsurface > Rock core/Sediment | place: Rifle...
ATATTTCAGTAAAAAGTCTTCTTGCGGCAAATTAATACCTCCACCACGATGATCATCGACAAAATTGAAAACGCAGGCCTTTATTATAACCTTGGTGAGCGAACTAAGAAATCATTCAACTACATCAAACAAACAAACCTTAAAAATTTGCAGCCGGGCAAGTACGAAATTGACGGCGAAAATATTTTTGCACTTGTAAGTGAATATGAAACGAAGCTTGAATCCGAAGGAAAACTCGAAGCGCACAGAAAATATATTGATATTCAGTACGTCATTAGTGGAGAAGAATTAATGGGATATGTTCCTCTTGGCAATCAACAAATACTTGAACCATACAAAGAGGAAAATGATATTGTATTTTTCAAAGGAGATAAATCATTCACAAAAGTTTCTGCGGGAATGTTTGCCATCTTTTTTCCTGAGGATGTTCATATGCCCGGAATTCTTGCTGGGCAAAAATCCTCTGTTAAAAAGCTTGTGATTAAATGTCTGTTTTCAGGCCTATAACAGTTTTCCAAATCATTTTAAGCTTGTCTTTAGAACTTCAATTTTTCAATAAGATGTAAAATCTACCCCTTTCTAGGGTTTTTTTCATTTTATGCACAATCTGAATACACCAATTTCTCCAATTGCACAAATATCGAATTATTTTGTGCATATGATACATACTGTGCACAGCGATTGTGCATAAGGAAGCAGACAAGCATAATTATCTGAAAATTTTGTGCGGGTTGGTTAGGAATTAGCTAAAATACTCAGAAGTGAAAGGTTTTTATAAAGAGTTTCCCTTCCCACAACCTCTGAAGCAAGTATACCAATCTCTTCTAATCTCCTGAGATATTTGCTGGCGGTGTTACGGGACGCAATCTTTATTTCTTCAAGAATTGCGATCTTACAATAAGGCTGGTTGTAAATGACTTCGATTAATTCGTGGGAATAAATGTCGGGAGCTTCTTTCTTCACTTTTTCAATTACAGAAATATAATCTTCATAAATAGCATTCACTTTATTTAATGTAAAGGCAGCCGTTTGATTGACTGCTTCAAGCATAAATAAAATCCAGCCTTCCCATTGACCGTTTTCAGTAACCTCTCTTAAAAATCTGTAGTAGTCATTTTTGTGATCAAGAATATATTTCGATAAGTAGATAACCGGCAGATCGATTAGTTTTTCTTTACAAAGATATAAGACATTAAGTATTCTACCCGTTCTTCCATTCCCATCACTGAATGGATGAATCGCCTCAAACTGATAGTGCAGCATTGCCATTTTAATAAGAGGATCAATGCTGTTATTGTTAAGCGCAACATCAAACCAGTTGTTTAATTTTTCAGTAAGAATATTTTCTGGTTCAGGCGGAGTATACACTATGTGAGTGCTGCTGCCAATATAAACCTGCACATTCCTGATTCCCTCATTCTTGCTGGTAATTTTTTTGAAGATTTCAATTGCAAGCTTAATAGAGTAATCAGAAGATGACTTCATTTTTGAAAAAGCATTCCACAAAGCTTCGCGGTAACGGAGAACTTCCTTCGTTGAAGGATCAGTATTCAGGTTGGAAGAGAATGCTTTATAAAGAGCATCATTGGTTGTAAAAATATTTTCAATGGTGGAACTATCTTTTGCTTCCTGCAGAACAAGAGTGTTGATCAGCATAAGTGGATTTGGAATAATAGGAAGCCGACCTTTCAGTTCTGCTAAAGCTGCACGGGCATCTGCAAGTTTTTTGTAAACATCTAGTGTCTCCCAGTTTCTTTTATCCGGCAGAAGCAGAGGAAGATCATTAAACGGATGTTCTCTTCTAAAACTCATTGATAATTGATGCTGTTGTTCTGAATTAAACAATAATTGAAAGCAAACTTAGGAAGTAATGATGCGAGAGGCAAGAGTGTAGTTTTAAAGACGAATTTAGTTGACTGATTTATCTTTGGCGAAATTACTATCAAACAAGTTTCTCACGTTTTTACTAAAGTCAATTAAAAACTCTAAAAGTTTTTCCGGCGATTCTGGATCTCCATCCCTTTGGGAAAAATTATTCTTTATGACAAGTTTCATTGTTTCTTCTTTTTGCTCAAACTTAACTGCATCTTTATGTTCAGCCAAAATGAATCTCATCAGTTCAATAAATTTGTATTTGTAGTAGTCTTCTTTCTCACCTCTTGGAAGCAATATCGTCACGGATTTTTTATTCATAATAATTCTTTCAAATAAAGCATACGAAGCATAGTACTTTAAGGTTGCAATCATTAGTAGTCGTTTTACCAATGCAGGAACAGGTCCGAAGCGATCTTCCATTTCTTCTTTTAAATCTTCAAGCTCTTCCAGATTTTTTATAGCATACAAAGCTGTATAAAAACTTAATCTATCCATTTGCTCAGGCATATAAAATTCTGGAATTCCTATTTCAAAGTAAGCATCGAGTGTAGGCTCGGTTCTGTCTTCCTGTTTCGGAAGGGTTTTAAATATTTCTTTGTACTCCTGATACTTCAACTCTTCAACAGCTTCATCAATCATTTTAATATAAAGATCAAAGCCTATTTCATTAATGAACCCTGATTGTTCCTTACCAAGCAGATTTCCTGCACCGCGAATTTCAAGATCGCGCATCGAAAGATTAAATCCGGAACCAATTTCTGTGTAATCCTCAATTGCCTGAAGCCTTCGCATTGCCTTCTTTGTAATTCCACTTAAAGATGGAACTATAAAATAAGCATAAGCTTGCCTGGTTGATCTTCCTACTCTGCCACGCAATTGATGAAGTTCTGCTAACCCAAATCTGTCTGCTCTGTTTACAATTATCGTGTTCACGTTTGGAATGTCAAGTCCGGACTCAATAATTTTTGTTGATAGAAGAATATCATACTTCCTGCTGAGAAAACCGTGAATTACTTCTTCGAGCTGGGATGATTTCATTTGCCCGTGTGCAATTCCAATTTTTACATCCGGTATATGTTTGTTAAGATAATCAGCAAGTTTGCCGATTGATTCAACTCTGTCGTGAACAAAATACACCTGTCCATTTCTTCTAATCTCATTATAAATCCATTCCCTGATTTTCGTAACATCGAAAGTTGAAACTGTTGTGTAAATAGGCTGCCTGTTTGGCGGAGGAGTTGCAATGATTGACAGATCACGTGCACCAAGCAGAGACAGATTTAATGTCCGTGGAATTGGAGTAGCAGTAATTGTAAGTGTGTCAACATTAATTTTCAGCTCACGAAGTTTTTCTTTTGCAGTTACACCAAAGCGATGCTCTTCATCGATCATCAATAAACCAAGATCTTTAAATTTAATATCCTTCGATAGTAAACGATGAGTTCCAATCACAACATCAACATTTCCTTGTTCCAAATTTTTTAATATTTCAGTTTGTTCCTTCTTAGATTGAAATCTTGAAAGCGCAGCAACCCTCACAGGAAATTGAGTCAGCCGATCCTTAAAAGTATTGTAATGCTGTTCTGCAAGAATGGTTGTCGGAACAAGCAAAGCGACCTGCTTACCATCTTGTACCGCCTTGAATGATGCTCGAACTGCAATTTCAGTTTTACCAAAACCAACGTCGCCGCAAACAAGCCGGTCCATCGGATTTGTCGCTTCCATATCCAGCTTAACTTCAGTGGTTACTTTTTCCTGGTCGGGTGTATCTTCATAAAAGAAAGATGCCTCCAATTCCTTTTGCCATATTGAATCAGCACTGAATTGAAAACCTTTTACTGCTTTTCGCTTTGCATAAAGCTCTATCAGTTCTCTTGCTGCTTCCTTTATTTTCTTTTTTGTTTTTGTTTTTCTTCTTTCCCATTCCCCTGTCCCGAGGGTTGATAATGTCGGTCTAAGATTTTCGTTCGATGAATATTTTTTTACAAGATTGAGGTAGTTAAGATTAACATAAACGACACCGCCTTCATTGTATAACAGTTTCATTGATTCCTGTTTTGCTTCGCCAATAGTTATTGTTTGAAGTCCTGCATACTTCCCTATTCCATAAGTTTCGTGAACCACATAATCACCCTTAGCCATTGACGCTATGGATTTGGATTTCGATTTACTATACTTCTTTTTTTGAGAAAGCTTTGAACGATATGGCTTATTAAATATCTGGTAATCAGTTAGTAGAAGAATTTTTTCCTGCTTATGAAGAAATCCCTCTCTGATTGGAAGTGTTTCTAATTTAATTTTTCGGGATTCTAATAATCCAGCGAGACTCTCATTAAATTCCGACAGTAGCTCTTTTAAACGAGATGTTTGCATCTCATTCTCAGAAGTTAAAATCACTTCATATTTTTTTTCGGAATAATTCTTTAATACATCAAAAAGAATCTGGAAGTTTGAATTGATTATTGGTGCTTCAGAAAACCCGAATTCAATCCTATCTGAAGAGGATGATATTTCTTCTTCAAGTAGCCATCTGGTTTTTTCTTTCTTGAGTATTTCATAAAAATTTATAGTGAACAAATCCTTCTCTAAAGTTACTGCTTCGCCGACTTCGGGAAAATCTTCATCAGAAGAAACGTTCGCATTCGGATCACTTTCCTTCTCCTTTATATCTTCAGCCATACCAAAACTTTTCGATTTAAAAGTTCTGTTCTGTAGTTCGAATGATGAGGCAATAATTAATGGATTCTCCAAGTAGTCAAAGATGTCAGAAGTTAACTTTTCCTTTTGTCCAATTGAACCCGCCAGCGACACGCTCTCTGATTTTTCAATTGAACGTTGACTTTCAGGATCAAAAAAACGAATTGATTCAAGAAAGTTGCCATCGAATTCTACCCTAGCCGGATTATGCTCACTATAAGACCAGAAATCAATTATTGAACCGCGCACAGAAAATTCACCCGGTGCTTCAACAAAGTTATCCCTTTGATAGTTAAGCAAGTTTAAATATTCAAGCAATTCATCATAATTGATTTTACCACCAGTTTGAAGGATAGTTGTGGTTTTCTCAACTTGCTCTTTTGCAGGAAGCTTTAGTGCCAGCAGTTCATAGTTTGAGATCAGAATAAACTTTTTTATTCGTGAGATTTTAGTCAACTTCTCTTGAACCGATTCGCGAGCAAAGTCTGTTAAAAGAACTAAGTGTTCTTCATGACCAAGTAAATTTAACTCAACAAATATTTCTTCAGCACTTTTTGAATCGGGTAAAAGCAGAAGAATTTGATTTTCCGTTTCGCTAAGCCGAAGAATAAGAATTGATTTGGACACTCCATAAAGCGGTGAGCAGAACAGAGTATTAGTATGATGATTCGGCTGAAGTAACTTTGTTATGACCTCATCAAAGCAGCCAATATTATTGATTCTCTTTAATATTTCAGATTTCATTTGGGAATAAAAAAGGGCTCAAATTAATTGAACCCCGGTATAGTTTAATATCAAACTTTACAAATTAAATTATTTTTGAAGCTCAAGAAGTACTAATTTCTTGCCTTTCTGGTTTCTGATATTCGTCGGTTTATAATGAAGATCATAAACAGTAGATTTTTTAATATATGATTTGTACTTGAGTTCCGCTTTCGAAAATTCTTCTGAAAGATCTCCCCCTTTCATAGCAAAAAGAAATGCTTTCTCCTTTATTAAAGGAATGGCATACCTAAAAAGTATAATCAGAGGAACTGTTGCTCTGCTAACAATCAAATCAAATGAATTTCCATGCCTGCTTATAAATTCTTCGCTTTCAACACGATGATTCTCCGCGATGACATTGCTGAGTTTTAGCTTATCAATAAAATCTTTAACTGCTTCAACTTTCTTCAGCGTGGAATCAGCTAAAACGCCTCTGATGTCGGGTCTCATAATTGCAAGAGGTATACCAGGAAATCCGCCGCCGGTACCAATATCCAGAAACTTGGTCACCTTCTCTGGAAGATATTTGGATATATATGCAGAAATAAAAATGTGCTTCTCAACAATTGAATCTATATCACTCTTTGAAATAAGGTTTATCTTTTTGTTTTTATCAACAACAAGTTGAGCGAAATAGGCAAGTCGTTCCGTTCTGGTAGGTTCTGGGTTAAAACCATTTTCCCAGCAAAATACGTTAAGTTCTTTTAGGTACTGGTCCTGTTTATCGGCCATAAAAAAGTTAAAAATTATCTCTTTAAATATATCAATAAAACAGAAATATCAGAAGGCGTCACACCAGGTATACGGGAAGCCTGACCGATTGATCTGGGTTTATACCTTTGCAGTTTTTCTTTACTCTCCGCAGACAATGATCTTATTTCCAGATAGTTTAATGTTAAAGGAATTAAATGATCTTCATACTTTTCCAGCTTAGCAATCATTTCTTCCTGTCGCTTTAAGTAACCTTCATACTTTAAATCAATTTCAACCTGTTGCATTGCCAATTCGTCCTCAAGCAATGGACTGATGTCAGAATTTTCAGAAAGACCATCCAGGTTAAGCAATTCTGATAATGACAACTCTGGTCTTCTGCAAAGATTAGCTATTGTTTCAGTCGAATCTATTAGTGATGAACCTTTACCTTCTAAAAAACTATTAACTTTTTTTGCATTGAGTTTTAGATTTCTGCATGCTTTTATCCCTGTGAATATTTTATGTTCTCTATCACAAACTCTCTCTGCATCCTCAGAGCTAACTAATCCAATCTCTCTTCCATATTTCATCAATCTTCTGTCCGCATTATCCTGCCTTAAAAGCAACCTATGCTCAGCTCGCGATGTAAACATTCGATAAGGTTCATCAGTAGATTTGGTAACAAGATCATCAATCAAAACACCGATATAAGCTTCACTTCTTTTTAAAACAAATTCTTTTCTTCCTTGAATTTTTAAAGCAGCATTAATTCCCGCAATTAGTCCCTGCGCTGCTGCCTCTTCATAACCTGATGTTCCATTAATTTGACCAGCGAAGTACAATCCTTTAACTAATTTGGTTTCGAGACTTGAATCAACCTGATGTGGAGGAAAGAAATCATACTCAACAGCATATCCAGGACGAATCATCTCTGCTTCTTCAAGACCTTTGATTTTATGTAAAGCTTCCAATTGAATCTCAACCGGAAGGGATGTTGAAAAACCATTCACATAAATCTGGTCACTATCAAGTCCTTCGGGCTCAAGAAAGAGCTGATGTTTTCCTTTATCCGAAAATCTTACTACTTTATCCTCAATCGAAGGACAATATCGAGGACCGACTCCCTTAATCAAACCCGTAAACATTGGCGATCTGTCAAAACCCTTCTCCAAAATTTTGTGAACTTCCGAATCAGTATATGTGATGTGACAACTTACTTGCGGAAGAGCAGGAAAGTCGTCAAGGTTTGTGAAGTGGGAGAATGGTTTAGGATTTTTGTCTCCAGGCTGTTCTTCTAAAATAGAAAAATTAATTGACTGCTTTTTTAGTCTTGGTGGTGTTCCAGTTTTTAATCTACCTGAAATAAAGCCATATTTTACTAATCCTTCCGAAATACCAACAGAAGGTTTCTCACCATATCTTCCACCACTGGTTGCATTCAAGCCAGTATGCATAATCGCATTCATAAAAGTACCTGCGGATAGAACAACAGCTTTCGCTAGAATTTCTTCTTCAGAAGGTGTCCGGATTCCACTAACTATTCCATTTTCAATTACAATTTCAGAAACAGAATCCTCAATTATTTTGATGTTTTCAATGGACGAAATTAATTCTACCGCAACTTTAGAATACAGCTTTCTATCAGATTGACACCTCGGTGACCACACAGCTGGTCCTTTGGATATATTGAGCATCCTGAACTGAATTCCCGTAGCATCAGCTACTTTGCCCATCAGCCCACCAAGCGCATCAATTTCTCTCACAAGATGACCTTTAGCTGTTCCTCCAATTGCCGGATTACATGACATCCTACCAAGTGCGTTTCTATCCATAGTCAACAAAGCAACGGAACAGCCCATACGGGCAGCAGAGGCAGCAGCCTCAATGCCAGCATGCCCACCTCCAATTATTATTATGTCAAACGAATTTATATTCATAACTTATTGTTTTATAAACACTTTCACGTGAAACTTACATTGATAACCAATGATTGTCCAAGAAACTTCATTCAATTTCACGTGAAACTATCATTTCCCAATACAAAATTTTGAAAAAATATTATTTAGTATCTCCTCAGGAGTTACCTCCCCGATAATCTCAGCTAAGGCAATTTCAGTAGCACGTAGATCACTTGCCAAAAACTCACCACTCATATTCTTAGAAAGGGTTTTGACAGCCCTCATTAAATTTTCCTTCGCTTTTATCAAACAATTAAAATGTCTAACATTTGTTACTATTGCATCTTTCTCAGTATATGCTCCATCTTGAAGAGCTGCCTTTTTCAACCCTTCAATAAATTGATTCATTCCATTACCGGTTTTGACTGATATTTTAAAATCTTCCAAGAATTTTTCTTTAGCTCCTAAATCGGTTTTGTTCAGTATCTTGAAGATTTTTACCGATGGATTTAATTCGCGAAGTTCAGTGCTTAAAGAATCAGAAAATCCAACATTCACATCACCCACAAATAATATTAGATCTGCATTTTGAACAGCCTCTCTGGAACGCTTCACTCCTTCTTTTTCTATCTCGTCGTTTGATAACCTAATACCGGCTGTATCATAAAGCTTTAATAAAATTCCTTCTATTGAAATTTCCTCTCGTATAGTGTCTCTTGTAGTCCCGGGAATTTCACTTACGATTGCTCGTGATTCTCTAAGTAGGTGATTTAATAATGAAGATTTTCCGACATTTGGTTCCCCTACAATAGCCACATTTATACCATCACGAACTACTTTCCCAAATGAATAAGAATCTAATAAATTTCCAATTTCGACTAAAATCTCATCAATTCTCTCGGTTAGATCAATTCTTCGAACAAATTCAATATCTTCTTCAGCAAAATCTAGTTCTAATTCAATAAATGAGGATAAATCAACTAATTTCTTCCTTAATAAATGGACTTTTGATGATAACAAACCATCTAGCTGGTTTCTGGCACCTCTTAATGAAACTGAAGTTCTTGAATTGATAATATCTGCAATTGCCTCTGCTTGGGATAGATCAATTTTATTATTGAGAAAGGCCCTTTTTGTAAATTCACCTGGTTCTGCAAGGCGAACATCCGTATTGTTTATTAACAAAGAGATTATTTTTTGAACAATTAAGGGACTTCCGTGGGAGTTAATCTCAATACTATCTTCAGCAGTATATGAGTTTGGAGCCCTAAATACGGATATTAACACATCATCTATAATCTCATCATTTTCTAAAATATTACCATAATGAACAGTGTGGGACTTTGCTTCAGTAATTTTCACTTTCCCAGAAAATACTTTATCAATTGCGGTAATTGAATTGGGTCCACTTAGCCTAATAACCGAAATAGGTCCGACACCAGGTGGCGTTGCTAGTGCTATTATTGTATCTTCTTTGATTTCAACTCCATACAGAATAAAATATTAAAAGCGGACTCAAAACATAGCTATTTTTATGAATATTAACAATTAGGGACTAAGAAGCACTGGAGAAAAGGTAATCAAAGCCATAAGCAATATTGTCATACAAAAACTATCATTTAGCTATGTATTTTTTATATTATTCATACTATCTGCCAGAATGGTTTCATACTATAAAAAATAGAAAATCTCTTTAACTCTTTATATTATAATAAGTTGTGGTAATTTAGTTTATTCGGCACGACGATTGTTTTTGTAGTCTTGAAAATAAGAGCAATAAAATTCATTAATAAATAATTAAAGGAGTAATAAAATGGCTATTATTAGATTTAACCCGATACGCGACCTTTTAAACGTTGAAAGGGAATTTAACAGAATGTTCAGAAGTTTTGAGGACCGATTTGGTCTTTCAAAAAAAGATGATTCTGAAAATGGTTATGAGAATGCCGTTTGGATGCCTCTAACGGACATTTACGAAGATAAAGAAAATTACATCATCAAAGCAGATCTGCCAGGTATGAAAAAAGATGATGTGAAAATTTCCTTCACTGATGGTCAATTAAGTATCAGTGGAGAGAGGGTTCAAGAGCAAGAATCGAAGGATGCAAAGTGCCACCGTGTTGAAAGAACTTATGGTAAGTACTACAGATCTTTCAATCTTCCAAAAGAAATTAAGGAAGATAAAATCAAAGCTGAATTCAAAGATGGTCAACTTACAATCTCTATCCCGAAAGCAGATGAAGTAAAACCAAAAGAGATTGAAATAAAAGTTAACTAAGAGCAATGCTAAAACCATAACCGGAAGGGTGATTTACAATCACCCTTTTTATTTTAATATGCAATCGAAAAAATATTTTTTACGTTTAGAATATGGAATTCAAGGATTACTACAAAGTACTTGGTGTCGAAAAGACAGCAACGAAAGGTGAAATAAGTAAAGCTTTCAGGAAGCTTGCGGTGAAATATCATCCAGACAAGAATCCAAACAATAAAGCTGCCGAAGAAAAGTTTAAAGAAATTACTGAGGCACATGAGGTTTTGAGTGATCCTGAAAAAAGAAAAAAGTACGATGCACTTGGATCTAACTGGAATCACTATCAAACAAGCGGTGGTGGATTTGAAGATTTCTTCTCTCAATTCGGAGGTGGAAGAAGAGGGGGAACTACATTCGAGTATTCCGGTGACTTCGAAGATTTATTTGGCAGAACCAGCGGCTTCTCAGATTTTTTTGAAAACTTTTTTGGCAACAGAGGAAGTGGATCCGGATCAGACTTCTTCGGATCTCAAATGCACAAAGAAAAAGGACAGGACTATGAAGCAACTTTATACATTTCACTTGAAGAAGCATACAAAGGTACAAGCAAAGAAATTTCAATCGATGGTAAAAAACTAAGAATAAAAATTAATCCGGGGACAAAAGATGGCGATAAGTTAAGAATAAAAGAGCAAGGAGGTTCATCAAAAAGTGGGAACGGGAAAGGCGACTTATACCTAACGATAAAAATTGAGAAACATCCTTTTTATGAAATTGATCGTGATGATTTATACTATGATTTGACAATCGATTTATACACGGCCGTTCTAGGAGGTAGAAAAAGGATAAAATTAATAAATGAAAAAACTATCAACCTGGATATTCCAAAAGGAATTGATAATGGAAGGATTTTCCGGATAGGAAAATTCGGTTTGAAAAAATCTGCATCAGGCGAGGAAAGAGGAGAGTTGTTCATAAAGATAAAAGTAGAAATACCGAAAAATTTATCGAAGAAAGAACTTGCTTTGTTTGAGGAATTAGCAAAGTTGAGAAAAGAATAATTTAGAACAGGATAAAAATTATGTCATTCAATTTTAACAGACTAACATTAAAAGCACAAGAAATTGTTCAATCGGCAATTGAGATTGCACAGAACTACAACAATCAGCTTATTGAGCCGGAACATATACTTGCTTCTATTGTTCAGGAAACTGGAAACGTCGCTGAATCAATTATTAAAAAGACTGGCGGTAATTTTAACGCAGTTAAGTTAAAAGTAAATCAACTGCTGGAATCATTACCGAAAGTAAGCGGAACTGGTCTGGGCAATCAGCAAATGTCGCAAAACCTTGCGAAGCTTTTTGATACTGCTGCTGAAGAAGCTCGCAATTTAAAGGATGATTACGTTTCAACAGAGCATCTTCTGCTTGCACTTACAAATGACAAGAGCAAAGCAGGACAGTTGTTGAGAGATAACGGAATAACTTATAACGAAATCCTTTCGGCTCTTAAAAGTGTTCGGGGGACTCAAAGAGTAACTTCACAAAATCCAGAAGATACTTATCAATCTCTTGAAAAGTATGGAAGGGATTTAAATGAACTTGTAAAACATGGTAAACTCGATCCGGTAATTGGTAGAGATGAAGAAATTAGAAGAGTTCTTCAAGTTCTTTCAAGAAGAACAAAAAACAATCCTGTTTTGATCGGTGAACCCGGAGTAGGGAAGACCGCGATTGCTGAAGGAATAGCCCATCGAATTGTTTCTGGTGACATTCCTGAAAATCTTAAAACAAAAAGAATTGTTGCGCTTGATATGGGTGCTTTAATAGCAGGCACTCAATTCCGTGGTCAGTTTGAAGAAAGATTAAAAGCCGTTATAAAAGAAGTGCAGGAATCAAATGGAGAAATTATTCTTTTTATTGATGAGCTTCATACGCTTGTTGGTGCCGGTGCTGTTTCTGGATCTATGGATGCAGCAAATATTTTGAAACCGGCTCTTGCAAGAGGCGAGCTTCATGCAATTGGCGCAACTACTCTTGATGAATTCAAAAAGCATATTGAAAAAGATGCTGCACTCGAAAGAAGATTCCAGCCGGTTCTTGTTTCAGAACCTTCTGTTGAAGATACAATTTCTATTTTAAGGGGATTGAGTGAGCGATACGAAGTTCATCACGGAGTTAGAATTCTTGACAGCGCTATTGTAGCTGCTGCCCAGTTATCTCATCGTTATATAACAGATAGATTCCTTCCAGATAAAGCGATTGATTTAATTGATGAAGCTGCTTCGAAATTAAGAATTGAAATTGATTCTATGCCAGAAGAACTTGATTCAATTGAAAGAAAAATTAAACAGCTTGAGATTGAGCGCGAAGCTTTGAAGCGTGAAAAGGATGACGCATCTCAAAAAAGATTGGAAGACATAAAGCAGGAATTAAGTGAGCTTTCTGAAGAAGGAAATAAATTAAGAATGCACTGGAATCTTGAAAAAGAAAAGATTCAAAAGATCCGTTCGATGAAGAGTGAAATTGAAAACTCTAAAACACTTGCGGAAAAATATGAACGTGAAGGGGATCTCGGCAAAGTTGCTGAGATTCGTTACGGAAAAATTGCTTCGCTTGAAAAACAATTAAAAGATGAAACAAAACAGCTTGCTGAAATTCAGAAGTCTCAAAAGATGCTTAAGGA
>Ga0209640_10004060_pt1 | contig 12866 bp, 13 predicted proteins | sample RifCSP10_1_FD_184018 | JGI IMG/M metagenome (GOLD analysis project Ga0209640, IMG submission 184018) | Soil microbial communities from Rifle, Colorado - Rifle CSP2_sed 10_1 (SPAdes) (version 2) | ecosystem: Environmental > Terrestrial > Deep subsurface > Rock core/Sediment | place: Rifle...
CGGACATCTTCGGGCTGCGGCCGGCGTTCCGCCAGATGGGCAAACGGCTCGCCGAAACGGGCTATTCGGTGCTCGTGGTGAATCCGTTCTATCGCGTCAGGAAGGCCCCGACGGCGGACAAGGGCTCCGCCACCCCGATTCCGCAGCTGCTGCCGCTCGCGCAGGCTCTGAACGAGACGACGCAGATGACCGATGCGAAGGCGTTCATCGGGTGGCTGGACCGGCAGGCTTCGGTTGCCAAGGGCCGGAAGATGGGCACGCAGGGGTATTGCATGGGCGGCCCGATTGCGTTTCGCACCGCGGCCGCGGTGCCCGATCGCGTCGGCGCGATTGCCTCATTCCATGGCGGCGGACTCGTGACCGATATGCCGAACAGTCCGCATCTTCAAGCCGCGAGGACCAAGGCGCAACTCCTCATCGCGATCGCGGCGAACGACGACATGCGGTCGCCCAATGAGAAGAACGTGCTGAAGGAGACGTTCGCCAAGGCGAAGCTGCCCGCGGAAATCGAAGTGTACGCGAACGCCGCGCACGGCTGGTGCCCTCCGGATTCGCAGGTCTACAACGAGACACAGGCCGAGAAGGCCTGGAGCCGTCTGCTCGCGCTGTACGAGAAAGCGTTGGCCTGAACATCAAGTGGACGTCGGGATAACCTTAAGGGATGCCGTTGAATTCGATTCGCGCGTGGTTGGGCGTTGAGACTCCGGAGAAGTCCGATGTCACGCCGTTCCGCGAGACGCTCGACGCACTGGACCATCTCGAGCCCCACCGTGCGCGATACCTCGCGGCCTTTGCGTACCTGCTGGGGCGTGTAGCGCATGCGGACCAGCAGGTGTCACCGGAGGAGACGCGTGTCATGGAAGCGCTCGTGCGGGATGAAGGACACCTCCCGCCGGATCAGGCCATGGTGGTCGTCCAACTCGCCAAGACAAGTAACCTCTTGTTTGGCGGAACAGCCAACTTCCTGGTCGCGCGGGAGTTTGCAGCGCTGGCAGGCTACGACGACAAGCTGGCGCTGATGCGCTGTCTGTTCGCGGTCTCAATATCGGACGATGCCATCTCGAGCTCGGAGGAGGGCGAGATCCACCGTATCGCGAACGAGCTGCGCATCGACCAGTCGGATCTCGTCGCGCTCCGAGTCGCACACCAACGGCATCTCCCAGGAACGCGGCGGGGCTGAGCGGGGACAGTCGGCACGTCCACGACATGCCAGCGGCGTGTTCGCGATCTGCGGCGCCCCGACGCGGGATGCGGTGCGGCCACTCGCGAGCGAAGTCATGAAGCCGGTTCGCTCTCCTCTCCGTCCCACCGCTCCCGACGACGCCGGCGTCGGCTCCGGCTGGCGACAAAGGCGATCACCGCCAATCCCAGGATGGCGATCCAGAGGGCGGACGCACCGGTCACCACCGGAATCCAGCTCGTCCACCCCTGATAGAGCCGCCAGACGCGGGCGGCGGCCGCCTCCTGCGTCTCGCCGGTGTGCAGCTCGAACGCGTGTGGAAACGGGATGCCCGCTGAGACCAGGCTGACAATGGCTCCGGGCGCGGCGGCGCCGTGCCGCTGCCGCAGATCCGCAATCAGCGTGGATGCGAGGAGATAGGCGCGGGCGGTTTCGGGCTGGGCGTTCGAGGCGAACAGGCGGCCGAGATCGGCGAGCCCGGGCTCACCGGCTGCCGCCAACCCCAATCGTACCTGGCTGGTGAAGCCCCATCCCCGCTCGGCCGACATCGCCACGCCCTCGTGGAACCACCGCGGCAGTGGTTGGCCCCGCGCGTGGACCGACAGCGCCAGGTGCACCACTTCGTGCCACAGGACCGATTCCAGCGAGCTGTACGGATAGACGCCCACACGCGCTGGAAACACCACCACGTCGAGCGAGCCGAACGCCTGCCCGACGATCCAGGCCGGCGTAGCGCGGGCGTCAGCGTCATCTTCCCCGACGAGCGTCACGCGGACGCGCGGCGGCGGCTGGAGGCCGGCTCGAACAAGCGCCTCCTCGAGCCGCGGCCACTCCATCGTGCGCACCCGTTCCGCCACCGACGTCAGGGATGCCGGCGCCCGCACGGTGACGTCCATCGACGCCGCTCTGGCGCCGGTGGCCAGGGCACCGATCATGATCAGCGTGCCCGCGGCGGCGCCATACGCACGCCCACGACGCGCAGAACACAACCCGGTCTTTCCCACGAGAGCCTGTCGAATAAGTCTAGCGCGTGCCGCGTGCAGACAGCTCACGCGCGCTGCTCGCGCTGCCCGACGTAGACTCCCGCCAGCACCAGCCCGCCGCCAAGCGCGACGAAGAGACCGAACGGCTCGCCGAGCAGCGGTACTGCCAGCACCAGCGTGGACAGCGGCTCGAGGTAGAGGTAGAGGCCCGCGCGTGCCGCGCCCAGCTTCGCCACCCCCTCCTGCCAGAACCACTGGCCAATCACGAGACCGGGGATGGCCAGATAGAGCAGTGCGGCGATCGCGCGCGGCGACAGTGAGCGCACGCTCGCGAGGTCGGCAGTGGCGGCGAAGAGAATCGCCGTGAACGCGGCGACGATGAGCAGGATGCCGAAGGTGACCGCCAGCGGGTGGCGCCGGCGGACGAGATCGCGCGTGGCCACCGTATAGAAGGCCCAGGTGTGGGCCGACGCGAGCACCAGCCAGTCGCCGGTGCTGCGCAGCCATCCCAGGCTCGCAGGGTGCCCGCGCGACACCAGCACCACGATGCCCGTGGTCGCGACGGCGATGCCCGCGACGCCATTCCACCCGATCCGCTCGTGCAGGAAGAGGAACGCGAGGACGGCCATGGCGAGCGGGGATACGGAGATGATCCACCCGGTGTTGGTGGCCGTCGTGGTCATGAGCCCCGCCACCTGGATCAGGATGTGGAGCGTGAAGATGGCGCCGCCCAGCACCACGGGCCGGACGTCGGCGCGCGAGAAGCCGAGCGGCACGCGCGTGACCAGCAGGAGGCAGCCCAGGAAGGGCAGTCCGATGGCCAGACGCAGTGCCAGAATCTCGACCGGGCCGATCTCCGCCACCAGGATCTTCGTGGCGACGAAGGTCCAGCCCCAGATGATGACGGCGGAGAGCAGGAGTACGCGCGGAAGCATGTCCCGCTATTATGGTGGGCCATGACGAGTCGGCCACAGGTTCCCGCCGCGCTCCTGGCTATCGGTGTTGTCGCCTTCGCGGGTCGTCGCGCCTCTGAAAAAAGGCTTGCAGTCCGTGGAGGCAGTGGTAGTATCCCGCCGGGAGGAGCGTGTATGCGCGTTGCCCTGATATGTGGCCTCGTCGCGGCGTCGCTGACCCAGCTCCCGACCACCGCGGTCGTGCGCGCTCAGGCACCCGCCACCGGGGCGGCGGCGGTGCTGGATTTCGAGTTCTTCAGGACCAGAGTACAGCCCATTTTCCTGGCCAGGCGCGAGGGGCACACCCGCTGTGTGTCGTGCCACAGCAAGGGGACGCCCTTGCTCCTGCAGCAGCTCTCGCCTGGAGCCACCACCTGGAACGAGGAGCAATCCCGCAGGAATTTCCAGGCGGTCGCCTCGCGCGTGGTGCCCCACAACCTCATTCAGAGCAAGATCCTCGTGCACCCGCTGCTGGCCGATGGGGGCGGCGACTTCTACCACAGTGGTGGCAAACACTGGACATCCATCCTCGATCCGGAATGGCAGACGCTCGCCAATTGGGTGTGCGGGCGGAAGGCCACCGAGAAGATCGTCGAACTGACCGGTGCGTGCGCGGAATAATGCTCCGCCGCGAAGAGGGTTCAACGTCAATCCGTTTATCCACGAGGAGCTGACGATGACAATCGTTGACGTGGTCCAGCGCAGTCTGAAGCCTCTGGCAATCCTGCTGTTCCTGATGCCGCTGACGGCAGCGGCCCAGAACCAGGTTCGGATCCTCCAGAGCAACGCGGCCGGGGACAGAGTGCACATCATTGACCCTGTCACCAACAAGGTCGTGGCGGAGATCAAGGGCATCGAGGCGGCCCATGGGGTCACGGCCTCCCCGGACGGAAGCCGGATCTATGTCAGCAATGAGGCTGACGACACGCTGGACGTGGCGGATGCCAGAACGCTGGCGGTGATCAAGAAGATTCCGCTCTCGGGCCGCCCCAACAACATCGCGATCAGTCCCGACGGACGGCGAGTCTATGTCGGGATCAGGCAGGCGGTGGGGAGCAACCCGGGTGTCGCGGACGTCGTCGATACGGCCTCTCTCTCCAAGGTGAAGAGCATCCGTACAGAAGGCCCCGTACATAACCTCTACGTCACCCCGGACGGCAAGCACGTCGTCGCGGGCGACGCCTCCGGCGCCGGGTATGTGAGCATCCTCGATACCCAGACTGACGCGCCCGCGTGGTCGATTCGCCTGGGCGACAACATCCGTCCGATGGCGATCTCGAAGAATCCGGATGGCTCGACCCGTTCGATCTTCGTCCAGGTCGGCGACTTCAACGGGTTTGTGGTCGTGGATTTCGCGACGCGCAAGGAAGCCGCCCGGGTCAAGCTCCCGCCGTTGCCCGCCGGACGAACGGCGATCCCGACAGGCTCCGCCGAATCGCACGGCGTGGCTGTCACCGCCGATCAGCGGACCCTGGTGGTGTGCAGCCGGCTGAACAACGCGCTCTACTCGTACTCACTTCCTGAGTTGAAGCCGCAGGGAACCGCGTATCTCAGCGGGAAGGGGTGCGCCTGGGTGACGCTCACGCCTGACGGCAGGCGGGCCTATGCGGCGGACCCCGTGGGGAACGTCACGTTGGTGGTGGACGTCCCGTCGATGAAAGAAGTGGCCACGATCGCCGTCGGGCAGGTGCCGAAGCGGAACCACACGATGGTGATTCCCGCCGGGAGGTCAGGCACCCGGTAGCATTCCGGTCGCACGGCGCGGCTTTACGCCGCGCCGTGCTCGCTCTATGTCAGCAAGCGCTCCTCAGGGGTAGTTGCCAAACTGCCGGCGTGCGCCCGGTTTCCAGTCCGGCTGCGACGGAATGAAATCGTCGCGATGCGGCATGCGGACCTTCGGGAGACTCGTGGGGTCGAGGACGTCGGTTTCCGTGACGATCTCGTTGAGATACAGCACGTAGGCGGTCACCGCGTAGGCCTCGTCCGGGGTGAGGGATCCGGGTGTGGTCCACGGCATCGCGCGGTTGATGAAATCCCACACCGTCGTCGCGTACGGGACGAGGCTCCCCTGGATCTTCACCGGCTTGGCGTTGCCGAGCGGAACCAGCCCGCGATGGAGCGCGGTTCCCTTTCCGTTCGGCCCGTGACAGGCGGCGCACTTCTGCGCGTACACGACTGCGCCGTCCTTCGCGGTGCCTCTCCCCGGCGGCAGTCCCGTTCCGTCGGGCGCGACCGCGGTGTCGGCGGCCCGGACTTCCGCGGCGCTCGGCGTTCGACCCAGCCCGAACGTCGGTCCCTGCGCCAGCGCCGTCACGCCTGCGCACAGCCCGAGCGCCGCGGTCAGCAGAAGCTCAGGGCATCGCATTGGTGACGCTCCCATCCCGGGCGACCCGCCACGGCTGAATGCCGTTGAAGTGATCGGCCTGATAGAAGTAATCGATGGTGGCGTTGAGGATCTTCGCCGCCTCCTCGATCGTCGGCTGCACCTCGCCGCGTTCGTCCGTGCAGCGCGACTGGATCACCGCCTCCTCGCCGTTCCATCGCCACGGGAAGCGGAAGCGCGTGTGCGCGTGCCGCAGCACCGGCTGCTGGAGCTGCGCTTCCTGATAGGTCTTGCCGCCGTCGGTCGACACGTCAACCCGGCGCACGAGGCCGCCACCGGTCCACGCCAGCCCTGTGATCTCGTTGAAGCCCGGGCCAGGCAGCCGCATGCCGCCGGACGGCCGGGTGATGACCGATTTCGGTCCCAGCTCGAATCGGAACCAGAGCCCCTTGCCGTCGGTATTGGTATCGGCGTTGTTCCCGCTTTCATGCCACGCCATGTACGGTGTGTCGACCACGTGAATGCGGTTCAACCACTTGACGGCGCGGATCGCTTCCCAGCCGGGGACCACGAGTCGGAGCGGGTAGCCCTGGTGCGGCCGCACCGGCTCGCCGTTCTGCGCGTAGGCGACGAGGGTGTCGTCGATCGCCTTGGCGAGCGGAATGCTCATCGTGTACTTGTTCGATTCGCCGCCTTCGGCCACGATCCAGCTCGCCTTCGTCTGGACGCCGCACTCCTTGAGCAGCACCGAGAGCAGCACGCCCGTCCACTCACTGCAGCTGGTCCGCCCGTGTATCAACTGGACCGACTCGCGGTTCGGGCCGCGCAGCGGCCGGCTGTTGGCGTTGCACTCGAGAAAGTGGATCCGCGACACGGAGGGGAAGCGCTTCAGCTCCTCCATCGTGAACGTGAGCGGGCGGTCCACCATGCCGTGCACCATCAGACGATGCGTCTGGGGATCGACGTCGGGGATGCCGTTGGTATGGTCCATCAGGAAATGGACGCCGGAGGGGGTGATGATGCCGTCCAGATCCTGCAGCGGCGTCATCAGCGCAGTATCGGTGATGGCGCTCGGCCGGGCCGTCGTTCGACGGACCACGGTGCTGGCGAATTTGGAGGGCTGGCCGTAGGCGAGGAGGCCCTGCGGCTCGTAGGGTGGTGCCGCGGTCTGGCCGCGCACGGACTTGACGGCCCCCATCACAAACCCGGCCAGGGCGCCGCCGCTCGTCAGAAAGCGCCTGCGATCGGAACCGGAATGCGAACCCATAGAAGGTCCTCCTTACGAAGGTGTCAAAACCGCGGCCATACTAACAGATTACGGCCATCGACGGCGCGCCGCTGTTGAGGCGATTGCTTCATCCCAACCGCCGGCGATAAGCTGTGGCTCGCACCATGGGCCCCGCGCCGACCATCACGCTCCATGTCCCGGGCCCGCTGCGCACGTACTGTGCGGGCGCGGCGGAGCTGTCGATCTCGGCGCACACCGTGCGGGCCGCACTCGAGGATCTCGAGCGGAGCCAGTCCGCTTTGTATCGCAATGTCTGTGACGAGACGGGTACGCTGCGCCGCCACCTGAACGTGTTCGTGAACTCTCACAATGTACGTGACCTCGACGGGGTCGACACGCCGTTGACGCCGGGGGACGTGGTCACGATCCTGCCGGCGGTCTCTGGAGGTTGAAGATGGCGGACCGAGTCATTCTCACCATCGGCACCAAGAAGGGCGTGTTCGTCGCCGAGGCGGCGAAGCCGAGGCGCAGCTTCGCGCTGCGCGGGCCCTTCGGTCCCGGTGTCCCCGTGTACTCGACGCTCGTCGACACGCGCGGCACACCGCGCCTGTATGCCTCGAGCTGCAATCCGTTCTTCGGCATGAAGGTGTTGTGTTCGACGAACATGGGGAAGACCTTCAAGGAGACGAAGTCGGCGCCGGCATTCCCCAACGAGGACGGACGCGCGCTCGTCAACATCTGGTCGCTCGAGGCCGGCGGCGGCAGGAAGGAATTGTGGTGCGGCGTGGAGCCGGCGTCCTTGTTCAGGAGCCGCGACGGCGGCGATTCGTGGGAGATGGTGCCCGGCATCAGCAACCACGAGCACGCGCGCAAGTGGCAACCCGGCAACGGCGGGCTCTGCATGCACACGATCATTCGCGACGGCAATCGCGTGCACCTCGGCATCTCGACCGGCGGCCACTATCTGAGCGAGGATGGTGGCGACACGTTCAGGGCGTCCAATCAAGGCGTCGGCGCCGGGTTCGCGCCCGATCCCTATCCCGAGTTCGGCCAGTGCGTGCACAAGATCGCGCGGCACGACGCCGCGCCCGGCCGGCTCTACATGCAGAACCACGGCGGATGGGCGGAGTGGACCGGGCCGGGGGGGCCGCGGCCGGACATCGGCGTGCTGCGCAGCGACGACTACGGCCGCTCGTGGCGATCGATCGCCCGGGGATTGCCTTCCGACTTCGGCTTTCCCATCGTCGTCCACCCGCACGACGCCGACACGGTGTACGTCATGCCCCTGGAGCCGGCGACGCGCTCCTGTCCGGGCGGCGCGCCCGCGGTGTGGCGCAGCGAGAATGGCGGCGGCTCGTGGAGCCGGCTCGCACGTGGCCTGCCGAAGAAGCAGAGCTACTTCACCATCCTGCGCGACGCGATGGACATCGACCGGCTCAAGGCGCCGGCGCTCTACTTCGGCACGACAACCGGTCAGCTCTGGATCGGGAGGGAGGGCGGTGAGACATGGGACTGCCTGTTCGATTCGCTGCCCCCGATCCACAACGTGAAGGTCGCGGTCGTGTGACAGACGTGGCGTAGGAGACGTTGGCGGGCCTCTTCACCGGGGAAACGACTCCGTTCTCGTGAGAACGGAACTGTCATTGAGAAAACCCACTCTCTCGGCAATATGACACGCTATGCACGTTTGTCGGACGACCTGAAACTGTTTTCGCATCCTTCCAGGGTCCCTTGAAGTCAATGCATCGTGCATGGATTGCCACACGCCGCTGTCCAGGAACATGCCTTCGATATTCTGAGTTCTAGCCGGACGCTTCATGGCTGCGGTATTCATACGATCCCGCAGCTTCTCCCAGTGATAGACACCCATTTCCCAGTTGTTGTTCTGAATCGCTATATACAGCTCCTCGTACCGATGCGCAATTTCCCACATCGGTATGTCCGTTCCGCCTGCGACAACCTGCAAACGACGAAAGCGCTCAGTGTCGTCGTTGGCGTCCAGTAGCCAGTTGTTTGACGGCGGCCTGGTTTGCTTTTCCAGATCCTTGTAGGCTGTGGGGAAGCGAGGCGCATTACCGGTCGGCGGTACCACGCTCTGTGCGAGTGCGACCGATGTTGCGACCCAAAGAACTGCGGCCCCGATGACGTGTGACTTCATCGTTGTCTCCTTGTTGGCAAAATCTAACTAGTCGGCCGAACTCGATAGCCGATTACGGCAGCGGCGCCTGCAGTGTAGCGTCCCACCAGTCTGTCCTCAACCCGTTTTCCCTTGACATCACACCTTGACAGCGTATTCTCGCGTATCGGCCGCGCATGCTGCAGCTCGGGTTGGGCCACGTTCTGACGCAAATGTGAATGAGAGCTTGGATCATCGATGATCGGATGGCGGGAGGAGGTGTCAGATGAGAAATCGATTCCTAGATGCCACGATCGCTTCAGCAGCCGTGGTGGTGATGGTCTCATCGCTGGCGTCGGTGCTCCCCGCTGGTCCGGCTTCGCTCGTAAGCTTCGTCACGGTCGCCGAAGCCGCCAGCGGAGGCGCCCAGGCGGCAGCGGGGAAGGTGTGGAATCCGCCACGCACAGCCGACGGCAGGCCGGATCTCCAGGGTATGTGGACTCCCAGCGCAGGGGGGCACACCCTCGAAGAGGGGGGTGACCCGGAGGCGGCCATTATTCAGGGGGACGATCCGCCCGCAGGAGAACGCCCCAACGTGATTGTGGACCCGACGCCGGATGGAAGAATTCCGTACCAGCCGTGGGCGGAGGAGAAGAGGAGAGAACACCTCAGAAACATTTTTGCCCCGACGCGGCCGCAGCACGTCGAGCCCGAAGACCGCTGTCTGCTGAACGGTGTTCCGCGCAGCAATTTGCGTGGCCAACTGCAGATTGTTCAGGCTGCCGGATACGTGCTGATGCTGTACGAATGGAACCACGCTTACCGCTTCATCCCTCTGGACGGGCGGCCGCATGTCGCAAAAGACATCCAGATGTGGAACGGGGACTCGCGCGGCCTGTGGGAGGGCGACACGCTGGTCGTCGACGCAACCAATTTCGCGGTCGACGCGAAGACGTTCAACAACCAGCCGTGGATCGATGGTCACGGGAGTTTTTACAGCGATGCCTTGCACGTGGTCGAACGCTGGACGCTGGCCGATGCCAATACGATCAAGTACGAAGCCACGATCACCGACCCGAAGGTGTTTACGAGACCGTGGAAGCTCGCGTTCACCATCGGCCGCAACAGGGACAGGAATTACGAGTTCTTCGAGGTGGCGTGTCACGAGGGGTACAAACCCGAAGTCGCGCTGGGTGCGGGAAGAGCCGCCAAAGCCGCTGGCCAAACCGGCATCCATGAGCACACCAAGGGTTTTTACGGGGGAAAATAGCATTGCGCGGCCGCCTGGCCCTCAGACCTCGGCGCTGGACGCGCCCCGCCTAGCAAGAATAGCGTTCGCCGAAGGGGATCCCCGACACGGGTTCGAATTCGCAACGGTCACATGAGCGGCCGGAGAAAACGGACAATCGCCTGGATCATTTCGTCACCCGCGAGCAACTCGTCATCATTGTGATCGGCGTCGGGAAGCACGAGGAGCGTCTTGGGAGCCACCGCGGCATCGTACAGGCGCCGACTGTTCTCGATGGGCACGATGCGATCACGCCCGCCTGCGATGACCAGCAGCGGCACTCGGATCCGGCGAATCCGATCGATCGCCGCGAACCGGTCCCGGAGAAGAAGACGCACGGGCAGAAACGGATAGTGATGCTGTCCAACGTCGGCCATCGATGTGAACGGTGATCGCAGGACGAGCGCCGCCGGCGGGTGCTCGACGGCGAGGTCGATAGCCACTGCCGCTCCCAGCGACTCGCCGAAGTACACGATCCGCGACGCATCGACGTCGGGGCGACCGGCCAGGTAGGCTCGGGCGGCGCGGCTGTCTGCGGCGAGCCCGTTCTCCGTCGGAGCCCCGGGATTGCCGCCGTAGCCCCGATAGTCGACGAGAAGCACCTGCCATCCGTGCCGATGGAACGCCGCCGCCAGGGGCGCCCGGTGCGCTCGATTGCCGGCGTTCCCGTTGAAGACCAGAACGGTGACGCGCGGCGAGCGTCCGGATGCCGCGACGAACCAGCCGCTCAGCCCGAGCCCGTCGGTCGTCTCGAAGGTCACCGGCTCGACATCGGTCAGCCCGATGTCACCGGGTGTGGGCACGCCACCAGTTGGGAAGTACATCAAGCGGCGCTGCATCGTCCAGATGAGCGCGAGAACGGCAGCGATGACGGCAACGTACCCGGCCGCAATGATCATCGGGCGACTCATCTCAGGGCCCCGTGCGTCGGGCTATTTCAGGCCGAGCCGCTGCTTGACGGTCGGCCAGTCTCGCTTGAGCGCGATGAAGGCGGCCAGGTCGGGACAGCGGAGGAACGGGTTCGTGGCGCGCTCCAGGCCGATCGTGGAACTGGGGCGCACGCCGTAGTCGTGCCCGGGCCACACGGTGGCGTCGTCGGGGAGCCGGTCGAGCAGCCGCCGAAGGCTGGCCCACTCAGTGCGCGCGTCGTCATCGTTGGTGGTGCCGCCCACCTTGCCGACGAACAGGAGATCGCCGGTGATCAGGATCCGCCACGAGGGTTCATAGACCACCAGGTGGTCGGGGCAGTGCCCCGGCACGTGAAGGAACTGGAGGCGCAGGCCGCCGACGTCGAGCTCCTGCTCGTCGCCGAGGCCAAGGTCCGGACTGACCAGTGAGGAGCCCGCGAACGCGGCCACCGGCGCCGCGGTCAGCTCCGCAGCCTTGGCATTGCCGTTCGTGTGATCCGGGTGCCCGTGTGTATTGATGACGTGCGTGACCGTCAACCCCTGGTCCCTGGCGCGTTGGACGAACGCTTCAGGCGAGTACGACGGGTCGATCAGCACGCCCTGCCTGGTGTCCCGGTCGCCGAGCAGGTAGCCGACGTTCCGGTCGCCGCCGGCGCGGATTTGTTCGAAGATGAGCTGCATGTGCGGGTCCTTCCTCCAACGAATCGCGAACTGTTTGCCAAGCCTAAACGATCTCCCAAAACACCAAGCTGAGACAGAGTCTTTTGAGGGCATCGATGACTCGGAAGGTTTCGCGGTTGCGATCGCTCCTGAGTAGTCGCCCAGGGGTGGGTGATGCGCCGTGGTCGTATTCAGGAATCAGTGCGGCGTTAGTCGCGGGTTAACGACGATGCATCACCAGCGGCGCTCCACAACTCGCGAGCGCCGTCTGGTGCATGCATTGTTAGCGTGTGCCACGAAAGGCACAGAGAACCAGTGGGTGCAAGTCCCACCCGAGCACGTGTCGGTACAGCTCGGTAGCTATCCGGGCGGCGAAGGCGAGCAAGCGCCCTTGCTGAAGCCTCGGAGACACAAGGCGCACGTTGGTGCGTCGAGCAAGCCAGCGGGCCGTAACGCGAGTGAATCCTGAGCAGGCCTCGAAAGTGCGAGCTGTGGACGCCGACTCCGCGCTAACGGGAGGAAGGCCGCCGCGCGATGGGGAAGCACCGACAGACGCACCCATTGCGGTCCACCGGGGTAGTGGGAACGGCACGTCGGCACGGTGGTCTGGTGCAACGTGGGAGGCCCACGCGCGACGCGCGGTCGCGGCACGCAACGACACCGCGGGTGTCGGTCGGCGTGGGCGTCGGAGAGGCCCGTAGTACCGCTGAAGCCGGGTAATGCCGGGGGAGGGAAGGGGCCTCACTTCTGGGTGCTTCTCAAGGAGCCAAGGACAAGGAGATTGGCGTGAGCCTGGCGACTCCTGACAGTGTTCGGCGGCTGCAGCAGAAGCTGTACGTGAAGGCGAAGCAGGAGCCGGAGTTCCGGTTCTATCTCCTGTACGACAAGGTGTGTCGCGACGACATCCTGGCCCATGCCTATCGGCTCTCGCGCGCGGCGCGTGGAACCGCGGGCGTGGACGGAGTGGACTTCGAGGCCATCGACGCGGCAGGGGTGGAATCGTGGCTTGCGGCGCTGGGAAAGGAGCTGCGGGAGCGCACGTATCGGCCGGCGCCGGTGCGCCGGGTGATGATTCCCAAACCAGGCGGCGGGGAGCGCCCGCTCGGGATTCCGACGATTCGGGACCGGGTGGTGCAAACGGCCGCGAAACTGGTACTGGAACCGATCTTCGAGGCGGACTTCGAGGACAGTGCCTATGGCTACCGACCGCGGCGCTCCGCGCAAGAC
>Ga0209640_10004061_pt1 | contig 12865 bp, 10 predicted proteins | sample RifCSP10_1_FD_184018 | JGI IMG/M metagenome (GOLD analysis project Ga0209640, IMG submission 184018) | Soil microbial communities from Rifle, Colorado - Rifle CSP2_sed 10_1 (SPAdes) (version 2) | ecosystem: Environmental > Terrestrial > Deep subsurface > Rock core/Sediment | place: Rifle...
TTGCCTACCTGGTAGCGGCAACGGCCACCGGCGTGAGTGGCTTTGCCATCGTCATCGCGACGACCGAATACTGGAGCGAGCATCCTTATCTATCCTATGGGCTGCTCGGCGGCCTGGTCATCCTCCCGCTTTATGCCGCGACCCTGATCCGCACGCTGTCGCACGCCAAGCAACTGGCAGAAGAGGCAAGCAAGGCCAAGAGCGTGTTCCTCGCCAGCGTCAGCCATGAGCTGCGCACGCCGCTGAACGCGATTATCGGCATGGGCCACCTCTTGCACGAGACCGCGCTTGACCACGAGCAGCGGGATATGACGAGGACGATCAAAGCGTCGGCGAAGTCGCTGCTTTCATTGATCGACAAGCTCCTCGACTTTTCGCGCATCCAAGCCGGAAAGATGACCGTCCAGATGGTCGACTTCGATCTCTATTCGGCGCTCGATGAAGTGAAGGCGATTCTGGCCGTGCCAGCGCGGGAGAAGAACGTTCGGCTGTCGATCCATGTCACGGCCCGCACGCCGCAGTTTGTGCGCGGCGATGAGCATCATTTGCAGGAGATTCTCACCAACCTCGGCAGTAATGCGATCAAATTCACCGAGGACGGTAGCGTCGTAATCGCTATCGACGGGGAGCGAGTCGATGGATCGCGCGTGCGGCTACGCTTCGAAGTGACCGATACCGGTATCGGTATCGCCCCCGAATCGCTCGGCCGCATTTTCGAAAGCTTCACCCAGGCCGACGATACGATCGCCGAGCGCTACGGTGGAACCGGGCTTGGACTCTCGATCGTCAAGGAACTGGTCGAGACTTTGGGCGGCGAGATCGGCATTGAGAGCGCTCTCGGCAAGGGCAGCACTTTCTGGTTCACGCTGGAGATGGAGCGCAACGCGCGCGTAGCGGACGCCAGGGTCGACGTCGACGACACCCGCGCGATAGTACTTTCCTCCGATGCCAACATTACCCGGCCGCTCAGCGAGCGGCTGGCACACTTGGGAATCGAAGCGACGGTCGCGGTTACCGCGGCCAAGGCGTACGACTTCGTTGCCCAGGCGTCGGCCTCGGGCATTCGCCGCCGCGTATTGTTCGTTGACGAGAATCTCTTCGCCGGCGGCGTGGAGTCGCTCGCAGCGACCCTTCGCACCTTCAATGGCGCCCATCCGCCGGCGCTGGTGCTCGTCCGGGGCAGGCGGGAGCATGGTTTCCCCCCGAAGTCGCTGCGTGACGATTTCGTCACCGCGCTACCCTATGCCTACGACGAGGCAACGCTAGGTGCGGCGCTTCGCATCGCCGGACTGCGCGACGACAGCGAGCAGGCCGCAAATGCCGCCGACGCGCCGAGGTATACCCCTGGACGCGGACTTGTCGTGCTGGTCGCCGACGACAATCGCACCAACCGAAAGGTGCTAGCCAAGATTCTCGAGCGCGCCGGTCACGAAGTTCATCTCGTTGACAACGGGGAGCGCGCCCTCGATGCATTAAACGAGCGCGCGGTCGACGTCGCCCTGATGGACGTCAACATGCCCGTGATGAATGGGATCGAGGCGACCAAGCTCTATCGCTTCGCCTCGCTTGGCAGAAAACGCGTGCCTATCATCGCATTGACCGCCGACGCTAGTGCGGAAATGCGTAAGCGCTGCGAGGATGCTGGCATGGATTCGTGCGTCACCAAACCGATCGAGCCGACGCGCTTGCTCGGCATCATCGATGCGGCGGTCGGCAGCACGGGCATGAGCAACGCCGCCGCCGTCAGTGAGACTGAAACGGTCAAAAAAATAGCTTCTCATCCCAAGTTTCGCCCGACCGGGCCGGCGAGCGTAGACGTACGCGCGCTTGAGGATCTCGAATCGCTGGGCGGAAAAAAATTCGTCGCCGAGCTCGTCTCCGAGTTCAACACCGATGCGGAACTCGTGCTGCGCGAGTTGACCATCGCGGTGAACAACAAGGACCTACAGGCGTTTCGCGATCAGATCCACGCACTCAGGAGCAGTGCCGCCAATATCGGGGCGCGCCGCATGTACAAGATGTGCCTATCCTGGCGTCAGATCGGCATGCGGGAGCTCGAAGCTCAGGGCAAGGATCACGTACGCAAGCTCGACACCGAGCTCGCGCGCGTGCGAGCCGAATTGCTGGAGCATGTGGTGGCGACCAGCGAGGCAAAATCCGGACGCTGACGGCAATCAGCTCGCTGCAGCGAGCCGCGAGCGGTTCCAGAATGCGAGCGGAGGCGATGCGATCGCATCCTCGATCGACCCGCTCTCGCCGTTACCGTGACGCCGGCTCTGGGCTGCGACCAGGCGTTCCATCTTGCGCAGATCGGCCTCTCCGAGCGCGAGCGCGGTATCGATCCAGATCTTGGTGACGTCGGATAGCTCGGAGTAGGAAAGGGGAAGCACCCGCTGCCGCACCTGGTAAATCGCGCGGCGTGCGCCGTGTCTGCGACCTTGCCGCGAGAGAAAATCACGCACCGCTTCCTCGCCGTGGCCGTCCTCGGCCAGGATGTCGACGAGCCCCATCTCGTGCAGCTCTTCCGCGCTATAGATACGCCCGCTGAGAATCATCTTCTCGGCGCGGACGGTGTCGAGGCGCCGCGCGAGCAAACTATAGGCGCCCATCCCTGGAAAGAGATTGAACAGAATTTCTGGCAAGCCGAACTTCGCGCTTTTTTCCGCCACGATGACATTGCACGAAAGCGCCGATTCGAAACCGCCGCCTAACGCGTCGCCCTGCACCAGCGCGACTGTGATGATCGGCAAACCGTAACTAATCGCGTTGTTGTAGAGCACATCGATGCACGCGCGTGCGTAGCGCTCGAGCCCGAAGCGATTCTGGGTGCGGATCAGGCCGGTGAGCAGCTTTAAGTCGCCGCCCAGGTTGAAGATCTGCGTCGGGCGCGACGCCACGACGAAATAGCGAATCGGGCGATCCTCGCGCTGGGAAAAGTGCGCGTACAGTGATTTGATCGAGCGCTGCATCTTGGCAAGATCGCGCAACAGATTCGGAGTGTAGCTCGGAGCGCCGCGCGGCTGCTGGAAGCACCAGAACGTCTTGGTGTCGGGATCGAGATCGACCTCGATTTCAGTATAATGCTCGGCGGCGACCTGCAGATGGAGCGGAAACGCGACTCCGTTGCTCACGATCGTCGGCTCGGACGGCTCGTTCCACACGGAAACGGCCGCATCGGATTTTTTCAGGGGTTTCGTCACTCGGTCGCCGCCTCTACTCGACTGGACGCTCGCAGGCCGACTCGCCGCTACTCGGATGACCGGGAACGCGGGAGAGCTACACCCTCCGATTGAATGAAGCTTAACCTAAAATTAACCAGTTTGCTTAGGATTCCAGTAACTTGGTTAACCTGCCAGGCGCAGTTCTGCCCAATTTTCCGCCACTGCAACCAAAGAACGAGCGGCCGCTAGGCCGGATACTGCCGTTTTCGCGCGCATCGGCGCTTTGAACTAGCATGCGGCCTCCGTCCGTCCTGGACGGCAATTTTTGGGCCTCGCTCCATGAACCGACTTACCGGCCGCGCTGCGATCGTCACTGGTGGCGCAAAGGGCATCGGCCGCCACTACGCTGAGGCGCTGGCGGCTGAGGGCGCGCATGTGATGATCGCCGATATCGCCGACGGTGAGGCGCTCGCCCGCGAGATCGTCGCCAGGCATGGCCAGGGCGCGGCCGAGAGTTTCATTTTCGACGTGAGCAAGGAAGACGAGGTGAAAGCGCTGGTCGATCGCACGCTCGCGCGCTTCGGCAAGATCGACGTCTTGGTGAACAACGCCGCGGTCTTCGCCAATCTCGCGCAGGTGCCGCTCACCGAGATCGACGCCGCGCTATGGGACAGAGTGATGGCCGTCAATGTTCGCGGGCCGTTCCTGATGGCCAAGCACGTGGTCCCGCACATGCGCGCCAGGCGCTACGGCAAGATCGTCAATATCGGCTCCGGGACAGCCTACAAGGGAATGGCGAATTTCCTGCACTACGTCACCTCGAAGGGCGCGATCGTCGCCATGACGCGGTCGTTGTCGCGCGAGTTGGGTGACGATGGCATCTGTGTCAACACGCTCTCGCCGGGCTTCATCATGAGTGATAGCGTGATCGAGAGCAAAACCCACGGCGAGGCTACGATCAAAGCGGTGGTGCAGAGCCGCGCCTTCAAGCGCGACGCCTTCCCGAAGGACCTGCTCGGCGCGCTCGTCTTTCTCGCGTCGGCGGAGAGCGATTTCATCACCGGTCAGACGATCGCCGTCGACGGCGGCTCGGTGAACACGTGAGCACATCGGTGAAAGGCAGAAAGTTGACCGATGCGGAGCGGGCGGCGGCGATCTTGCCCGGCCGCGAGTGCGGCACATGCACGCTCTGCTGCAAGGTCATGCGCGTCGACGAGCTGGAGAGCCCGGCCGGGAAATGGTGTCAGCACTGCGATCCGGGCAAGGGCTGCCGCATCCACGAGACGCGGCCGCCCGTTTGCCGCGAATTCTTCTGCATGTGGACGTATCGCAAGGACATCGGCATGCATTGGAAGCCGGAAAAGTCGAAGATGGTGCTGTGTCTCGAGGGCGACGGCCAACGGATCGCCGCGCACGTGGACCCGAGCTTTCCCGGCGCCTGGCGGCGCTCGCCCTATTATCAGGAGCTGAAACATTGGTCCGGCACCGCTGCGCGCGCGCAGAAGCAAGTCAGCGTCTGGATCGGCCGACACGCGATCGTCATCGTGCCGGATGACGATATCGACCTCGGCTTCATTGCGGAGGACGAGCTGGTTGTGTCGACCACGACGATGACGCCCCAGGGCCCGAAGCTCGGCGCGCAGAAAATCAAGGCGAGCGAACTGCCCGAGCTGGAGAAGCGTTGGGCCGCGGCAAGACGGCGCCAGGGAATCGTGGGCCTGTAATCGCGGGCTTGTGAGCCCGACCTGGGCTATACTGAACTCGAGCAAATAGGGAGAGCGCCATGGAAAGTCCGTCGACAGGGCTGATGTCCCAGCCGAGCGAATCCGTCGCCGGCGCCGTCACGCCCGAGCGCGCTGCCTATTATGATCGCATCGGCAAGAAGAATTTGGCGCCGCTCTGGGAAGTGCTGAAGGGCCTGGTGCCGCCGGAGCCGAAGACGCCCTGCGTGCCCGCGTTGTGGCGCTTCGCCGAGGTGAAAAAGATGGTGATCGAGGCGGGTGCGTTGATCACCGCCAAGGAAGCCGAGCGCCGCGTGCTGGTGTTCGAGAACCCCGCCCTGCGCGGCCGCTCGCGTATCACCCAGTCGCTCTATGCCGGCCTGCAATTGATCCTTCCGGGCGAAGTCGCGCCGGCGCACCGGCACACCGCTTCGGCGATCCGTTTCGTGCTCGACGGCGACGGCGCTTACACCGCAGTCGAGGGCGAAAAGACCATCATGCGGCGCGGAGATTTCGTGATCACGGCGAACTGGGCTCCGCATGATCACGGCAATCCCTCCAAGCAGCCGATGATCTGGCTCGACGTGCTCGATGTGCCGACGGTCAATTTCTTCGACGCCGCCTTCTCCGAGCATCTCGATCTTGAGAGTCAGTCGAACACGCGCGAGGACGGCGATTCCTACGCCCGCTACGCCTCCGGCGTGCTGCCCGACGGCGTAAAGCCGATGCTGCGCAGCCCGATCATCAATTATCCCTATGCCGAGATCCGGCCGGTGCTCGAGCGCCTGGAGGCATCCGGCGATATCGACCCGCACCACGGCGCGCGCGTACGCTACGCCAATCCGCTCACCGGCGGCTGGGCTACACCCACCATGGGCGCGAGCATCGCGATGTTCCCCAAAGGCTTCAAGGGCAAGGATTATCGGGCGACCGACGGCACGATCTTCGTTTGCGTCGAGGGCGAGGGATCGACCAGGATCGAGGACGAGACCTTCGACTGGGGGCCGAACGACGTCTTCGTCATTCCCTCGTGGAAGCGCTACGCGCACACGGTGAAGAGCAAGAGCGTGCTGTTCTCGATCTCCGACCGGCCGGCGCAAGAGGCGCTCGGCTTCTGGCGCGAGAACGCCTGAGCTTGCTGAAGACAGCCGCGGCGTCGGGCGCTGGTCGATTTCGTCATTTAACCAGCTTCTTTCCGACCAATCCCTCCAGGTTCTTGAAATAGATTTTGTCGCGCGCCTCTTTCGTCAGGTCGAGCGAGTCCAGGATTTTGAGGGTCTCGCGGATATAGCCCGGCCCCTTTTCGGGATCGAATGGGCTGTCAGAAGCGAACACCACCCGGTCGACGCCGTAGAATTCGAGCCCGCAGACCGTCGCGGCCCGTGAGCCAAACACGGCGGAGTCCGCATAGAAATCCTGCTTGAAATAATCGAGCGGGCGCTTCTTCAAGCTCTTGCGCAATGCGACATAGTCCTCGTCCGTCGTGCGCGCGCCGAGCTGGTCCCAGCCAGGCCCAACGCGGCCCTCGAAATAGGGAACCATCGCGCCAAGGTGGTGGATGATGATCTTGAGATTCGGATACTTGTCGAGCGTCTTGGAGAACACGAGCCGCGCCATGGCGACGCTGGTCTCGTAAGGCCAGCCGAACGTCCACCAAATTTCGTAGAGCGATTTCTTCTCGTCCTGGTAGTCGGGGTGCGTCGCCGGCCGGTCGGGATGAATCCATATCGGCTTGCCGAGCTTGTTCATCGCCGCGAAGAACGGCTCGAATTCCGGCCGGTCGAGCGGTTTTCCGCCTACATTGGTGTAAATCTGCGTGCCGAGAGCGCCGAGCTGCTTGATCGCGCGCTCGGTTTCGGCGACGCCGGCGTCCTTGGCGATCATCGGCGTCTGGGCGACGAAGCCGGGGAAACGGTCGGGATGCTTGGCGACGAGCTCCGCCAGCCCGTCATTGCCGATCTTGGCGAGTTCCTCGGCGATTTTCGGATCGCCCTTGGCGATCACCTCGAGCCGCGGTGCCGGCAGCGACAGCACCTGCGCGTAGTCCTGGAATATATCCATGACGCGGAAGCGCTCGTCGAGATCGTGGATGCACGGGATCGCGCGCGTGCGGTTAAACATGTCCTTCAGTCCGGAACCCACTTCGCCCATTTTTTCGTAATATTTCTTGGGGAAGAAGTGGTTGTACGCGTCGATCCGCATGGAGGTCCTCCGATGGCATGGCTGGCGCCGAGACGGTTCTGATTATCACACCGCGAATGCTTTGGGGCGCGTCACATTGCGCCCATTCGCTTGAGTGCTCCGATCAAACTGGCGCTGGCGTCTGCGCCAAGCCGCTCCAGCGGCGGGCGGATATTGAGCCAATCGGGCTCGCCCTCGCGCGCGGCCAGAATCGCCTTGATCGCGGGGATGAACGGATAGGCTTGCACCACGGTGCGCACGCGACTTGCCGCCTCGTGCAGCGCCTCGGCCTCGGGCCCGCGCCAGCCGTCATAGAGGCGGCGGATGCCGGCGACGTGGGTGTTGGCGGTGGCCGAAATGCAGCCCGCCGCGCCCTTGCGCAGCGCCGCGAGCAACAGCGACTCGCTCGACGGAAACACGGCAAAGCCCGGATGCTCGGAGAACAGCCGGTCGGTATAGGCGACATCGCCGGAACTGTCCTTGAGTCCCACGACCGTGTCGGGAAACGCGGTAATCAGCCGGGCGACGAGGGCCGGGGACCACGAGAGCGCACTCATCTGCGGAAAATTATAGAGATAAACCTGGAGCCGTTCGTCGCCGATGCGTTCGATCACTTCCGATGCAAATGCGAACAATCCGTCGTCGGAAACCGCCTTGTAGTAAAATGGCGGCAGGAGCAGCACGCCGCGCGCGCCAAGTTCGGTGGCGTGCCGTGTGAGCAGAACCGCATCGCCGATCGATGCCGCACCGGTGCCGGGCAGAAGTTTCTCGGCCGCGATCCCGGAGCCGACCAGTCCTTCCAAGAGCTCGTGCCGTTCTTCCAGATCGAGCGAATTGGCTTCGCTCGTGGTCCCGAGCACCGCGAGGCCGTGCGCACCCTCGGCGAGAAGCTTCCGGCAATGGGCCACGTATCGCTCAAAGTCGATCGAAAGATCTGATCGAAAAGGGGTCGCGACCGGCGGCCATATTCCCCTGGCGCGCTCAAACGGCATCGAGGTCTCTCCCTCCAGCACTTCATCGCGTCGAGACCCGGGAGGCCGCGTCGGAATGACTATTCCGCCGCTTCCCGCTTGCCGCCCTGGGCGGGCAGCTTCGCTTCGATCGCAGCGAGCACCTCCTCGTAGCTCTTGGGCCCGCCCTCGGGCCAGCGCATGTCCTTCAGTTGCTGGTGCGCCCATTCGATCCGGCGTGCGATGGCGGACGTGAGCACCGGGTCGAGACCGAGCTCGGCGACCGTCGCCGCCGACTCGTGCATTTCCGCCGCGCGCCGCTTGCCGTGCGTGGCCGTGCGCTCGAGGTAGTAGGAGGCCGCTTCCCGCCAATTGATGCCCGGCACGGTCTGCTGGACGGAATCCAGAATCCGGTCTTCGAGGCCGACGCGGTGCGCCGCGATCAACCCTTCGAGCAGCAGCGCCTCGATTCCCTTGATGAAGATCGAGCGCAGCATTTTGGAGAGCGACGCGTCGCCGATCCGCTCACCGGCGAGCTCGAGACGCATGCCAAGCGCGTTCAGCCGGGCTGCGAGCGCATTCGCCTTGGGTCCGGAAACGAGCACCGGCACGCGATGCCCGAGGCCGGGCACCGGCGCCATGATCGCGGCCTCGACGAAGTCGGCGCCCGAAGGCGCGAGCGCGTCGGCCACCTTCTGCTTGGTCATCGGCGAGACCGAGTTGAAATCGATATAGGTCTGCCCCGCTTTGAGGTGCTTCGCCGCCGCGTCCGCGGCATCGATGGCGGAGGAAGCGGTCACCAACGAGAAGATAATGCTCGCACCTTCGAGCGCCGGCCCGATGGCGGTCTTCAAATCCACGCCGGCGGCGCGGGCCGCTTCGGCCATCGGCTTCTCGCCGGCGAGCAGGTCATAGGCGGAAACGCGCGCCTTCGCCTCAGCCACCAGCCTGCTGCCGATATTGCGGCCCGCCTCGCCGAACCCGATGAGTGCGATCTTCTCCGTCATTTCAGCTCGCTGAGATCGTCGACGTACACAAGCCCGAGCTTTTGCAGCGGCTCGCGCATTTTGTCGAGGTCGAGCGTGAGCTCGCCCTTGGCCAGGCGTTTCTTCTTCTCTGTCTCGTTGGCCTCGCGTTTTTCCGCGGCGGCGATTGCGGCCTCCGCCTCGCCGCGCGGCACCACCACGACGCCGTCGTCGTCGGCGACGACGATGTCGCCCGGGTTCACCAGCGCACCGGCGCATACGACCGGAATGTTCACCGAGCCAGGCGTGGCTTTGATCGTGCCCTTGGCCGAAATCGCCCGCGACCATACCGGATATTTCATTTCGGTGAGGTTCCGCACGTCACGCACGCCCGCGTCGATCACCAGTGCCGCGATGCCCCGCGCCATGAACGTCGTCGCCAGCACGTCGCCGAACATGCCGTCGGTGCAGTCGGCGCTGCAGGCGACGACCATGATGTCGCCTCTCTCACACTGCTCGAGCGCCACATGGATCATCCAGTTGTCGCCCGGGTGCGTGAGCGCAGTCACCGCGGGGCCGGCGATCTGCGCGCCGGGCCAGATCGGCCGCATATAGGGCTTCATCAAGCCGCGCCGGCCGATCGCCTCGTGCACGGTCGCGGTGCCGAGCTCCTTCAGCCGCGCTGAAATCGGCGACGCGATACGCGGAATCTTGCGGACGACGACCGGCTTCATGCCGTGTCCCTCCCGAGAGTTCGCAAATCTAGCGGGAATCCCGAAGCCGCACCAACCGGTCGACACTGATTACAAAACCGCCCATGATACAACCGCTCGGGGCAGGGCCACTTTCCGCGGCGAATGAGATCAGCATGAGCCGCGACGTCGTCATCGCTGGATACTCCGAAACGAAAATCGACGTCCGCACCGGCCGCAGCGCATATGACCTCGGCGGCGAGGCGTTCGCCCTCCTGCTGCAATCGACCGGGATCGCGAAGGCCGCAATCGACGGCCTTTCGGTGAACGCCTCGATCAGCGAGGCGCCGAATCCCTTTTTCGCAGTCTATATGTGCGAGGCGTTGGGGCTTACGCCGAGCTGGATCAACTTTTCGGGCCTTGGCGGTGCTTCGAGCGTCGGCGCCGTCGCGCGCGCCGCCGCGGCGATCCGCGATGGCCTGTGCGAGGTCGCTGTCGTGCTCGCCGCCGACGCGCAGACCAATGCAAACCGCTCCAATTACGGCGCCTACCGCGGCGAGTTCCAGGAGCCGACCGGCGTGTTGAGTCCGCCGGCGAGCTTTGGGCTCTTGATGAATCGCTATGAGCACCAGTTCGGCCTCAAATGCGAGGCGCTCGGCCAGATCGCGATTACCCAGCGCGAGCACGCACTGTTGAACGAGAACGCTTGCCCGAAACTGAAGAAGCCGCTCACCATGGAAGAATATTTAGCCTCGCGTATGATCGCCGATCCACTGCGGCTCTTGGATTGCGTGATGGTCTGCGACGGCGCCAACGCGGTGCTGGTCACTTCCGCGCAACGCGCGCACGATCTCGGCCTGAAGAAGACCGTACGTATCGCGGGCTACGCTGAGCTGACCAATCACGGCGGCGATCAGGCGCTGCCGGATATAACCGAGTCGGGTTTCACCAAGATCGCACCGAAAGCCTTTGCCCGCGCCGGCATGACACCCGGCGATATCCGCATGTTTCATCCCTATGATGACTTCACCATCGCCGTTGTGATGCAACTCGAGGATTTCGGCTTCGCCGCCCGTGGCAAGGGTTGCGACTATGTACTGGCGACCGATCTGTCGTTTAAGGGAAAGTTGCCGCTTAACACCGGCGGCGGGCAGATTTCCGCTGGCCAGCCCGGGCTCGCCGGCGGCGGGCTCAATCTCGTGGAAGCCGTGCGTCAGATGTTTGGCGAAGGCGGCGGGCGCCAGGTGAAGGACGCGAGCACTGCGCTCGTCACCGGCATCGGCGTCATCCCCTATGGGCGCAATTGGACCGTGAGCGCGGCCCTGATCCTGGAGCAATGATATGAGCGAGGCCGCCAGGCGCCCGGCGCCCAAGGAAAACGCCTATGTCGATGCGCGGCCGTTCTGGGAAGGCGCCCGTGCCGGCAAGCTCGTGTTGCAATACTGCCGCGACAGCGGAAAGTTCCAGCACTATCCGCGGCCGGTGAGCATCTATACCGGCAGCCGCAATCTGGAATGGCGGGAGGTCTCCGGACGCGGCAAGATCTACGCCTGCAGCGTCGTGCGCGTCCCCGGCCCGGGCGTCGAGGGCCGCCTGCCGCTCTCGATTGCGATCGTCGAGCTCGAAGAGGGCGTGCGCATCATCGCCAATATCCTCGAGCGCAAGCCTGAGGACGTGAAGATCGGCCAGCCGGTCGTGCTCGCCTGGGACACGCTCGACGGCGGTGTGCCCTATCCGGCCTTCAAGGTCGCGGACTGAACCGCTCCGTCATTGCTGGGCTTGTCCCGGCCATCCACGCCTTTGTCAGCGCCGCCAAGACGTGGATGCCCGCGACAAGCGCGGGCATGACGACTGCTCCCAATTGAAGCCGAGGGCGGATTAGTACGGGCAGATCACGTTCAACAGCGCCTGCCGCTTCTCTTTCAGCACCACGTCGCGCGCGCGCGCCAGCGCGCTGGGCAAATCTTTCGGATTCTCGACGCGTTCGCCATGGCCGCCGTGCGCTTTGACGATCTCTTCGTAGGCTGGACTGGTCGGGAAATCGGCGAGGAAACGGCCATCGTCGCGACCGGCCGCGCCCTTATCGAACATAGAAAGCGTCGCGCCGCGCACGGCGCCGTAGCGGCTGTTGTTGGAAATGATCGTGAGCAGCGGCAGGCCAAAGGCTTCCGACACCCAATGGCAGGCGGTCGGGTTGTTGAATATGTACGAGCCGTCGCCGAGCGCCGCGACCACGAAGCGCTCCGGTGCCGCGATTTTCACCCCGAGCGCGCAGCCGAAGCCCCAGCCGAGCCCGCCCGCGGGGCTGGTGCCGAAGAAAGTCCCCGGCTTCTCGCGCGTGCACTGATCCTGATCGACCCAATATTCGTTGACCAGGATCGCATCGGACCCGATCGCTTCTGCGACGCACTTGCTCAAGTAGGCCTTGGTAATTTTCTCGCCGGAACCTTCGGCGTTTTTCGCGAATTTCGCGCGCCGCGCCTTATTGCGCTCAAGAATGCGCCCGCGCCGGGCCTCGATGCGCGCCTTGTCGGGCGCGGCGCGCTCCAGCGCTGCGTCGAGCGCGGCCAGCGCTGCGGCAGAAGTTGAGGTAATGGCAAGATCGCTGCGGAAGCTGCGCATCGGGTAGCGCAGGAACATCGGGTCTTCCCCGATATGCGCGACCTTGCATGAATCCATCGGCGCGACCGCGCTTGGAATCCACGGCACGTCCGATTCGAGCACGATGATGAGATCGGCCTCGCCGACGAATGCGCCTGGATCGAATCCGGAATGCATCGGGTGGTTCGTCGGTAGGCACATATAGCGCGGCGCGTGCACCGCGACCGGGATCGCCCAGCGCTCGGCGAGCCGCGCGAGCCGCTCCACCGCACGTGGATCACGGCCGGAATTCGCGGTGATGATCAGTGGCTTTTCCGCCGCCGCGATCCAGGCCGCGAGCGTCTCGATTGATTTCGGATCGGGGTGCGGCGGCGCGGGAATCGCGCGCGGCCCGGCCGGTGTCGTGGGCTCGGCAACATTGGCCGAGAGCGGCTCGCGCGGCAGGATGAGATAGACCGGGCCCATCGGGCTCGTCATCGCGGCCTCGTAGGCGCGGGCGACGACATTGCCGACCTGCTCGGGCACGCGCAGCTCGTAGTCCCATTTCACCAGCTCGCGCACCATGCCGGCCTGGTCGAACATTTCCTGCGCCCA
>Ga0209640_10004062_pt1 | contig 12865 bp, 10 predicted proteins | sample RifCSP10_1_FD_184018 | JGI IMG/M metagenome (GOLD analysis project Ga0209640, IMG submission 184018) | Soil microbial communities from Rifle, Colorado - Rifle CSP2_sed 10_1 (SPAdes) (version 2) | ecosystem: Environmental > Terrestrial > Deep subsurface > Rock core/Sediment | place: Rifle...
GGCCGGGGTGAGGGCTCTCCTCAGTCATCGCCGATGCTGCGGAAATCGACGCCCAGCGATCGGAGCTTGCGATACAGGTGGGTGCGCTCCATGCCGACGCGCTTGGCGAGCTGCCCGACCTTGCCATTGCAGATGAGCAGTTGTTGCTGGAGGTAGGCGCGCTCGAACTGCTCACGCGCTTCGCGCAGCGGCAACGCCAGCAGATCCTGCTTCACGAGGGGCTCATCGCCGGGCTGCTGGGTGGCGAGCTCACGCTCGATCTCGTCGAGCCCGATCTCCTCCCCGCCCTTGAGGATCAGCAGCCGGTGCACGAGGTTTTTCAATTCGTGGATATTTCCCGGCCACGGATAGTTGCGCAGCCGATTCTGCGCCGCGACGCTGAAGCGACGGAACGGCAGACCGGCATCGTCCATCAGGCGATCGACGTAGTAGCGCAGCAGTTCCGGAACGTCCTCGGCGTATTCGCGCAGCGGCGGCACCCGCAGCGTGATGACGTTGAGCTGCGAGAGCAGATCGCGCCGGAACGGCTCGCCGATCGTGCGCGTTTCGAACCCCGGCTGCGCCGAGGTCAGGAAGCGCAGGTCAAGTGCCCGCGTCTGCGTGCCGCCGACGCGCGTGAAGTGGCCGTTTTCGATGTCGGCGAGCAACATGCGTTGCACGGTCGGCGTGAGATCCTCGAGGCCGTTGATGAAGAGACTCCCACCCTCGGCTTCCTCATAGAGACCGCGCTTGACCGCGCCCGCTGCTTCCGAGCCGCGCAACTGCGCGGCGGCTCCGTCATCGGTAATACTGCCGGCGACGGCCACGACGAACGGTTTTCCGGCCCGCGGGCTCAGGCTGTGCAGGAAGCGGGCAAATGCCTCGCGGCCCGTGCCCGGCTCGCCGAGAAGCAGAACTGGTGCGTCGTGCGGCGCGACCTGTTGAACCTGTTCGCGTACGGTCTGCATCGCACGGCTGCGGCCGACCGGCGCGATCGGCGGTGGCAGCAGCGAGCGCACGCTCTGGCGCTTTTGCCGGCCCGCGTCCAGCGCACGCTCGACGGTTCGCAGCAGTTTGGCAAGCGACAGCGGCTTCTCGACGAAATCGAATGCGCCGAGCCGTGTCGCCTCGACGGCCGTTTCGACCGTTCCGTGACCGGACATCATCACCACCGGACAATCCGCATTCGGTGTGTGCGACCACTCACGCAACAGCGTGATGCCATCGGTATCCGGCATCCAGATATCGAGAAGCACCAGGTCCGGACTCTGCCGGGCGCGCGAGGCGCGTGCCTGTTGCGCGTCGGCGGCAACCTCCACCTCGTAGCCCTCTTCGGAGAGGATTTCGCGCAGCAGGCTGCGGATGTCGGCTTCATCATCGACGATGAGTATTCGGGGTGAGCTCATGCACGCTCCCTCCTCGGTTCATTCTTGCGTGGGTCGCGCGACGCCGGGTGGGCCCGGGCGCGTTCGTCGAGCGGCAACGTGACGCGCACGCGCGCGCCGCCGCTGCGCCCATTCTCGGCCTCGATCCAGCCACCATGTTCCTCCACGATTTTCTTCACGATCGCGAGCCCCAGGCCCGTGCCCTTGGTCTTGCTGGTCACGTACGGGTCGAACACCTGGCCGATGATCTCGTTCGCGAACCCGGGGCCATTATCCGCTACCGTGATCTCCGCGAGCGGCCCTCCTGATTCGCGGTTGAGGCGGGTGACGATCTCGACCTGGGGATTCGACCGGTTCTCGAGCGCTTCCATCGAATTGGTCATGAGATTGTTGAGGATCTGGCGCACGCGCCCGCGGTCTGCCTCGAGCGCGGTGAGCGCCGGGTCGAGGTCCAGTTTCACGTTTACACGATGGTCCTGTGAACGGTACAGATCCGCGACCTCCGTGACGAGCTGGTTGAGATCGAATGGCGACAACGTCATCTCCGGGGCGCGGGCGTATTCGCTGAAGGCGTTCACCATCTGCTTCATCGCTTCGACCTGCTGCACGATGGTGTGGGTGGCGCGCTCCATCACCTGCGCGTCCTGCTCGCTCATGTTGCCGAGGAAGCGCCGGCGCATGCGCTCGGCGGATAGCTGGATCGGCGTGAGCGGGTTCTTGATCTCATGCGCCAGGCGGCGTGCCACCTCGCCCCATGCGGCATCGCGCTGTGCCCGCAGCATGACGGTGATGTCGTCGAACACGATCACGTAGCCGCCGGGCTGTCCCTGTTCGCCGGGCAGCGCCGTACACGCGCACATGAGCACGCGCCGGCCACTATCGCCGCGCAACTCGAGCTGCTCGCGCCATTCCTTCTGTCCGGCGCTGAAATGACCCCGCGTGGCCTCGACGAACTGCGCCAGCATCCCACCGCCAGCCGCCAATTCCTCCAGCGCCTTGCCCTCGCACGCCTCGAGATCGGCGCCGAGGATATCGCTGGCCGCCTGGTTGGCGACGCGGATCCTGAGGTCCGGTTCGAGCGACAGCACGCCGGTGGACAACCGCGCGAGGATCACCGCCAGATTTGCCCGTTCTGCCTCGACCGCCTGCTGGCTGCGGCGCGTCTCTTCGCGTGCGCGCGCCAGGCGTTTGGTCATGTCATTGAACGAATGCACCAGAAAGCCCATCTCGTCACGCGTCGACAGCGGCAGACGCGTATCAAAGTCACCCTTGCCGACCGCGCGCGTGCCTGCGGCGAGATCCTGGATTGGCCGCACCAGGCGCTGCGCGGAGAAGAATGCGCCGTACACCGCTGCCAGCAGGGATAGCAGCAACACCAGGGTCAGCGTGAGGACGAAACTGTACTTCAGTGGCTCGCGCAGGTACGACAATTCTCCATACCGGGTGTGAGCGCGCTGCACGGTATTAGCCAGCTCGGCGAAGCGCTCGGAAACGGGATAGACCGCAAGCAGCACGCGCTGCTCCTCGCCCGGGCGGGTCTGCGGCACGGGTACGGCAGTGCGGATGAGATAGCCGCCGCCCGTCACCGGTTCGAGGCTCACGAACGGGCGTCCCTGCCTCACCTGCAACATCGCCTCCTCCAGCGGACGCTGTGGCACGGCGTCGATGAATCGCTCGGAGCTCGTGGCGATGATGCGTCCGTGCGTGCCGATGAGCGTGATCTCAGTGGCGCCGCCACTCCGCCGTTCGGCGTCGAGCCGTCGTACTGCATCGCGGTCGTCGGCCACGGCAAGCTCCTGCGCCAGGACTTCGCTGCGTTCGAGATACTCGCGGCGGTTGAGCTCGAGCACGGCGCGGCTCTGTCGCAGCGCCACGCTCAGTTCCTGCCGAACCTCCACGTTGAACCAGCTGTCGATACCGCGGTTGAGAAACTCGAGCGCAAAGTAGTAGACGATCAGGAGCGGAGCGATTACCAGCACGCCGAAGATCGCGACCGTGCGTGCCTTGAGCCGCGACCCGATGACGTGACGCCGGTAGTCGCGCACCAGCTGCGTGAGCTTCGCCGCCAGCAGCACCAGCAGCACCACCACGCCGAGAGCATTGATCAGGAGGATCCACGGGTGCAGCTGGCTGAACTCGGCGGAGTTCTGCGCGGTCTTGGCCAGCATGAAAAGGGCAGCAAGCCACAGCCCCGCGCCGAGCGCGGTCAGGACATAGCCGCCGTAGCGCTTTATCGCAGCAATGGCCATGTGTACCACTCGCTCACGCGGTGCCAGTCATCGGTCCAGAACATGAGCACGCGCAGCGCATCCGGGATGTCGCCCAGATCGAGCGTCACGCGCAGGTTGAATTCGTAACGCCGGTCGCCCTCGATCAATGCCTGGTCGAGCACCGGCAGGCCGCTGATGTGCGACAGCTGTTCGACGGCAGCATCGAGTGTCGGAAACGAGGTTTGCTCGCCGCTGTTGAGATTGCGCACGAGGTAGCGGCCACTCACCGCGTGGTACTGCAGCTGGAACAGCTGCCGCAGCGAGGCGACTCCTTCGTCCAGCCAGTAGCGGCGGGTACTCGCGACCTCGAGCTCAAGATCGAGCGTGAGCGGTACGCCATCGTTCAGCGCCCGTCGCAGCCGCTCGTTCAATGGCAGATACAGGCGCGTGCTGAGGAGATAAACGCCATCCACGAGCTGCACGTAAGCCGTTCGGATGCCGAACGGCGGGTCGGTCTCGGCCGCAGCCGGCCCGCCAGACAGCGGCAGCGCGCACGTCGCGGCACAGACGAGCGTGATTCGCCGGACGATGAAACTCAAGGAAAGCGGACAACGCATGGATTGGTTTGTTCGCCGATGGACCTGGGGCCATTCGCGGCGCTTAGAGCCTTTCGAGGCAAGCATAATAGAAGCCGTCCATGCCTGCCGCTCCGGGAAGGATCTGCAGCCCGGGCTCACCCGGGGAGCGAATTCCGGTCATTTTCAGGTCTCGCGGCACGGCAGCTTCGAACGCGTCGCTCCGCTCCTCAAGGAATGCGCCGATCACGCGCTGATTCTCGTCGCGCAAGACCGAGCATGTCGCGTACAGCAAGCGTCCGCCGGGCGCGAGCAACGGCCAAAGTGTCACGAGCAACGAGGCCTGCTCGCGGCTGAGCGAGTCGACATCGGACGCACGTCGCAGGAGCTTGATGTCCGGATGGCGCCGGATCACGCCGGTTGCCGAACAGGAGACATCGAGCAGGATGCGGTCGAAGGCGACTCCATCCCACCAGTCCGAGGGCCGGGCCACCTCGCCCACAACGACCTTCGCCTTGAGATCAAGCCGCCGCAGATTCTCATCGACCTGGACCAGCCGCTCTCGTGAACGATCGAGCGCCAGCAGCTCGCCCAGATCCGCTGTCCGCTCGAGGATGTGACAGGTTTTCCCTCCAGGCGCTGCGCACGCGTCGAGAACGCGCATGCCACTCCGGGCATCGAGCAGCGGCGCGGCGAGCTGCGCCGCGGCGTCCTGCACCGAGACGTCACCAGCGGCAAATCCCGGAAGCTGGTCGATTTCCATCGGTGTGGCGAGCCGCACGGCGTCGGGGCATGATTCACCCGCCGCCGCACCGAGGCCTTTCGCTGCCAGCAAATCGAGATAGGCCGCGCGCGTAAGTCGGCGGCTGTTCACGCGCAGCCACATCGGGGCCGGCTCATTGTTGGCCGCGAATATTCGTTCCGCGTCCACCGGCCAATCGGCACGAATCCGTTCGATGAGCCAGGCGGGATGCGCATAGCGGCTCTCAGGATCCTCATCGGCACGGGCACAGATCGCTTCCCTTTCGCGTCCAAAGCGCCGCAGGACCGCATTGATCAGACCTGCGGCGCGCGGTTGCCGCAGCAGTCGCGCTGCCTCCACCGATTCATTGACGATGGCATGTGGTGGATGGGACGAGTATCCGAGTTGATGCAGTCCGACACGCAACAGCGCACGGATGAGGGGTTGCGGCACCTGTGCCGGCCGCGCCAGCAGCAACGTCATCCAGCGCTCGAGGCGCAAATGCCAGCGCACGGTCCCGAATGCGACGGCCTGCACCGCCCGGCGATCGGCCGCATTGATCCCCGATGCAACCGAAATCAAGGCCTCATCGAGCGCAGTGCCTCGATCGACGACTGCCGCCACGACGCGCGCCGCATGAGCCAAGCGTTCGCCGGTACTCTGGCCGCGCGCCGCGGTCGTCGGTGCGGGCACCCGGCGAGCTGACGTGCGTTTCATTCCAGCACCACTCCCGACGGGTCGTGTGCAGCCAGGAATTTTTCTGCCGGCATGGCGCGCCGTCCGGCAAGCTGCACGACATCGAGTGCCAGCGCGTTGATCCCGCACGCCACTGCGAGCACGGCGCCCGCAGATTCGATGATCGTGCCGGGCCGCGCGGCGACCTCGCGCTCCACCACGTGCGCAGCCCACACGCGCAGCTGCTCGCCTTTCCAGCGACTTTCGGCGACCGGCCAGGGGTTGAACGCCCGTACGCGCCGTTCGATCTCCTCTGCTGGCTGACGCCAGTCGATGCGGGCTTCGGCCTTCTCGAGCTTGTTCGCATAGGTTGCAGCGGCGGAATCCTGGGGTTCCGCCCGCGCCGTTCCGGCGCAGATGCTCTCGATCACCTCGACGATCGCCCGCGCACCGAGGGCCGCGAGCCGGTCACGCAAGCCGCCGGCCGTATCATCGCTGCGGATCGCGATCGGGAAGCGTGCGAACACCGGCCCCGTGTCGAGCCCCGCCTCCATACGCATGATCGAGATTCCCGTCTCGCGCTCGCCGGCGAGCAGGGCGCGCTCGATCGGCGCCGCACCACGCCAGCGCGGCAGCAGCGAGGCATGCACGTTGACGCAACCCTTTGGCGGCAGTTCCAGAACCGCCTGCGGCAGGATCAGTCCGTAGGCAACGACGACCATGACGTCGGGCGCGTATGCCTCCAAGGATCGTGCAATCGCGGCGTCCTTGAGAGTCGCGGGCTGTTCGATCGGCAGGTCAAGCCGTTGCGCCGCGCTCTTCACCGCGCTGGCCGTCAGCTTGCGGCCGCGGCCCGCGGGCCGATCGGGTTGCGTGTAAACGGCTACGACCGGATGGCGTGACTGCGCCAGCGCCTTGAGCGCGGGCACCGCGAATTCAGGTGTACCCGCGAAGACGACACGCAGCGACTTAGACACGCAGGCGAAAGTTTCGCTTCAGATCACTGGAACGGTCGGTCGCCGAGGTACGGGGCCGTCAGCAATGCGCAGCTTGCGATCCTTCTCGAGCTTCTTGCGAATGCGCTGGCGCTTGAGCTCGGACAGGTAGTCGACGAACAGTTTCCCTTCCAGGTGATCGATCTCGTGCTGGACGCACACCGCTAGCAGGCCGTCGGCGTTGAACTCGAACGCCTTGCCACGGACATCGACCGCGCGCACCCTGATGCGTGCCGCGCGCTCCACTTCCTCGAACACGCCGGGAACGGAGAGGCATCCCTCCTCGCGCGCAGCCACCCCTTCTTTGGAGAGGATTTCGGGGTTGATCAGAACGAGCGGCTGATCGTGCTCCTCCGAGACGTCGGCGACCAGCAGCCGCTCGTGGACGTTGACCTGCGTCGCTGCGAGCCCGACACCGGGTGCCGCGTACATCGTCTCCAACATGTCCGCCGTCAATTGCTGCAGTGCGGAGTCGAACACGGTGACCGGTTTGGCCCGGGTCCGAAGCCGGGGGTCGGGAAATTCGAGGATGGTGAGCTTTGACATCGGTTGTGGGAACGTCATTTCGGGCATCTAGCGCATAAACACAGCTAATCGGCCAGACGGGCTTGCATTAGGCTCAGCTAGGCGGTCTGAGCCCGATCCGATGTGACAAAATGCGACACATCTCTTAATCCAATCTCTCAGGATTGCGACGCTAGTCCCCTGAGATTATAACAGCGGGGCCTTCGACAGCCCGCCCCCTACCAGAGGAGCCTTGGGATGGTCCTGATGCCTTCGCAGATGCTTCGGAACACACGCTCGGGGGCGACGACCCTCGTGTTGTTGACCAGCTTGGTCGCGGCCTGTTCCGGGTCAGGACCCCAGAAAGGGGAAGAGCCGTCACCCGCGGGTGCCGCGCCAAGTTCTCCGGCGGCAGAGGCCCCGGTAGCAGCAGCTGCAACGACGGATACGTATGTCACCGATTCGGCATCCACGGCAAGCGCCGCGGAACCTGCGGCGGCCGCGACCGGCCCGGTGCTGGTACCGACCGCCCCGCGCAACTACACGGTGCGACCCGGCGATACGCTTTGGGACATCGCCTCGGCATTCCTCCGCGACCCATGGTTGTGGCCGGAGATCTGGCACGTCAATCCGCAGGTCGAGAACCCGCACTTGATTTACCCGGGCGACGTGCTCGCCCTGGCGTACGGCGCGGACGGTTCGCCGCAGGTGACGCTCGAGCGCGGGGGCGCGACGCGGTTGAGCCCGCGCGTGCGCAGTGAACCGCTGGAAGGTGCGATCACCGCCATCCCGTACGAGATCGTCGCCTCGTTCATGTCGAAGCCGACCGTGCTCGAGAAAGACGAGATCAAGGACATCCCTTATGTCGTCTCGACCCGCGACCAACACCTGGTCGCGGCCGCCGGCAATACCATTTATGCGCTCGGAGAGCTCGCGGGGGATGTCCAGTCGCGCTTCAACATCGTCCACGTGGGCGATCCGATGCGCGACCCCGACGACAACGACCTGGTGGGTTACCAGGGGATCTTCACCGGGGTGGCGCGCCTGATCGCGACGGGTCAACCGGCGACACTTGAAATGACGGAGTCGGCGCGCGAAACCCTCGATGGTGATCTGCTGTTCCCGGGAACCGTCGATGTACCGCTCGACTTCATCCCGCATGCGCCCGCAACCGACATCGATGGACGCATCATGTCGATCGTGAATGGCATTGCGGTGGTCGGCCAGTACCAGGTGGTGGTGATCAATCGCGGCAGCTCTCACGGTCTCGAGCCCGGGCATGTGCTCGCGATCTACCACGCCGGCAGCGAAGTACGCGACCCACACGCACGTGGGGTCAGCAGCTCGGCTACGGGAATCGGCCGCAGTGTACAGCTGCCAGACTGGCAAGCCGGCACCTTCATGGTGTTCAAGACCTACGACCGCATCAGTTACGGTTTGATCATGGAAGCGAAGGCGCCGATCCGCGTGCTCGACCGCGTCGGGAAGCCTTGAGCCAGGGATTCCCACCGGTGACAGGAGGTCGCCGCTGAGATTGCGTTCATGGACGGCGATCGCGAAGAACAGCGCGCCTGGGCGTTGCTACTGAGAACTCCAGGAATCAACCGCGAGCGAGTCGCACAGGCCCTGCAGTCGGTCGCGAGCGCGGCGGAGCTGGTCCGCGCTTCCGATGCGACGCTTGCCAGGCTCGGGATCCCGGACCACGCGCGCCTGGCACTGCGAACTCCGGACGCGGTGGCGCTCGATGCCGATCTCGAGTGGCTCGATGCGCCTGGCCATCATTTGCTGCCTCTCACCTCGACGCACTTTCCGCCATTACTCGCCAACACGACCGGCGCGCCTGCCGCGCTCTATGTTCGCGGCTCCACCGAGGCATTGTCGACGCCGCAACTCGCGATGGTCGGCAGCCGCAACCCAACCGCGAGTGGGCGCGAGACGGCGTTTGAATTCGCGGCTCACCTCGCACGTTGCGGGCTGACGATCACCAGCGGGCTGGCCGAAGGCATCGATGGCGCGAGTCACCGCGGCGCACTCGCGGCCGGTGGCTTGACGATTGCCGTGTGCGGCACCGGCCTCGACCGCGTGTATCCGGAGCAGCATGCCGAGCTGGCACGTGCGATCGCGGCCAGCGGTGCGCTGGTATCGGAGTTCCCGCCGCGCACCCCGCCACGCAAGGAGTACTTTCCCCAGCGCAACCGCATCATCAGCGGTCTCAGCCTCGGGACGCTGGTCGTCGAGGCAGCACGCCAGAGCGGCTCGCTCATCACGGCCCGCTTCGCCAGCGAGCAGGGACGGGAAGTCTTCGCCATTCCTGGTTCAATCCACAGCCCACTCTCGCGCGGCTGTCATCGGCTGCTCCGCGACGGCGCGAAACTGGTCGAAGAGGCCGACGACATTCTCTCGGAACTCAAGATCCCACTCACCGCGGCGGCCGCCGCGCTCGGCACGGCGCCATCAAAGCAGCCGGCGCACCCAGCTGAACGATTGGACAAGGAATACGAAATCCTGTTAGATGCGCTCGGCTTCGATGCCCTGGGTGTTGACGCGCTCATCGAGCGCAGCGGCCTCAAGCCCGATGCGGTCGCTTCGATGCTGCTCATCCTCGAGCTCAGGGGCCTGGTCGAAGCCCGTCCCGGCGGCCGCTACTGCCGAAGTCCTACCAGGCGATGAAATGAAAGAAAGCGTGCTGGACATCCTCATCTATCTGTTCGAGAACTACATGGACGCAACCGAGGATCATCCGCAGCCGGACCGCGAACTCCTCAAGGACGAGCTGGAACGCGCCGGATTCGAGGCCGACGATGTCAACCGCGCACTCGCGTGGCTGGACAGCCTGAGTTCGACGGAGGAAGCAACGGCTGCGCCGAGCGCGGGCGTGCGCGCGGTGCGCGTGTTCACCGGCGCCGAGCAGCAACGGCTCGATACCGACTGCCGTGGCTTTCTGCTCCACCTGGAAAACATCGGCATCCTGTCCGCCGCCCAGCGCGAGCTGGTCATCGACCGCCTGATGGCGCTGGAAGCCGAGGACATCGATATCGAGCAGGTGAAATGGGTCGTGCTGATGGCGCTGTTCAGCCAGCCGGGTCAGGAACTGGCGTTCGCACGCATGGAAGACCTGGTGTTCGAAGAGCGCGCCGACGCGATCCATTGAGCATGACATTCGCATGCCGCCAGCTCCGGCCGGCGTCGCACACTGATCATCCGGGCAACCTGGCTTACGCGCGCGGCGCATGAGCGCAAATCTCGTTATCGTCGAATCGCCCGCCAAGGCGAAGACCATCAAGAAGTATCTGGGCAAGGACTTCGAGGTGCTCGCTTCATATGGGCACGTGCGCGACCTGGTGCCGAAGGAAGGCGCGGTCGATCCCGAGCACGACTTCCGCATGCAGTACCGGCTCATCGAGCGCAACGAGCGCCACGTGCAGGCGATCGCGCGCGCGCTCAAGAAGGCGCGTGCGCTCTACCTCGCGACCGACCCCGATCGCGAGGGCGAAGCGATCGCCTGGCATCTGCACGAAATCCTCAAGGAACGCGGCGATCTCGACGGCAAGCAGGTTCACCGCGTCGCCTTTTACGAGATCACTCGCAACGGGATCCGCCAGGCCATTGAGGAGCCGCGTTCGCTCTCTGTGGATCTGGTCAACGCACAACAGGCCCGTCGCGCGCTCGACTACCTGGTCGGATTCAATCTTTCGCCGTTGCTGTGGAAGAAGGTGCGCCGCGGCCTCTCCGCGGGTCGCGTGCAGAGCCCGGCGCTGCGGCTGATCTGCGAGCGCGAGGAAGAGATCCAGGCGTTCACGCCGCGCGAGTACTGGACCATCGACGCGGAGGGCGAGCACAGCGAGCAGCGATTTCCCCTGAAGCTGATCGAATTCGATGGTGGCAAGGTCGAGCAGTTCTCCTTCACCAACACGGACCAGGCACACGCGGTCGAGCAGACGATCAAGTCGGCCGCGGCCGGCCAGTTGAAAGTGCTGGAGATCGATCGCAAGCCGCGGCGGCGAAACCCGGCGCCACCCTTCACGACCTCGACCCTGCAACAGGAGGCCGCACGCAAGCTCGGCTTCAGCGCGCAGCGCACGATGCGCCTCGCGCAGCAGCTGTATGAAGGCGTCGACACGGGCGATGGCGCCGTCGGCCTCATCACCTATATGCGCACCGACTCGTTTAGCCTGGCCGCCGAAGCCGTGCAGGAGATCCGCGTAACGATTGCGAAGCTCTACGGCAAGGAGGCGGTCGCGGACGAAGTCCGCGTCTACAAGACCAAGTCGAAGAACGCGCAGGAAGCGCACGAAGCGATCCGTCCCACGATGGCATCGGTCGTACCGGCCGACATCGAGGGGCGGATGGATGCCGATCAACACCGGCTCTACACGCTGATCTGGCGGCGCGCGATCGCGTGCCAGATGAGCCACGCGCTCTACGACACCGTGGCTGTCGACATGCTCGCCGGCGCCGACGCTAACCAGCGGCATCTGCTGCGCGCCAATGGCTCGACGCTCGTCAAACCGGGATTCATGGCCGTGTATCACGAAGATGCGGACGACAGCACGGTTGAGGAGGGCGATCGCGTGCTGCCGGCAATGCGGATCGGCGACAGCGTGAAACTGCTGGCGATCCATCCCGAGCAGCATTTCACCGAACCGCCGCCACGCTACAGCGAAGCATCGCTGGTGAAAGCGCTCGAAGAGCACGGCATCGGACGCCCGTCCACCTACGCTTCGATCATCTCGACGCTCAAGGAACGCGAGTACGTGGAGATGGATTCGCGCCGCTTCATACCGACCGACATCGGCAAGATCGTCAATCGCTTCCTGACCAAGAACTTCCATCGTTACGTCGAGTACGGGTTCACTGCCCGCATGGAGGATGCGCTCGACGCGATTTCGCGCGGCGAGGAGGAATGGGTGCCGCTGATGCACCAGTTCTGGAAGCCGTTCATCTCGCAGGTCGAGCACACCGAGAAGACAGTGACGCGCGAGGAAGTCGCGCAGGCGCGGGACCTCGGCGTGGATCCGCTGTCTGGCAAACCGGTGAGCGTGCGCATGGGCCGATTCGGACCCTTCGTGCAGATGGGCACCAAGGACGACCCGGTCAAGCCGCGATTTGCCGGACTCCGACGCGGCCAGAAGATGGACGGCATCACCCTCGCGGATGCGATGGAACTCTTCAAGCTGCCGCGCGATCTTGGGCAGACGCCCGACGGCGAGCCGGTGCAGGCCAACGTCGGCCGCTTCGGCCCGTACATCAAGTACGGAGCCAAGTACGTTTCGCTGAAGGAGGACGACCCGTACACGGTCGAGTTGCCGCGCGCGCTCGAGCTCATCGAGCAGAAGAAGCTCGCGGATGCCAACCGCATCATCCAGGACTTCACCGAGGCGGGGATCCAGGTGCTGAACGGCCGCTACGGTCCGTACATCACCGACAAGACGCGCAACGCCAAGATCCCGAAAGATCGCGACCCGAAATCGCTCACGCTGGAGGATTGTCGCGAGCTGTTGGCGCAGGCGCCGATGCGCCGCGGCCGGCGCGGGCGACCCGGCGCGCCGTCGCCCACGGCTGCAGCCCAGACGGCAGCAATTCCGACCGCGAAGCCGGAATTGGCATCGACTGAATCACAGCCCCAATCGAAATCGAAGAAGAAGAGTGCGCAGAAACCGCGCGTGAAGGCACATGCGCCCAAGCGCACGCGCGCTCCGACTCCTCAAAAGCCGCCTGCGCGGCGCAGGTCTGCAGCCGGCTCAAGTCGCTGATACGGCGAGATACTGAGCCACTGCGATACTCAAGGGCAGTGAGCTCA
>Ga0209640_10004063_pt1 | contig 12864 bp, 12 predicted proteins | sample RifCSP10_1_FD_184018 | JGI IMG/M metagenome (GOLD analysis project Ga0209640, IMG submission 184018) | Soil microbial communities from Rifle, Colorado - Rifle CSP2_sed 10_1 (SPAdes) (version 2) | ecosystem: Environmental > Terrestrial > Deep subsurface > Rock core/Sediment | place: Rifle...
GCCGCCGCGGGTGTGACAGTCCCAGACGCAGCGGTAGGGATCGGGCGGCGGGACGTGCTCCGTCCCGGGCAGGAGCGGACCGATGCCGCGGCGGAAGAGTTCCTCCCCGCCCACCGAGATGGCGTCGAGCGAGGCGCCGTGGAAGGCATCCCACATCGAGATGACCTTGTGCCGCCCGGTGACCACCCGCGCGAGTTTCAGGGCGATGCCGATCGCCCCGGTGCCGCTCGGGCAGAAGAGCACCTTGGACAGGTCGCCGGGCGCGATCTCCGCCAGCTTCCGGGCCAGCGCCACGGCCGGACGGTTGGTGTAGCGGCGCGGGGAGAAACTGAGTTCGTCGAGTTGGGCTTTGACGGCCGCGATCACCGCGGGGTTCGCGAACCCCACCTGGTGCACGCTGTTCCCATGGAAATCCATGTAGCGGCGGCCCTGGAGATCTTCGAGGTAGATCCCGTCGCAGTGCTCCAGGGCGTTGAGGCAGGGCGTGGAGAGCGACTGGTGCAGAAAAACGCGGGCGTCCTCCTCCAGCAGGGCGCGCGTCCGGTCATCCAGCGCCGCGGCCTGCCAGGCGGACCGCTGAGGGGAGATGTTGACATCCCCTTCCGACTGCGTGCGCGGTGCCTCCTTCATCGTGACGATGACCTCCGGGAGTAGTGAGGCAGCCTTCCCGCCGCGGGGAGCATCTCCTGCCACCGGCGCTTCGGCAGCAGCGCCAGAAAGGCCGCGAGCACCGGCGAGAGCACCCGGTCGCGATGGTGGACCAGGGCGAACTCGAGGCGTAGCGGCTCCCGCAGCCGCCGGGCGACCAATCGCCCCCCGGCCACGTCCTGACTGATGGCCGCCTGGGCCATAATGGCCACGCCGATGCCGTCGGCCACCGCACTCTTGATCGCTTCGTTGCTTTCCAGTTCCATGGCAGGTTCGACGGTCAGCCCCTGCGCCTGCCAGGCCTCCTCGATCAGCCGCCGGGTCGTCGACCCCGGCTCGCGCAGCACCAGCGGATGACTGTGCAGATCCTTGATCGTCAGAATTGGCTTGCGGGCCAGGAGATGGCCGGGGGGGAGGGCCACGAGCAGGCGGTCTCGGATGAGCGGCAGCGCGACCAACTGCGGTTCCGTCGGACGCCCGGCGACCAGACCGGCGTGGAGGGTGAAATCGAGAATGCCGGCCAGGATCGTCTGGGAGTTGCCGACGGAGAGGCTGACCTTCACGCCGGGATAGCGCCGCTTGAAGCGGTCGAGCAGGTCGCCGACGTAGTAGGCGCCGGCCGTGCGGCTGGCCCCGATCCGCAGATGCCCGGTCTGCAGTTCGGCCACACCTTCCAGCGCATCGCGCGCGGCGTCCACCAGGTGGAAGATTCGCTGGGCAAAGGCCGCCAGCGTCTGCCCGGCCTCGGTCGGTGCGATCCGCCGCCCGTCCCGCTGAAAGAGCCGCAGGCCCAATGCGCCCTCCAGCCGGCGGATCTGCTGCGTCACCGCCGGCTGGGTGATCCCCAGGTGCTGGGCGGCGGCGGTGAAACTCCCATGCCGCACGACCAGGTGAAAGGTCTTGAGCGGGACGAGAGGAAGGTCCATGCGCGGTCGCATTTGTCTCTGATAACTTCAGGTAATCAATTCTGAATTCCTTCTTATTTGACATTATAGGAGCGGTGCCAGATAATGCCGCCAAGTCTCAGCCTGGCCGCGACTTCACCGGCGGAGCGACCCCATGATGTCGGAAACCCGGCAGCGCACGAGAGACAAGGTCCTGACGGCCGCCGAGGCCGTCGCCCGATACGTGCGCCCGGGCGCGGTCCTGGGAATGGGCGGGCAGAACATCGGCCGCTGCCCCATGGCGCTGACCCACGAGATCATCCGGCAGCGCATCGGGCGGTTGACGGTGGTGGGGTGCAACCTCTCTATCGGGATGGACCAGCTGGTGGCCGCCGGACTGGTCCGGCGAACCGAATCGGGCTCGGGGAACCTGGAGCGCTTCGGCGTCACCTTCTGCTGGCGCCGCGCGATCGAGAACGGGTCGCTCGAGGTCGAGGACTACAGCCACCTGGCGATGGTGAGCCGCTTCCTGGCCGGCGAGATGGGCGCCCCCTTCATGCCGACGCGGAGCCTCTTGGGCTCCGACCTCCTGCCGGCGACGGGCGAGGCAGGAAAGGCCGTCGTCATCGAGGACCCCTGGAACCCAGGCCAGCGGGTCGCCCTTGTTCCCGCGCTGCAGCCGGAGGTCTCCATCGTGCATGTGCAGCGTGCGGACCCCAGCGGCAACATCATCATCGAAGGGTTCGCGACGCACGAGCCGGAGATGATCCGGGCCTCGCACCATGTCATCATCAGCTGCGAGGAACTCGTCTCGACCGAGGAGATCCGCGCCCACCCCGAGCGCACCACCATCCCGTTCCTCTACGTCGACGCCGTCGTCGTCCAACCCTACGGAGCTTATCCCACCTCCACCTATGGCCACTACGACTACGACGCCGCCCACGTCGCCGCCTATCAGGAGGCCGCGCGGGAGGGGTCCCCGGCGGTCGACGAATACCTGCGCCGCTACGTCTGGGGGTGCGCCACCTTCGACGAGTATCTGGCGCTGGCCGCCGGTTCGGAACGCCTCATCGCGCTCCGGCGCGCCATGGAGGAGATGCTGTGACTCCCGCGTCCTCCCCCGCCGGGCCCGACCACTCCCGCCAGGAACTGATGGTGATCGAGGCGGCCCGTGACCTGCGCGATGGCGACATCGTGTTCGTCGGGACCGGGCTTCCTATGCTGGCCACCACGCTGGCCCAGCGGACGCACGCCCCCAACGTGGTCATGGTGATCGAGAGCGGCGTCATCGCGCCGCAGGTGCGTCCCACCCCGATCTCCGTGTCCGACCCAAAGGTGATGCACCGGGCAGTGAAGCTGGGAACTCTGCGCGAAGTGTTGGGGTGTCTGCTGCAGCGCGGGATGATTGACGTCGGCTTCCTGGGGGGCGCCCAGATCGACCGGTTCGCCAATATCAATTCCACCGTGGTGGGCCGGGGGAGCACGCAGCGCCGGCTGCCGGGCAGCGGTGGGGCCAACGACATGGCCTCCCACTGCCGGCGTCTGCTGATCATCACCCATCACGAGCGGCGGCGGTTTCCGGAGCGCTGCGACTACGTGACCAGCCCGGGATTCCTCGATGGCCCCGGCGGTCGGGAGCGGGCCGGTCTGAGCCCCGACTTCGCCGTCACGGTGGTCACCGATCTGGCTGTCCTGGAAAATGACCCACAGACCTGCGCCCTCCGCATCGCCGCGCTCATGCCGGGTGTGACGGTCGAGGAGGTCCTGGCGGCAACCGGCTTCCGGCCGGAGGTGGCGCCGGAGGTGCGCACCGTGGCGCCGCCGACGCCGGATCAGCTTCGGCTGCTGCGCGACGAACTGGATCCCGAGCGCGTCTACTTGAAAGCGGAAGAGTCAGCGACGACCTCGAGGAGGTAGAGCATGGACGAAGCGGTCCGGGAGCGCGAGCCGTTTCACTGGCGGACGGCAATCAGTTACAAGACGAAAGACCGGATCGTCGTCCGGGGCTATGACCTGAACGACCTGGTCGGCAACCTCTCTTTCACCGAGATGGCCTACCTGGTCTGGCGTGGGGAACTCCCGTCCGCGGCGCACGCGCGGATGCTGGACGCTCTCCTGGTCAGCCTGGCCGAGCACGCCTTTTCGCCGTCCGCGGCGGCCTGCCGCTTCGTGGCCTCAGGCGGCGTCCCGCTGCACGTAGGGGTCGCCGGCGGGATGCTGGCCATCGGCACGCTGCACGGCACAGCCGACCGCCCGGCGGAATTGTTCCAGGAGGCGGTGGCGCGGATGGAGCGGGAGAGTTTCAGCATGAACGAGGCCGCGCGGCAAATCGCCGGGGAGGCCCGAAAGGAGGGCCGGCGGCTGCCCGGGTACCACCATGCCCAGCACATCCGGGACCCCCGGACAGCCCGCCTGCTGGAACTATCGGACGAGAACGGGGTCTCCGGGGTGTACGTCGCCATGGCGCGGGCGATCGAGGCGGCCACCGAAGAGTTCTGGGGACGGTGCATCTATCTCAATGGCCCCGGGGCGATGGGGGCCATCTGCCTGGACATGGGGTTCGACCCGGAACTGATCAAAGGCGTATTCCTGCTCTCGCGCACGGTCTCGCTGGTGGCGCACACCAACGAGGAAATGCACCGGGAGAAAGGATGGCGGGCCTCGACCAATGCGCCCATCGTGCAGCCGCTGGACCTCTCGCTGCAGCGACCCGAGTTCTACGACGGCCCCCGCGACCGTCCGTTTCCCCGGCAAGGGTAGGGAGGGAGCACGCGATGCGCCCGGCCATCCTGGAACAGATTCCCGAAGGCCGTCTCTTCATCGGCGGAACGTGGTGGGACAGCCAGTCGGGCCGGTCATTCCCCACCTACAACCCGGCCACCGGAGAGGTCTTAGGACACGTCCCCTTGGCGGACGCGGGCGACGTCGATCGGGCGGTGCGGGCGGCCTTCGACGCGTTTCCCGAGTGGGCCGCGACCCCCGGGCCGGAGCGGGGTGCGCGGCTGCGGGCACTGGCGGCGCTCCTCCGGGAGCACCGTGATGAACTGGCGCGCCTGGACGCTCTCAACTCCGGCAACGTCATCTCCGGCATGCGGCGGGATGTGGAGTGGGCCGCCGACTCCCTGGACTACTTCGCCGGCCTGATTCCCGAACTGAAAGGCGAGGTGCTGCCCACGGAGGCAACGGGCTTCGGCTACACCGTCCGGGAGCCCTTCGGCGTCGTCGCCAAGATCAACCCCTATAACCACCCGCTGCGCTTCGCCGCGGAGAAACTGGCCGCGCCGCTCGCCGCCGGCAACACGGTGGTACTCAAACCGCCGGAGCAGGCGCCGCTCTCCTCCCTGGTCCTGGGGCAGTTGCTGCATGGTATCTTCCCGCCCGGCGTGGTGAACACCGTCACGGGGGACGCCACCACCGGCGAGGCCCTGGTGCGCCATCCGCTCGTCCGGCGGATCGCCCTGATCGGTTCGGTGGAAGCGGGACGCGCGGTGATGCGGGCGGCGAGCGACCAGCTGAAGATGGTGACGCTCGAACTGGGTGGCAAGAATCCGCTGATCTTGTTTCCGGACGTTGCGCCCGACGCCGCCGCCGACGCGGCGGTGGGCGCGATGAACTTCAACCGGGCGGGGCAGTCCTGCAGCAGCACCTCGCGCGTCTTCGTCCATCGCCGGCTGCACGACGCCTTCGTCGCCGCCCTGCTACAACGCATCGCCGCGCTGCGCCTGGGACCACCGGAGGCCGAGGAGAGCCAGGTCGGCTGCCTGATCTCGCGGGAGCAGTACCAGAAGGTCCTCTCCTACGTCGAGGCCGGCCGGCGCGAGGGCGCCCGGCTGCTCTGGGGCGGCGGGCCGCCGGAGGACGCCGCGTTGCGGGGGGGCTTCTTCGTGTCCCCGACTGTCTTCGACGACGTCCGGCCCACGATGCGGATCGCGCAGGAAGAGATCTTCGGCCCCGTCCTCTCCATCCTGACCTGGGACGACGAGGACGACATGATCCGCCAGGTCAACGACGTCATCTACGGTTTGAGCGCCGCCATCTACACCCATGACATCACGAAAGCCCACCGGCTGGCGCGCCGCATCGAGGCCGGCTACATCTGGGTGAATATCCCGGGAGGCCACGCCCTCGGAGCCCCGTACGGGGGCATCAAGCAGAGCGGCATCGGGCGGGAGGAGTGTCTGGATGAACTCCTCAGCTATACCCAGGTGAAGAGCATCAGAATGCGCTTCTAGGGCAAGCGGGCGCACCATGGCCTCCGGTCGGCGGGCCTCCCGGGAAGGCAAGGGTTTGTCGGGGGGCCGGGGAATACTAGGGTCAACGCCTTAGCCGGCGGTCCACTCGGGAGGGGGGGTCCAGTATGCCGGAAGGTTCGCTCAGAGGGGCTCTCAATCGTTTGGGCATTGTTGTGGTCCTCCTGGCGCTCGCTGGAGGCCTCACCGCCCCGGTGAGCGCTCAGGCGGTACGGCTGACCGTGTACACCGCGCTCGAAAACGATCAACTGGGGCCGTACAAGGCGGCCTTCGAAGCGGACAACCCCGGGGTCATCATCGACTGGGTGCGTGATTCGACGGGGATCATCACCGCCCGCATCCTGGCCGAGAGGCAAAACCCGCGGGCGGACATCATCTGGGGGCTGGGCGTCACCAGCATGCTGGTCTTCGACGATCAGAACATGCTCCAGCCGTACACGCCGAGAGGCGCAACCGAGCTGAAGCCCGCCTTTCGCGACACCAAGAGCCCCATGACCTGGACGGGGATGGATGCCTGGTTGTCGGTAATCTGCTACAACACCGTCGAGGCGAAGCGGCGCGGGCTGCGTGCCCCGTTCACCTGGCAGGACCTCCTGAACCCGGCATACAAGGGGCGGATCGTGATGCCCAACCCGGCGTCATCCGGCACCGGGTACCTCACCATCGCGGCGTGGCTCCAGCTCCTCGGTGAGGAAAAGGGCTGGGCGTACATGGACAAGCTGCATGAGAACATCGGGGTCTACCTCCACTCCGGCACCGCGCCGTGCGTCCGGGCGGCCCAGGGTGAGTACGCCATGGGGATCGGGTTCGACGCGCGCGGCGCGCTACTGAAGAGCCAGGGTGCGCCGATCGAGGTGATCATTCCCAAGGAGGGTGCCGGTTGGGATATGGAGGCCACCGGCATCATGCGGGGGACGCGCAACCTGGCCACGGCCCAGCGCCTCGCCGATTGGACCGTCACCCGGAAGGCGAACGAACTGTACAACTCGTGGTATTCGATCGTGGCCTACCCGGGCCTGACCAATGTGCCCCCCTTCTATCCGCCGAACGCCGAGAAGCAGATGGTGAAGAACGACTTGCTCTGGATGGCGAAGAACCGGGAGCGCATCCTGCAGGAGTGGTCCAGGCGCTACGACGGGAAGTCGGCGCCGCGTTAACCGGCGCCCGGAGATCTTGAGACGGAGCCGCCGGCCCCCGTTCGCTCACCGGGAACGGGGGCTGGCGCATTTCCCATGAGCGGCGCGCCCTTCCTCCAGGCGGAGCGCATCTGGAAGCAGTTTGGCTCCTTCACCGCTCTGGCGGACGTGTCGTTTGACGTGCACCCGGGGGAGTTCGTCTGCCTGCTGGGGCCGTCGGGTTGCGGCAAGACGACGCTGCTGCGCATCATCATGGGCCTGGAGACGCAGACGCAGGGGCGGATCCTGCGGGAGGAGCGCGATATCTCCGGCCTGCCGCCCGCCGAGCGCGACTTCGGCATCGTCTTTCAGTCCTACGCCCTCTTCCCCAATCTGACCGTCTTCGACAACATCGGCTACGGTCTGCACAGCCGCAGGATGAAGCGGCAGCAGATCAGGGCGCGCGTGGGCGAACTGCTTACCCTGATCGGTATGCCAGAAGCGGCGCGCAAATACCCGGCGCAGCTCTCCGGCGGTCAGCAGCAGCGGGTCTCCCTGGCCCGCGCGCTGGCCCCTTCCCCCAGCCTGCTGCTGCTGGACGAACCACTGTCCGCCCTGGACGCGCGCCTGCGCGTTCGCCTGCGCCACGAGGTACGCAGCCTGCAGCGCCGCCTGCGCGTGACGACGATTCTGGTCACGCATGATCAGGAGGAGGCGCTGACCATGGCGGATCGGATCGTGGTAATGAACCAGGGCGTCATCGAGCAGATCGGCACGCCGATGGAGATCTACCTGCACCCCCTGAGCCCCTTCGTGGCCGACTTCGTCGGCGAGATGAACTTCCTCGACGGCATGCTCGTGGCGCCAAACCGTGTGCGCGTGGCCGGCGCGGAGCTGGCGTGCGGTCCCACCGACGGGCTGCCGGGGGCGGGCCCGGTGCGGATCTGTTTCCGACCGGAGGACGTGGACGTCCGGGCACACGGCGCGTCCGCGGTGAACGCCATGCCGGTGGAGATCGCCGCCCTCGACTTCCTCGGCTCGTTCTACCGCGCCACCCTGCGCCCGGCGGCGGCGAACGCGGCGGAGCTGCGGGCGGACATCCCGATCCATCTACAGCGCGAGCTGGACCTGGCCCCCGGCCGGCTGATCACCGTGTCACTGCCGGCCGACCGCATCCGCGTTTTCGCGAGGGATTGAGCCGTGGCCACTGCGGTTGCCGTCGTCCCAGCCCGGCGCAAGCTGGCGCGCGACGAGTGGATCGCGCGCATGGCCGTCGTGGCCCTCGCCCTGTGGCTGCTGGTCGCCGTCGCGTTGCCGCTCTGGGCGCTGCTCTCCAAGAGCTTCCAGAACCGGGACGGCGTGTTCGTCGGGCTGGCCAACTACGCCACCTACTTCTCCAATCCCGCCCTCTTCTCGTCCTTCTGGAACAGCATCCTGGTGGCGGCCATCGCCACCGCTGTCGCCCTGCCCGCCGCCTTCGCGTATGCCTATGCGCTGACGCGCAGTGCCATGAAGGCCAAGGGGCTGTTCAACGCGCTCGCGCAGATCCCCATACTGGCTCCGTCCCTGCTTCCCGCGATTGCCCTCATCTACCTGTTCGGCAACCAGGGGTTGCTGCGGGGCCTGCTGTTTGGCCAGTCCATCTATGGTCCGCTGGGGATCGTCATCGCCGAGGCCTTCTACACCTTCCCGCACGCGCTGTTGATCCTGGTAACGGCGCTGACGACGGCGGACGCCCGGCTCTACGAGTCCGCGGCCGCGCTGGGCGCCTCGCCGCGGCGGATCTTCCTCACCGTCACCCTCCCCGGAGCTCGCTACGGCATCCTCAGCGCCGCCCTGGTCGTCTTCACCCTGGTCGTCACCGACTTCGGGGCGCCCAAAGTGATCGGGGGGCGCTTCAACGTCCTGGCCACCGACGTGTACAAGCAGGTTGTGGGGCAGCAGAATTTTCAGATCGGCGCGGTCGTGGCGATGATGTTGCTGGCCCCGGCCGTCCTGTCCTTTGCCGCCGAGCGGTTCGTCCGGCGGAAACAGATGGCCCAGCTCACGGCGCAGGCCGTCCCGCTCGTACCTAAACCGCAGCCGCTCGGCGATGGGGCCTTCCTCGGCCTCTGCGCGCTCGTCGCGATCCCCATCGTCGGCATCCTGGCGACGGCCGCCTTCGCCTCCCTGATCAAGTTCTGGCCGTATAACCTCGCGCTGAGCCTGCGGAATTACAACTTCGGAAACTTCGAAACGGCCGGCTGGCTGCCGTACTGGAACTCGCTGCGGCTGGCGGGGTGGACCGCGGTCATCGGCACGGCGCTCATCTTCACCGGGGCTTACCTGCAGGAGAAGACCCGGGGGCTGCAGGCGGTCCGCGCCGTCGTCCAGTTGTTCGCCATGCTCCCGCTGGCCGTGCCGGGATTAGTCCTGGGCATCAGCTACATCTTCTTTTTCAACCACCCGGCCAACCCGCTCGGCTTCCTCTACGGCACGATGGCGATCCTGGTGCTCAATACGATCGCGCACTTCTACACCGTGGGCCACCTGACGGCCACAACGGCGCTGAAGCAACTGGACAGCGAGTTCGAGGCGGTCTCCGCCTCGCTGCGCGCGCCCTTCTACCGCACGTTCGGGAAGGTGACGGTACCGGTCTGCCTGCCGGCGATTCTGGATATCGCCGTCTACATGTTCGTCAACGCGATGACCACCGTCTCGGCCGTGATCTTCCTCTGGGTGCCGCCCACTCGAGTGGCCTCGATCGCCGTCGTCTACATGGACGATGCCGGCTGGCAGGGGGCCGCCGCGGCGATGGCCATGATGATCGTCTATACCTCCGCCACCGTGAAGGTATTGCACGTTATGCTCGCGCGCACCCTCGACCGGCGCACCCAGGCCTGGCGCAGGAGGTAACCGGGGATGACCGACCACGCCGATGAGCCGCTGCTGCTCACGCCCGGTCCGCTGACCACCTCGCGGACGACGAAAGAGGCGATGCTCCGCGACTGGGGTTCGCGCGACGGCGAGTTCATCGCCATGAACGCGCGGGTGCGGGACCACCTGGTCGAGCTGGCCGGCGGCGCAGAGACCCACACGGCGATCCTGCTGCAGGGCGCGGGGACGTTCGCCGTCGAGGCCATGATCGGCACGCTGGTGCCGCGGCAGGGCAAGCTGCTGATCCTGATCAACGGCGCCTACGGCCGGCGGATGGCGCAACTGAGCAAGGTGATCGGGAGAACCTACGTCACGCTGGAAACACCGGAGGACACCCCACCCGATCCGGCCGCTGTGGCCGCCGTGCTCGCCGCCGATCCCGCCGTGACCCATGTGGCCATGGTCTACTGCGAAACCACCTCCGGTCTGCTCAACCCCCTGGCCGAGGTGGCGGCGGTCGTGGCCGCTGCCGGGAAGCGGCTCCTGATCGACGCCATGAGTGCGTTCGGCGCGCTCCCCTGCGACGCGCGGGAGATCCGCTACGACGCGCTGGTGTCGTCGTTCAACAAGTGCCTGGAGGGAGTGCCCGGCGCCGCATTCGTCATCTGCCGCCGGGCGGCGTTGGAGGCGGCGGCCGGCAACGCCCATTCGGTCGTCCTCGACCTGCACGACCAGTGGGTGTTCATGGAGCGGACCGGCCAGTGGCGCTTCACCGCGCCGACGCACGTGATCGCCGCCTTCGACCGGGCCCTGGCCGAGCACGCTGCCGAGGGCGGCATCGCGGGCCGGGGCGCGCGCTACAGACGAAACTGCCAGGTCCTGATCGCAGGGATGCGGGCCATGGGGTTCCGCACCCTCCTGCCCGACGCCCTGCAGGCGCCGATCATCGCCACCTTTCACATCCCCCGCGACCCGCGCTTTGCGTTCGAGGAGTTCTACGACCGGCTGCGCCGGCGCGGTTACGTGATCTATCCCGGCAAGGTTACCGCGGCCGACACCTTCCGCATCGGCTGCATCGGCCGGCTCACGGAGGCAGACATGTACGGCGCGCTGGCCGCGATCCGCGCGGCCCTGGACGAGATGGGCGTGCGCGTGCCTGTCCCGACACTAAGTTGAGGGCCGATCCGATGACCATGTCGATCGGGATGGGCAGTCAGGCCGCGGGCGAGCGGGAGCGGTTCGAACGCGCGCTCGCTGAGGTCCTGACCACGGCGCGGGACCGGGACATCCGCCTGCGGCTTCTCGGCGCTCTGGCCTTCCACGTGCGCTGCCCCCGCTACGGCTACCTGCAGGCGGCGCTGGGGCGCATCTACACCGATCTTGACTTCGCGGCGTACGGGGCAGATGCGAAAAGGATTCAGCAGCTGTTCACGGACGGTCTCGGGTACCGGGCCGATGAGATGGTCTTCGTCGAGTCGGAGGGGGCCCGCATGATGTTCGATCATCCGGGCCACGGGCTCCATGTGGACGTGTTCTTCGACCGGCTGGCGTTCAACCACATCATCTCCTGGCGGGGCCGGCTGGAGGTCGACACGCCCACCATTCCCCCCTCAATTCCTTCCAGATCGTGAACAACTGCTACATCGGCGTCACGCGCATCATGGTGGCGATGTCCTTGGACCGGCTGCTCCCGGAGTGGTTTAGCCGGGTGCACGAAAGGCTGCGCACGCCGGTCAACGCGCACCTGGCCTACTTCCTGGCCAGCCTGCCCGTGATCTATGCCTACAACAAGGTCGGCGGCTGGGTCCTGCTGACGCTGGGGGTCACATTCGGCTGCGGGTATGTCTTCGCGCTGAGCGCGCTGGCTGGCGCCCTATTGCCTTACCGAGCCCCAGACATCTACGCGGCCGCGCCCGGGTCGAACTACCGTATCGGTGGTCTCCCGGGGGTGACCGTGCTCGGCGGCCTCGGGTTCGTCTTCGGCGGCGCGATGGTTCTCGCCTTCCTGTTTTCGAAGCAGCTGGGGGTCCTGGGGAACTGGAACTTCGCCGACTTTCCGAAGGGCCTGTGGGCGCAGATCATCGCCGGCGCGATCATTGTCGTCTCCGCGCTGATGTATCTTGCCGCCAAGTGGACGCAGCAGCAGCGCGGGATCAACGTCGAATACGCATTCAAGGCGATTCCGCCGGAGTAGCGGCGTCACTCACACTCAGAGAGGCATCCCGGCGAGCGTGCCGGGATGCCTCTCCGGGTGTGCCGGCGGATACACGGCCCTCCCAACCGAAGACAGCCGGAGCAGCCGTCGGCAACCGTCTCAGGAGTTGACACTCAACTCCCAAACTGATCTGCTATCCGGCATGGACACGCTCACAGCATTCGGGGCACTCGCCGTCACGGCCATGATGGTGTTCTACGCGCTCGAAGAACGCTCCCCGGCCTTCGTCCTAGCGTTTGCGGCGGCCAGCTTGGCGGCCTCGGCCTATGGCTTCCTGCAGGGCGCGTGGCCGTTTGGTGTCGTGGAACTAGTCTGGTCGGGAGTGGCGCTGCGACGTTGGCGGCGACGACGGGGCTAAATAACAGCCAGTCACTAGCCGCAGTGTCAGATTGACCCGCTCCCTGCGGTCCGGTCAGCTGGACACGGCCACGTCCGCCAGCCAGGTAGGGAAGCGCGGGTCGTGCAGTTGCCTGACGTACCGGTCGAAGTGCCCCTGGCCGTAAGCGACAAAGTCGTAGTCCAGCGTGGAGATCGTCACCTGCACCATCGCCCACATCGCCTCGCGGAGGTCGGAGAGGATCTTCATCAGCTTGAGCCGCGCCAGCTCGGGGGCCGTGGCCTGCCCGGCGTAGGCCTCGAGCAGCAGCGCCTCCTGAGGGTCGCTGAGCTCATGATGCACGGCGAAGTTGCCCAGGTCGAAGAAGGGGTCGCCCATCGCCGCATACTCCCAGTCGACGATGCGGATCAGGTGTCCGTCGTCGATGAAGTTAGCCAGCAGCAAATCGTTGTGGCACGGCCGCAGCGGCCGCGGCACCGCCTGCATCGATCGCTCGATGGTTTCGGCCCGCTCCATCATCCAGTCGATGGTCGCCGGCAGCGGCGCCTTCGCGCGGGAG
>Ga0209640_10004064_pt1 | contig 12862 bp, 12 predicted proteins | sample RifCSP10_1_FD_184018 | JGI IMG/M metagenome (GOLD analysis project Ga0209640, IMG submission 184018) | Soil microbial communities from Rifle, Colorado - Rifle CSP2_sed 10_1 (SPAdes) (version 2) | ecosystem: Environmental > Terrestrial > Deep subsurface > Rock core/Sediment | place: Rifle...
GGCCTTCGGCACCCGGCCGAGATAGTTGTCGGCGGTCGGGGTCCAGCCGGCGGCGACCATGTCCAGATTGACAGCGCGGGCAAGCTGATCGCCATGCGCGAAGGCGTCCGGGCGACGGTTCCAGGGCTCCTTCACGACGTTGACGGTGATCGTGGTCACCGTGTTGATCAATCGCTTCATGCTCAAAGGATCGATCGTTCATGGACCGATTCAGTGGGGGAAAATTCCGGTCCGCGGCATGGTGGGATTGTTCGGGTTGGCGGCAGCCTTTACCTGGGTGATGGGATTGATGGGGTACATTCGATCATCCGGCCGCTTGTCTTGGCATGTCAGCGAACTGATGGCCGATGTATCGCCATGGGCCTTTACGCCGGATCTTGAATTTGCTGCCAAGATGATCACGTTGAACATGGTGGTGTTCTGGGGAGCGGTGCTCGCCCTGTTCTGGATGTGCCAGCGTGGGCAGCAGCCAGTGATGGGCGAGGAGTTCCATGATGAGGCAGCTCCGGCGCTCGCGCCGGTCCCTTCACAAGAAACGTAAAAAAGGGTGTTGGAGAATATGATGCTCAGAGTGTTGGTTGGTGCCACGGTTGCTCTCAGCGGTCTGGTGTGTGTCTATGCCTTGCAAGGTTCTGCAGCCGCGCAGGGGCAGACTCTAGTGTTGGAAGATTTCCAGGCCAAAGAAGCCGACGGTTTCCCCTCACATTGGGATCATGAAAATCAGCGAAGCCAATCGAAAGGACGTGAAGCCTATAAGGTGCAGTCTGAGAATGGCGCGAATTTCTTGTCGGCGAAGGATGCGGGGCAGCGGATCAAGAAGAAAAAGATAGAGTGGGAACCCAAAGCCTACCCTGTGCTGACGTGGCGCTGGCGGTTAATCAAGGCCGCCACCGGAACGGAACCGCTGGCGGCCATCTATGCGTCGCTCGATACGGATCTGATGTTTATACCGGTTTTTACCAAGTATGTTTGGAGTGCTACGAAGTCCGAAGGCACCTTGACCGAAGGCGGCATGTTCAGCGGTACAGAAATCGTCGTGCAAAGCGGGACGAAGGACGTCGGCCAGTGGTTCGAAGAACAGGTGAACGTGTACGATGACTTCAAGCGGATTCACCGGCATGAACCGGCGGCAAAGGCCTGGGGCATTTCCATCATCGCCGGGCCCGGTGTCGAAGTCGATTTCGGTCCGATGATCGCAAGTTCAGGGAAGTAGGTGATCCTTCATTATGGATGTAACGCAGACCGGCACCATGCTGATCCAGAAGTTGTTCGACATTGTGTTAGGGTTGGCGGTCATGGGAACTGTGGGGACCCTGATCGGATTCATCATGGGCGGCAGCTTGATGCCGGTTGCGATCGGTATAGGGCTGGTGTTAGGCGGCGCGATCGGAATGCTTGGAGGCCGCCGCTTCCTCATCAGCATTTTAGTCGGAACGCTGTTAGGGGGCGCGCTGGCGTTGCTGGTGGCCGGCGTCGAGCGGATGTGGGTCGGTGCCGGAGCGGGGGCCGCGATGGGCGGATTTCTAGGCGTCCAGATTTCGATGTTGCTGGATGTTCGTGCAGCCAGGAAGGCGTCGTCCGAACAGGTCGCGCCGTCGCCGTCATCATCGTGAGCGACAATTAGGGGAATGTGTGGAAAATAAGGGCGTGCTTGTTGGATCGATCATTTTCGTGTTTGCGTCGTTCTTCCTCATGATCGGCATGATGGTCTATGAGTCCTATAAGGCCAAGCAGATGAAGGAACTCGCCATGTCCATTAAGTCTGAGGCTCGGCCGACGGCGAGCAATGCGCCGGCGCAGGATTACTCCATGTACAAGACGAGGATGGGCGATGAGGGACGTGAAATGGTGCAGATTCCCGAAGGACCTTTCACAATGGGGAGTCAGGATGGCGATCCTGACGAAGCGCCGGAGCATCAAGTCTTTCTGAAAGGTTTCTTTCTCGACCGAAAAGAAGTGACGCAAGAAGAGTACATGCGGTTCGCCAAAATGACCAAGCGCCCAATGCCGAGGATCGAGGTGTTCGAAGACGATCAATCGAAGGTTCTCAAACCAGAATTCGCGGCGATGAGTGTGTCGTGGGATGAAGCGGTGGCCTATTGTAAGTGGGCCGGCAAGCGCCTCCCCACGGAAGCGGAATGGGAAAAGGCGGGCCGCGGCGAGGGTAAGAGGAGATATCCCTGGGGAGAGAAGTTTGTCACTAATGCCGCAAATGTCGATGGAAGTGAAGACGGGTATAAGTACCTTGCGCCTCCTGGATCGTTCGACGCGGGACGGAGTCCTTATGGACTTTATGACATGACCGGCAATGTGGCTGAGTGGGTGGCCGACTCCTACGATGAGCACTACTACAAGAAATCTCCGTACCGCGATCCCAAGGGTCCGGACAACGCCGATCTGAAGGTAGTGCGAGGGGGGTCGTGGCGAGAGACGGAGCAGAATGCCAGGCTCTCGAAGCGATTTGCTGCGAAGCATTGGCGGACGGATGTTACAATCGGTATTCGCTGTGCGAATGATGTGGAGGTCGGAGGCGCTCCCGCCGCATCGTAACCCTGTATGCTTGAAACTAAATTCAAGGTCGCATTTCTCCTCGCCGTTCTGGCCTTTGCGGCCCTTCCCATCATGGGTATTTTTCGCGGGACTACGCTCACGCCCTTTGAGGAATCGCCGTCCGGTTCGACCGAAATGGCTCAACCGGAGCCGGAAACCGCGTCCAAAGACGAACCGATTCAGGAGGACATGGTCACGATTCCGGCAGGGCCCTTTATTCGTGGGACCACAAGCGGAGGGTTCGACGAGCAGCCACAGCGAACAATCTTCCTGAATGCTTTTTCAATTGATCGGTACGAAGTGACCAACCATCAATATCAGCAATTCGTCTTGGCCACAGGGCATCGCAAGTCCGGGCCGCCTGCTCGCTATGCCAAGAGTATCGGCAGGATGAGGGGGACGAACCAGCCTATCGTCTATGTCTCCTGGGACGACGCGACGGACTATTGCCGCTGGAACGGCAAGCGGCTCCCAACCGAGGCCGAGTGGGAAAAGGCGATGCGGGGCACCGATGGGAGACTCTGGCCCTGGGGGAATACAGAGCAGCCGAACGGCGCCAACTGGGCTAGGGTGCAGGATGGTCACGAGCTTTCTGGGCGGGTCGGGAGCTTCCAGACCGACAAGAGCCCCTATGGGGTTATGGATGGAGCCGGCAACGTCATGGAGTGGGTGGCTGACTGGTACGATGAAATGTATTACAAGGAGTCGCCGGAACAGAATCCTCCAAGTCCGGAACATGGCATCTATCGGGTCCTTCGAGGAGGGAGCTATACCATGACCGGAGCCGACATTCGGATCACCAGCCGAAGCAAGATGGTGCCGGACTTTCGTGACGAAACGATCGGATTCCGCTGTGCGATTTCGGGGATTTCAGAAGGGAAGAAACAGGAGAAGAAGACCTGATAAACCTACAGAAAATCAAAGTAGTAGAGGATCAAAAACACGGCCAAAATGATATTGACAACCATTCCAGCCAAAACTATAATGTCAAATGCTTTTGAGTGTTTCGTCATGATTTTCCCTGTGAAGTCGCAGGCAACGACGGAATTTGAATAACACAGGGCTATGTGCCTGTCAAGAATGCGGTGATCTAATTTGCTCACCGACCATCTCCCATCAGGAATAAGGAGCTACGATGGCTACGGCGACTGCCCCGGACAGTGAGATCAAGATAAAAGTCGGCAAGATGATTTTCTACATCACCTGCGCCATGGGACTATGGTTTTTTTATTGGTTTAACGGCATTCAGTGCCCCTGCTGAGCAGGGCCACAAGCCAGGATTTCTTGAACGCCAGTCCAAACTGAGGAGAGGCAACATGGGTCAGTCGATTATGTACGGGATCATCTCAGTGATTATCTGCGTGGCCTATTTTACGTTGATCGACCACGTTTTCATGGATATGCAGGGGCTGGACTACTGGTATCTGTTCCGCAAGTAGGTTGAAGTAGTCACGTCATCTGGAGTGAGTTTGCAGGAATGCTCATGCATCTGAATGCAATGCATCAAGGAGGTTGTTCATGGGTCGTGTAACACGGAAGAACCTGTTCTCAATCATGGCGCTTTGCGCGATGGTCGGCCTCCTTCTGCTTCCGATCGTCATGGCGCTGCCGTCGCCGGCTACCGGGGAGGAGGCTCCAACCGCTGACGGGGCGAAGAAGGATGGAGATAAAGTTGAGAAGGGGCGAGACGTCTATTACAAGACGGAAGGTATTGTGGTCGGCGCTCCTGCTCCGAAGACCATGGATGGTCCAAGAGATTATCCCCGGTACAACTTCGAGAGTCGTGTATTGCTCTGGTTCGCGAACCAACAGCATCTCTACTACGGCAGCTTCGTGCTGGCCGTGCCGATCTTCTGTATGGTGATCGAGTTCATGGGGGTCATGACGAAAGATAAAGCGCTCGCGAAACGCTACGATCAATTGGCCTATGACTTTATCAAGATTAGTCTCACGGCCTACTCGCTGACGGCTATCCTGGGCGGAATTTTGATCTTTACCTTCTTGACCCTCTATCCCGCATTCTTCGGGTATCTCTCCAGCATCTTCCGTCCGGTCATGCATATCTATGCCCTGATGTTCGTGGCGGAGAGCGGGACTCTCTACGTCTACTACTACGGCTGGGACAAGATGAAGGAAGGGTTCCTGAAGTGGATTCACCTGAGCATGTCGGTCATCCTGAACGTGATCGGCACCTTGCTCATGATGTTGGCGAACTCCTGGATCGGTTTCATGATGTCGCCGGCCGGCGTCGATGAACAGGGCCGGTTCCTCGGAAACATCTGGCATGTCATTCACACCGCATTGTGGAACCCGCTCAACGTGCATCGCCTCCTCGGCAACATGGCGTTCGGCGGAGGCGTCGTGGCCGCCTATGCCGCCTACAAGTTCTTGGCGTCGAAAACGGACGAGGATCGCGCCCACTATGATTGGATGGGCTACATCGCGATGGCGCTCGGCGTGGCGTTCTTGATTCCGCTGCCGTTCGCGGGCTACTGGCTGATGCGCGAAGTCTATGCGTATCGTCAACAGATGGGTATTACCCTCATGGGCGGATTGCTTGCCTGGCTCTTCATCATCCAGGCGACCATGATCGGCATCTTGTTCCTGAGCACCAACTACTACTTGTGGCAGGCGATGGGCCGGATGCGCGGGGCGGAAAAATATCAGCGGTACATTAAATACCTCGTCTTTCTTCTCGCTTGCGGCTACCTGGTTTTCATTACCCCGCATACCATGGTCATGACCCCGGCCGAATTGAAGGCCATGGGAGGTCAGCAGCATCCGGTGCTGGGTAACTACGGCGTCATGTCCGCGAAAAACGGGGGCATTAACGTCATTATCACGACCACGGTCTTGAGCTTCGTGTGGTACATGCGGGGCAACAAGGTCTCGACCGTGTCCTGGGCAAAGTTCGGGAACATCTTCATGGGCGTGTTCTTCGCGTGCGCCTATATCAACATCATCTGGCTCGCCATTTACGGGTATTACATTCCGGCGAACGTGCGGGTCGGGCTGTCAGTGCCGCAGGTGGCGACGACATTATCCTGCCTCTTCTTCATGTTCGCCCTGAATAGCGTGATGATGAAGGGCGCGAAGCAGATGGGACCGATCGAATGGGGCAAGATTTCCGTCCGCTCGCAGTACGCCCTGATCATGCTGGCGACGGCATTTACTTGGATGATGGGGTTGATGGGCTACATCCGCTCCTCGGTCCGACTTTTCTGGCACGTGAATGAGATCATGCGGGACAACTCGCCTTGGGCCTATACCCATACGACGGGATTTGCGGCCAATATGATTTCCTTCAACGTGCTGTTCTTCTGGCTCAGCATTCTCTTCGTCTTCTGGCTCGGCAGCTTAGCGGCGAAGAAGGCGCCGGTTGAAGCGAAGGCAGGAGTTCCTGGTAGTGTGCCGCAGCCGGCCGGTAGCCACTAGCCACCATCTTATTGAGTATTGGCTCAGTAGGGGAGGTGCGCATCACGTCCTCCCCCTGTGTAGACGTAGTAGGAGGTCAAAACCTTGGGTAATATGATTACTGAAGCCCTCTCGATGGGATGGATGGCCATGGCCCTTCTTGTGGGTATACTCATCTATTTTCAGGTGTCGATCACCGACCCTGCTGCAAAGAAGCGCGCGACATTCAAGACATTTATCGGCATCATCGCGGCGTTCTTGCTGTTTTTCGCGATCGCAAACTACAAGAACAATTTTTATGGCGAGAATCGGTTGTTGCCGTTCTCGCTCGTGATGATCACCGCAACCTCGTTCGTGATGGCGATGTACTTCACCAATCTCGGCGCGCTGCTGAAGATCGGCGGAGTCATGTTCTTCGTGGCGGCGTTTCTCTCCGGGTACGGAAATTGGCTGCCACAAGTTGAAGGGGGTTTCCCCCCAAAAGAAGAGAAGCTGGATTTCAGTGCCATGACCCCACAGCAGCTGGCCGATGAAGGAGAGAAGATCATCTTCGGCGGCATCGGGAAGAGTACGGTGCAGGGCGAGATCGGCAAGGGACAATGCCCTCTGTGCCACGGTTTCCAGAAGGGCTTCTTGAGCGAGCGAGCACCGAACCTCTTTGGGATTCCGGAGCGGGCAGAGAAGGAACGTTTGACGGATCCCCGCTATCATAAGGGAGAGCCGGACAAGCGCGACACTGTTGAAAAGGAGTCGTGTCCTGGTTGTGGGACTGGAACAACGGTGCAGGAGTATATCGCCGAGTCGCATTCCTGCCCGAACTGCTATGTGGTGGCAGGGTTTGGGCTGAAGGGCTCCAACGATCGGGAAAGCCAGATGCCAAAGATTCATAAGCCGCCGATCTCGTTGAGCCTGCCTGAGTTGGCAGCTGTGGATACGTGGCTCTATGTCCGTGAGGGGAAAGAGCCTCCTTCGTATGAAGAAATTATCAAGACCTATGAGAAATTTATTCCCGAAGCCGATCGGCCAAAACAGCAGGAAGATAAACCGGCAGGTCCGGCAAGCGTTTTGCTGGCCGACGGATCTGAGCCCGTCGATCAAATTTTCGCCAAGGCGCAATGCATGGTCTGCCATACCATTCCAGGTATCCCTGGCGCACTTGGTACCCAAGGTCCCAAGCTGGAAGAGGGGACGAACGCACCGAACCGAATCAAGGATCCTGCATACAAGGGGACCGCGCATAGCACTCCGGAGTACATCATGGAGTCCGTGGTGTCACCCAGTACGTACGTTGTCAAAGGATTTCCCGACAACCTAATGCCGAAGGTCTTCGGGCAAAAATTGAGCGCGGGAGCTTTGAAAAAGATCGTCGATTATCTGTCACAGGTGAAGGCGGGAGCGCCGCCGCCGAAGATTTCATAGTCTTGGCCGTCTCATGTTGTTGTAAAGCAAAGGGAGTTCACCGATGAAAGCATTAATGTCGATCGGTGCGCTGGTTGGAGTCGTAGGACTCCTCCTGCTAGTGGGGATGATTTTCGACGTCATCCCCTCGAACACTGTGCGCTTAGTCGAGGGCTACATGCCCTTTCAGATGCTGCTTGAGTTCACCTGCTACGTGGCTGGCTTTGCGGGCTTAAGCTATATGGCAAGTTCGATAGGGATGGCCATCCCACGATTCTGGCAGGGCATCGGTTTCTGGGCGTTCGTTTTATTGTATCTCAAGTTCCGCGTCTATCCCCCGATCCCCTTCAGCGTCCGCGCCATGTACGGGACTGTTTCGTTGGTCGCCGTCTTCATGTGGGTCTCCGCGAACGAAGAAGACTGGAAAGAGTTCAAGCGGCCGATCATGAACGTGCTGGATGCAAGCAGCGGCACGAACAAGCTGTTGCGTTATGCGTACCTGATTCTTCTGCCGATCATCATCGGCGGGTTTTCTTTCAATGCCATGGTGCCGAAGTCCGAAGAGCCGATTGAGTTACGGACGGTGCATCCAGCTCCTCCGGCCAGCACCAAGGTGCATGGCAAGACCTTCGTGCTACAAACCTCGCAGAATCCTTACCGTGTGAACCCGGAAGGGAAGTATGATCAGGAATTTACCAACGCCAACATTGTGGAGCAGGGGATGGGTCGGCTCATGAAGCCCAATGCCAATCCCTGGGATGAGAAAAATGAGGGTTATTTGAAGTACGTGAGGGAAGGCGGCGAGATCTTCTTCCAGAATTGTCACTTCTGCCACGGCGACAACTTAAACGGTCGTGGATTGCACGCGTTTGCGTTCAATCCGATTCCGGCAAACTTCACCGATCCGGGAACGATTGCCCAATTACAGGAAACATTCATTTTCTGGCGCGTGTCCAAGGGTGGAATCGGGTTGCCGAATGAGGGATTCCCCTGGGCCTCTGTCATGCCGCCATGGGAGCAACACCTGACGGTGGATGAGATCTGGAAGGTGGTGCTATTCGAGTATTGGCATACGGGCTACTACCCCCGTACCTGGGACTAATCGGTGACGTAATTCATTACCAATCTGGATATTCGAGGCGAGGGCAAACATGATGAACAGCGTAACTCGGAAGGCAGGAGTGGTTGCCGCAACCGCCTTCGGAGTCATCCTAGTTTCTGGCAGTATCGAGGGTTCGCTCTTCGCCCAAGAAAAGCTCCCCGAAGGATTCAAAAAGGGCGATCTCGCTCCTGAACCTGCTGCCGAGATGATCGAAGCGGGCAAGCGCGTGTACTTCACCAAATGTGTCTGGTGCCACGGTGTCGATGGCGCGGGCGATGGGCCTGGCGCTGATCGTCTCTGGCCTCGTCCCCGTAATTTCAATCAGGGCACCTTCAAAATTCGTCATACGGCGAGCGGTGAGCTCCCGTTGTTCGACGCCAAGAAGCCGATCCCTGGCCAGAACGATCTCTTTGAGACGGTCACGCACGGGTTGCCTGGCTCAGCCATGCCTCCCTGGGAAGGCATCTTGACGGAAGAACAGCGACTCCAAGTGCTGTCCTTCGTCACGACCCAGCTCGTGAAGGATCGGAAGTTCACAGACAAGCAATCAGAATCTCAGACGATACTCCAATTGGCTGAGCTGAAGCCGAAAGCCGCCACCGATGAGAGCAAGAAGCGTGGCTCTGAACTCATCGTCGAAAAGAAGTGCATTGAGTGTCATGGTGTCGAAGGCCGTGGTGACGGAAATGCCTTCAACCTGAAAGACGATTGGGGTTTTCCGATTCAGCCCGCCGATTTCCATAAGTGCTGGAATTTCCGTGGCAGCCGGCAGGATCCGTATAATGTGGGGAACATTTTCCGGACCTTCTCGACCGGTGTCAACGGGACGCCGATGCCCTCGTTCGCGGACAACACGACAGTCGATGAGCGATGGGATATTGCCAACTTCGTGAACTCCCTCTGTGAGAGAGACACGGTAGGTAACCCGCTTCCGATCGATCCATTGACGGACAAGCCGAAGATCAATTTCGTTGTGCCGTCCAATCTGGTCGAGGGGGAAATCCCGGCCGATATGGAAAACGAAGCCTGGCAAAAGGCTCCGAAGCGCTATGTGGCCATGGGCGGACAGATCACCCACAAGCCCAGGAACTTCGTAAACCGGATCGACGACATCTGGGTCCGTTCGCTGTACAACGACAAGTCTGTGGTCTATCTTCTTGAGTGGGATGATCGCACTAAGAGTGTAGCCGAGGGCAAGCTGCCCTGGGCTCCCATGCAGGTGAACATTGAAATAAAGGAACAGGATCCCAAGACCGGTGAAGAAGGGTCCATTGCGGCCAATCAAAACAAGTACGCAATCTACAATGACGCCATCGCGATCGAAACTGCGGTCAAGTGGAAGGAGCTACCTGCTCCGATTAAGCCGCGGTTCCTGTTCGGCACCAACGATCAGTTCCCGGTCGACATCGTCAAGTGGGAAGCCGATGGGTCCATCCGAGCGTTCTTAGGAACGGGATGGGATAAAGATTTCATAGAGCGCGACACCTATGAAGAGAACCTCAAGGTTCTCAAGGGTGAATGGAAGAACGGCCGCTGGTACGTCATGATTCAGCGTCCCTTGGGGAACAAGAAGGACCAGGATTACGAGGAAGATACCTTCTTTGAAGTCGGGCAATACATCCCCACCGTTTTCTTTGCCTGGGACGGCCACAATGGCGATGCAGGACGAAAGATGGCCGTGTCGGCCTTCTACTACACGTTCTTGAATCCGCCGATTCCACGAGAAACCTACATTTATCCGGTAGTCATCGCCTTCGGCGTCGTGCTGCTGGAAGGATGGGTGTTGACTCGTCGCGCGAATAAGAAGAAGGGCAAGACCCTCTAGGATTGTCCGAGAATCGTGTGTGAAAAGAACAGGAGGGGGTGGGGTAACCCACTCCCTCTTCGTTTTTTAGGTATGGGTCAAATCATAATGCCCCTATGATCACAGACATAACTGGTGTCCTCCTCGCTGGTGGAAAGAGCCGCCGGATGGGTGAAGACAAGCGGTATCTTCACGTCGGGGAGCGTACGCTGTTTGAACGGAGCCTCGCCGTACTGCGCTCCCTCTTTCAGAACATCCTCGTCGTGATTGCGCAAGACAGCCCACCCCTGCAGGCTGATGTACCGGTGATTCGCGATCTCATCCCAGATTGCGGGAGCCTGGGCGGGCTGTATACGGGGCTACGACAAGCTTCGACCGAGCATATCTTCGTGGTCGGCTGCGACATGCCGTTTCTCAACCCGCAAGCTGTCCGATATGTGATCGCGTTGAAAGACAATGCGGATATCGTGATGGCGCAACGGAAGAATGGTTTACAGCCGATGCATGCGCTCTATGGCCGGCGCTGCCTCCCGGTTTTAGAGGAGATGGTCCGGACGCATCACTTGAAGATCCAAGACATCGTTGTAAATCCATCGCTCAACGTGCGGCTGATCAAGGAGGCTGAGTTGAGCCGGATCGATCCAGAAGGGAGATCATTTCTCAACGTGAACACACCATCGGATCTTGAAGCCGCTCGAAGGTTGCACGCGCGCCCAATAGATCCTCACTCTCAGTGATCGTGACATGAGACGCTCAATCCTGATCATTCATCCGGGGGCGCTCGGGGACGTCTTGCTCGCCGTCCCAGCGATGAGGAGGCTCCGGGCATGGTTTCCCCAGCACGAACTCGTACTCTGTGCCAACGAGCCTGTGGTCCAGCTGCTCCTCGAATGTCGTGAGATCGATGCCCGGATCTCCGTGCAGGGGAGGGCTTGCGCTGGATTGTTTGATCCGGATGGGCCCATCGAGGGAGAACTACATCGACGGTTGGCGCGATGCGATTGCGCTGTTGCATGGATGCAAGACCAGGCTGGAAGCCTAGCTAGGAACTTGGTAAAAGCCGGCGCCGGGGAAACGATCGTATCCTCTCCATTCTCGATGACATTGAAATCGACACACCAAAGCGACCGGTTTTGTGAAACCTTACAAGCATTGCCAATTCGTGCTGCAGAGTTCAAGCCGCTACAGCTTCCTGGAGAGATTTCCTCACTGAGTCGTGCTTGCCTGGAGGAAGCCGGCGTGAGGATGGACCAGCCGTTCATTGCTTTTCATCCTGGAAGCGGAAGTACCCGGAAGTCCATCGCTATAGCGACGATGGCTACGATGATGGCAAAGCTTCAAGGCGAGGGGATGATACCGGTCGTAATCGAGGGACCAGCTGATCAGGAAGCCGTAGGCAATCTCCTGAGCAGGATATCTTCTGCAGTCGCGGTCTTACGGAATCTCGATCTCACAACACTGGCTGGCGTGTTGTCTCATGCGGCGAAGTTCGTCGGCCATGATTCCGGCGTCACGCACTTAGCCGCTTTCCTCGGGGTGCCTACCCTTGCGCACTTTGGCCCGACCGATCCTGACCGGTGGGCCCCGTTAGGAAGCCATGTGATCGTCATCAAAGAGCCTCATGACTCTGTATACCTCACGACGTCATTCCGTGCTACGCCTGCAACACAAGGTTCAATAGGTAATTCGAAGGGTTAATGGCACAACGCTGAACTGGATGAGAAGTGCTACAAACCCTAGGAGTTCCCTTGGCACTGCCTTGTCTCCTCCTACCTCATATGCTAAAGTAGCAAGTTAAATTTTCCTTTCAATGGTAAGGACTTAGGAGCTCTTTTGTGTCTCAAGGCGTCGTGCAAGACAAGGTGGCCACCGCCCTGCTTGGAGCCCTCAATGGGGCGAAGCAAAAGGGCCAATTGAAAACGGAAGCCTGGCCGACGCTCAGCCTAGATGATCCCAAGCGACCGGAGTGGGGTGATCTGGCTTCGACTGTGGCCATGTTGCTGGCTTCCTCGGAGCAGAGGGCTCCTCACGAGATCGCCCAGATCATCGTCGAGAATCTTCCTCAGCGTGAACAACTATTCGAACGCGTGGAAATCGTTCGACCAGGGTTTTTGAATCTCACCGTCAAGCCGGCCCTGTGGCAGGAAGTGCTGAGGGAAATTGAATCGCAAGGCGCGGCTTATGGCAGAACGGATCTTGGACAGGGCCGACGAGTTCTCGTTGAATATGTGAGCGCGAATCCGACAGGTCCGTTGCATGTCGGGCATGGCCGAGGGGCCGCGGTAGGGCAGGCAGTGGCCGCCTTGCTAGAAGCGGTCGGCTACGACGTCGTCAGCGAGTATTACATCAACGACGCAGGGCGGCAGATGAAGCTGTTGGGCGCATCGGTCTATGCGCGCTATCAAGAACTGTCCGGCCGGGCCGTCGAGTTTCCGGAAGACGGATATCATGGCGCGTACATCACCGCCGTGGCCGAACGGATCAAGCAGCAACTGGGCGACGTTGCGGGAGGCCTGGAGTCCGCCGACCTCGAAGCGCGTTGTCGTGCGCTTGCCTATCAGGAACTGCTGGGGCTCATCCGTGACGATCTCAAG
>Ga0209640_10004066_pt1 | contig 12861 bp, 13 predicted proteins | sample RifCSP10_1_FD_184018 | JGI IMG/M metagenome (GOLD analysis project Ga0209640, IMG submission 184018) | Soil microbial communities from Rifle, Colorado - Rifle CSP2_sed 10_1 (SPAdes) (version 2) | ecosystem: Environmental > Terrestrial > Deep subsurface > Rock core/Sediment | place: Rifle...
CGGCCGTAGCACGCGCTTACGGCTTCCCCACCGAGACGCTGGCGCTGAACGAAGACATTACCCGCATGCTCACACAGACCCTCAACAACGACGGCCCGGCGTTCTTGAACATTGAGATTGATCCCAGACACCAATTAATCCCACAGGTGAAATTTGGTCGCCCGAACGAGGACGCGGATCCGCTGCTCGATCGCGCCGAGTTTCTCAGTAACATGATTGTGAAGCCGCTTCCCGTCTCACTTTTAGACCGACCGGCGCGCGATGTCTAATTTTGATTTACTTTTCGCAGCGCTTGCCGAATCCCCGAATTTGCATGCACCGGGCACTGCCTTCTATCGGTTTTGCAAGCCTGCCGCGCGTGCTGCGATCGAGCCTCTCTTCTCGTCGCCGGATCGCATTGGCCGGGATTTCGGCCCATTTGGCACGATTTCGCTCCCGTATACAAGGATGGGAGCGATAGACTCGCTCGATCTCTTTGGGCTCGACGAACTGATTATCTTCGCTTTCTACCACGCCAACCGCACACGCTATCGCCGTACGCTTGACATCGGGGCTAATCTCGGCCTGCACTCTATCATCATGGCTCGGTGCGGATTTTCGGTGCGTGCTTTCGAGCCCGATCCTTGGCATTACGGCATTCTTGTAGAAAATCTCACCGCGAACGGCGCATCGACTGTCGAACCAGTCGCGGCGGCAGTTTCGACTAAGGACGGCGAAGCGCAGTTCGTCCGCGTGCTCGGCAACACGACCGGCAGCCACTTGGCGGGATCGAAGAACTCCTATGGGGAAAGGGAATATTTCACCGTTGCAACGCGGGCCGTACAGCCTCTCTTCGCATGGGCTGATTTTGCGAAAATTGACGCGGAGGGGCACGAGAAGGAACTCCTGCTGACGATGAACCGCGAGAGCATCGATAGGCTGGACATCGTGGCGGAGATCGGCAACGCGTCGAACGCTGCGGCAGTCTTCCAGCATTTTGAGTCAATGGGCGTAGGGATGTTCGCGCAGAAGATCGGGTGGAATCGCGTCCGCAGACTTTCGGACATGCCGACGTCGCATCGCGATGGAAGTTGCTTCATCAGCGCGAAGCCCGACATGCCCTGGTGAATCGCGGAGCGAGCACGAACTAACGGAGCCTCATCGTGGCCGCGTTGATCATTTCGCTTATGCTTGTCGGGGTCGCCTGGTTAGCACATGCTGCATGGTGGCGCATCAGGCTTCCGCAGCGCCACACGAGGGCGCTACTGCTTGTGTTTGGCGCGACCCCGCTGGTCGCGGCCGGCATATGGACAGCAAGCGGGAGCCCGACCCCGGTTTCGCTTTCCGAGTTGCCGAGCGTTATGCTGTTCTACTTCGGAGCCGCGGTTTGTTACCTGATCATTTACACGGGCGTGGAGCAAACAAGCCCGTCGCTGATGATCATCCGCGCGCTCGAAGCAGCGAGCGAGAAGGGGTGCTCGAAGCAGGAACTCGCGGCCGTGATTACCGAGGAGACCCTCATGAGGCCCCGTCTTAAGGCGTTGAAGGACGCGGGCATGCTGACCTCGACGGACGGCGGGTTCGTCCTTACGGCACGAGGAAGGCGGGCTGCGCAGATCGCGGCGCTGTTCTGTCGCGTCTTCAATATCCGTGAGAGTTCCTGAGGCCGTGCCCGAAGACGTCGCGCTTCTTCTGCTCGCTCCGCTCGCGGGAATGTTGGGTAATACGCTCCTGCAGATGACCCTGGGGTGGCTTCTTCCTGTGGCTGCGCATATCCGTGTGCAATTCTTGTCCTTCGCATTCGGCATGTTGGTCACGGTCATCGTTTTCGTCGGGCTGCTCCCGCAGGATCGTATTGCTGCGATCGACAGGGCCGGGTACTTGCTGCTTCATGTGATGACCTACGGGTTTTTGGGTTTCTGTTTCTTCAACATGATCAGCGCCAACGTCTCGTCGTTGCGCGTGCGGCTGCTCAAGGAGTACCTTTCGCACGACCCCATGCCGCTAGCGGATGACGAGATTTTTCGAAGGTATCCCGCTTGGCAGATACTGGAAGTTAGGCTTGCGCGGCTCGAGAGTGGACGGCAAATCTACTCGAGGGCTGGCCGTTACTATTCGAGAAGCGGTCCGGTCACCTTCATCGGGTGGATTTTCGCGGCGTTACGCCGATTTCTTCTCGGAGGCTCATCTTAGCCCGGTGGTTTTGGCCGCGAAGATGATTAAGAGAGATCGGTGATGATGAGGGGATATACTTGAGCTCGCGATCGCGGGATGCAGAGGGAGCCACACCGGCCCACGGCGAAGCGGGGGATCGGATGCCGGCTCGCCGTTCCCTGACGGTTGCAATTCCTGCGCTCAACGAGGAGCACAACATCGAACAGACGGTTCACGCCGTGCTTGCGAGCGCCTCGAAGGTTGCGAATCTGCGTGTCGAGGTGCTGGTTGTCGACGACGGCAGTGCGGACCGGACGGCTGAGATCGTGCGCGAGCTTGCGCGACGGCACGACTGCGTCCGGCTGGTTCAAAACACCAGAAATCTGGGCCTAGGGGCGTCGATACGGCGTGCGATCGACGTGGCGAGCTCAGAAAAGATCTCCGTCATTCCTGGGGACAACGACATTCCCGCCGCGACACTCGCGCTTCTGCTCAGCAACGCATACGCGGCAGACGTTGTGATGTGCTATTTTCACAACGACGAATCCCGGGGGCGGTTGCGCTTTATCATCTCGACGGTTTTCAGGCTCATTTATACGACATGCTTTGATATTTACCTTCAATACGTCAACGGTCCCGCTGTATATCCGTTGGAAAAGCTGCGGCAGATCGAGTTGTGCTCGACCCGGTTCAGCATAATTGCGGAAATCAATGTAAAGCTCTTGCGGCAAGGCGTTACGTTCGTGGAAGTACCGAGCACCAGACAGGTCGGTCTCGAGGGAAGCACATCGTTGGGCATTCGGAGCTTCATCGAGGCGGTTCGGGTCTTCTTCCAGCTTCTCCTTGACGTGTATGTTCGGCATCGCCACAAGTATGCGCATCGCCCGGTCCGGTTGGCTTATGACTTGTCCCTCCACAAGGCCGCGCGGGATTCGCATTGAAGGACCGGCGCGGGCGCGTCTCCTGGTTCGCGCCGGGCTGGCGGGATGCCGTTCCCGAACAGCACGAGGAGGGCCGTGGTGCCGTGACGCGAGGGCAAGGCTGATTTCTTGCATGAGGAAGGCCCGATGAAGGCGATCATTCTTGCCGGCGGCTTTGGCACGCGCATCAGCGAGGAGTCGCACCTCAAGCCGAAGCCGATGATCGAGATCGGCGGCAGGCCGATCCTCTGGCACATCATGAAGATCTACTCCGCCTACGGCATCAACGAGTTCGTCATCTGCCTGGGCTACAAGGGCTACGTCGTCAAGGAATACTTCGCGAATTACTTCCTGCACATGTCGGACGTGACCTTCGACATGGTGAACAATAAGATGGAAGTGCATCAGCGCGGCGTCGAGCCGTGGAAGGTGACGCTGGTGGACACCGGGGACAACACCATGACCGGGGGGCGGCTCAAGCGCGTCCAGCCCTATGTTGGCGAGGAGACGTTCTGTATGACCTACGGGGACGGCGTGGCCGACCTCGACATCGCGAAGCTCATCGCCTTTCACAAGCAGCAAGGCGTGCTCGCCACGGTGACCGCAGTCGAGCCGCCCGGGCGTTTCGGCGCGCTCAAGCTGCAAAATAACCTCGTCACGAGCTTCGAGGAGAAGCCCCATGGCGATGGTGGAACAATCAACGGCGGCTTCTTCGTGCTGTCGCCCAAGGTCATGGACTACATAGAGGGGGATAGCACGATCTGGGAGCGCGGCCCGATGGAGGCGCTCGCCCGGCAAGGCAAGCTGGCGGCCTACATTCACCGCGGGTTCTGGCACGCCATGGATACCCTGCGCGACAAGAACTACCTCGAGGAGGTCTGGAGCTCGGGCCGGGCCTCGTGGAAGACCTGGAAATGACCCCTGCGTTCTGGAAGAACAAGAAGGTCTTCGTCACAGGGCACACGGGGTTCAAAGGAAGCTGGCTCAGTTTGTGGCTGGAGCGACTGGGCTCGCGTGTCACCGGCTATGCGCTCGAGCCGCCGACGCGACCAAGCCTGTTCGAGCTCGCGGGAATCGCGCGCTCGATGAATTCAGTGCTCGGCGACGTGCGCGACCTCGCCGGAATCAAGACTGCGCTGCGGCACGCCGAGCCGGAAATCGTCATCCACATGGCGGCGCAGGCGCTGGTGCGCGAGTCCTACGCGGACCCGGTCGGGACCTTTTCGACCAACTTCATGGGGACGGTCCACGTGCTGGAGGCCGCGCGCGAAGCCAGATCGGTCCGGGTGGTCGTGATCGTCACGAGCGACAAGTGCTACGAGAACCGCGAGCAGGCGCGCGGCTACCGCGAGGACGAGCCGATGGGCGGCCACGATCCGTATTCGGCGAGCAAGGGCTGCGCGGAGCTCGTCACGGCGGCGTACCGGTGCTCGTTCTTTGCGGACGCGGGAACGGCGGCAGTGGCAAGCGCACGCGCGGGCAACGTGATCGGCGGCGGCGACTGGAGCCGCGACCGGCTGGTGCGGGATGCGATGCTCGCGTTCGTCGAGGCCAAGCCCGTGCGCATCCGCAACCCGGGCGCCGTGCGCCCGTGGCAGCACGTCCTCGATCCGTTGAGCGGCTACCTCGCGCTCGCGGAGCGGCTCTGGGCGGACGGCGCTTCCCATGCCGGGGCCTGGAATTTCGGGCCGGTGCAAGACGACGCGCGGCCGGTCTCCTGGCTTGTGGGAGAACTCGCGCGGCGCTGGGGCGGAGGCGCCAAATGGGAGGCCGATACCGGCACGCACCTCCACGAGGCGGGGATCCTGATGCTCGATTGCACGAAGGCGCGGACGCAGCTCGGCTGGCGCCCGCGCCTTCCGCTCGCCACCGCGCTCGACTGGACCGTCGAGTGGTACCGCTGCCATGCTGACGGAGGAGACTTGAGGCGGCTCACCGAGGAGCAGATCCGCCGCTATCAGGACGGACTCGCGCGATGACGGCCGGGCCCTGCCGATCATGCGGCGCCGAGCTCGAGCACACCTTCTGCGATCTCGGCATGTCGCCGCTGTCGAACGCCTTTCTCAGCGCCGGACAGCTGCAGCAGATGGAGCCCTTCTACCCGCTGCACGCCTACGTGTGCGGGTCCTGCTTCCTGGTGCAGTTGCAGGAGTTCGAGAGCCCGCAGCACATCTTTGCCGAGGACTACGCGTATTTTTCCTCGTACTCCGAGACCTGGCTCGACCACGCGCGCGACTACACCGAGCAGATGGTCCGGCGCTTCGGCTACGGGACCGGCAGCCGGGTAATCGAGATCGCGAGCAACGACGGCTACTTGCTGCAGTACTTCAAGCAGAAGAATATCCCGGTGCTGGGCATCGAGCCGGCCGCGAACTGCGCGCGCGTCGCGCAGGAGGCGGGCATCCCGACGCTGGTCAAGTTCTTCGACACCAACCTAGCCAGGGAGCTGCGGGCCGAAGGACAGGGCGCCGATCTGCTGCTCGGCAACAACGTACTCGCTCACGTGCCGTCCCTCAACGACTTCGTCGGCGGCTTGAAGATCCTGCTCGAGCCGCGGGGCGTCATTACGATGGAGTTCCCGCACCTGCTGCGCCTGATGCGGGAAAACCAGTTCGACACGATCTACCACGAGCATTTCTCGTATTTCTCGCTCTACTCGGTCGAGCGGGTTTTCACGCGTCATGGGCTCAAGCTCTTCGATGTCGAGGAGCTTCCCACCCATGGAGGGTCGCTGCGGATCTACGCCGCGCACCCGGAGGACGAGACGACGGCGGAGTCGGAGCGCGTGCAGGCGCTGCGCGACGAGGAGGGCCGCTTCGGGGTTGCGGACCGGCGGACTTACGTGGATTTCACGGAGCGGGTAAAGCGCACCAAGCGGAAGCTCCTCGAGTTCCTGGTCAAGGCGAAGGCCGAGGGCAAGACGATCGTCGGCTACGGCGCGCCCGCCAAGGGCAACACGCTGCTCAACTACTGCGGCGTGCGCACCGATTTCATCGACTACACGGTGGACCGCAGCCCGTACAAGCAGGGCAAATTTCTGCCGGGCACGCACATCCCGATCTTCCACCCCGACCGCATTCGCGAGACGCGCCCGGATTACATCCTGGTGCTGCCGTGGAACATCAAAGACGAGGTCCTTTCGCAAATGGCCCACGTGCGGGAATGGGGCGCGAAATTCGTGATTCCAATTCCCGAGGTGCAGGTCCTCGCATGAAATTCGTCGCGACCGAGCTCGCGGGTGCTTATCTGATCGAACTCGAGCGGCTGGAAGACGAGCGCGGGTTCTTCGCCCGCACGTTTTGCCGCGACGAGTTCGCCGCTCACGGTTTGCGCTCTAGCTTCGTGCAATGCAACGTTTCGTTCAACGCCCGCAAGGGCACGGTGCGCGGGATGCACTTCCAGGAGAAGCCGCACGAGGAGGCCAAGCTGGTGCGGTGCACGCGCGGGGCGATCTACGACGTGATCGTGGACATCCGCAAGGGTTCGCCGACCTGCAAGCTCTGGACGGCGGTGGAACTGACCGCCGACAACGGCAGGATGCTCTACGTCCCCGAGGGCCTCGCGCACGGCTTCCAGACACTGGAAGACAACAGCGAAGTCTTCTACCAGATGTCGGAGATGCATCACCCGGAATCCGCGCGGGGATTGCGGTGGAACGACCCGGCCTTCGCGATCCGCTGGCCGCTCGCCAGTCCCATCCTGTCCGAGCGTGATGCGCGCTTCGCGGACTTCAAAGCCTGACGCGCGCGAGCGGCGTCGGTAATCGGAGGGAACCGTGTCGCTAGTCCGGCGCAACGTCGTCGCCAACATCGCGGGCAGCGGCTGGTCGCTGCTGATGTCGCTCGGCTTCGTGCCGGTGTACCTCCACTTTCTCGGCATCGAGGCTTACGGGCTCATCGGAATCTTCCTCGCGCTCGTCGCGATCCTGTCGCTGCTCGACCTTGGACTCGGCACGACGCTCAACCGGGAGCTGTCGCGGCTGTCAGTGCAAGCGGGTTCCGCGCAACAGATGCGTGACCTCCTGCGGACCCTCGAGATCGTGTACTGGGTGATCGGGCTGTTGGTTGGCCTCGTGCTGGTCGGGCTGGCGCCGATCATCGCGGTGCACTGGGTCAAGGCGCAGCAGCTGCCGCAAGACAGTGTGGAGCGGGCATTCGTCATCATGGGCGTGGCGATCGCCTGCCAGTGGCCGCTTACGCTCTACAGTGGCGGATTGTCGGGGCTGCAGCGGCAGGTCATGCTCAATTCCTTGTCCGTGGTCATGGTGACGGTGCGAAATGTTGGCGCTGCGGCGGTGCTGTGGCAGGTCTCGAGCACGATCGAGGCCTTCCTCGCATGGCAGGTTGCGGTCAGCCTTGTCCAAACGCTCGTCACCGGGGTGGCGCTCTGGCGTTCGTTGCCGCCCGGGACCATGTTTGCCGGTTTCAAGCCGCGTTTGCTCCATGAGGTTTGGCGGTTTGCAGCAGGCATGACGGGTATCTCGGTCATGGCGGTCATCCTGACGCAACTCGACAAAGTCATCCTGAGCAAGGTGCTGTCGCTGGAAGCTTTCGGCTACTACAGCCTGGCTGGGCGCGTGGCCGCGGGCCTTTACTACCTGGTGGGTCCGGTCAGCGCGGCGTTCTTCCCGCGCTTCTCGCAGCTCGCCACGCTGGACGACCAAGGCGAGCTCGCGCGCCTGTACCATCGGAGTTGCCAGTTGATGTCGGTCATGGTCCTGCCGGCGGCCGTAATCCTCGCGGTGTTCCCGGCGGAATTTCTGCTCCTGTGGACGACGGATGCCGCAATCGCGGCGAACACCAGCACAATGCTCGCGTTGCTCGTGATCGGAACGGCGATCAACGGTCTGATGAACTTGCCGCTGGCGTTGCAGCTCGCGCACGGATGGACGCGGTTGGTTTTCGCCATCAATACCGTTGCCGTCATTGTGCTGGCCCCCCTGATTTACTTCGCGTCCTTGCGCTACGGTGGCGTCGGTGCGGCATGGGTCTGGATCATCCTCAACTGCGGCTACGTGATATTCCTGTTGCAGATGATGCACCGCAGATTGCTGCCCGGCCATTTGCGTGAATGGTTTCTGGTGGATGTCGGCCAGCCGCTCGCGGCAGCCCTGGCCGTGGGGGGTCTGTGGCATTTGGCGGGGGGGATTCCGGTTCATTACGGATGGGCGCTTCTCAGCCTGGCGGCCGTGGCCTTGCTCACCACGCTGGCGGCGGCATTCGCTGCGCCGCAGATCCGCGAGATGATCGTGCGGCGCCTCTGGACCAGGGTGCGGCAGAAGGCCGGCTCGTGATGAAGGAGCCCAGCATCGCGGTGATCGTTCCGAACCGGAACGACGCGCGTTTTCTGCCGCGGTGCCTTCGCTCAATTCTTGACCAGCCAGTGCCTCCTGAGGAACTGATCGTCGTGGACGACCAGTCCACGGACGACAGCGTCGCGGTCATCCGGTCGTCGGTCGCCGCCACACCCTGGGCGCAGCTCGCGATCAACCCTGTGAACCTGGGCACCAACGGTGCGCTCAACGAGGGGCTGCGGCGGGCGCGGAGTGACTATGTCCTGTTTCTTGCTTCCAATGATTTCCTGCTTCCCGGCATCTTCGCACGCGCCAAGGCCTGCCTCGCGGGCTCGCCCGGAGCCGGACTGTGGTCTGCGATGTCGTGGCTGGTGGACGAAGAGGACCGGCCGGTCCGCCTGCATCCGTCCCCGGTCGTTGCCCTGAAGGACGCCTATTTCCCGCCAGAGCGTTGCGTGAAGCTCGCGCACCGTTTCGGCAACTGGTTCACCGGCTCAACGCTCATCTACCACCGTGATACGCTGCAGGCGGCAGGCGGTTTTGACCCTGCCTATAGGGCTCTCTCGGACCTCATCACCGCGTTGGTGATAGCGAGCCGGTGCGGAGCCGCCTACTCCCCCGAGCCGTTCGCCGCGATCCGGATCCACGGCGACAGCTACTCCTCCCGCACTCTGAGGGACGTCACGGGGCTTGAAGAAATGCTGGAGCAGCTCTGGGTGCGGGGTCCCCAGTTGTCGCCGCAGCTCTTCACCGCGCCGTTTCTCGAACGCACTGGCTTGCGCTTTCGTTTCGCGGCGGTCCGGGCCTCGGGCGGCGCGGCGATCGCTGAAGTCGCCTCGAGGGTCACGGGCTGGAAGCGGGCGACCTTGCTCATCGTTGACCGTATTGTGCCGGCGACGTTCGGGCTGCTGCGCGTCGCTCTCGTGTTCCCGATCCTCCGGCCGTTCGATATTCTGCCGACGGTATGGAACCGTCTGCTCGGCTGGGCCGTGGTCCGCCTGCGCGTTCAGTTGCAACGACGTCAGCGTCGGTGACTAGCTCGTCGAGTGCGCGTGCGCTGAGCCGATGGGCGTAACGTGCGATTCGCCTGTTCCAGGTTCTCCTGAACGTCCGCCATGGGGAGAGGATCGAGGGGCGCGTTCCCTGTCATGCGAGTAAGCGCGCAAGTCGACATCTGGTAAAATTTAGCCCGACGAAAAATCTTCGGAACACTCTCCTGTGGGTCGATTAAGCCATCAAAGCATTCTCGCGGCTGGGCGATACAAGTCTCTTTCCCTGTCGGGCATCTCGCCGGAAGTCGTGAAGAGCCTTCATCGCTTCATGCTGCGGCTACGGCGGTGCGAGGAAGCGCTGGCGCAGGAGTACCACCCGGCGGACGAGATGCGCTGCCCCGTACACTTCTGTATCGGGCAGGAAGCCGTGCCGGCGGCGCTCAGCGTGCTGCTGGCGCGCGACGATTACCTCTTCAGCCATCATCGCTCGCACGGCTATTACCTCGCCAAGGAGGCTCCGATGACGGCGATGTTCGCCGAGCTGTACGGCAAGGCGACAGGCGCCAACGGCGGGCGCGCGGGCTCGCAGGATATTTCGTACGCTTCCGTCAACTTCCACAGCGGCGCGATCCTGGCGGGCGCCACGGCGATCGCGGTCGGGGCGGCGCTCAGCATCAAATCGCGGGGCGAGTCGCGCGTTGCGGTGGCGGGTTTCGGCGAATCCGCGACCGACGAGGGCATTTTCTGGGAAGCGGTCAGCTACGCCGCGTTCCGCAAGCTGCCGGTCGTCTTCGTGTGCGAGAACAACAACTACTCGGTGTTCTCCCCGCAGCTCAAGCGTCAGGCCGGCGACAACATCAGCGAGCGCGTGGCGACTTTCGGCATGAAGAGCATGCCGCTGTTCGGCAATGACGTCGTGCTGGTCTACAACGCGCTGAAATCGGCGATCGAGGACGCGCGCGCCGGCCGCGGGCCATGTTTGGTGGAAGCCTATACCTACCGCTGGAGCGGGCACTATGGGCCGGCGAGTGACGATCTCGTGGGCTACCGCAGCGAGGACGAGGTCAAGGCGTGGAAGGAAAACTGCCCGATCGGGCTCCTCGACGAGGCGATGATCGCGGGCGGTCTGCTCTCGGAAGCGGGCAGGGCGGCGCTCCTGAAAGAGATCGACGCGGAGATCGCGGAAGCGTTCCGGTTCGCAAAGAGCAGCCCGTTTCCGAAGGCGGGGGACTGGGAGGCGATGAACTATGCCAGCTCGAGCCCGGTCGCCGACGCGCTGCTGGCCGACATCGACATGGAAGCCTTCGACGCACACCAGGCGATGGTGCAGGCGAAGGGATACTGAGATGACCGCAAAGCGATCGAAGGTCTTGGCCGAAGCGGCGCGGTCATTTAACGGCGCAGCGGGAACGGCGCCGGCGACACGCAAGCTGAGTTACGCGCAGGCCATCGCGCAAGGCCTGCACCAGGCGATGGAGCTCAGCCAGGACGTCATCTTATTAGGTCAGCTCGTCGACTACACTCCGGCCGTCTTCGGCACCACCACCGGGCTGATCGAGCGTTTCGGCCCCGACCGTGTGCTGGATTTTCCGGTCGCGGAAAGCGTCATGACGGCCGCTGGAATGGGTGCGGCCCTCACCGGGATGCGCCCGGTGCTGATCCATCACCGGCTCGACTTCATGCTCTACTCGATGGACAACGTAGTGAACTGGCTTTCGCTGTGGCGCTTCAAGTCCAACGACGAGTCGCGCGTGCCCGTGACGATACGCGCGATCGTCGGCAAGGGCTGGGGCCAGGGCCCGCAGCACTCGAAGAGCCTGCACGCGTGGTTTGCGCACCTGCCCGGGCTGCGCGTCGCGGTTCCGGCGACCGCCTTCGACGCGAAAGGCCTGTTGCTGGAGAGCATCTTCGGTGAGGATCCGACGATCATCATCGAGCACCGCTCGCTGTTCACGCTCCAGGACGACGTGCCGGAGGCGCCTTACCGCGTGCGCTTTGGCAAGGCGGTGGTCCGCCGCCGCGGCGGCGACTTGACGCTCGCCGCGATCGGCTTCATGGTGCCGCTCGCGCTCAAGGTCGCGGCGCGGCTCGCGGAGCGCTCGGTGGAGGTCGAAGTGATCGATTTGCGCACCGTCACGCCGCTCGATACCGCGACGGTGGTGCAGTCCGTGTCCCGCACCGGCCGGCTCGCGGTGGCCGACCCCGCGTGGCGGTCGGTAGGCGTGGCGGCGGAAGTGATCGCTTCCGTGTCCGAGCAGTGCGGGCGGCAGTTGAAGGCGGACCCGGTACGCATCTGTTATCCGGACAGCCACACGCCGATGAGCTCCGCCCTGGAGAACGTCTATTATCCCGACGAGGAAGCGCTGGCTGCGAAGCTGTTGTCCCTTGTGCGCTGACCGGCGCCCGGACGGAGCGCCGGCGCGCCGTCACGCATTCGCGCGCGGGTGAAGGCGATGACTGGCAGCCGCAGGACGGTGCTCATGACCGGCGCAACTGGATTCATCGGCCGGCGCTGCCTGCCCGTCGCGTTGAACGCGGGTTTCGAGGTGCACGCCGTATCGTCGCGCGGGAATCCTCCGGGCGCGCAGCCAGCGGTATCCTGGCACCGGGCGGATCTCCTCGACCCGGCGGCGGTCAGGGAGATCGTGGAACGCGTCAAGCCATCTCATCTGCTGCACTTGGCATGGATCGCGAAGCCCGGTGTGTTCTGGACGAGCGAAGAAAATCTGGACTGGCTCGCTGCCAGTGTCCAGTTATTCCGATCCTTCTATGCGCATGGAGGAGAACGCGCGCTCGGTGTCGGCACATGCGCCGAATACGCGTGGGCCGCAGAGGACCTCAGAGAAGACAAGACCCCGCTCAAACCTTATACGCCTTACGGGCGGTGCAAGCTCGCCGCGTCGCTGGGTCTGGAAGCGGCGGCGGCGGTCTTCGGCAAGAGCGCAGCGTGGGCGCGGCTGTTCTTTCCATACGGTCCGGGCGAGCCGTCGGAACGATTGATCCCCACCGTGATCCGCGGGTTGCTCAAGGGCGAAAGCGTCGAATGCACTCACGGCCACCAGGTGCGTGATTTCATATTCGTGGACGATGTGGCCGATGCACTGATCAAGATTCTCGGGAGCTCGGCAACCGGCGCGTTCAACGTGGGTAGCGGGCGCGCTCTGTCGCTGCGCGATGTGGTCGCGATAATTTGTGCGAAACTGGGGCGCGCGGAACTCGTGAGGTTTGGGGCCCGCCCGGCACCGCCCGGCGACCCCGAGCGCGTGGTGGCGGACATGACGCGGATGAAGAAGAAGATGGGCTGGCAGCCTTCTTGGAGCATCGAAGCCGGGATGGATCGTACCATCGCCGCTTGGCGCGAGACCATTACTTAGAGCGCGTAACAGAATGAGAGTCGCTCCACCCCACCCCCGTCCCAACCTTCCCCCTGAAGGGGAAGGAGATTTTTACGTTGCTCTGAAAGGAAAACCTTTACCCTCCCCCTCAGGGGGAGCGCGAGGGTGGGGGTGTGTCATTGAAGAAG
>Ga0209640_10004068_pt1 | contig 12858 bp, 6 predicted proteins | sample RifCSP10_1_FD_184018 | JGI IMG/M metagenome (GOLD analysis project Ga0209640, IMG submission 184018) | Soil microbial communities from Rifle, Colorado - Rifle CSP2_sed 10_1 (SPAdes) (version 2) | ecosystem: Environmental > Terrestrial > Deep subsurface > Rock core/Sediment | place: Rifle...
TATTCGATCCTGCCGATCTTGATTGGTGATGGGATCCCATTCTTCGAGAAGCTCGACAGAGACATCGCCCTCCATCTGGCGGAGGTCAAAGCCTACAAGAGCGGCATGGTGGAGCTTCGTTACGAGGTGCGAGGACATCGTGGCGAGTCACGGAACGCTACCTAAGCTGGCGTTAGACCGCGAACCGACTCCGCTGCCTCGCATGGTCCCTGCCCAATCCTGGAAGACTCAGGCCGCGAAGACCATATTCAAACGTCGTTCGTGAAACCAACCATCATGATCGCGGAGCGTGGATGAATTACTCACGTATCGCACTCGCAGCCGTTGGCGCAACGGTTGCCTACTTCGTGGTCGGTGGCATTCTGTTTGGTGCGTTGCCATCGTTGCAAGATGAATTCATGAAGTATCCGGCGGTGTATCGATCCCAGGATGACATGAAGCGTGTCATGCCCATGGGGATCATCTCAATCCTTGTGGGAGTCTTTGTGGTGGCCGTGCTGTATGCGAAGGCGTACCCGGCAGGCGGCGGCGTTCTTGATGGCGCGCGGTTCGGTGCCCTCATTGGCGTATTCGCCGTGTGCGGCTTTGCGCTGCACAATCACATGCTCCTGAACATCGGCATCAAGCTCACCGTTGGTCAGGCCATCGCGTACTTCGTGCAATGGCTCGTTGTGGGAATCGTCATCAGCCTCATTTACGCGCCGGCAACAGTTCCTTGAACACGATTTGACGCGCGCGAGGTGCACAGGATAGGAATCTCAATCGCCTAACAGGGGTTGGTCCGTGCCCTTCAAGACCGTCATCGCGCGGGGCTCCATGAAACATCAGGAACGCGTCGGCGACATCAGACGGGTGACGGGAAAAGCGCGCCTTCTCCCGTCTCCCGTCACCTGTCTCCCGTCCAGCGTCTGGTCGCTATGGAATTATCACCTTGGCTGTCGAATCTTTCCGCGCGGCAAGGTGCTCCGCCATCTTGATCCGCGGCACCCCCTTCACGATCCAGTCCGCCGGCGGCGCCCCCGTGAGGTGGTAGTCGAACCACTCGGCCATCCGTCCCGCGTAGTCCTTCTGGTTGGCCGGACGAGCCAGGCCGTGGTTTTCTCCCTGGTACTCGAGCAGGATCACGTCCTTCCCCAGCTGGCGTAGCGTATTGAAGTACGTGATGCCCTGGTTGAAGTCCACCGCGCCGTCCTTGTCGTTATGCAGCAGGATCAACGGCGTCTTCACGTTCTTGGCATGGAAGGCGGGCGAGTTGCGGATATAGGCGTCGTAGTTGTCGATGAAGTTGCCCGCGAACCGCCCCTGGCTCGACTCGAAGATCGCCTGGTTCGTCCCGCCGGTGTTCCAGTACACCGAGCTGTACATGCTCACGAGGTCGGTGAGCGGCGCGCCGGCGATGGCCGCCTTGAAGATGCTCGTCTGTGTCACCAGGAACGCGGTCTGATATCCACCCCATGAGTGGCCCCATAACCCGACTTTCGCCGGGTCGATCATTCCTGTCGCGATGGCTGCCTTCACCGCCGGAACCACGGACCACACCGCCGACATGCCCGGGTCGTTGACGCGATACACGATGTCCGGGTCCAGGACGGCGTAGCCGCGGCTCGTGTACAGCGACGGATCGGGCGCGCGCGTCTCGCTCGGATTCACGAACGACCGCATGTTCTGCGACCGGCGCTCGTAGATCGTCACCAGCAGCGGGTACTTCTTCCCCGGCTGGTAGTTCGCGGGCAGGTAGAGCGCTCCCTGCAGCCGGTCGCCCTTGTCGCTCCGATAGTCGATCAGGCGCGTGCCGCTCGACCACGCCATGTCCTTCATCTGCGGGTTCACGTCGGTGATCCGGTACCCGTCCCTGAAGCCGTCCTTGAAGACGTAGTAGTTCGGGAACTCGGTGAAGTTCTGCCGCGTGTACAGGTACGTGTCGGCGTTACGTGCCTTCGTGATGTTGAAGCGCGCGGTGTCGAACACCAGTTGCTGGGCGCCCGGCTTGCCGGGATCGACGCGCGAGAGTCCTTCCTTCTTGGTCCACTCACCGTACGTGCCGAAGTAGAGCGGCTTGCTGAGGTCGATCCCGCCGGTCCCCGGCCCCCCGAAACGGCCGCCACCACCCCCGCCGCCAGCCGCGTCGAACTGGTACGTGCGGTTGTAGCGCACCTGCGTGCGGCGGCCGTCGCCCGTGAGACTCAGCGCGCGCCCCGCCGCCGGATTCACCGGCACCTTCCACACATCCCAGTTGTCATACAGCAGCACGGCCGAGTTGTCCTTCGCCCAGCCCCGCGGCTGGATTGGCGGTGGGTAGAGGTTGTTGTGATCGTCCTGCGTGTTCACGAACGACGAGGCCACGCCCCGAGTGATGTTCACGGTATCGCCCGTGGCCAGGTCGAGCACCCAGTAGTGCCCGTCCTTCCCCCAGTAGAGAACCTTCCGGCCATCGGGCGAGGCCATCATCGGTCCGATGGCCGGTTTCTTCTTCATCTGCAGCAACGACTTCCCCGTCGACAGGTCGATGCGATACACGTCCACGAAATTGCGACCCGAGTAGCTCGCCTGCTGCTGGTAGTCGCTGTTGTCCGTTCCGAACGCGTACTTGTCGCCGGGCGTGATCGTCACCGAGCGGAGCGAATCGGCGACCAGCTGCACGAAGCGGTCTTCGGCATAACGGTATTGCGAGAGGTAGTTGAAGCTCCGGTCGAACTGTTCCTGGACAATCTGCTGCGATTGCAGGCGGGGATCATTCTTGTGCCAGAGGATGAGCGACACCTCGTCGTTCGCCCCGCCGGCGCGGCCGCCCGCCTGGTTGATCGTGCCGCCGGCGCCCGGGGCGCCGCCCTGAATTCCACCGCCCGCGCTACCCCGCCCGCCGGCCACCTGTCCCGCGGCGGGCTTCACGACTTCGCGGATGCCGAAGAAGACCGCCGACAGGTCGGTCGCATAACGAGGGGCGCGATCGGAAGCGAGCTTCCAGTCTTTCGGGAAGTCCTGGCGGCCGGCCGGATCGAACGTCAAGCGCTTCGCCGGTCCCGAAGGCCCGAACTGCGTGAACGCCACCAGCGTGAACGCCGTGTCGCGGCGGGCCTCATCGATCTTCCCGCGCATGACGCCTAACGCGCGCGAGCTGTCCGTCCACGCCAGGTGCCGGTAGATCATCTGCTCGCTGTCGAGCGAACGGGAGGCACTGGTCTTCATGTTGCGGAGCTGCACGCCGTTCCCGACCTGATCCGACGTCTCCATCGTGTACGCCAGCCATGCGCCGGATTCGTCGAAAGCGAACTCGCCGACCGGTCCCATGTTGAACCGCTCGCCGCTCTCGATGTGGTAGAGGATCACGCTCGCCCCACCGACGCTTCCCGAGGCGGCGGCCGGAGGCCCACCCGCGCGCCCACCACCGGCAGCCGCTGCGCCGGCGGTACCGGGGGTCGGCGCCGCTCCGGGCGGATAGCCGACGAGAGCCACCCACGTCGCCGTGTCGCCATTGAACTGGAAGCGACGAATGCGATCGAACTCCGTCTTCTCGCCGCTCGCCAGGTTCATGAGGACGAACTTGTTCGCCGACGGCCGCCGGCTGCTGTCCGCCGCCTGCGCAGCGACGTTCGCGCCGGCGCCACCAGCACCAGCGCCGCGGGCATTGCCGCCCGCACCACCGCGGCCCGCTCCACGTCCCCGCGCCGATGAGTCCGCACGGGGAGGGGCGATGATGTAGCCCAGCCATCTCGAATCGCCGGAGATGACGATCGAGCCGCCGTTCTCGCCCACGGGAATCCGGGACTCGGCGGCCCCTTCCGCCGTGCTCCGCACCATCAGTGTGGCGTTCCCTTCAACCGGAGAGATCACGTAGGCGAACCACTTACCGTCATTCGACAAGGCAGTCTGCCGGATCGTGTTCCAGGACTTGATGTCCGCCAGCCCAATTGGCCGTGGACCTGACGGCGTCGCAGTCGCTGCCGCCTGCGTTTCCGGTGCGGCTTGTGCCCGCAGAACGACGGGGACGAGGACCGCGAAGTTGAGCGCGGCAACGACAAACCGGGGGGTTCGCATAAGCACCTCTGGGAAGCAGCCACAGGAGGGTGGCGTGCGAATCAGAATGTATGGAGACTTCAGCCAGGCGCGAGGAGATTTGGCCATCCCGTGCGGTAGATTCTCCTCACTCTTCACTCAGCACTCCTCACTATCCCAATGACCTGGCTCATCTGGGTGCTCGTTGGCATCCTCGCGCTCTACATCGCGATGGGCGTCTACCTCGCGATCGTACTGAGGTGGGAAGATGAGCAGACGGTTGGACTGAACTATTACGGCCGATCTCTGGCTGACCGCGAGCGATTCAAGCGCGCGCTGGCCCGGCACGCATCGCTGCTGTCGCCGATGCTCTGGCTGAACGGACGCATTGCCACGCTCGATTTCCGGCGCGCCCGCATCGAGTACAAGGGGGTGTCAGGACCGGCCGGCAGCTGCAGCGTCGAGAGCTTCCAGCGCGCCGAAGGCTATCAACCGGCGCCCGAGGACATTTTCGTCGTCACCCAGATGAAGTGCGGCACGACGTGGATGCAGAACGTGGTCTACGAGATCCTCCATCGAGGCAAGGGAACCCTCGTGGAGACGGGAACGGCGCTGTACGCCGTCTCGCCCTGGCTCGAGGGACGGAGGAGCGTACCGATCGAGAAAGCTCCCCTGCTCGGAACGGAGCGTCCCTCGCGCATCATCAAGACGCACCTTCCGGTGATTCTCTGCCCGTACGACCCCGCCGCGCGCTTCATCTACGTCGCTCGGCATCCAGCGTCGTGCTTCGCCAGCTGCGTCGATTTCGTGCGCACCAACGTGGGCGGCATGGCGCCGCCGATGCCTCTGTTCGAGGAGTGGTTCTGCTCGAAGGACCTCATGTGGTGGGGCACGTGGACCGACCACGTACTGGGTTGGTGGCGCTGGTCGCGCGAACAGACGAACGTGCTCTTCGTGCACTTCGAGGACATGAAGAAGGATCTGCCTGCGGTGATCCGTCAGGTAGCCGCATTCCTCGCGGTGAAGCCGCTGTCGGATGAGGAAGTCGCCGCCATCGCTGGCAGATGCAGCTTCCGGTACATGCAGGACCACCAGGAGGCCTTCGAGATGCAGCCGCCGCACCTCCTTCAGTCACGAGCGAAGCTCTTCGTGAGCGGCAGCGCCGATCGACACCTGGATGTTCTCCAGGAGGTGCGACTGCGCGTGGTCGCGTGGGCGGGTCGCGAGCTGGCCGGCACGGGGTTCCCGTTGGCGGACACCTATCCGGACGTGGCGGGAGCGGCGAGTTAGCGCCGCGAAGGCGCGAACGGGATGGTTCGCCAATAGCTTCCGCTACCGCTTGGGCGCAGGCAGCGTCACAAGTCGCCTCGCCGGTCCACCCAGGCCTATCTCGCGTGCCCTTCAGCTCCTTCAAGCTCCACCCCGACCTCCAACGCGGTATCAAGGAGCTCGGCTTCGTCAAGCCAACCGCGATCCAGGCCGACGCCATTCCGCCCGCAATGGAAGGACGCGACATACTCGCGTGCGCGATGACGGGGAGCGGCAAGACCGCCGCCTTTCTGCTGCCGATCCTTCATCGGCTGATTGGAGCAAAGCGAGGTACTACCCGAGCGCTCATCATCACCCCGACGCGTGAACTGGCCGCGCAGGTTGCGCAGGAACTCAACGAACTCGCCGTGCACACCCCGATCACGGCCGCGGCGATCTTCGGCGGCGTGGGAATGCGACCGCAGGAGCACGCCTTCCGCAGCGGCGTCGACATGATCGTCGCCACACCGGGTCGTCTCCTGGATCACCTGAAGTCCGAGTACGCGAAGCTGAACCACGTCGAGTACCTGGTCCTCGACGAAGCCGACCGGATGCTCGACATGGGATTCCTCCCCGACATCCGGCGCGTGCTGCAGCACATCCCGAAGAAGCGACAGACATTCTTCTTCAGCGCCACCCTGCCGCCCCCGATCGTGGCGCTCACGCGCGAGATGCTGCACAAGCCGGTGACTCTCAACATCGAACGAACCTCGAAGCCGGCGGTGGGCATCACCCAGGCCGTCTACCCGGTCGAGCAGGACCTGAAGACCCGTCTCCTGCTGCACCTGCTCGAGCGCAACGTGATGCGCGAAGCGCTCGTCTTCACGCGCACCAAGCATCGGGCCAACCGCCTGTGGGAGTTCCTCAGCGAGCGTGGGATCGCCGTCGGTCGCATTCACGGCAACCGGTCGCAGGCGCAGCGCACCGACGCCCTCGACGGCTTCAAGTCAGGCAGGTACCGCGTCCTGGTCGCAACCGACATCGCGGCACGCGGCATCGACGTCGAGGCGCTGGGCCACGTGGTCAATTTCGACGTCCCCGTCAGCGCCGAGGACTATGTGCACCGCGTGGGCCGAACCGCGCGAGCCGAGCTGACCGGTGAGGCATTTACCTTCGCGTCGCCTGACGAGTCGGACGAGTTGCGGGCGATCGAACGCGCCTTGAGCCTTGGCTCCGTCGGCAAGCCGCTGCTCCGCGTCACCGTGCCCGACTTCGACTACTCCGCGCGACCGACTGGTCGATTCGAGATCCCGATCCGCGACCGGATCGCGAAGATCCGCGCCGAGCGCGCTGAGGCGAAGGCGAGGGCCAAGGTGAAGGAGGAACGGAAAGCCGCCGCCGCTCAGCGCGGTGCCCGCCCGCCTGACGCGTCCGCGGGCCGGCCACAGCCCGGGAGCGAGAGGCCGCGCCGCGCGAGAACGGTCGCCGGCCAGCGCGAATCACCTTATCGCGACCGTGAACCGGATGGAGGACGAGGTGGTCGACCACCGGAAGCGCGCCCCAAGGGGACGCACCGAAGCGGTCGGGGTGGCGGCGGCGGACGGCGAGGATCGGATCGGCCGCGCTAGTGCCGTTCCAACTTGTCTCGACTAGAGTGGCGTAACTTCACGCTCTTGGCGATCGAACTCACTTGGGTCGCAGCCATCAGGCACATCGAGTTGGAACGGCACTAGTTCTCTTTCTCGGCTACAGGCTCATCAGGGCTGGGCGTCTCCGCCTCAGCGCGTTGCTTGGCCTCTTCGGCTCGGCGAGCCAGCTTGGCGTCCTGCTTCTGCTTTCGCTCGAGTTCCTTTCGGCGCTTCTCGAATCCGTAGTTGGGCTTTCGTGCCATTTTTCACCAGGAGACAGAGGTTTCAATCCGCGGACAGGTCCGAGACCCGGCAGTCCGGTGGACTGGAGTCGATGATGCGGCAGGCCATCCGCCAGCAGGCAACGGTGGCATCGCGTTCGCTCGGGAACGTCTCCACACCGCTGAACGCGCGAAGCGAGCCGCGACGGCCGATCGTGACGTCGAGCGTCCATTGGCCGGAGCCGCGAACCTGAAAGGTCCGCGGTGTGAGTGTAAAGCCCTTGTACCAGCGCGGAGGTGACACAGGAACCGCCAATTGAGGGTAACGCAAGTTAGCAGGTGGGACGTCCATTCCGTTGGAATAGGGAGTTTTTTTCACGCCCGGAGTGCGGCAAGAGCGGCTTTCTCTCTTTCGCGCCGCGAGCTACACTCTCCCGCACTACCGCTATTCGAAGAGGCCGCAAATGCTTCGCGTTCACGGACGAATCGCCGTCGCGGCATCCGCCGCGTTGCTGGCCCTGACCGGCGCAGCAAGTCTTGGCCCGCGCTTCACCCTTCACCCCGTTCGCGCACGCCCGGCTGTCGCGCTGGACTCGCTGCTGCTGCGAACGTACCAGTGGCGAAGCATCGGCCCGGACAAGGGTGGCCGATCGATCGGCGTGACTGGCGTGAAAGGTCGCCCGCAGGAGGCGTACTTCGGCGCGGTGGGCGGCGGATTGTGGAAGACGACCAACGGCGGCAGCGACTGGATACCCGTGACCGACGGCCAGATCGGCTCGACGTCCGTGGGCGCGGTGGCCGTCTCCGAGTCGAATCCTGATGTGGTCTACATCGGGACCGGTGAGACCTGCATCCGGGGCAACATCATCCCCGGCGACGGCGTTTACAAATCCACCGATGCGGGAAAGACGTGGGCCAAGGTCGGGTTCAGCGATCGCCAGAACATCTCGAAGATCCGCATCCATCCGACGAATCCGGAAATCGCCTGGGTGGCCGCCTTCGGGTTTCACGGCGCGCCTAACGCGGAGCGAGGCGTGTTCAAGACCACCGACGGCGGTCGGACCTGGCGGAAGGTCCTGTTTCGCGACGACAGGACGGGGGCGATCGACCTCTCGGTGGATCGGTCCAATCCGAACGTGATCTACGCGGCGCTGTGGGAGGCCTTCCGTAACGAGTACACGATGTCCAGCGGCGGCCCCGGTAGTGGCCTCTTCAAGTCAACCGACGGTGGCGAGACATGGACCGAGATCACCCGGCGCCCCGGGCTCCCCTCTGGCGTCGTCGGCCGCATCGGCGTCGACGTCTCCGGTGCGGATCCGAATCGCGTCTATGCCCTGGTCGAGAACGAGAACGGCGGGTTGTTCAGCTCCGACAATGGTGGCAACACGTGGACGCTGGTGAACAGCAATCGCAGCATCCGGCAGCGCGCCTTCTATTACACGCATATCACCGCTGATCCGAAGAACCGCGACGTTATCTACGCGCTGAACACGTCGTTGTTCAAGTCGACCGATGGCGGCAAGACGCTGACGAACGTCGGTGGCGGAACGCACGGTGACCATCACGATCTGTGGATCGATCCCGATAACCCACAGCACCTGGTGAACGGGAACGACGGGGGCGGTACGGTCTCGATGCAGGGCGGCTCGGGTACGTGGTCGAACCAGAACTTCTCGACCGCACAGTTCTATCACGTCATCACCACGGGCCACGTGCCGTTCCACGTCTGCGGATCGCAGCAGGACAACAGCACCGCCTGCGTTCCGAGCGGTCCGACGTTTGGCGGGCGCGGTGGTGGTGGCGGAGGAGGTCGCGCAGCTGGAGCGTCGGCCGCCCTCGGGCCGCAGTTCCCCTCGTATACGGTTGGAGGCGGGGAGCCCGGGTACATCGCGCCGGACCCGAAAGACATCGACGTCTTCTACGCCGGCACCAACAACGGCGGATTCCTCACCCGCTTCAACCGGAAGACGGGACAACTGCGGGAGGTGAACCCGTACCCGCGCCAGTACCAGGGTGAGCCATCGAGCGCGGTGAAGGAGCGCTGGCAGTGGACGTATCCGATCATCTTCTCACCCGTCGACTCCAACGTCCTGTACACGTCTTCCCAGCGGGTGTGGAAGACCACCAACGGTGGCCAGAGCTGGGAACCGATCAGCGGGGAACTGACCCGCCACGACCTGAAGACCATGGGACACTCCGGCGGGCCGATCACCGGCGACATGAACTGGCCGGAGATCTACGCCGTCGTGTTCTCACTCGCGCCGGGCAAGCGGAACGTGAACGTCATCTGGGCCGGGTCGGACGATGGCCTCGTTCACGTCACCCGCGATGGTGGCCGCACGTGGGATAACGTGACGCCGCGCGACATGCCCGAATTCGGCCGCGTGAGCCAGATCGACGCGTCGGCGTTCGACGACAGTTCGGCCTACGTCGCCGTGAAGCGCCCGCTGCTCGACGACACCGCCCCGTACATCTTCCGCACGCACGACTTCGGCCGCACCTGGACGAAGATCACGAACGGGATCCTTCCTAACGATTACGTGCACGCGGTGCGCGAGGACCACACGCGTCGCGGACTGCTCTATGCCGGCACCCGCCTGGGCGTCTACATCTCGTACGATGACGGCGGCACGTGGGAATCACTGTCGCTCAACCTGCCGCGCGTCCCGGTCAACGACCTCATCGTCGAGAAGAACGCGCTCGTGCTGGGCACTCACGGTCGAAGCTTCTACGTGCTCGACAACATCGAGCCGCTGCGCCAGATGACGCCCGCCATCTCGGCCTCGACCGACCCCTATCTCTTCAAGCCTGCCAACGCGATCCGCTCGGGTGGCGCGGCACAGATCCAGTACTGGCTCAAGCGGCCGGCGCAGAGCCTGACGATTGAAGTGATCGATGCCGCCGGACGGACGGCCGCGACGATTGCCGGCGTGGAACCAGGCGCCGGTCGCGCGGGCGCCGAAGGACGCGCTGGCGGCGGGGGTGGGGGTGGGGGTGGGGGTGGGGGACGCGGTGGGCGTGGCGGCTTTGGCGGTGCGCCGATGGGCGCCGGACTGCAGACCGTACAATGGGGGCTGCAATACCCGGGGGCCACGACGTTTGCCGGGATGATCCTCTGGGGCGCGTCTACAGCGGGACCATTGGCGGTCCCCGGCAACTACACCGTGCGCCTGACCGTCGACGGCCGCGTACAGACGCAGCCGCTCCAGGTCGTGAAGCACCCGCTCTACAAGGACGTCACCCAGGCCGACCTCGAAGCGCAGTTCGCGCTGGCGCTCCGCGTTCGCGATAAACTCAGCGAGGCCAACCAGGCCGTCATCCGGATCCGCGACATCAAGGGTCAGGTCGGCGATCGCCTCGGCAAATCGCAGGACAGGCGCCTCAAGACCGTTGGCGACACGCTGGTCAAGCAGATCAGCGCGGTGGAGGAGGAGATTTACCAGGTGCGGAACCAGAGCGGTCAGGACCCGCTCAACTTCCCCATCAAGGTCAACAACCGGATCGCCACCCTGAATCGCTCGGTGAACACCGGTGACGGCGCGCCCATCGCCAACGCCGAACCGATCTTCAACGACCTGGTGCAGGAGTTGAAGGTTCAGACGGACCGGTTGGAGCTGATCATCAATACGGAATTGCCGAAGCTGAACGCGGAGCTCCGTCGACTTGGACTGGTCGAAATCAGTGGTGGAAGAGTGATTTCCTGAAACCGGATGGGAGATGGGAGATTTGAGATCACCTGCAGAGCGATGAACGTCCGCACTGCTCGACTCCCATCTCTTCTCCTCCTGACGGCGTTAGTGGTCGCGTGTCGCAACGCGCCGCATTCCGCGAATCAGGTCGTCGTCAGGCGCGCTGTCACCAATGACGTATCGGTGCCACTTGCGACGATCGCGCCGAGCGCGACCGACGATCTCGATTGCGGGGATTGTCCGCGCCGCGGCATGGCGCCGTCCCAGACGCCACAGGATGGCGGAAGGCCAGCGTTCGCTCCGCGTAACCCCGCCGGTTCCGCCGTTGAACAGCGTTCACCAGGAAAGCGTGCGCCGCTTCAACTCGTCGCCAGCTTCGACGGACTCGGCGCCGGTTTCGACGGACCACAGGGACCGTCGAACGCAAGAAATCCGTCGGACAACAGCCTTGCCGTCGGGCCGGATCACATCGTCCAGACGGTCAACTCCCGACTGGCGATCTTCACGAAGAAGGGACGGCGCTTCGATACCACGGGGCGCGTGCTCTACGGGAGCGTCCCCACCAACACGCTCTTCGCCGGATTCACCGGCACCTGCGAGGCGCGGAACAACGGCGATGCGGTCGTGCGATACGACCAGCTCGCGAATCGCTGGCTGGTCGTCATGCCGATCTTCCGCCGCGCGCCAGCGCGTCCCGATCAACCACGCGGGTGGCACGCCTCCGATTCGGCCTTCGTGGCGCCCGTTGGCGTGTCCGGACAGCCGGGCCCGCGAGCGGCGCTCTTCGTGCCGCCGCGCGACACGGCGACGCCGGTTGCCGCCCGCGGCGGCGGCGGCCGAGCCGGACAACCGGCGGCGCGGCCGCCTGACCAGGGGCCGTACTCGATGTGCTACGCGGTCAGCACCGGTCCCGACCCGTTAGGCACCTGGTACCGGTACGAGTTCCTCCGGCCGCTCTTCCCCGACTACCCTCGGCCGGCGGTGTGGCCGGACGGCTACTACGTCCCCACGAGCACCGGCGACGACGTGATCCAGAAGCACGCCTGCGTGGTGGACCGGGTGCGCATGCTGCGCGGCGAGCCGGCCACAGAACAGTGCGTGATCATCGATGACGTGAACTTTCTCAACAACGCCGACCTCGATGGCACGCGCCTCCCGCCCGCGGGCGCGCCCAACCCCATGCTCGCCACCGGCGGCACGCAACTGCGCGGCGACCTGGACGACGACGGAATCTTCGCCTGGCAGTTTCACGTCGACTGGAAGGATCCCGCGAAGACGCGCGTCACCGGTCCCGTGAAGATCAACGTCGCGCCGTATCACTACCTGTGCGGCGGCCAGCTCACCAACTGCGTGCCGCAACCGGGCACGGACCGCCGCCTCGACGCTCAGGGCGACAAGCTCATGGCGCGTGTCGTGTACCGAAACCTCGGCGGCCGTGAGGCCATCGTTGCGGTGCATTCCGTCAACAGCGAGGCGGCCGGCGGCGGAGTGCGCTGGTACGAGTTCGGCGTGGCCAGAGACCGGTCGCTCGTGCTGCGCCAGCAGTCGACGTACGCGCCGGACAGCTTCTACCGCTGGATGGCCAGTCCGGCGATGGACCGGCAGGGCAACATCGTGATCGGCTATTCGTTCGGCGGCACGCCCCACGTTGCCGGACAGCGGATCGCGGCCCGGCTGGCAACTGATTCGGCTGGCATGCTCACATTCAGAGAGACCATTCTCGCTGAAGGCGAGGCTGCACAGACGAACACATTGCGCTGGGAGGACTACACACAGACCGCGGTCGACCCGTCGGACGACTGCACGATCTGGTACGTCGGTGACTATCTGAGGGCGGGCGCGCAGAACTACTCGACGCGCATCGGCGCCGTGCTCGTTCCCGGTTGTCGTTAACCCGCTACCCGCCACCCGCGACCCGCAATTCGTAATAAACAAGCGGCGTTATGCGATACGTCGCCCGTCCGACCTCACTGAACCCGCACTTCTCGTAGAACGGCCCGGCGCCGGCAACCGCATCGTATGCGTCGAGTCGGACCGCTTCACCGCCCCACTCGCGCACAAGTCGCACCGCCTCGAGCA
>Ga0209640_10004069_pt1 | contig 12858 bp, 11 predicted proteins | sample RifCSP10_1_FD_184018 | JGI IMG/M metagenome (GOLD analysis project Ga0209640, IMG submission 184018) | Soil microbial communities from Rifle, Colorado - Rifle CSP2_sed 10_1 (SPAdes) (version 2) | ecosystem: Environmental > Terrestrial > Deep subsurface > Rock core/Sediment | place: Rifle...
GGCTCGTGACGTGGCCGTGTCATCCCATCCTGCACCACGACGGTCCACTCTCCATACGACGCGCGCTGCAGCCTGCCGAGATTCAGCGACTGGCGTCGCGGGCCGGCCTCGAGTGGTTGTCGGTGCAGCGTCACTTCGGGCACCGCATGACGCTGGCTGGTGAGAAGCCCGGAACCCGTCGGGGTAGTATTGCCACAACCAACTGGCGGTCCGGATGAAGCTGCACAACAGGTTGTTCGTCGCCCTCGCAGCGGGGTTCCTGATCGGAACGCTCGCGCACGCCTACGCCGACTCGACGGCCATCCAGGCGATCAGCACGCACGTACTGCGGCCGATCGGCCAGATATTCCTTCGGTCGATCTTCATGATCGTCGTGCCGATGGTGTTCGCCGCGCTCGTGGTCGGCGTCTATGAGCTGGGACGCGGACACGGGCTGGCGGGCGTAGCCGCCAAGACGCTCGGGTTCACGTTCTTGCTGAGCGGAACGTCGGTGGCGCTCGGCGTCGCGCTGGTCAACCTGATCGGACCCGGCGCGGGCGTGCAGCTCGGGCAGACGGGCGGCGGCACGGGAGGGCTCGGGGTTCAGACGCTGCAGGCCGATGCCGCGGCCGCCAAGCCGCTCAGCGATATCCTCGTCGAGCTCATTCCACGGAATCCGCTCGAGTCCGCCGTCCGGGCACTCGACGGCGAAATGCTGCCGTTGATGGTCTTCTCCATCATCTTTGGCGTCGCCATCAGCCAGGCCGCCAGCAACAACGGCGAGCGCAACCTGCTCGTCCGGGTGCTCGACCAGGTGTTCGATGCCTGCATGCGCATCGTGCATTTCGCGATGAAGTTCGCACCCGTGGCGGTCTTCGCCATCGTGTTCAATACGGCCTTTACGTTCGGTACGGGCGTCTTCGCGTCGCTCTTTCTGTACGTCCTCACGGTCGTCGTCGGCCTGATCCTGCAGCAGATCATCGTGTACGGCGCATGTCTACGGCTCGTGGCCCACCGGTCGCCGCTGCAGTTCTTCCGCGATTGCCGGGAGGTCGTCGTCTACGCATTCTCCACGGCCTCGTCGAACGCCACGTTACCGCTGTCGCTCGACGTGGCAGAACGCAAGCTCGGGTTATCGCCGCGAATCGCTCGGTTCGTGCTGACCGCGGGATCGACGGCCAACCAGAATGGCACGGCGCTCTTCGAAGGCGTGACGGTGCTGTTTCTGGCTCAGGTGTACGGGTTGGACCTGACCGTCGGTCAGCAGACGCGCGTCATGCTGATGTCGATCGTCGCGGGCATCGGCACGGCCGGTGTGCCGGGCGGTTCGCTGCCGATGGTGATGATCGTCGCGCAGTCGGTGGGCATACCCGCCGAAGGCATGGCGCTCATCCTGGGCGTGGACCGTTTTCTGGACATGTGCCGGACCGCGGTGAATGTCAGCGGCGATCTCGTCATTGCCGCCCTCGTCAACGGAGGCCCGAGCCCGGCCTGAACGGACAGGGTGGGTCGCCGGCCCGCTCGCCGGCGACTCATCCCACCCAGGTTGTGGCCGTCTACAGGGCTCTCAGGAAGGCGGCGAAGTCCTTTTTCTCAGCGTCGCCACACCGGACGACAATGGACTACAGTGGCATACAGACGGTCGCCACAGTGGGGTATGGGGTGACTGCGATCACGCATGGGGCAGGACACTCGCCACCACGCAGCCGAAGTCTGGAGAACTGGACGATGAGCAAGACACGAAGGGTGAAAGACCTGATGAACCCGGACATCATGACGGTGGCCGATGACATGACGACCGATGAACTCGCTCGCTATCTCATCGAGCGGGAAATCTCCGGCGCGCCGGTTGTGGACAGCCAGGGGCACCTCATCGGCGTGGTGTCGATGACTGACATCGGCCGCAACATGGCTGAACCGTCTGATTTCGCCTCATCGCCACGCTCGGGCTTTTATCGCGATGACACCACGGACTCCACGCTCGAAGATCTGGGCCAGCGCTACGTGGAGGAACGGGCAGTGACCGTGCGAGACGTCATGACGCCGGTGATCCACCAGGTGCCGGTGACCGCCTCAGTCGCAGACGTGGCGAGGATCATGGTCGAGCAGCATATTCACCGGTTGGTCGTGACTCAAGGCAAGGAGCCGGTGGGCATCATCACGAGCATGGATCTGTTGAAAATGGTGGCCGACCTGCCCTGAACCAAAGCCGAGAGCCCAGAGCCAAGAGCCCAGAGCGGAGCTTTTCGCATTGACCGCTCCCTGGACCCACGCAGATAATCGACGTCGGCATGCACCGCCTGTCGCGCCGCGCGTTCATCGGCTCGGTTGCCGCCGCCGTGCCGGCCCTCGCGCTGCCGTGCCCCCTGTCGGCGCGATCAGCCGGCGGGCGGGAGCTCCGGTTGCTCCATACCCACACGAGCGAGCGCCTCGTTGTCGAGTATCACGACGGTCACCGCTACCTGGCGGACGCGCTCTCGACCGTGGATCACTTCCTGCGTGATTTCAGGACGGGCGACGTGCACCAGATCGATCCGCAGTTGCTCGACCTGCTCCACACCCTCGCCGGCACGACTGGGGCACATCGGCCCTTCGAAGTCATTTCCGGCTACAGGTCACGAGCGACCAATCAGATGCTTCGACGTGCCAGCGAAGGCGTTGCGGCAGGCAGCCTGCACATGCAAGGCATGGCTGTAGATGTCCGGCTGACGGGCGTGCCGCTCGTCACACTGCGGGAAGCGGCGCTCGCCGCGCGTGGCGGAGGCGTCGGTTTCTATCCACGGTCGCAATTCGTTCACATCGACACCGGCCGCGTACGCGCCTGGTAGTCGTGGCCCTCGCCCTTACCGGTTTCCTCCACGGAGCGCGAGCGCTCGATCGAGCTTCGGGTCATGCCCGTAGATGTCTCGGGCGAAGTGCACCTTGCCGTCCTCTGGCGTGACCGCGGCCGTGATGTAGAACAGGATCACCGGGATCGGCCGAGCGAGGTTCACACGGATCGGCTCAGTGCCGTTCATCGCGGACTGAATGCGATCCCGAGTCCAGCCGTTCTGCCCTGCGAGCGCCCACTCGGCCAGAGCAACCGGGTCCTCGACTCGGACGCAGCCGTGACTGAAATCACGGCGCGACCGGGCGAACAATTCGGTCGACGGCGTCCCGTGCAGATACACGTTCTCGTCGTTTGGAAAGACGAATTTCACCAACCCGAGTGCGTTCGACGCCCCCGGTCGCTGTCGCAGCCGGAGGCGCCCTTGCCGGAGCTGGGCGAGGGCCTCGGGCGTGGCACCCACCGGGCGAGCATCGTCACCGGGTCCGTCAACGATTTCCATGTGCTGCCGCTCCAGGTAGTTGGGAGCGCGTGCGAGGCCCGGCAGGATTTCGTCACGCACGATCGAGTGCGGCACGTTCCAGTAAGGTCGAAAGATGATGTGATTCATCTGCTCGACAAACACGGGTGTTTCGGTATCGAGCGCACGCCCCACGATGACGCGTGAGCCGAACGCCGGGACATCGCCTGGAACCATCGAGTCCCACGCCCACAGACGAAACATCGGGATATTCACCGCGAGGAGCCGGCCCTTCCCAAGGTGCGGAAGCCAGCGCAATCGCTCGAGACCCAACTCGATCTGACGCACGCGCCAGGTCAAGGGAACACGCAGGGCCTCCAGTGTCTGGGCGCCGAGCACACCGTCTGCGTCGAGCCCATGCCGGATTTGGAAGCGCTTGACGCCTTCAACAAAGGCCCCGTCGTACACGGTGGACTCGCCAGGAGTCGACAGATCGCCAGGCCAATCGCCGAGCGCCACAAGAACACGCCGTAGGGCAGAGAGGTCGCCATACGGTTCACCGGGACGCACAGCGGTAATCGCAGATACCGGGAGCGCGAGGGATGGATCCGCGAGCGACCTGTACCTCGCCAGTTCGGTCCGAAGCTGGCGATAGAGCGCGAGCTGCGGCGCCAGCTCGGCGGCGGTTTCCGCGATGCGGTGAGCGTCGAGGGCGGAAACAAGAAGTGACGAGAAGTCGTGATCGTCTTCCGCGGTCGTCATCCGGAACCCGATCGCGCGAGGATCGACGCGCCCCGCGTGCAGAGCGTGAAAGTAGAGGACGATACTCGCGCTGAGGCCAACATCAAAGGCGGCCACGTCGGCATCCTCGGGAGTCGGGACACGGCCGAGGGCCGCCCCTTGGTCGGTCAGCTGCGCGGCTCGATAGTCTCGCGGGTCGAGGCCCTCACCTGCCGCGCCGGCAATAATCTGCAACGCCTCACGCGCATCCGCGTGCGGCCGAAACGAACCGTCCACCCAGAGTGGTGCCCAGCCTCGCCGGGCATAGACGGCGGACAACTGCGCGCGCTCGGTTGTGGAGAGCTCCGCAAGCGCCTCTTGACGGACGTTGGCGAACGCAGACCGGAGGTGGCCGGCAAGCTCCGGACCGCCCACTGTCTGCGGCGCCTGGGCGCGCAACGCCACGGCACCGGCGGCCACGAGGCCAGCCAGTCCCCACACGCTCACGAGACGCACCACACCCATGTAACGGCCCATCGGGGTCAGATCGTGATTGTTGCACGTCTCCGCACCGGACCCTCGCGTGCAACAATCACGATCTGACCCCATGATGCAACGCGCGATCATCGTCGTCCATCGCTGGCTGGGCGTCGTGCTGTGCGTGTTCTTTCTCCTCTGGTTCCCCTCCGGCATCGGGATGATGTATTTCCCCTACCCCGATGTCAGTCCGGAAGACCGACTCGAGCACGCGCCGACGCTCACGCCGTCGACCATCGTCTTGTCCCCCGTCGAGGCGGCGGTCAAGCTGGGCGTTCCGGCCAACGAGTTGCAGCTCAACATGTTCGATGGGCGCCCGGCCTATCGGATCGGTGGCGGCCGTGGCAGCAGCGTGGGACCGGTGCTCTACGCGGACACGGGTGAGGAACAGGGCGCGGTCTCGACCGAGATGGTGGAACGCCTCGCCTCGGCATGGACCGGCCAGCCGGCAGCCGACGCCACCGTGGAGGAAGTCCAGGACGTCGATCAGTGGACGCTGCAGACCAGCCTGGCTGCCCTTGGTCCCGTGTGGAAGTACTCATGGCCGAACGGCGAGCAGGCGTACGTCTCACAGGCATCCGGCGAGGTCGTGCAGTACACGACAACGGCCTCACGGATTGGCGCGTATCTCGGACCCATCCCGCACTGGCTGTACTTCACGCCCCTTCGCAAGCACGGTCTCGAGTGGACCCGGCTCGTCGTCTGGTCCTCTGCGATCGGGACTCTGGCGGCGCTGCTTGGTGTGGTCATCGGCGTGTGGAGATACTCACCAGCAAAGCGCTACCTGTATGGCGGCGCACCGTCGCACCTTCCCTATCACGGGCAGAAACGCTGGCACCTGGTGCTGGGCCTCGTGTTCGGCATCGCGACGGCGACCTACGCCTTCAGCGGCATGCTGTCGATGGATCCGTTCCCATCGCTCGCGAATCGGCCTGCTGGGTTTCGGCGGGGCGGTGAGGCGAGCATCTCCTCGGCGCTTCGCGGAACCGTTTCGGTAAACGCCTACGACGCCAAGCCTCCGCGGCAAGCGCTCGCGCAACTGGGCACGCTCCCCGTCAAGCAACTCGAGCTGACATCCATCGCGGGAGAACCCGCCTACCTCGCACGGCTGGCTGACGACGACACCCGCGTCGTGCCCGTTGACGGTGAACCCGCGCTCGGATTCGACCGAGAGCGGATTATCCGTCTCGTCGCCATAGCCACGAACGGGCGCGTGAGCACGAGCGTGCTCAGTCAATACGACAGGTACTACCTGGACCGTGACCGCGCTCTCCCGCTTCCTGTCGTGCTGGCACAGCTCACGACCGGGGAGCGGACGCGCTACTACATCGATCCCCGGACCGCCCGCATCGTGCGCACGTATAGCTCGCGCAACTGGGTGAACCGTTGGCTCTACAGCGGGCTGCACTCGCTGAACTTTCCCTGGCTGTACAACTACCGGCCGCTGTGGGACATCGTGGTGATCACGCTGATGCTCGGCGGCACGGCGCTCGGCGGCACCTCGCTGGTCCTGGCCTGGCGCGTTCTGGGACGCAGGCTCGCCGGCAAGATGAGCTTGCGCGGTGCCCCAGATGAGCCGGACCTGTCCAACGATGTGGCGTAAAAGGCGCCTATCGCGAACGCCCTGCTCGGGATAGAATCGCCCAGCCCCTTCGTTCGAGGAGTCGACATGAACAAGACCCTCATTGCCACAATCGCCTGCTGGGCGTGGATGCTGGCCGGATTGCTCGGTCAACAGTCAGCCCCTGCTTCGACAGCATCAGCGTCGCTCGATTTCGAGTTCTTCAAGACCCGAGTACAGCCAATCTTTCTCGCCAAGCGTCCAGGCCACGCACGGTGCATCGCGTGCCATGGGTCCGGCACGCCCTTGCGTCTGCAGCCGCTCTCGCCGGGAAGCACGAGCTGGAACGACGAGGAGTCGCGCAAGAACTTTGAGGCCATCCGACGAGTGGTTGTACCGGGTGACGTGAAAAGCCGGCTTCTCGTCCATACGCTCGACGAACAGGCTGGCGGCGACTTCTATCACAATGGCGGCAAGCACTGGAGCTCGCAGAACGACGTGGAGTGGCAAACCCTCAAGACGTGGGTGCTTGGCGGGACGTCGAAGTAGCTGGGGCAAGAAATCGTCTGGTGATGAGGAGTTGACGCGATGATGACGAACAGACACACGACTGGTGGTACGTATCTCCAGCATCGGGAGCGGCCGCTCCGTCGTCGCGGCCACCGGATCTCAATGCGTGGCTCGTTGCGGCCCCAACTCAGTCAGTTGATACGGGCCACTAGATTGGGTCTCGCGGTAGCCGCTGGGATCGTTCTGTGCAGCGTCTCGGTGGCCGCGCAGAACAAGGTGCGGATCGTCCAGACCAACAGTGCCGGGGACAACGTCCACATCATCGACCCGGTGACGAACCGCGTGGTCGGTGTCATTTCGGGCATCGAAGTCAGCCACGGGGCCGGAATCGCCCCGGACGGAAGCCGCATCTACGTCAGCGACGAGGCGGAGGTGACGCTCGATGTCGTCGACAGCAAGACGCTCAGCGTCATCAAACGAATCCCGTTGAGCGGCCGTCCGAACAACATGGCCGTGGGTCGCGATGGGCGCCGCGTGTATGTGGGCATCATCCAGGCGCCAGGCGGCGTGGATGTGATTGACACGGCGTCGCTTCAGAGGGTCAAGACGATCCCAACCAAGGGCACCATCCACAACGCGTACGTGACACCTGATGGGAAGTACGTGGTTGCAGGCTCCATCCAGGGCAAGAGCATCAACGTCATCGACGCACAGACCGAACAACCCGCTTGGACGCTCGACATGGACCTGGGCATCCGTCCGATGACGTTCAACTGGAATCCCGACGGCTCGACCAAGTGGATCTTCGCTCAGCTGACCGACTTCAATGGATTTGCGGTCGTGGACTTCGCCACGCGGAAGGAGATCCACCGCATCAAGAACCCGGACTTGCCGCCCGGGAAAGCGACGGTTCCGCAGGGCTCCGATCCCTCACACGGGATGGCCGTCACCTCCGACGGCAAGACGCTCGTGGTCTGCAGCCGGTTGAACAACCATCTCTACGCGTACTCACTTCCGGACCTGAAGCCGCTCGGAGGCGCCGAACTCAGCGGGAAGGGAGCTGGCTGGGTGACGCTGACGCCAGACGGCAAGACCGCCTACGTCGCCAACCCGGTGACGAACGACGTTTCGGTCGTCGACATCGCGACGTTGAAGGAAGTCACCCGCATTCCGGTCGGATTCGTGCCGAAGCGAAATACGACGGGGATGCTGCCGTAGACCGGCCTCTCGGCTCACGAAGAAATCGGTCCCATGGACCGCGTCCTCGAACCCGAGCTGATGGACGACGAGCAGCAGGCCGTTGCGTACGCGCGGGCGGACTTCAGCGCGTCGAATCAGTTCTTCGTGGACGGCCTGATTCGCGACGTTCACGAACATCTGCACGCCACGGTCGACATCGGGTGCGGGCCAGGGGACGTGGTGACAAGACTCGCCCGTGCGGCGCCGCACATCCACGTCACCGCCGTCGACGGGTCCGAACCGATGATCGCGCTCGCGCGGGAGGCCGTGCGGGCCGCGGGGCTCGACGACCGTATCACGCTGATGCAGGCGCGTGTCCCGGGGTTGCCACTCGAGGACCACAGCTTCGATGCGGTCCTGTCGAAAGACCTACTCCATCACCTGCCCGATCCGGCCGTGCTGTGGCGTGAGGTCATTCGACTGGGCAAACCGGGGGCCGCCGTCCACGTGATGGACCTCGTTCGCCCGGAGACGCCTGAAGCGGCACGCGAGATCGTCGAGACGGTCGCCGGCAACGAAGACCCGATTCTCAAGCAGGACTTCTACAACTCGCTGTGCGCCGCGTTCACGGTGGATGAGGTCCGCGGCCAGCTGGCCGCCGCGGGCTTGAATCTGGAAGTGGAGAAGGTGGGCGAGAGGCATTTACTGGTGCGAAGGCGCGAGGGTGCGAGGGTGCGAGGGTGGGCTAGAATGATGCCGCGATGATGCTACCGAATAGAGGTGTCACGGTTCTGTTTGCGCTCCTCATGACGCTGTCCTCCGTGCCGGCGTCGGCTCAGGCCCTTTTGTCCGGATACTGGACGTCCCTCCGCGGGCACGAAGACGAGCAAGACCGGGGCCCTGGCCCGGACCTGGGAGACTACTTCGGGCTGCCCATCAACGACGCCGCGCGGCTGTTTGCCGATAGTTGGGATGCGTCTCGACTGACGCTGCAGGAACATCAGTGTCGCGTGCACGTGGCGCCCTACATCTACCACGGCCCCCTGAACCTGCGGATCTGGGAAGAACGCGATCCGATGACGCAGCAGGTGGTGGCGATCAACCAGTACATCAGCACCTACGAGCAGACACGAACGATCTGGATGGACGGCCGGCCGCACCCGTCGGCCTTCGCGCCGCACACCTTCATGGGCTTCTCGACCGGCCGGTGGGAGGGCCCAACGCTCGTCGTCACCACGACCCATATCAAGCAAGGCTGGCTCCGGCGTAACGGCACTCCCGAAAGCGACCAGACAACGCTCGTCGAACGCTTCACCAAGCACGACAAATACCTGTCCCACGTGGCCATCATCACGGACCCGGTGTATCTGGCTGAACCCCTGATTCGAACCAGCGACTTCGTGCTCGCCACCGAAGACATCGGCAGCTGGCTGTGGCCCTGCGTCTACGTGGAGGAAATCTCAGGCCGACCCAAGGGTGAAGTCCCCCACTACCTGCCCGGCGAGAATCCGTTCCTGCTGGAAATGGTCAACCGCACCGGCGCACCGGCCGCGGCCGCACGCGGCGGGCCGAGGACGATCTACCCGGAATACGAGGGAGCGCTGAAGGGGGGTGGAGCGGCGATCGACGCAACCGAAGCCCCACGGGTGAGCCAGGCCCGAAATCCAGACACGGGGAGCGTCGAGCGTCTGCACGTGCAGGGCAACGTGCACCTGCTGGCAGGAGGGGGCGCGAACACGGTCGTGCACGTGGGATCGACTGGCGTGCTCGTGGTGGATACCAAGTCGGCGGCGCGGACCGACCAGATGCTCGCCGAGATCAGGAAGATCTCGGCGACCGACAAACCACTCCGCTACGTGCTCAACACGAGCGCCGACGCCGACCACCTGGGCGGCAACGAGAACCTCGCCCGAGCGTTCGGGTCACTTGCCCGCTGGCAGGTGATCAACACGCCTGGCGCCACCCAGAACGCGGTGCAGATCTTCGCCCACGACAACGTCCTCCCGCGCGTGGCCGCGCTGCCCAACACAGCCTGGCCGACCGAAACGTTCGTCGGGCGGGAAAAAGAGCTCTACTTCAACGGCGAGCCGGTGCTCATGTATCACGTCCCGTCAGCGCACACCGACGGCGACGCCATCGTCTTCTTCCGCCATTCCGACGTCGTGGCGACCGGCGACATCTTTCGAACCGACAGCTACCCGGTGATCGACATCGGGAAGGGCGGTAGCGTCCACGGGATCATCGACGGCTTGAACCTGGTCCTGGACCTCGCCGTCCCGGCCCACCATGAAGAAGGGGGCACCTACGTCGTCCCCGGACACGGCCGCATCTGCGACGAATTCGATGTGCTCGAATACCGCGACATGGTCACGATCGTGCGGGACCGCGTGCAAGCCCTGATGAGCAAGGGCATGTCGCTGGAGCAAGTGAAGGCCGCACGGCCGACGCGTGACTATGATGCACGCTACGGCGCCACGAGCGGACCGTGGACGACCGACATGTTCGTGGAGGCGGTGTACCGCAGCCTGACCGCGCGAGGCACCACCGCGAAGACCGCACAGGGTTGACCACGGAGACACGGAGACAACACGCCATGAAGGTGCTCACGTGGGGCCTCGCACGTACAAGGACCAGACGATCCGACAAGATCACGATCCTGGCTGACTGCCACCGTCCCGCGGATGGGTGGCGGTGGCAGTCGCCCGCCTATAAGTGACGCGCGCCCCTGAGACGCTCCGCGATCAGTTTGCCTTCCAGGTGTCCCAGGTCCGGAGAATCTGTCCCGCGATCTTCGTCTGGTCAGCGCCAGGAATCGGCGTGAACTTCTGCACACGCCCACCGAAGCAGTCCGCAAGGTAGAGGTTCCCCAGTTGATCGGTTGTGATGCCGTGCGAACAACCAAGCCGCCCGGGCTGCGGGCCGGGAGCGCCCCAGCTGTAGAGGAAGTTCCCGTTCAAATCGAACTTGAGGATCCGAGCCGTGGGGCCGTCGCCGACCCAGATGAAGCCGTTCTGGTCGATGAAATGATTGACCATGAGCGTCCCCTGACTGGCTGGCCAGTGCGGTGACCTGAGCGGCCACATGTCGAGGAAGGTGCCGTTTTCGTCGAAGACCTGCATCCGCTGGTGGCCACGATCCACGACGAACAGCCGGCGGTCGGCGCTGATGGCAATGCTGTGAACCGTGTTCCACTCGTTCGGCCCCGGGTTCTGCGGATCCTTCGGCGCCTGCCCCCAGTCCTTGATGAAGGTGTCCTTCGCGTCGTACTTGGCGACTCGCGTGCCGCCGTAACCGTCCGTGATGAAGTAGGTGCCATCCGGCAACCAGGCGATATCCGTCGGACGGTCGAAGGTATCCGGTCCCCGGCCCCGCACGCCCATCTGTCCCTTGCTGTGAACGAGCTTCCCGTCGTGGGTGAACCGGTAAATCATGTGATTCTGGTCGTCGATTACCCACACGTGCTTCTCGGGATCGTACGGGCTGATCTTGATCTGATGCGGGCCGCGTCCGCACGGATGCTGGCTGAACATCTTGTCGAGATGCGGCCACTCGTCCACCAGGTCGCCCTCCCCGTTGACGACGATGATCGAGTGCTCGAAGCGGCGCTCCCATCCGCGCTTGGGAACCGGTTCGCAGGTGGCGGCCACGCCGTCCCCGTTGCCCGTGGCATTGCCTCTCGACGGATTGAGGGCGGCATACGGCGTCCAGGGCGCGGCGCCCGCTGGTAGCGGAAGCTCGCCCCGCATCGCGATCCAGATCCGGTCAGGGCTCTCGGCATACACGCCGCCGAACGACCCCCAGGTCCAGCCGTCGTGCGAGTGACGGGTGTCGGGCAAGGGCTTGGGCCAGCCTTCGACAACCTGGTAGTGGCCGGTGGGCCAGTCCTGATGACTCCATCGGCTCGCTGTCGCCTCGCCCTCACTCGGAGCGGCCGGCGGGGTACTCGTTCCGCAGCCAGCGAGGCCCACGAGCGATAGGGTCACCGCCATCACAAACCGTCCAGTCAACGTCTGTTTACCGTGCATGAGCAGCCTCCAGGCCGCTATTCTGCACCACGCTTGGCACTGGGCTCCAGGCTTTTGGCGTTTGGGCGTTGGGGCTCAGGGCGTTGGGCAGGCCGGGCGGCCCGTGATCCACCCGATTGCGAGTCGCGGCAGTCGCCTCTGACCGTGCAGAAATCGCGATCTACCGCCCACACACGCTGTTGAGAATCTGAAGCGTCACGCGCGCTCATCCGTTGCCCAGCGAGTGATCTTGGGCTTTTCCGCCTGGCACGAGGTTGGCGTGTCCCTCAGGCTACAATGAGCCGAATGGACGGGACCGATCGCACGGCGCCCACGCGTTCCGCCGTGAAGCTCACCTACGACGACTTCGTGCTCTTCCCTGACGATCGGAAGCGACACGAGTTGATCGACGGAGAGCACTACGTGACACCCTCACCGAACCTCAGGCACCAACGTGTTCTGGGTAGGCTGTACCTGGCGATCGGGAACTATCTTGCGATTCACCCTGTCGGCGAGGTGTTTTGTGCGCCCCTCGACGTGGTGTTTTCCCATTTTGACGTTGTAGAACCCGACATCCTCTACGTTTCGCACGAGCGGGCGGCAGAGGTCCTCGTTCCGCAGCACGTGCGCGGCGTGCCCGAACTCGTCGTCGAAATCGCCTCGAAGGGGACACGGAGACGAGACGGGACAATCAAGCGGCGCTTGTACGAGCGTGTGGGCGTCAGCGAGTACTGGGTTGTCGATCCGGAGATCGACGTCGTGCGCGTATACCGGAACACCGGCAACATCTTCGAGCGGCCGATCGAGTTACGGCGCGACGCGGGCGACACGCTGACAACGCCGCTGATGCAGGGCCTCGAGATCGCCCTCGCCGGGGTCTTTGCGGGCTGAGCGATTGCAGCGCGGTTCTTCTCCCGGAGCTCATTCGTGTTGGTGCGGTGAATCCCGGTTCCGGCGACCGGACCGCGCTGCGATGGCGCCACCGGCCGCGTGACGCCAGCTCCGTGAGCTGGCGGATCCCCTCAGCCTTCTCGCGCGGTCAGGCGATCTGAGTCGCTCGGCCTCCACAGGGCTTCACCGC